>Ga0316204_10010598_pt1 | contig 11826 bp, 11 predicted proteins | sample 6monrhotite_MG_2_FD_205661 | JGI IMG/M metagenome (GOLD analysis project Ga0316204, IMG submission 205661) | Microbial mat bacterial communities from mineral coupon in-situ incubated in ocean water Damariscotta River, Maine, United States -... | ecosystem: Environmental > Aquatic > Marine >...
GTAAATTGTATCGTTATTACATAACTTATAATCTGCGGTTTCATTTAGTCTGCGTCGGCATGAATACCGACCTACAAGTATAAAACCTACGATGTTAAAAAGTAGACGACGGCTGCACCAATCGACATACTAATTAAGCCCATCGTTCTTAAAGAACGTTCATCGAGTTCTCTTATTGTGGTCATTGTTTTTTTAAATGCTTTAGGATTTAGTGCTGGCATCAGTCCTTCAATTACCAACACAAGTCCTAAAGCTATCCAAAGTGAATCCAACATTTTAAAAACTTATTTATTTGATTTTTTAAAGTATTTAAAAAATTCCGAACTTGGATCAATCACCATCATATCGCCCTGGCTATTAAAAGATTCTTTATATGCGCTTAAACTACGATAAAATGAATAAAACTCTTTATCTTTATTATATGCTTTAGCATAAATTTCAGCCGCTTTACCATCTCCGTCACCACGAATTATTTCAGCATCGCGATAAGCGTCGGCAAGTGTCACCGTACGTTGACGATCTGCATCTGCTCGAATTCTTTCTGCTGCTTCTGCACCACGAGAACGAAAATCTTTAGCTACTCGAGTTCGTTCTGCTTCCATACGACGGTAAACAGAATTACTAATATCTTCACTAAAGTCGATACGTTTCACACGCACATCCACAAGATCTATACCAAACTTGTTCACTTGCACATTAGCTGCTTTGGTTGTGGCATCCATAATCTCTTCACGTTCACCTGAGATTACTTCTTTAATAGTACGTTTACTAAACTGTTCACGTAAACCTTCATTCACAACTGTATATAAACGTTCAGCAGCAACACGCTCATTACCACCCGACATCGATTTATAAAATGTTGCGACATCGTTTATGCGCCATTTCAAAAAGAAATCAACATTAACATTTTTCTTTTCTTTTGTAAGATAGATTGCAGGTCGCGCATCTAATGTCAGAATACGTTTGTCAAACCTGCGAATGTTATTAATAAAAGGCACTTTAAAATAAATCCCAGGCTCATAATCCGATTTAACAATTTCACCTAATCTAAACTTTAAGACAAGTTCACGTTCATCAACGACAAAAACCGTCAATAAAGTACCAATTAAAATGACAACCGCGGCTATTAAACCTGAAGTTTTTATATCAAACATGATTAACGCCCCTCCCGGTCACGTAAGCTATCACGTGTTCGTGATGTGTTGTTATTGTTTGTAGAGTTCGGTAAAGACTGTTTAATGTCTTCTAATTCTTGCGTGCTTAAAGCTGAACCTTGACGTGACTGCAAACGATCTAATGGCAAATACATCAGGTTATTACCTTTCTTCACATCAAGTAGCACTTTGTTACTATTACCCAAAACAGATTCCATTGCTTCTAAATAGAGACGTTCACGTGTAACAACAGGTGCTTTCTTGTATTGTGTTAAAACTTTGAGGAAACGCTCAGTTTCACCATTCGCTTTAGCAATAATTTCATCTCGGTAAGCCGCCGCTTCCTGCTCCATACGTGCTGCTCTACCACGTGCTTTTGGAATTATGTCATTGTAGTAAGCTTCGGCTTCATTCTCCAAACGTACTTTATCTTCTCGGGCTTTAACTGCATCGCTAAATGCATGTTGTACTTGCTCTGGCGGTTGTGCATTTTGCATATTCACATTCGTTACAATCAAACCCGTTTTATAACTATCGAGTATTTCTTTCATTAAATCTTTTGTACGCGTTGCCACCTGAACCCGACCATCTTTAATAACGAAGTCCATGTTATTCTTACCTACAGTTTCACGCATCGCAGTTTCTGTTACTTGACGTAATGTTGTATCAGGATCTCTGACATTAAAAACATAATCTTTTGAATTACTCACCTTATATTGGACAGCAAACTGAATATCAACAATATTTTCATCTTGAGTTAGCATAAGAGATTCATACGAAGTCGCACCAATGTTAATACTACGAACTTGCTCCACATCAACAATTTCGACTGTTTCAATAAAGCGTGGGTACCAGTGAGGACCCGGCTCAGTAATACGTTCAAAAGCACCAAAGCGTAAAACAACGCCTTCTCTACCTTCGTCGATAATATAGATACCTGATAATGCCCATAGCAGTAATAAGAGGCCGGCAATAAATCCTATTCCTTTTGCTCCACCAGCTGATGCACGACCACTACCGCCAGATTTGCCGCCTTTACCACCAAATAAGCTCGTGACTTTGTCATTCAGTTTTTTAAAGACTTCATCCAGATCAGGTGGACCATCTTGGTTACCGCCTTTATTTCCCCAGGGATCTTTTGGCCCATTGCCACCACCAGGCTCATTCCAAGCCATTTCCTGATTGGGGCCGTTCAACTTTGATAACTCTTCTTTCGACATTTTTGGTCTCGTCATGTTAGTTGCAAGATTGCTTTAAATTCGGTTAATTGTGAATCACACACAAAGGGTAACATTCTATTTGTCTTAGGCGTCAGCCGCAAGCTGGACAGGGAATTGATTATCAACGATATACTGATCAACCGCTTCATATTTAACCAAACTTTCCCAATCGGCGCGTCTTAAGCTGACATTCATCAGCCAACCACCATTTTCCTGGATTTTGTCCTGGTTAACTGAACCCGCTTCGAATAAACGCGCATGCAGTCTTCCGGCTTGTGCTGGTAATGAAAGTACACGGTGGATCATGTCGGTATTGACCCGTTCGGCCAGTGCTTCGTTGAGTAATTCTAGTCCTTCACCAGTTAAGGCTGAGACCCAAACCCGTATCGGTACACCGGCTTCATCCCGATCAATGCGAGGTGACATGCTATCAAGTAAGTCAATTTTATTATATACCAGTAACTGGGGACGATCTTCTGCGCCAATTTCATCTAAAACCAGGTTAACCTGATCTATATTTGAGTCACGTTCATCACTTGACGCATCTACGACGTGCAGCAGCAAATCAGCATCCTGAGTTTCTTTTAAGGTAGAACGAAATGCAGCGACTAAATCATGCGGTAACTGACGAATAAACCCGACCGTATCTGCCAGAACAACGGGGAATCCCGCGGGCAATTTTATTTTTCTTAGTGTCGGATCTAACGTAGCAAATAGCTGATCAGCCGCATAAACTTCAGCATTAGTGAGGTTATTAAAAAGCGTTGATTTACCTGCATTGGTATAGCCAACTAAAGAGACGGTAGGAACATCGGCTTTTTTACGTGCACGACGACCTTGCTCACGCTGCCGTTGTACTTTTTCCAGGCGTGATTTGAGAGTTCGAATTCGATGCCCGATTAAACGACGATCGGTTTCTAGCTGAGTTTCACCCGGGCCACGTAACCCAATCCCGCCTTTTTGTCGTTCAAGATGGGTCCAACCACGGACTAACCGGGTTGATAAATGACGCAGTTGTGCGAGTTCAACCTGAAGCTGGCCTTCATGGCTGCGTGCGCGTTGAGCAAAAATATCTAAAATGAGACCGGTACGATCCAGAACCTGACATTCAAGCAAAGCTTCAAGGTTACGTTCCTGAACAGGAGATAATTCGTGATCAAACAAAACCACGTCGGCTTCATGATTTAATACCAATTCACGAATTTCTTCCGCTTTACCTGTACCAACAAAATATCGTGGATGCGGCACAGTGCGTGAGCCAGTTGCAATCGCAACAGGCTCAGCACCAGAGGAAACCACTAATTCTTTAAATTCTTCGAGAGATTCATCATCGAAGCCGGTATGTAAATTAAGGTGAACCAATATTGCACGTTCACCTCCTTGAGGACGTTCAAACAAACAAAATACCCTCGGCAAATACCTGCAGTTTAAACATTGCCGCCATTACTATCCGGACCTTTACCGCTGTCTTCCGGTGTAACAGGCATTTTTACATTTCGAGCAGGAACAACGGTCGAAATGGCATGTTTATAAACCATTTGGCTAACAGTATTTCGTAGCAAAACAACGAATTGATCGAAAGATTCGATCTGGCCTTGAAGTTTAATTCCATTGATTAAAAAGATAGAAACTGGAATACGTTCTTTTCGCAAGGCATTAAGAAATGGATCTTGCAGAGATTGCCCTCTACTCATAATTATTATCTCCAAATATATTGTTGTTATTTGGTAGCAAAAACAACCTTTTAATAAGCTACCTGCAAAACACACCCCGTAATATCGTTGACCAAAAAGTAGTCTAAACGATTGCTAACGAAAACTGTTTGTCCATTAATCCGGTTGTACCAGACAGTACTAACTATCTAGGTACGTTTGAACAGTTTTCAAGACACTTTCCTGAATATGTTGCTCAGAATATCGGCTTAAATCATAAATAGTTAAGTCTTTTTCTGAACGCAACCAGGTAAGTTGTCTTTTCGCCAGCTGGCGTGTGGCAATGACACCTCTTTCTTGCATTTCAGTATAGTCTATTCTTTCACTAAGATAATCCCATACTTGTCGATAACCTACCGCCCTTATAGCAGGTAAGTCCTCGTGTAAATCCCCTCTTTCTAGTAATGCTTTTACTTCATCAATCAAACCCTGTTCTAGCATCTGTGAAAAACGTTTTTCGATGCGTTGATGCAAGACAGCACGATCAGATGGAATCAGTGCGAGTTTGAGTACCTGATACGGTAAAGGTTCCGATTTTTGTTCTTTTTGTAACTGGCTCATCGGCTTACCCGTCATCTCATAAACTTCTAATGCACGTGAGATACGCTGTGGATCATTTGGATGAATCCGTTTTGCCGCTTCAGCATCCACTTCGGCCAGTCGTTGATGCATTTTATTCCAGCCAATTTCTTTTGCTTGTTGTTCCAATTTTTGCCGCGTTGCTTCATCCGACTCGGGTAATTCAGATAAACCAGATAATAGGGCGCGAAAATACAACATGGTGCCACCTACTAATAAAGGAATACGTCCCGCTTCGATAATAAAAGCCATTTCCTTTAAGGCATCACTACGGAATCGTGCTGCAGAATATGCATCAGCAGGATCAACCACATCGATTAAACGGTGTGGTGCTTTTGCCAACTCTTCATCACTTGGCTTAGCGGAACCAATATTCAAACCACGATAAACCATTGCCGAATCGACACTAATAATATCAACCGGAAAATGTTCCGTTAAATAAATCGCCAGCTCAGTTTTACCCGAGGCAGTAGGACCCATTAGACAGATGGCTTTTGGTAAAGAAGATGACATTTATTGTTTATAACCTAATATAATATTCCCCGTCATTGCGAAGAAACGATAGTGACTGCGGCAATCTCATGATGAGCACGCTATAACTTGAGATTGCCACGTTTACTTTGAACTCTCGCAATGACAGCAGCTGATTATTTTGTAAACCAATTGGATAAATCGTTATCTGAAATCTGATGATAACAATGTTTTATATTATCTAAACCGGTATTTTCTAACTCTCGTAATAACATATTCCAGTCTGTTGGATCATTACTGAAATTTTCATTAACGATAATTTCTATTAAAGCTGACTTAAAATCAATTCCATTATTTAAAATACTATCGACATAATTATTTATACATTCTTTGTTGTCAGTTGCATTTAACATAGCAGGAACCTGTCTCACCATGATCTCGTTTTCGCCCAGAACTGCAAACTCAAAACCTAATTGCTGCAATTTTTTATTCGCTTTGTCCAGCCACGCCTGAGCGTTAATTTTTATTTTAAGATTAAAAGGGATAAGCACCGGCTTGGAAATAAGTTTATTTTTTTCAGACAACGCAGTATCAAGTTGTTGTTGAGTCAGACGTTTCCTGGATTGTGCTAACTCTATCACTAGTAAACCATTTTGATTTTGTGCCAATAGATAATTATTTTTCAACTTCGCGATAGCAATACCAAGTGGTTTACTTAGTTCATTATTACGCGCTAAGTTTTGATAGTGCGAGGATGAGTATGCCGCGTTAGATTCAGAAACAAAAGTTTTATGTGTCGAGTTAATTTGTCCTGAATTAAAAGAAGCAGGATAAGTTTTTGAATTAAACGTGCTCGCGTGTTTAATGTCTTCTCCAGAATTAATGCCTGTTTCCTGTGATAACGCTTCTCGCAAACTGTAAAACAGGAAATCATGAATCAACCTGCTTTGTCTAAAACGAACCTCATGTTTTGTTGGATGCACATTAACATCAACCTGTTCAGCATCCATTTCAAGCTGTAATACATATACCGGAAACCGTCCCGGGTAAAGCGTATCCTGAAAAGCCTGTCGCACAGCATGGGTAATCACTTTGTCACGAATCATGCGTCCATTAACAAAAAAATATTGCATATCTGACTGACTTCGGGAATATTCACCTGTTGCCAGCCAACCTGATAATTTTAGCCCAGCATTTTCAAAATTGAGCTGAACCGCTGCCTGAATAAACTCTTTGTTTATTAATCGTGTTAAACGTTGCAGTTTATTTTCATTAGATGTGGCCGCTGCTAAAGAAAAAACCTGGCGTTGGTTATGCCTAAAATTAAACGCCACATCAAAACGTGCCAGGGCAATACGCTTTACCACGTCTTCAATATGACGATATTCAGTTCGTTCAGCTTTTAAAAATTTTCGCCTTGCCGGTGTATTATAAAAAAGATTATTTACTTCAACTGTTGTCCCCCGGGGATGAGATGCTGGTGTTAAATCAAACTGACCTTCTTTTGCTTTGATACTCCAGGCCATGTCTTGATGATGAGAAGTTAAAATGAGTTCACTAACCGATGCAATACTGGCCAGCGCTTCGCCACGGAAACCCATACTGACCACGTTGATAAGATCATCTAAAGAACTGATTTTACTGGTTGCATGTGGACTTAATGCCAATGCAAGTTCATCTTGCGGAATACCCGAGCCATTATCCCTGATACGAATAGACTGTGTACCACCAGCTTGAATATCGATATCAATTTGTGTCGCGCCGGCATCTAAACTATTTTCCAAAAGTTCTTTGATAACAGATGCGGGACGTTCTACCACTTCGCCGGCAGCAATTTGATTTGCCAGTTGCGTCGAGAGTCGTTTAATGGTTCGTCTGGTTTTGGTTAGCGCATGCATAAAGCAAGCTTACAGCATGTTACATATGAGAAAAATAAAAACAGATTAATTAGCCGCTTAAATATTCAGAAACAATGAAGTAAGCAACTATTAAATTGAAGGAATTCTCAGTGTTTTTCCAACACGTAAGTTGTCACCATTTATATCATTCGCATCACGAATTGTGGCCAGCGAGACTTGATATCGTTGCGCAATACCACTGAGTGTTTCGCCCCGTGAAATACGATGTTTAACTGGTTTCTGATCATACAGTGCCAATAGGGTGCCTTGAACAGGGTTTGTTCGAAAATAAGACCGTGTGCCCTTAAAGATAGCTTTAGCTAAAGCACGCTGATGTTTACGAGTACGCAATTTGCGCTCTTCTTTTCGATTTGAAATAAACGCTGTTTCAACTAAAATTGCTGGGCGCCCCGCTTTTAGGACTCGAAAGCCCGCTTGTTCCACACTGTCGTTGTGTAAATGATTCACGTCTTTTAAATCATCTAATACACTACTGGCAATTTGATGGCTGTCTTCCAAAGTTGAATTTTTCACCATATCTGCCAATACCATATTTAATAAATCATCATCCGTGCCGCTTACACCACCATTTAAATCTGCGCTATTTTCACTATCGGCCAGGAAGCTGGCTAAATCAGAACTCGCACCACGTTCCGATAAAATATAGACCGAAGTCCCTCTTGCCTTACCATTTTTAAACGCATCGGCATGAATAGAAATAAATAAATCAGCCTGGGCTGTTTGTGCTTTTTTAACCCGTTCTTTTAAACCAATATAATAATCACCGTCACGAATCATCAACGGTTTCATACCACGTTCACGTTTAACGAGTTTTTCGAGTTCTTTTGCTATTTTAAAGACAACATCTTTTTCACGCGTGCCACGCTGACCAATCGCACCAGGATCTTCACCACCATGACCGGCATCAATCGCAATAATTAAATCCCGTGCTTGATTATTTGTTTTATAAACAGGCGTTTTTACAACAACACTTTTCGATTTTTCTGCATCAAATAAATCCACTACCAGACGGTTACCGTAAGCACCATGCGGTTTCAAAACAAAACTCTTAGGTTTAACCGCATTTTTTAAATCCAGCACAACACGCAGGCTATTATCGCCACGCTTAGCATAGCGAATTCCTTTTAAACGAGATTCATTATAAGTAACAGACGGCAAAACCCCGCTAACTTTTGTATTTTTTAAATCAATAACAATGCGATCGGGGTTTCTTAAAGTAAACAAACTATGTTCAACTGGCGCATTAAGATCAAAAACAAGTCGGGTATTATCTGGCGCAGGCCACATGCGCAGTCCACGCACTTCAGACGCAAACAAAACATTCGGCAGCAAAGTAACGACCAAACTGATAAGAACAAAAATTCGTGACTGTTTTATTAATGGTGAAATAAACACTTGGATACCCCTTTACCCACGTATAAGTCTAATAATGGATAAAAATCGTACCAGAATCAAGTTTTTTCTATATATTTTAATTAGATAGGGGATCTATCTCGAAAGAATCGAGAATATTTATACTCACTGCTCGTCTGCAGAAGATAGTTGTTGTAACAACGCTTCGCCTTTTTCAGAATACGCGTTCAACTCAACATTCCTTCCATCTGATTGATATTTAAGGGTTATTTCTAAATCGGCCTCTGCTAACCAGCCTTCACCTCGTTGTGGCCATTCCACCAAACAGAGCGCATTGCCGGAAAAATAATCACGCCCCCCTAAATATTCCAGTTCTTCGGGATCACCAAGGCGATAAAGATCAAAATGATAGATATGTTTTAATGAGTTAGGATTTTGTTTAGATTGAGTTACATCATAGGCCTCAACCAGGGTATAGGTTGGACTTTTAACCTTGGTTGCAGGTAAAAAAGACTGAATAAAGCCACGTACTAAAGTGGTTTTTCCTGCGCCCAAATCACCATAAAGATAAATATTCAATCCGGCGGGGCAATATTTAGCTAATGTTTGCCCGAAAGCAATCGTTGCCTGTTCGTCTGCAAGAAAAACTGACATAAATAACCAGGTTTTAGCCTAAATTAACCAGGCGTCGTATAGCAGGCATGAGATCACTAGCAAGTAAACCACGCTCGCCGGCACCTTTAGCCGCAGCATCACCCGCAGTCGCATGTAAGTGCACACCCACCTTAGCCGCATCGGCTAAAGAAAAACCTTGTGCCAGTAAACTAGCAACTATGCCGGTTAATACGTCTCCCATGCCGCCGCTGGCCATGCCGGGATTGCCTTTATCACATAAATAAGTCATGCCTTCAGAATAGACAAGGCTACCATTACCTTTAAGAATGATACAGCCACCAAATTTTTCAGCCATTTGTTGCACTGCTGTAAATCGATCGGCCTGAATATCTTCAACTGTCATACCTAGCAAACGCGCCGCTTCACCTGGATGAGGCGTTAATATCCAGTTATCGCGTTGCAGCGGTTCCTTTGCTAATAAATTAAGCGCATCGGCATCCACAATTAATGGTTTATCGCTATTTATCGCTGTGGCAAATAATGTTGCAGCCCATTCACTTTGTCCCAAACCAGGGCCTATCGCGATGACATCTGCTTTTTCAATTAAAATTTTTATTTCACTTTCCCGTTCAGCGGGATAACTCATTATTTCAGGGCGAGCACTATTAATAACCGAAGCGTGTGCATAACGAGTCGCTAAACTCACCAAACCTGTTCCGGTTCTTAATGCTGCTTCACAAGCCAAACGAGCCGCACCACTCATTCCAATATCACCACCAATAACCAGCACATGACCAAATAAACCTTTGTGTGACTCCTTATCGCGTTTTTTAAAAACGGAAGCGGGAATATCCAAACGTTTAACAGAAGTTGGTACTTTATGTGCAACCGCCGAGGGAATTTGCAAATCATCAAAGATGAGTTCGCCACAACAATCAGGTCCTTTTGCAGTTAACAAACCCTGATTGAGACCAATAAAAGAAACGGTGATATCTGCTCGCACCACTTCAGCAAGCACATTACCGGTATCGGCAAGTAACCCTGTGGGAATATCCAGAGCTAAAATAGGCGTACCGTGCTGATTGATAGCATTAATAGCATGCACCGCATCACCACTTGCAGCGCCTTTTAATCCTGTACCAAAAACAGCATCAATTACGATGTCGGCTAAAGGCAGCTTTCCATTTCCATAAGTCTGGGTATTAACACCACAACCTTCCAGTCTTTGTTTGGCTGCCAGTGCATCACCTTTAATTTTATTGCTGTCGCCAACGACTAACACTTCAACCTGGAGACCCTGCTCGTAAGCTAAACGTGCCACCACAAAACCATCTCCACCGTTATTGCCGGTACCACAAACAACGCAGATTGTTTTTGCCTCAGGCCAGCGTTGCTTCAAAATATCAAACGCCACGGTTCCGGCACGTTCCATGAGCACTGTCCCGGATACTTCAAACTCTTCTATCGTAATACGATCGAGTTCACGTGTTTGCTCAGCGCTATATAAATTGTTTGGTAGTTGCTCCATGCGCGTTATCATAGCCTGTATGAGTGAAATTCAGAACCAGTCAAGTTCATATAATAATGAACAACTTATCAAATTAGCCCAACAAATTAAAATTTGGGGACAAGAACTGGGGTTTCAGGAAATCGCCATTACTGACACTGAGCTACAGCAAGCAGAAGACAGCCTGGCCAATTGGCTTGATCAGGGCTGCCACGGTGATATGGAGTGGATGGCTCAGCATGGAAGCAAGCGAACTCGTCCCGCTGAACTTGTGTCGGGCACACACCGTATCATCAGCGGTCGTATGGACTACTGGCCACCGGATATTATAAACGCCGAATCTGTACTTGCAGATTCAGACAAAGCATATATTTCCCGCTATGCCCTGGGCCGTGATTACCACAAGGTATTACGCAAACGTTTGCAGAAACTGGCGACCAAAATTGAAGATATGATTGGTACTTTTGGTTATCGTGTTTTTGTCGATAGCGCGCCGGTCATGGAAAAACCACTGGCTGAAAAAGCAGGACTTGGCTGGATAGGAAAACACAGCAATTTATTAAACAAAGATGCAGGTTCCTGGTTTTTTCTTGGTGAAATTTATACTGACCTTCCTTTACCGATTGATACGCCCGCTGAAAAACATTGTGGCACCTGCCAGACATGCATAGATATTTGTCCAACCAAAGCGATCACTCAACCCTATGTAGTCGATGCACGCTTATGTATTTCATATTTAACCATAGAGTTAAAAGGCGCTATTCCTGAAGATCTTCGCCCATTACTCGGCAACCGAATATATGGCTGTGATGACTGTCAGCTTTGCTGCCCCTGGAATCGTTTTGCAACCGAGACACCTGAAACAGACTTTATGCCACGACATCATTTAGATGATATAACGTTACTTGAACTTTTTAACTGGGATGAAGAAACCTTTCTCACGAAAACCGAAGGAACGGCAATCAGGCGGATTGGTTACGAACGCTGGTGTCGAAATATTGCCGTGGCATTAGGCAATGCGATTAATAACGGAAAAACAAATAACAAAATTATTGCTGCATTAAAAGAAAAACAGAACCACAGTTCGAACATTGTTAAAGAACATGTGGAGTGGGCATTACAGCAGTATAAAAATAATCGCTAAATAAAGAGGGAGAGTATGTCATTGCAAGCGATAGCTTCAAGCGGTTTCATCAACAAAACGACCCAGCGTTTCACTTTCAGTTTTCACCACTTTACTCGACACAGCGACATCCCGTTCGGCCTCTTGTAAATTAAGTAGTGGCCTAACCGTAT
>Ga0316204_10010600_pt1 | contig 11821 bp, 7 predicted proteins | sample 6monrhotite_MG_2_FD_205661 | JGI IMG/M metagenome (GOLD analysis project Ga0316204, IMG submission 205661) | Microbial mat bacterial communities from mineral coupon in-situ incubated in ocean water Damariscotta River, Maine, United States -... | ecosystem: Environmental > Aquatic > Marine >...
GCCTCGCAGGCGTCGGCGGTGCTGCCGGGGTCACCGTAGCCGTCCTCGTCGCTGTCCGCGTACCAGGTCGCCGCGTCCGTGGCGTCCTCGTCGATGCTGCTGTCGCAGTCCTGATCGACGTCGTCGCAGACCTCGTCGGCGCCGGGGTTGATGCCCGCGTCCCCGTCGTCACAGTCCGTGGCGTCCGTGACCGAGCCGCCGGGGGCCTCGCAGGAGGAGGCGGCGTCGGAGGGATCGCCGTAGCCGTCTTCGTCGCCGTCCGCGTAGTACACTCGCAGGTCGAGGGCGTCCGACTCGTCGCCGGAGCAGTTGCTGTCGATCCCGTCGCAGTACTCGGGGGCGTCCGGATTGACGGACGCGTCCGCGTCGTCGCAGTCCGTCGTCGGCTCGATGTCCGTCGCCTCGCCGGGGTCATCGCAGTCCGTGTCGCTGCTGATGGTGGTGGAGGAGGCGTCCGGTCGGAAGCCGTCGTCGTCCGCGTCGACGTAGCAGACCTCGTTGGTGTCGCAGTTCTGGTCCACCTCGTCGCCGGGGATCTCGGAGGCGTCGGGGCTGATCGACGGGTCGCTGTCGTCGCAGTCGTCAGCGTTGTCCACGAAGCCCTCGGGCTGCTCGCAGGCCACGGTGCTGGGGCTGGGCGTGCCGTAGCCGTCCTCGTCGCCGTCGGCGTACCAGGTCGCGGCGTCGTCGGCCTCGTTGTCCACCTCGCCGTCACAGTCGTTGTCGACGCCGTCGCAGATCTCCGCCGCGTCCGGGTTCACGGCGTCGTCGCTGTCGTCGCAGTCCACGTCGGAGCTGTAGCCGTCTCCGTCGTCATCGGGGAAGCTGCCGTCGGTGTCTCCGGTGTCGGTGTCGCCGGTGTCGGTGTCGCCGGTCTCGCCGCCGGTGTCGCCGCCGGTGTCGCCGCCGGTGTCGTCCCCGATGTCGGTGTCGTCGCCGCCTCCGCTGGAGCCGGTGTCGTCCCCGGCGCCGCCGGCGGTGTCGTCGACGCTGCCGTTGTCGGTGGTCGAGGTGATGGTTGACTCGTCGAGGCCCGCCGTGTCGATGTCGGCGGGCTTGTCGCGGCAGCCGGCGTTCAGGAGGAACGCGGAGAGCGCGATGGTCAGGAGGTTCATGAAGGGGTTCCCCAAAGTGGTGACCCCTGGATTGTGCACGGAATTGCTCCCCAGGTGTAGAGGGAAATAATCATAATTCTATTGTTGGGTGATGACATGTGGAGCCCGAATCACGAGCGCTTCGCTCGAATCGCGAATCGCGAATCCCGAATCACGACGCTCGGCTAGCGCCTCGCACGAATCGCGACGCTCACCTTCGGTTCGCCCGAATCGCGAATCTCGATCGGCGAATTCCGAATCGCGAGCTTGAAGGTGTTCGAAGCCGCGAGAGCTCACCGCTTCGACCGGATCGACGGAGCGCCACTTCGGTTAGCTCTCGCCTGGGCGATCGTGCGGCCGCAACCTCTCGGGATTCGAGAGTCGAAGCGAAGCGGATTCGGGATTCGAACGAGCGACAGCGAGTATCGGGATTCGCGATTCGCGATTCGCGATTCGCGATTCGGGATTCGGGATTCGGGCGAACCGAAGCGTCGTGATTCGCGCCTCAAGCGAGGCGCTAGCCGCTCAAGGGGCGGGGATCTCCCGAACCTCGCCGCCGGCGTCACCCTGAACCTCGATCTCGGTGAGCAGCACCGGCGGCACCGACCACGCCGCGGGCAGCCCGCCCACCGCGCCGATGTTGTACCGCCGCGGCCCGGGGCTGGAGTCCATCACGCCCACGTACTCGCCGGGATCGCCCGCCATCACGACCTCCCGCAGCACCCGCCGATCGACGCCCACGAAGGTCACCCCGCGCACGGGCTGCTCCCTGCCGTCGGCGTAGAGCATGTAGGCCTCGTAGGGCGGCGTCAGGCCGGGGGGCGGACCCTCGCCGGTGAAGAAGATGTCGAAGTCCTCGGTCATCGACGGCGGCTCCAGCCGGCGGATCACCAGCACCCCGTCGTTGATGGTCTGGGAGGAGAGGCGCAGGGCCTTGCGGCGCATGCGGCGCTCGCTGCGGGTGCGCTTCGGCGTGACGCTCACCACCGCCGGCATGGCCTCGCGGCGGTCGGCGCCCAGGGCGCGGGCGTGGCCCGTGGAGGGCTGGTTCAGGCCGGCGGGGATGCGGGAGGTCAGCAGGTTGAGCACCACCCCATCCTCCACAACCCCCACCGCCGAGGCGCGCACGCCGTCGTGGTCGTAGGTGTAGGAGCCCGCGGTGCCGGGCACGGTGGGGTCGTCGGTGATGGTCCAGCCCTCGGGCATCAGCCGTCGGCCGATGCGGGCGCGGCCGCGGCTGGCGCCGGCGGAGAAGTCGCCGAAGGCCATGGTCTGCTTGAGCGGCGGCGTGCCGACCATCTCCGGCGCGGCCAGCTGACGGTACAGCTCCACGGCGGCGGGGGCCTCGAACAGCACCGGGCCGATGTAGTCCTCCAGCACGGGCGCGTCCTGGAGCGCCACCAGCCAGTCGCACATCTCGCGGACCTCCGCCTCCATCTGGGCGAGGTCCGGCAGCTCCGCGGCGGTGCGGGCCACCCACCAGCGGCCGTCGCGCAGGCGGCTGCCGTCCTCCATGCGCATCACCGCCTCGACGCGCACCAGGGCGTACCCCGTCGTGCGGTAGAGGCGCATGCCCTCGGAGGAGAGGGTCAGGCGCGTGCCCTGCCAGTCCCGGCCGGCGGCCTCGCCGCTCTCGAAGGCCCCGTCGTACTCGGCGGGGATGGCCGACAGGCGCTCCACGGTCGCGCGGATCTGCGCCTCGTCGACGACGGGCTGGGAGATGGGGCTGCTGGTGACCGGCTCGATGGGCAGCAGATCGGGGATCTCCTGCTCGGAGGGCTCGTAGTCCGCGCGCTTGCGGGAGTACTGCTCCACGGCGTTCTTGTAGGCCCTGTCGGTGGCGAGCCAGGCCTGCCGGCGCACGGCGCGCTCGTCGTACTCCAGGGGCAGGGAGGTGACCATCACGCCCTCGGGCTCGCCCATGGCGTCGAAGTTGGACGAGTCGAAGGCGTAGCTGCCGATCCGCACCTCGGCCCGGAGCTGCCGGTGCGGGTCGACGGTCTCGGTGAGCATGGCGCCGAAGCTGGCGTGGAAGGTGGCGTGGGCGCCGTCGACCACGTCGTAGATGACGAGGTAGGGGCGCTCCTGGTCGGACAGCACCAGCTCGTCCATGGACCGCTGGAGCTCCGCGTCGAGGGCGGCCTCCAGGGCGCTGTAGTCCTGAATGTCGCTGGCGGCGGCGGGGGCGAGCAGGGCCGCGAAGAGGGCGGCGATCACAGCGACGCCTCCGGGCCGCTCTCTGCGGCGTCCGGCGGCGGCAGCAACGGGGGGCGGTCGCTCTCCTTCTCCTTGCGCTGGATCTCGATCTCCTCGAGCAGCAGGGAGGGGCTGGAGGCGCTGACGGGCACCCAGCCGGACTCGGCGCCGCAGACGCCGTTGAACACGGAGACGTCGTCCGCCGCGCCCAGGATGCGGGAGAAGGTCACCAGGGGCGTGCCGATGAGGTCGCCGCCGCGGACCAGCTCGTCGGGCCGCCCGTCGGCGTAGACCCGCCACGCGATGATGGGGCGCACGTTGAAGGAGTTGGGCACGACTCTGCCGGTGAAGGTGAAGCCGCCCTCGATGTCGTCCACGATGACGCCGTAGGGCTTGTCCTGTTGCACGATCTCTTCGACCAGCTGGGCCCGGAGCTGCTCGTAGCTCACGGTCTGGGAGGCCTCGACCATCAGGTTGCCCTGGCGGGGCACCACCGCGTTGCCGGGCTGGCGGCGGCCGTGGCCGTTGGAGCCGCCGTCCTGGCCGGCGACCGGCTGGCGGCCGAGCAGGAAGGTGTTGAGCACCCCGCCGGTGACGAGGTCGACGCGCTCGGATGGGACGCCCTCGTCGTCGTAGAGGTAGTAGCCGTTCAGGTCGACGCCGACGCGCTCCTTGATGGTGGGGTCGTCGATGACCGAGAGGAAGTCGGGCAGGATGGGCTCGCCCACCATGTCCTTGAAGGTCTGCCCCTCGCTCTCGGATTTCTGGCGGTGGCCCTCGATGCGGTGCCCGAAGACCTCGTGGAAGAACACGCCCGCGGCGTGGCCCCGGAGGACGGCGGGGCCGGTGTAGGGCTCCAGCAGGGGCGCGTCGCGCAGGACCATGAGCTGACTCGCCAGGGCCTCGGCGCTGGCGAGCAGCTCGTCCTGGGAGGGCAGGGTGTCCTCGGTGTGGGCGTCGGCGGCGTCGAAGACCCGCAGCTGCATGCCGTCCTCGGCGATGGTCGCGGCCCAGAGGGCCACCCGCCAGTGGGTGCGCGGGACCCGCAGGGCGGTGCCCTCGGAGGTCACCATCCACCGCACCTCGCGCTCGACCACCAGCTCGGCGCCGCTCTCGTAGATGTCGGGGTCGTTCAGGAAGGCCTCGCTCAGCGCCTCCAGTCGGGCGCTCCAGGCCTCGGTGTCCACGGCGATCGCCGGCACGTCCAGCAGCGCCTCGGCGGGCTCGACCGGGGCAAAGTCAGCCGAGGTGTCCTCGCGCTCCACCTTGACCGCCTCGTTGGATACCACCTGGGTCAGCCGCCGCTTGGCGCCGCGCCAGGCGTCGTCGGTCTCCCGCCACAGCACGACGCGGGTGGCGTCCGGGGCGCCGTCGATGGGCAGCACGATCTCCTCGCGCATCTCGGAGATGTACCAGGGGGCGTCGCGGATCTCGTGGGTGTTGTCCAGCTCGGGGCTGCCCACCCGCACGTCCACGTCCAGCAGGCGCACCTTGTTGAAGGTGTCCCGGGCCATCACCCCGCTGGAGGCAGCCAGCCGCCAGGTCTCGTTCCCGGTGACGGCGTAGCCCAGGTAGTACGGGGCCTCGTCGTCGTCCTTCAGAGCGTCCTGGACCCGCGCGACCTCGTCGCGCAGGAGGTCGATGACGGGGTCACTGGCCGCCGGCGTCTCCGCGGCGACCGTCGCGCTCAGGAGCGCGGCGAGGAGCGTTAGAATCAGAGCTCCTCTTCGTCGTCGATGTCGTCGAAGTCATCGAGGTCCTCGAACTCTTCCTCTTCGTCCCAGGAGAGCGCGCAGACGGTCGCGAGGAACGCGACGACGTCCTCGCCGGTGAGCTCCAGCTCATCGTTGCGTCCCAACTCTTCCTCGAGGGTGATAGTCAGAGGCTCCTCCAACTCGGCCTCCTCCTCGATCATCGTGATGATCTCCTCGGCGTCTTCGACGCCTGCCTCTTCGGCGACGGACTCCAAAGAGCTGACGATGTAGTTCGCCAGCTGGGAGACGTCAGGGGAATCGTTCTCGTTCTCGAAGTATTCGTCGAGCATCACAATCAATGACTCTCGGACTTCGGTCGGTAGTTGCATAACGAACCCTCCTGAGCGGCTCGGTTCGTTTGCTACCGTGAATGTCGAGGCCACGCAAGCCACTCTCTCAAGGTTGCCCATCATGTCGCGCGAATCATCTGAAATTTCCAGGGAGCTTCTGCTCGCTCTGCCGAAGACCGACCTGCACGTCCACCTCGACGGTTCGCTGCGTCTAAGCTCCCTGATCGAGCTCGCCCGTGAGCACGGCGTCGAGCTGCCGTCAGAGACCGAGTCCGGAATGAACGAGCTGGTGTTCAAACCCAGCTACGCCAATCTTCCCGAGTACCTCGCGGGCTTCGCGTACACCTGCGCGGTGATGCAGGATCACGAATCCCTGACGCGCATCGCCTATGAGCTTGCCTGGGACAACATCAACGAGGGCGTGCGCTACGTGGAGGTGCGCTTCGCCCCGCAGCTGCACATGGGCGCCGGAATGTCCTGCGAGGACGTCCTGGTGGCTGTGAACGCCGGCCTGGCTCAGGCGCGGCGTGAGCACGAGGGCAGTGATGCCGTGCGCGGCGGGGAGCCGGGCTTCCGGTACGGGATCATCGTCTGCGCGCTGCGCATGTTCACGCCGGCCTTCTCGGCCTGGTACGCCCAGCTCTGCGAGCTGCTGCCCAACGCCCCGAAGACCTCCCTCTACGCCGACGCCTCGCTGGAGCTGGCGCGGGCGGCGGTGCGGGCCCGTGACGAGAGGGGCCTGCCGGTGGTCGGCTTCGACCTCGCGGGGCAGGAGGACGGCTACCCGGCCCACGACCACATGGCGGCCTTCCAGTACGCCCACGCAAACTTCTTGAAGAAGACCGTGCACGCCGGCGAGGCCTACGGGGCGGAGTCCATCTTCGACGCCATCACCGCCCTGAACGCCGACCGCATCGGCCACGGCTACCACCTCTTCTCCCCGGAGCTGATCGGCCCCGCGGTGGAGGACCCGCAGGCCTACACCCGGGCGCTGACCAACTACATCGCCGATCGGCGGCTCACCATCGAGGTCTGCATCACCTCCAACCTCCAGACCAACCCGGCGATCGGCGACGTGGCGAACCACTCGCTGGCCCAGATGCTGGCGGCCCGGATGTCGGTGACCATCTGCACGGACAACCGGCTGGTGTCGCACACGACGGTCACGGACGAGCTGGCGCTGGCGGTGAAGAACTTCGAGCTGACCCACAAGCAGCTGCGCAACACGCTGATTCATGGGTTCAAGCGCAGCTTCTTCCCGGGCACCTACGCCGAGAAGCGGGCCTGGGTGCGGCGCGTCATCGACTACCACGACGCGGTGGCCGCGGACTTCCAGGCGCGCTGATCAGCCCGTCGGCTCGTCCTCGACGTCCTCGCGGCTGAAGCTGGCCGTGGCCTCGTCGTTGAAGCTCAGCGGCGCGTCAGCCCGCCCGCCGAACGGCGAGGCGGCCTTCGGGTGGACCGCCGGCTTCGGGCGGGTCGTCGCCTTCGGGCGGGCGGCCGGCTTCGAGTGGCCTGTCGGCTTCGAGTGGCTCGTCGGCTTCGGGCGGCCCGCCGCCTTGGGCGCTCCCACCGTCGGGAACTTTCGGCGCGTGCTGGTCTTGTCCGAGGCGACGCCGAAGTCCTCGGGGGTCAGGTTGAAGCCCTGGTCGTTGGCGTCCTCGAAGAACGTCGGCAGCAGGCCCGTGGGCTGCAGGGCGCCGAGCACGGTGCCGTCCTCCTCCCGCCCCTCGTGCTTGAAGCGGTAGAGGTACCGCACCTGGTACTCGCCGTGCTTGTCGAGCTGCGGCAGGATCTCGGCGATCTGCTTGAGCTTGCGGGAGCCGTCCCGGAAGCGGCTGGCCTGCACCACCACGTTGACGGAGGTGCTGATCTGCGCGCGGATCGCCCGGATGGGCAGGTCCTCGCCCGCGAAGAGCACCAGGGTCTCCAGCTTGGCCAGCGCCTGGGTGGGGGAGTTGGCGTGCAGGGTGGTCATCGAGCCGCCGTGGCCCGAGTTCAGGGTGTTCAGCAGGTCCAGGGCCTCCTCGCCGCGGATCTCACCGACGATGATGCGGTCGGGGCGCAGGCGCAGGGTGGAGTGCAGCAGGTCGCGGATGGTGACCTGGCCGCGGCCGTACTTGTCCTCGGAGCGGGCCTCCAGCCCCACGAGGTGCGGCAGGCGGATCTGCAGCTCCTTGGTGTCCTCGATGACGATGACCCGGTCCTCCTCGGGGATGTAGTTGGAGAGGACGTTGAGCAGGGTCGTCTTGCCCGAGCCCGTGCCGCCGCTGACCAGCACGTTCTTCTTGAGCTGGATCGCGATCTCCAGCAGCCGCGCGGCCTCGGGGGTGATGGACTTGTAGCGGATGAGATCGTCGATCTCGAGCTTCTCGGACTTGAACTTGCGGATGGCGATCGTGATCACCGGGCTGATCGGCGGGATCACCATGTGCACGCGCGAGCCGTCGGGCAGCCGGGCGTCGACGCGGGGGATCTCCTCGTCGATCCGCTTGCCGGAGAACTGGGCGATGTTGATGCACGCCGCCATCAGCTGGTCTTCGGTCTCGAAGGAGCGGCCCTCGACGCGGGTGACCCGGCCGCTGCGCTCGACGAAGATCTTGTCGGGGCCGTTGATCATCAACTCGCTGACGGTGGGATCGTCGAGGAGATCCGCCACCGGGTGCATGTGGTAGTTGATGGTGCTGGTGTAGAGATCCGAGGACACGCGCGCTCCGCCGGGGAGGGTCTACTTCTTTTTGCGACTGAAGAGGCCGCCGAAGAGGCCCCCCTTCTTCTCCTCCCGCTCCTTCTCGGCCTGCATGCGCTTCATCTCGCGGTAGGCGTCGGGGCTGGAGGGGTTGATGCGCAGGGCCTGCACGAAGCAGCGTCGGGCCATGTCATCCTGGCTGCGCAGGCGGTAGGCCTGACCCAGCAGCGTCCAGCCCTCGTGGAGCTTGGTGCCCTGGTCGATGGCGGCCTTGATCATCTCGATGCCGCCCTCGGAGGCGCCTTCGTCCTTCTCGTAGTTCAGGCGGAAGGTGGTGTAGCCGAGGTAGGCCACGTAGACCTTCTCCTCGGGCACCTTCTCCACGCAGTCCACGAAGAGGTCGTGGGCCGGCTGGAAGCGGCCCGCGCGGAAGAGCTTGATGGCTTCCTTGTAGGCGGTCTCGGCGGCGAAGATGAGCTGGACCTTCTCCATGGCCAGCTCGTCCTCGGTCTTCTTGCCGTGGATGACCCGATCGATGTAGGCCTGCCGGGCCTCGGGCTCGCCCAGGTGCTCCCAGGCGCCGCTGACGCGGGCGAAGATCTGATCGGCCAGCTCGCCGTGGGCGTCGCCCTTCGTGTGCCAGCGGTCGGGGTGGAAGTCCCGGGCGAGGGCGAAGTAGGCCTTGCGGTAGGTGTCCTCGGTGGCGTCCCAGACGACGCCCAGCACGTCGAACTCGTTCTGGGCGGCGTTCATCCGGCCCAGCTCGCGCTGGAGCCTGGCCATGTCCTCGTCGATGGGCGCCTGCGCCGGGGCGCTGGCTACAGGCGGCGGGGGCGGCGCGGGCTGTCCCAGCTCCTGGGCGATGAAGGCGCCGATGTCGTCGATGGGGTTCTCCGCGGCGGGGCGCGGCGGGGCGGTCGGCGCCGGCTGCGAAGACCGCGGGATCTCCTCGCCCGGCGGGCTCGACAGGGCCGAGGCGACCATCTCGGAGATGAGGTCCTGCTCGTCGTCGGTGACGCTGCCGCCCTGGATCACGCGGATGGCGGTGTCGGTGGCGGAGTCGCCGAAGTCGATGATGCCGGTGAGCATGCCGAACAGGACGGCGCGGCGGGCCTCTTCGGCGTCCACCGGGGCGAAGTCCAGGACCTCGGACAGCGAGCGCTGCTTGTCCAGCTGGGCCAGCATGTCCTTCAGAGCGTTGTCCAGAGGGAGCTGGCTGAGCCGCAGGCCGCCGCCGCGGCGCAGATCCGGGAAGCCGGTCATGCGGGGCTTCAGCAGGGTCTCAATGCGATCCATGGCGTAGCGGCGCTGGATCACCTGCCAGCAGGCCGCGAGCAGGTCGGCGGGGCGGCTCTTGGGGGGCTGCACGCCGGGCTCGAAGCGCCAGTCCCCTTCAGACAGCTCGGTGGCGGCGATGACGCGCACGGTGAGCTGGAGCTCGAGGAGCTCGCGGCCGTCCGCCGCCGGGGCGGAGGTCTTCAGCGCCTTGAGCTGCTCGGAGCGGAGGTTGGACTGGGTCATCTCGACCTGCCCGTCCTTCAGGTAGAACACCCAGCGCTTTCGCCCGTCGGTGAACTCCGCCTTGCCTGAGGCCAGCCCGCCAGCGAGGCCGCAGAGCACCTCGACAGCAGAGCGTTCTTCCAGTCGCCCCTGAGCGGGGACGTTCCCATGAGAGGTCGTCATCGGCGACTACCGCATCCCGATTCGTAAGTTGGCTGTGGATCCTAACACTGGTGGGCTGATCTCGGATCGTCGTGATCAGTCGATCGTGGGCGGACAGTTTTTGACCCACCGGGAAGTTAATACGTTCGTACTTCCACTAAGGAACCTCTAAGAGCCCGAAAATCTCTTCAACAGGAAGGAGAACCCCATGATCAACAAGGTAATCCTCGTCGGTAACCTCGGCGCAGATCCCGAGCCCCGCACCACCGGCACCGGCAACACCGTTGTCAATATGCGTATCGCAACCAGCGACCGCAAGAAGGGTCAGGACGGCGAGTGGGTCGACCACACCGAGTGGCACAACGTCGTCTGCTTCGGCCGCACGGCCGATAACGTCGCGAAGTACTGCAAGAAGGGCCGCCAGCTCTACGTCGAGGGCCGCCTGCAGACCCGCAAGTGGCAGGATCGCGACGGCAACGACCGCTGGTCGACCGAGGTCGTGGCCTTCACCGTGCAGTTCCTCGGCGGACGCGGCGACGGCGACGGCGGCGGCAGCTACGGCGGCGGCGGCGGCGGCGGCGGCGGCGGCAGCTACGGCGGCGGCGGCGGCTCCAGCAGCGGCGGCTCCAGCGGCGGCTCCAGCGGCGGCAGCAGCGGTGGTGCCAGCGGCGGCGGTGGTGCCAGCGGCGGCGGCGACATGCCCTACGGGAACGACGACATCCCGTTCTAGCCCAGGCTGTCCCAGGACAGACTCGGGGTGTCGGGGCGTCTGCCCCGGCGCCCCGAGCGTGCTCTGGCGCTCAGCCCGGCGTCATCGCGGCGCGCTCTCAGGCGCGCTGCACCGTCACGACCCCACAGCTCGCGTCGCTCGACACGGCGTTGGCCGCGGGCCGCTCCAGCTGAGTGGTCCCTGGCCGGAGCTCCGCGATCCGCAGCACAGCCTCCGCCTGCCCCACGTCGCCGGACACCGTCACCAGCGCGCCGTCGCTCAGGCGGAGCTGGCGCGCATCCTCCGCGCTCATCAGCAGCGCGCAGGGGCCATCCCCGGCGCCCTCGAGCGGCCGACGGGGGCTCATCAGCAGCGCGCCATCGGGCGCGACCGGCGGGGTGACGTCCGCGTGGGTGAAGGTCAGCGTCTCGGACAGCGTGAGCTGCTGGCCGCCCAGCCGGAACCAGGCGGCGCCGCTGTCCAGTCGCGTCAGCTTCTCGTAGCGGGGGTTGGCGTCCGCCATGCCCTGCCGCAGCGCCTCGACGTCGGACGAGCCGTCGCCGCAGGTGGGCTCGTCGCCGCCCGCGGCGCACAGCAGCTGCAGGGGGATCGCCCAGTCGTCCCGGGCCTCGGCGATGACGGGGCCGCCGGTCACGCGGGGCGAGCGGCGCACGATGCGATCGCTGGAGGTGCTCGTGGTGCCGCCGGGCTGCTCGTGGCGCAGGCGCGCGGGCAGCACGACGGTCAGCTCGCCGGGCTCGGTCAGCATCGCGGGGTCCAGCCACCAGCCCTGGTGGACGCGCACCTTCACGCCCTCCAGCGCGGCGCGCACGGTCGGGGTGTCGGGCAGCTCCGCCAGCGGGTCCACGCCGGAGAGGTACCAGAAGTCCAGGTCGCCAGCGGCGGCGGCGGCGACCTGCCCCGTCGCGTCCAGGCCGCCCGCGCGGGGGAACACGCCGAAGTCGGCGTCGCCCTCGGTGGACAGGCGCTCCATCAGCGGCAGCACAGCGCAGCCCGGCCGGCTGAGGGCCCCGCGGGCGATGTGCAGGTTGGCGACGGCGCCCACCGCGGCGGCACCCCAGGCCGGGTCGGTCAGGCCGCCGGAGTAGATGGTGACGAGCTTGTCGGCCCTGGACACCAGGCGGGCCAGCCACTCGGCCTCCTGGGGGCTGATCCCGGAGCGGCTGAGCCACTCATCGAGGCCCACGTCCTCCAGCGCGGCGCGCCACTCGGGCCAGCCTGCGGCGCGCTCGCCGATGAAGCTCTGATCGACAGCCCCCCAGCCCACCAGCTTCAGGAGGATCGCGTTGAGCAGCGCGGCGTCGCCGCCGGGGCGCACGCCCACGAAGTCGTCGGTCAGGCGGGTGCCCCACACGGCGAGGCCGGGCTCGTCGGCGACCCAGGCGCGGTCGAGCCCCGCCTCGCGG
>Ga0316204_10010602_pt1 | contig 11818 bp, 10 predicted proteins | sample 6monrhotite_MG_2_FD_205661 | JGI IMG/M metagenome (GOLD analysis project Ga0316204, IMG submission 205661) | Microbial mat bacterial communities from mineral coupon in-situ incubated in ocean water Damariscotta River, Maine, United States -... | ecosystem: Environmental > Aquatic > Marine >...
GCCACGCCAGCTGCCCCCAGCGGCATTGGCGACAGGGTTGACCTTGATTGGCCCTGCTATGCGGCAGGACGTACACGCGGCGCTCCGCTGTTTGCACTGGCTGCCAAACTGGTCGCACAGGCGGGTTACAGGGTCGCTCTGCATGGCTGGAATTCCCATCAGGGTACTGCCGCTGATCTGCGCGTCGCGCTCCAGGCAGCCGATCTCATCGGCAACGGCTTGTCCTACAGCCCATTGGAAACTCTCAATCCCATGGCCTTTAGGCTGTTGAAACTGCGCGACACCCTGGGGCTCAGGAGCTGTATCAACACGGTGCTGCGCATGTGGAACCCGCATGGGGCGCGGGCCTCGGTGCAGGGGGTTTTTCATCCCTCATATCGCGGCCTGCAATCGCGCGCAGCCGCTTTGCTGGGGGATCGAAACCTCACTGTGATCAAAGGTGGCGGCGGTGAGTTTGAACGCCATCCGGCGAAGGACACCGCCATCTTTGGCCTGCAAAACGGCACCGAGATCAACACCCAGGCCTCAGCGCTCTTGTCGGACACACGGCGCCTGCATGAGCCCGATCACCCCATCGAGGTTACAGCGCTCTGGCGCGGCGCCCAAGACGATCCATTTGCCAGCGCCACAGTGATCGGCACCGCAGCTTTGGCGCTTTGGACCGTTCAGGCTGAACGCTCGATCACGCATTGCACGGCCCTGGCAACCGAGCTTTGGGACAATCGCCATAACCAGGACCGGAGAACCCAATGAAGACCTTCCCCCTTTTGCAGCCCCTGACAGGTCGTTCCCTTGCTGGAGCCGAAACCCCTAGATCAGCAGCCCCCCTGCGGGGACTTCGACGGTTTGCCGCGCGCCTGGCAGAGTCTACACCTGCTGTTGTGGAGCTTTCTGTCCTCGCCCGCAGGAGCGCGAGCTTGCGCCAATTACGCCAGATGGCATCTGGGCTGTGGCACGCCCCTGACAGATCCATTCCCAGAAATCAGCAGGTGGGGTCTGTGGCGCTGGTCGGTGCCGGACCCGGTTGCAAGGATCTGATCACCCTGCGCGGGGCACAGCGCCTGCAAGAGGCTGATGTGATCTTTTTTGACCGCTTGATTGACCCCGAAGTGCTGGATTTGGCCCCTGCAAATGCAAAACGCATTTATGTGGGCAAGGCCCCAGGCTGCCACCACTGGCCACAAGAAAAGATCTCGCAGGCGCTGGTGGCCATTGCCGGTCAGGGGCAACGGGTCGTGCGGCTGAAGTGCGGCGACCCTGGCGTCTTTGCCCGGGGTGCCGAAGAGATTGATGCCCTGGATGCGGCAGATATTCCCTATGAAATCATCCCCGGCGTCACCGCAGCCAGCGCAGCCTCAGCTGCATTGGGTGGGTTCCTGACAGAACGCGGCACCTGTGACACCCTGGTTCTGGCCACCGGCCAGACAGCAAAGGATGCGGGCAATGCCAATTGGATTGCCCAGCTGCAACCTGGAACCCGTATGGCGATCTACATGGGGGTTGGGGCTGCCGCAAATACCGCCAAGGCCCTGATTGAGGCCGGTCTGGAAAAACAGGTCTCCATCGACATCGTTTCCCGTGCCCAGCAAAGTGATCAGGTAACCGCCAAGTGTCGCGCCTCGACCCTGCTCGAGACAATCGAAACCTCTGGGATCTCAAATCCGGCGATCATGTTCCTGACTTGGCCCCAGTCCGCGACAAAAGTTAACTCCCCACAGCGAGGCTAAAGGTCAGGCCGCATACCAGGCGAAACGCCTGCTTCAGAAACGACCTGCGGAATGGGCCATGAACCGAAACAGTTTGCCTGGGCGACTGGGAACCCCAAGAGAACGGTAGCGAACTTGATGTGTGGACCACTTTCAAAACCGGCACCCAAGACTTTTTCTAATCAAACAGCGCTTTGATGTTGCGAACAAAGGGCAACCAAGAGCGCGCCGGTCCAAAAATCAACCATGGGGCCGCCCTGCTGATAGCAGACAAACAGGCTGCAAAGGAACATCGCGCTGGCCCACAGGGGATGCGACCCTATGAACGCTTGCGGATCCGGCAGGGTGTGCTAGCCAGCTGTGGCGATGAAGATTTGGCAAATCATATTCCCTCTGCGCGCGCTGGTCGTGCTGCTGACCGTTGCTTTGGCAACCACCGGATTTGCACATCGTGCGCCATCGCAAACAGACCAAGCAGTGCTGGACTATGCGGCGCTCTTTGGCATTGACGCCGCTTCGATCTGTGGTGGCTCGGATGACCCGGGCGCCACGCAGGAGTGTGAAGCCTGCCGCTTGCAGGCGGCCATGGCTCTGTCAGAGCCGCCGCTGGTTGCCTCCGTTGCCGAACTGTCCTTCTCCCCGCCCCACTGGGTGCCACAATCCCACGTTCTGGAAACCCTCTCCGCCGAGGCGACCCGTCCGGCGCGTGCCCCTCCTATCGTCTGAACTTTGCGAATCTATTTGTGAAACACCCGGCCCGCGCGCCGGATCAGACCTCTGGAGACTTCCATGAAACTCGCTCTTCAAGCGGCCCTTGCCGCCCTGCTTCCCGCGACCGCTGCCTTTGCAGATCAGGACGTTAAGATCAATTTTGCCGCCGAAATCGGCGGGCACCCCTTTGCCTGCGACGCGACCTTCACCGACATCGGAACCACCGGTGCTGCGGTGCGCGGCACGGATTTCCGCCTCTATGTCAGCGATGTAGCGATGATCGCGGCTGACGGCACACGCAGCCCTGTGACTTTGGCCGAAAGCGCCTTTCAGCATGACGGCGTCGCCCTGCTGGATTTTGAAGATGGCAGTGCCGCTTGCGCCAATGGCACCGCCCCCCTGAACACCCAGCTGGCTGGGACTGTTGCTGAGGGCAGCTATACTGGTGTGGCTTTCAACGTCGGTGTGCCGTTTGAGATGAACCACGGCGACCCCACCACTGCCCCCACGCCGCTCAACCTGACCTCGATGTTCTGGAACTGGCGCGGCGGCTACAAGTTCGTGCGTATCGACATGGTGCCGACAGACAAGGCAGAAAGCGGGCCAAAAGGCTGGTTCCTGCACCTTGGCTCGACCATGTGCAAATCCGGTGGCAAGACAAACGCCCCCTGCTCCCCCTGCCAGAACCCCAACCTGATGGCGGTCAGCTTTGATGGCTTTGATCCGGCGAAACAAACACTGGTCATCGATCCGGCGCCAGTGGTTGCAGAGGCTGACATGCGCTCCAACACGCCCCAGACTTCGCCGGGCTGCATGTCCTTCCTGAACGATCCCGACTGCGACACGGTCATGACCAAGCTTGGCTTGCCGTTTAAAGACATCGCAGCGGGTGAACAGCAGTTGATCGCGGTTCGGTGATGCGTAGCGCCGCGCGTGGTGCGGCGGTGAGCGTGATCCTGTCAGGTTTACTATCCGGGGCGGGTTTCGCCCTGGATGCGGCAGAGGCCTATGACTGGCCCCTGCCGGACTGGATGCCGCGCCCCTCCGTACCAGAAGACAACCCCATGAGCGCCGCCAAGGTCGAGCTTGGCCGCTATCTGTTCTACGATGCCCGCCTGTCCGGCGATGGTACTGTGGCCTGCACCTCGTGCCACGACCAGGGCCGTGCCTTTACGGATGGGCGCCAGGTGGCTGTGGGCATCCACGGCACCCATGGCAAGCTGAACGCGCCCAGCCTTGCCAACGTGGCCTACCTGCCGGTGAATTCCTGGGCCAACCCGCATATGACCTCGCTCGAGTTTCAAGCGCTTGTGCCTTTGTTTGGCGAAGCACCCGATGAAATGGGCGCAACCGGGCAGGAGGCGCGTATTTTTGCGACGCTGGCCGAGGATCCCTATTACGCGCAGGCTTTTGCACAGGCATTCCCGCAGCAGCCCAGACCAGAGCTGTTCACAGTGACCCGCGCGCTGGGGGCCTTTCAGCGCAGCCTGATGTCCTTTGACAGTGCCTATGACCGTTTCAAATACGGCGGCGAACTGGATGCGCTTTCGGATGCCGCCAAACGGGGTGAGCAGCTGTTCTTTGACCACCGGTTCGAATGCTATCACTGTCATCAAGGCGTGTTGTTCACCGACAATTTCAAACGCGAGGGCAGCCCCTGGGTGGAGACCGGCTTTCATAACACCGGGCTATACGCTGACTACCCCGTCAGTGCGCCGGGCCGGATCGAATTCACCGCAGAACCGGGCGACGCGGGCCTGTTCCGCACCCCATCCCTGCGCAATGTGGCCGTGACAGCGCCCTACATGCATGACGGATCAATCCCCGATCTGCGCGGCGTGCTGGCCCATTACGCCAAGGGTGGCCGCGAAGGCCACAGCAATCAGGACGGCATGATCGTGGGGTTCACCGCCACCGAAGCGGAAATTGCCGATCTCATCGCCTTTCTCGAAAGCCTCACCGACGAGCGCTTACTGACGAACCCGGATCACGCTGACCCGTGGCCAAAAGATCATCCCGCCCGCATCAAACGGGCCGAACCCTAGGAGACAGAAATGAAACGCGCGATACTTGCCCTGATGCTGCTGGCTGCGCCCGCTGTGGCCCACGACCAGATGACTGGCGACTTGCATATCATCCACCCGTCGATCCCGGCGCCCAACGCCACGGCCAAGTCGGCTGCGGGGTATATCACCATCTCAAACGAAGGTGAGACCCCCGAAGAGCTTCTTGGTGTGCGCTCGCCCTTTGCGGCCTCTACAACCTTGCACACCACAATTTTTGAGGACGGGATTGCCAAGATGCGGCCGCTGATCGGTGTTCCCCTTGCGCCAGGTGACGTCGTCAACCTGGAGCCGGGCGGGATGCATGTGATGTTCATGGGGCTGACGGGCACCGCGAAAGAGGGCGACATGATCCCGGCCACGCTGATTTTTCGCAAGGCTGGCGAGGTCGAGGTGGAATTCATGGTCGATCCGGCCGACGGGGCGGATCATTCCCAGATGGACCATTCGGGCCACTAGTCCTTGTTCCTCCCGGGCCTCATAACACGCGCGCTGCTTTTGCTGGCGCTGATCGGGTCGGCCACCGTGCCGGACGGGTTTATGCGTGCATCTGGCCCCCAGGGGCTGCGGCTGGTTCTGTGCACGAGCGCAGGCAAGCAAGAGGTTTGGCTGACTGACACAGGCGATATTATCCCTGTTGAAGACACCACGCCCAGCCATGACGCCCCCGTGTCTCACCACGATGCGTCCTGCGTTCAGGTCAGCGTTGCGGGCACCGATGCCCCGCCCTACATCGGGGCGTGGATCCGCTTGCGGTTGATCGCAACGACGACGCTGCGCAGCGCCGCACCCCAGCCGACCTCTTCCCATTCTCTCAGGCGTCATCGAACACGCGCACCTCCCCTCCCGGCTTGACCCTTTCGCCGGGGGCGACCTGCCCCTTGTCCACCCTTTCACGACAAGGACGTTCAAGATGAACGCGATGAACCACGACTGGGCAGAGGCCTCCCTCCGTCCAAACAACACTTGCCCTGCATTCCTGCGGGGGCTGAACGCCGATGAGATGAGCCGGGTTTGGAACCGGTTTGAGGAAGACTGTCTCGCCGATGGGGAGGTGCTGCTGCGCGACAGAGCAGAACCGCTGCACATCGGGTTGGTGCTGAAAGGCGCCCTGCGCGAAGACGTATCGGTGCCACAGGGTGGCACGCGCTTGTTTGCCCTGACCTTTGCCAGTGAGGCGCTTTCGCCACTTGGCCCGCGCCAAAAAGGCGGTCGTCTCAGCGCCATCGGAGACACCCGTCTGCTGACCTGCGACCACGAGGCGTTTGCGGATCTCAGCAGAGAAATCCCACGCCTGCAACTCAACCTGTTTGGTGTATTGCAGGACCAGATCGAAGACGCGCACCGCTGGCAGCTGCTGCTCGGACGCAAGACCGCAGCCGAACGCGTGGCCTCCATTCTGGCCTGGTTTCATATGCGTCAGGGCACGCCCGAAGAAATGGACTTGCCAGTGACCAGAGCCGAACTTGGTGAGATGTCCAGCCTGACGCTGGAAACCGTCTCTCGCCAGGTCCGCGCCCTGGAAAAGGTCGGCGTGATCAGCCTTCCAAAGCCGAGCCAGGTGCGCGTTCTTGACAGTAAAGCGTTGCTGGAACGCTCCTGTAATTCACCGATACTCCGTGCTGCCTGAATAGGCTCTACAACAGGGAAAGATCGCGTATTCCTGCATGACATGGCCTGTACTCAACAGGCCATGTCCACCCGACGTCGCGTGTCCTATATGGTAAATTCATATGGGATCGCAGGCTTTGAAAAGGCTTACCGTTGTCGCTACAGCCCTGGGGTCACGGCTCATTCACCCAGCCTGTTCAGTCTGACCAGTTTTTAGCTGCAGCGGCAGGCCTGTGCAAAATAGCCACTCTATTTCAATCGGATGTAACGCCATCAGCGGGCACTACTCTCAAACCCCAGGGGCGCCGTTTTCACACAGCACCGCTCCTAGCATAGCACTGCAAATCCTGTGAAAGTTCGCGAACGACTTGCTCAGCTTGCAGGCGTTGTCACCGCTGAGGCCTGCGGCCCTTGTGGTCTCCATCCCAATGGCCCATCTCAAAGGCATGCGCCGCGTCCTCGATTTGGGATCTCCTCCCCCGTGACGCCATCATCCCTCTTGATTTAAGCCGAACGATTAAAGCTATTGACTTACGCACCTCTTTGGTGATCCACTCTGCGAAACGCTGAAGGTGTGCTGTCCGGTCTGGTTGGAGGGGGCCGCACCCTTTGGAGAAGCGGACCGGACAGGTTTGCAAGGGAGGAAATCATGTTCAAGACAAAGGACAGCCCGCTGTCCCTGGAGACGCGCGACTCGCGGATGCCCGCACGATCAAAACTGGTCACGCGCTACCTCATCGACCGGTGGGCCGAGGAGCGGTCCGAAAAGGTGTTTGCGAAATTCGACGACACCGGCGAGGAATGGTCCTATGCGACCTTCCGGGAGCTCATTCTGCAGACCGCCGTGGGGCTGCAGTCACGGGGGGTGAAGCAGGGCGATCACGTGCTCGTCTGGATGCCGAATTGCCGCGAACAGATCCGCATATTCTTTGCCCTGAACTATCTTGGCGCCGTCTACGTGCCGATCAATACGGCCTACAAAGGCGGACTGCTGGAACATGTCATCGCCGTTTCGGATGCATCTTTGGCGCTGGTCGAGTCCAGTCTGGTGGAGCGGCTGTCGGGTGTCGATCTTGGGAAACTGGACCGTCTGATCGTTACCGGCGGACAGGTCGAAAATGCCCCGTTACCGGTGGAGACCTACGAAGACGCACTGCTGCCACACAGTGGGACGCTGGAGCCGCTGGAGCGCACCATCGAGCCCTGGGACCCGATGTCGGTGGTCTTCACCTCGGGGACGACCGGCCCCTCCAAGGGGGTGCTGATGTCCTATATGCATCTCTATTCAAATGCCGGCCCGGAAACCTGGACCTTCGTCACCGAAGACGACCGGTACATGATCAACGCGCCGATGTTTCATATCGGCGGCTGTGGTCCGATGTTCTGCATGCTGGCGCGCGGGGCCTCTATTGCGATGGTCGACCGGTTCGACACCGCCACCTATTGGGACTCCGTGCGCCGGACCAAAAGCTCCGTCGCTTTCCTGCTTGGGGTAATGGCCAGCTTTCTGGAAAAACAGCCCCCCCGCCCCGACGACACAGACAACCCATTGCGCCTGGCGGTGATGGTGCCGCTTGCCTCCAACTCCAAAAGTTTCTCCGACCGCTTCGGGCTTGATGTCTTCACGATCTTCAACATGACCGAGGTCTCGACTCCGCTGATTTCGGATCCAAACCCAGAGGTGCGCGGGACCTGTGGCAAACCGCGCGATGGTGTCGAAGTGCGTCTGGTTGACGAGCACGACTGCGAGGTGCCGCAGGGCGAAATGGGTGAGATGGTCATCCGCACCGACCGCCCCTGGGCGATGAACAGCGGCTACTACAAAATGCCCGAGGCCACGGCAGAGGCATGGCGCAACGGCTGGTTCCATACTGGCGATGCCTTCATTCAGGACGCGGACGGCAACTTCTTTTTTGCCGACCGGGTCAAAGATGCAATCCGGCGCCGCGGTGAGAATATTTCCTCGTTCGAGGTGGAGAGCGAAGTGCTGGCACATCCCGACGTGGCCGAGGCCGCAGCAGTCGCCGTGCCCAGCGAGCACAGCGAAGACGATGTGCTGATCTGTGTCGCCCCGGTCGAAGGCCGGGAACTGGACCCCGCCCAGCTGATTGAATTCCTGAAGGACCGCCTCGCCTATTTCATGATCCCGCGCTACGTGCGGATCCTGAACAACGGCCTGCCCAAAACCCCAACCGCCAAGGTTCTCAAACACAGGCTTCGTACCGAAGGCAAAACCCCGGACACATGGGACCGGGAGGCCGAGGGGCTACGCATCAAGGGAGAAAGGTTCCGCACCACGGCCTGATTGGCTGTGGCGCGAAAAACGGCACCCTGCACCAGCATTGGCGCGGGGCACGATAGTTTTGCGTTGCATTAGGGAGGAATATATGACGCTCACAGCTGGTATGGTCGGGATGACCTCAACAGAACGGGTTCGCTTTGGGGAACCCGCAGCAGATGCTCTCAGGGCCGAGGCAGAAATGCTTGGCGCCGAACGGGTGGTATTGATCGCCAGCAAATCGCTGGTCGAAAACACGGACGAAATCACCAAGATCGAAACCGCACTGGGGGCGCGTCATGCCGCCACTTTTTCCGGTGTCGAACCGCATGTGCCGCGCGACAATGTGATGGAAGCGACTGAGGTGGCCCGCAAGGCCAACGCCGACCTGATCGTGTCGGTTGGCGGCGGATCAGTGACCGACTGCGCCAAGATCGTGCCGGTGATGCTGAAACACAACGTGCGCACCACCAAAGACATGGATGCCTATCACATCACGGTGGACGACGCCGGGGCCATGGTGATCCCGCAGTTCGAAAGCCAGGATATCCGCACCATCTGCGTGCCAACAACCCTGTCGGGCGGCGAGTTCAACCCGCTCTCCGGGGCGACGGACCCGGAGACCAAGCACAAACAAGGCTATCAGGAACGGATGATGGCGCCGGTCACGGTGATCCTTGACCCTGCCCTGACCGTGCACACTCCCGAATGGCTCTGGCTGTCGACCGGGGTTCGGGGTGTCGATCACGCCATTGAAACCCTGCAATCGTTCCAGTCCAACGACTTCTGCGACGGTCTGGCGCAAAGCGCCCTGCGTCTTCTGGTCGAGGGCCTGCCGCGCAGTAAGGCAGACCCGGCCGATCTTGAGGCCCGCATGAAGTGTCAGATTGGCGTCTGGCAGTCCATGCTGCCGATCATTACCGGAGTCCCGATGGGGGCGAGTCATTCAATCGGCCACGTTCTGGGCGGGCTATGCGACGTGCCGCATGGCTATACCTCCTGCGTGATGTCGCCTTTCGTTCTGCAATGGAACGAAACAATCAATGGCGACCGCCAGGCTCCGATCCGGGCCATCTTTGGCGAGGGCGGCACCGCAGCCTCCAAGCAGGTCGATCAGTTCATCGCGGACCTTGGCATGCCGCGCAGCCTGACGGCGGTGGGTGTGAAAGCCGAACAGCTGCAAAAGATCGCGGAATACACCATGGATGACATCTGGGGCAAAACCAACCCGCGCCAGATCAGCGAACCCTCTGATGTGATGCAGATCCTCGAACTGGCCCGCTGATTCCAGCCCAACGCCAAACCCAAGCCACGAAAAACGCCGCCCTGTCCCGGGCGGCGTTTCCTGTTTTGGCCGGATCAAAACCCGCTCAGGCCAGGTGGCCAGGGCAAATCAGGCCTGCCGTGAGGCTATCAATTAGATTTTCCAGCGCGTTCGGATCGCCCCACAGCTTGCCGCCATCCTTTGTCTGCACAAAAGCCGCCTCGCGCGCCGACAAAGAGGCCTGCGCGAACTGATAGAAAAAGACGATACGCTGGTTCAACACCGCGCGCGGCACCTCGGTCAAGGCCTTGGCGATATGCGCGATGCAGCGCTCAAAACTGTCGTCCCCTTCGGCCTCAACCGCCTGGGTGAACTTGTCCCGGTGGTTCAGCTGCATCACCGAGATGAACCGCATATGACCAAACCCGATGGGCAAATCGGTCCGCGCTTCGGGATCGTTGGTTTCTGTGGTTTCCACCTTGCAGATCAGATTAACAACGTCGCGGACGGAAATCGGTGCCCCCGAGGCCTCAAGCGCATCAAGGGCAGCGTTGCGGGCGCGCCGCGTCCGTGTCAGAGCATCCGAGACCAGCTCTCCAATCAGGACGTCCTTGGTGCGAAAATAGTAATGGATGCCCGCCGAGTTCTTGACGTCGGCCGCCGTGAGGATCGCCCGCACCGACACGCCATCAATACCCTGCCGCGCAAACAACCGGATCGCCGCGCGTTTGATGCGTTCGCGGGTGTCGTCATCAGCGGTATCCAGTGTCATGCGAACATCCTACCATTTTCAGTATTGGGTCCGTCGATAGCTCAGACAATGCCCCAAGGTCAAAGCCATTCCGGCCAAACCTGCGGATCAGGTTTCGAATGTGAAAGCATCCGGATCGGCATCCCGGGTCAGCGACCAGAAGTAATCGTTGCGCCAGGGCGAAATCGCCACCACCCGCCCGCGACTGTTGCGATACCAGTTTTCCGTGCCCTGATGGGTCCAAACCATTTTGTTATGTGCCGCGTCAATACGGGCATTGTAGCTTTCATGGGCCTGCGCGGTCACCGCGACGGTCAGCGCATTCCGCTCGAACATCCGGCTGATGATCGACAAAATGAACGAGGTTTGCAGCTCGATTGCCTTAATCATGCTGCCGCCATGTCCCAGCCCGACATTCGGCCCAAGGATGGTGAAAAAGTTCGGAAATCCCGGCACCATCGAGCCGATATAGGCGGAGGGATTGTCCGTCTCCCAGGCATCCTTCAGATGCTGGCCGCCCTGTCCGATGATCTCATAGGAGGACTGCATCTCGGCCGCCTTAAAGCCCGTGGCATAGACCAAAACATCCGCCTCTGAGGTGGAGCCGTCTGCTGCGATCAGCGTGCTGCCCTCGATCCGCGACAGCCGCGCGGGCACCAGCTCGGCGTTTGGCTTGGTCAGGGTCCGGTACCAGCCATTGTCCAAAAGGATGCGCTTTCCGTAGGGCGGGAAATCGGGAAGCATCTCCTGCAGAAGATCCTGGCGGTCCCCCAACTCAGCCTTCACATACGCAGTAAAGATCTGACGGTGCCGGTCATTTGTTGCGTTCAATGCCTTGTCAGGTTCGGGCCAGGTTGGATCCTTCTGCAGTGATTCATGGATACGGTCGTTGAATGTCCAGAATTGCCGGATGCGATACCACTGCTGATACAGCGGCACCGTCATCAAGAGATAGCGCACCGGGTCAGGCACCTTTTTCTGAAACTGCGGAAACGGCGCGGCCCATTGCTTGGAGCGGGCAAAAACCGTCAGCCTTTCGACCTTGTCGATAATGGCCGGGGCGACCTGCATGCCCGAGGCGCCATTGCCCACCAAAGCGACACGCTTGCCCGTGACATCCAGATCCTCGGGCCATTGAGCCGTGTGGGTCGCGACGCCCGCAAAGGTCTCTGCCCCCGGGGTGTCCGGTATCTGGGGCGTGTTCAGAACACCAACTGCGCTCATCAGAATATCGCAGGTTTCGGTACGCGTGCCATCGGGCCCGGTCATGGTGACCTGCCATTTTCTGGTCTCGTCATTCCAGCGCGCCTCATCGACCCGCGTTTCAAACCGCGTTGCCTGTCGCAGGTCGAACCGGTCCGCGACGGATTGGAAATAGGTCAGCAGCTCGCCTTGAAGGGCAAAGTAGCGCGACCAGTCATTCGGCGCAAAGGA
>Ga0316204_10010604_pt1 | contig 11812 bp, 10 predicted proteins | sample 6monrhotite_MG_2_FD_205661 | JGI IMG/M metagenome (GOLD analysis project Ga0316204, IMG submission 205661) | Microbial mat bacterial communities from mineral coupon in-situ incubated in ocean water Damariscotta River, Maine, United States -... | ecosystem: Environmental > Aquatic > Marine >...
CATCTTTAAATCGATCGGTGATTTTTTCAACATCTCTCAAAAACCCTGTTTTTATAAGGTGAAACACATACTGCGTGTGAATGTGGGTTGTTCTTAAGTCGTTTCAAGTAATTATTGTATCAGGTGGTATCTTATTTACCGACGGTCGCATAATTACAATCCTTACCTCTTGCATGACAAGGCAGGTCAATGAGGAGTATGTTGGTGTGATGAAAAATAACATAACATCGATTCAGGGCAGAAAAGCACCGGAAATTGCCCCGGTTGAAATCGTCGTCGAAAACGAATCCGACCCGAAAATTAATCTGTTTTCAAAAAAACGGTTCATCAACAGAGAGCTTTCCTGGCTGGCCTTCAATACTCGCGTTCTTGAAGAAGCCCGCAATGAACGCCACCCCCTGCTTGAACGGGTAAGGTTCTTGTCTATTTCGGCGACCAATCTGGATGAATTTTATATGGTGCGTGTTGCCGGCCTGAAAGGGCAGGTCAATGCAGGGGTTATATCGCCAAGCCAGGACGGTCTCACTCCCATCCAGCAACTGAATGCAATTCACGTTGCCGCAAAAAACCTGATTGCAAATCAGCAGATTTGCTGGCGGGAGATTTTACAGAAATTACGAGGCCAGGATATCCTGACGCTAGGTCAGGACGAACTTTCAACGCAGGACATGGCCTGGCTTGAAGCTCATTTCATGGGGCAAGTGTTCCCGGTTCTGACGCCACTTGCGCTGGATCCGGCTCATCCGTTTCCGTTCATGCCCAACCTTGGTTTCTCTTTGGTCCTGAAACTGAAACGGTCGACCGACGGAGAGGAATTGAACGCCCTGGTTCTGGTCCCGAACATCCTCAAACGGTTCGTCAGGTTGCCAGGGGACAGTATCCGCTTTATTCCGGTGGAAGACATTATCTCGCTGTTCCTCAACAAGCTGTTTCCGAATTATCAATTGCTGAAAAAAGGCGTTTTTCGGATTATCCGTGACAGTGTCGTCGAAATTGACGAGGAGGCAGAAGATCTGGTCCGCACCTTTGAATCAGCCCTTAAACGCCGTCGCCGTGGCACCACAATCATGCTGTCTTTCAATGCTGGAATTCCCGATGAGCTAAGCGATCTTGTTATTCAAAATCTGGGGCTTAGCCCAGATGACGTCATTTATCAGGATGGTTTGCTGGGGCTTTCGGAAACCCGGCATCTGATCGTTGATGAACGCCCTGAACTTTTGTTCGAACCATTTAATGCGCGTTTTCCTGAACGCATAAGGGAATTTTCCGGAGATTGTTTCGCGGCCATTCGGGAAAAGGATATTATTGTCCATCACCCATACGAAAGTTTCGATGTGGTCGTACAATTCCTGTTGCAAGCGGCACGGGACCCCAAGGTCGTCGCGATCAAACAAACACTCTATCGGACCAGTGAAAACTCGCCGATCGTCAAGGCCCTTATCGAGGCCGCCGAGGCAGGTAAATCGGTAACTGCAATGATCGAGTTGAAGGCACGTTTTGACGAAGAGGCCAACATCAGGTGGGCACGTGACCTGGAACGCGCCGGTGTACAGGTGGTTTACGGGCTGCCAGACAAAAAGATCCACACCAAAATTTCACTGGTTGTTCGCCATTCCAAAGCGGGCCGGGAATTACAGCCCTATGTTCACTTTGGCACGGGCAATTACCACCCGGTGACGGCCAAGGTTTATACAGACTTGTCGTTCTTTACCTGCAACGAGGCCTTGTGCCGGGATGTGGCACGCATATTCAATTTCATGACAGGGACCGCTTTACCGGAAAAAATGGAAGCCCTTGCCGCCGCACCGCTTGATCTTCGCGAGGCGATCATTGGCCTGATCGAAACCGAAATCGCCAACGCAAAAGCCGGAAAACCTGCCGTTATCTGGGGCAAGGTGAACGCGATTGTCGATGAAGCACTGATTGATGCATTTTACCGGGCATCGAACGCGGGGGTAAAAATCAATCTGGTCGTGCGGGGCATTTGTTGTCTGCGTCCGGGGGTTCCCGGCATGTCTGAAAACATCACCGTTAAAAGTATTGTCGGACGGTTTTTGGAACACACCCGCATATTGGCTTTTGGCAATGGCCAGAATTTACCGTCCAGGGAAGCCAAGGTTTACATCGCATCGGCCGACCTGATGCAGCGCAATATGGACTGGAGGGTAGAGGTGATGGTGCCGATTACCGATCCCACGGTGCATGCGCAGGTGCTTGACGAAATCATGGTCGCCAACATGAATGATGTCATGCAAAGCTGGACTTTGAAACCCGACGGGTCCTATGTTCGCGACGCACCGACTTTAGTGGACGAAGGCGATGACGAGGATGAGTTTAACGCCCACACCTATTTTATGACCAACCCCAGCCTTTCTGGACTAGGCAGTTCCCGGGAAAAATACTCTGGTGGTGCGTCACGGTTGGTTTTGAAGAGCTCACTGTAATGAACCTCGCCCCGCGAATTTCAAACCTGACCGAGCCTCTCGATGACGTTGTCGGCGGTAAGGTGGCGGTTGTTGATATCGGCTCAAATACGGTCCGCCTGGTCGTATACGACACGCCACAGCGCTTACCAATTCCTGTTTTTAATGAAAAAGCGCAATGCGAACTTGGGCGTAACCTGACCAGTACAGGCCTGCTTAATCCTGACGGCGTTGAAATGGCATATCAGAGCCTGAGCCGGTTTATTCGACTGAGTGACGCAATGGGCGTTGATAGATTGCTCATGGTGGCGACATCTGCTGTTCGGGACGCCACAGATGGCCCGGAATTCGTCGCCGAAATCCAAAAGCGTTTTGGCCAAGTAGTAGAAGTTCTTAGTGGCCCGGATGAAGCCAAGTTATCGGCCATGGGATTGCTTTGCGGTGTTCCGTACGCCGACGGATTGGCCGGTGATCTTGGCGGTGGCAGCTTCGATCTCGTCGCCCTGAACAAGGGTGTTTTTGGCGAACAAGCTACTCTTCCGGTGGGGCACTTGCGGTTGGCAGAAATGGCCCGTAGCGGCAATGTGGATGCGATCGTCAAACGAGAACTCGAAACACTGCCCTGGATCAAGGCGGCAAAGGGTCGTACCCTGTATGCCCTTGGCGGTTCTTGCCGGGCGCTTGCGCGGGTGATGATTGAACAGACCCATCATCCGTTGCACGTGGTCGACAATTTCACCATCCGTGCCAATGAAGCCCGCAGCTTGTGCAAAGTCATTGGCGGCCTTGGCGGAAATTCTCTTGGTAAAATCAAAGGGGTACCGCGAAGCCGAATGGAAACCCTGCCGTATACGGCGAAACTGTTTGCTTCCCTGTTAAAAGTGGCCAAGCCGGAATTTCTGGTTTTTTCAGGTTTCGGTATGCGCGAGGGGCAACTGCTGAAAATGTTGCCGGACACCTTTGGAAAACAGGACCCATTGATCAGTAGTTGCAAAAGCATGGCCGAACGTACGGGGCGTTTCCATTTCAGGGGAACCAGTCTTCTTGAATGGATGACGCCTTTGTTCGATGGCGAAAGTCCGGCTGAAAAACGGCTGCGCTGGGCTGCGTGCCTGCTCAGTGATATTGGTTGGAGCGAGCATCCCGATTACCGGGCAGAACATGCATTTCACCGGGTGCTTCGGGTCCCGTTTGCCGGTCTTACTCACCGGGAACGGGTGTTGTTGGCCGATGCGATTTATGTGCGTTACAACGGTGATGCGGAATCCGAACTGGTAGAGCCTCTGCGGGGGTTGCTCGATGCCGGGCAGCTTTCCTGGGTCAGGGTTGTCGGGCTGGCGCTCAGGCTGGCGCATACCATCGCTGGCAGCGCGCCAGGAATCTTGTCAAAGACCGAATTGTTGATTACAGGCGGTCGAATGGTTCTCAAGTTGCCCGAAGACCGGGATGTTTATTTAAGCGAGACGGTCGAGCGGCGACTGAGGACTTTGGGTGCCAGTCTGGGGCTTGAAGCGGGTTTTGGCTGAAGAGTTCTAAGACGGTTCGATCATGATCAGCTTTTTATCCTTTATGGCAAAGCCAACTTCGCCACGGCGGACCTTAAGGGCGTCTTCGCCAAAGAGTTCCCGTCGCCAGCCAGAGAGGGCTCGCACCTCGGCCTGATCGCCAAAGGCGGCAATCTGTTCCACGTCATCGCTCGACGCGATCAGTTTCTGGGCGACATCGGTCGTGTCACACTTAACTTTCAGCAGAACTTTCAGCAAATCGATCACTGGGCCTAAACCACGCGGAAGCTCTGCTTTACGCCGGGGTTTCGGGCAGTCCTCATCGGCGACGTCAAGGCCGCGCTGGATCGCTTGTAGAATCATTTCCCCGCCGGACCCTTGGGCCATGCGATCTCCAAGCCCGCGGGTGCGCGCAAGATCTGCCGGGGTTTTCGGGGTGTGGTGGGCGATTTCCTGTAGCGCTTCGTCACGTAAAACGCGGTTTCGCGGCAAATCGCGCTTGCGGGCTTCCAGTTCCCGCCAGGCGGCTAGTTCGCGCAAGACCGCAAGCAATCTCGGCGTGGCGCCGCGTGTCTTGATCCGCCAAAAGACGCTGTATGGATCAGGATCATAGGTTTCGCTGGACGTCAGGATCGCCATTTCCTCTTCAAGCCAGCTCGACCGGCCGCTTTTTTCCAGCATGGCAGTAAGTTTGCGGTAGGCGTCTCGAAGATGGGTGACATCTGACAGTGCGTAATTAACCTGACGCTCGCTCAGGGGCCTGAGCGACCAATCTGTGAAGCGGGATGATTTGTCAATTTTTGCCTTGGTCAGCTTCTCGATCAGCGTTTGATAGCCCACCGAATCGCCAAAGCCGCATACCATGGCTGCAACCTGGGTATCAAACAGCGGGGCGGGAACCATTTTCATCAACTGATAAAAAATCTCCAGATCCTGACGCGCCGCGTGAAAGACCTTAAGCACGTTTGGATTGGCCAGAAGGTCAAGAAGCGGGGTTAGGTCCAGCCCTGGTGCGAGTGCGTCAATTGCCCAGGCTTCATCGGGGCCGGCGACCTGAATCAGGCACAAGATCGGCCAATACGTCTTTTCACGCATAAATTCAGTATCAACGGTGATGAACGGTGTATCGGCCAGGCGAGAGCAAAAAGCGTCCAGCGACGCTGTGTCAGTGATCAATTCCATGGAGCAGACGTATATAGGGAAATATGACGAAGGGGAAGCCCGAGTATGACCATGATGTTCATATGGATAAGAAAGTAGTTATTTGCCGCCAGCTCCAAGGCCAATCATTTCTTGACATTCGGGCCGCATCGGTGTGCTTTGGCGCGCTTGAAGGTAGACTAAGCAGAGTTAAGCCCCATGCGGGTTTCGAACATACAAGATTCAAGGAAAAGATATAGCGCCATGCATCCATATCGTACCCATAACTGTGGTCAACTGAGAAACGAAAATGCCGATGAAATGGTCCGTATATCGGGCTGGGTTCACCGCAAACGAGATCACGGCAACTTGTTGTTCGTTGACCTGCGGGATCACTATGGCATGACCCAGTGTGTTATCGATATTTCAAGTCCGTTGTTCAAGGTGGCCGAGAGCGCCCGTCCGGAAAGTGTCATCATTGTCACGGGTAAGGTCGTCAAACGGTCCGCCGATACCATCAACGCCACGTTGCCGACGGGTGAAGTGGAAGTGGCGATCGAACAGTTGACGGTGGAAAACCCGGCCGACGTGTTGCCCATGCAAGTGGCTGGTGAGGCAGAATACTCGGATGAAATGCGCCTCTCGAACCGTTTTCTCGATCTAAGGCGGGAAAAGGTTCACGCCAACATTGTGTTGCGCAGCAATGTCATTTCATCCATTCGCCGCCGAATGACCGATCAGGGCTTCCTGGAAATGCAAACCCCGATCCTGACGGCCAGTTCACCTGAAGGTGCTCGCGATTACCTGGTGCCCAGCCGCATTCATCCTGGAAAATTCTACGCCCTCCCGCAGGCGCCGCAGCAGTTCAAGCAATTGTTGATGGTTTCTGGATTTGACAAGTATTTCCAGATTGCGCCGTGTTTCCGGGATGAAGATGCCCGTGCTGATCGCAGCCCCGGAGAGTTTTATCAACTAGACTTCGAAATGGCCTATGTCACGCAGGATGACGTGTTCAATGCCATTGAGCCGGTCCTGCACGGGATTTTCGAGGAGTTTGCCAACGGTCGCAGTGTGACCCCGACGCCGTTTCCGCGCATCGCTTATGCGGAGTCCAAGCTGAGATACGGAAACGACAAGCCCGACCTGCGTAATCCGTTGATGATGGCCGACGTTACTGAGGCATTCCGCGATTCAGGGTTTGGCCTGTTTGCCAAAAATGTTGAAAAGGGCGCTGTCGTGCGGGCTATCCCTGCAACGGGTGCGGCCAATCGTCCGCGCAGCTTCTTTGATAAGCTCAATAACTGGGCCCGTGATGAAGGCGCCGGTGGACTGGGTTATATCATTTTCGGTGACGATGGTGAGGCGAAGGGGCCTATCGGCAAAAACCTGGAACCTGAACGCATCGCGGCGATCAAGCAGGCCCTGAATGAAGTTAACAATAATGCAGTCAATTTGCCGGTTGGCGATGGTGACGCAGTGTTTTTTGTATGTGGCAAGCAATCTGATGCCGAGCGTTTTTCCGGTCTGGCGCGGACTCGCATATGCGACGAGTTGGACCTGCTTGAAAAGAATTGCTTCAAGTTTTGCTGGATCGTCGATTACCCCATGTACGAAATGGATGAAGAACGTGGCGAAATCGAATTCAGCCATAATCCGTTCTCGATGCCGCAGGGCGGGCTGGAGGCTTTGGAAAACAAGGACCCGCTCGATATTCTGGCGTACCAGTATGACATCGTGTGTAACGGTATCGAACTGTCCAGCGGGGCTATTCGTAACCACCGGGTCGATATTATGTACAAGGCGTTCGAAATCGCGGGTTATGGCAACGAAGTCGTGGAAGAAAAATTTGGCGGCCTGCTTCAGGCTTTCCGTTACGGGGCGCCGCCTCACGGTGGATCTGCGCCGGGCATTGACCGTATCGTGATGATGCTGGCCGATGAGCCCAATATTCGTGAAATCATTGCGTTCCCCATGAATCAGCAGGCCGAAGATTTGCTGATGGGGGCTCCTGCTGTGGTTGAGGGAAGTCGGCTTAAAGAGCTGTCGGTCAAACTCAATCTGCCCAAGGAAGCGAAGATTGTCGCCGACGACCAAGCCGGAAAAGCAACCGAATCTTAGTAAGTTGGAAAGGTTTTTGGCGTTATTTTCCCAAACTGATACAATCTGTGATGCTCTGAAAACCAATATTTCTGGCGATTCGCGGTGTTCTCGATCATAATGTTGCTTATGGACGAGGTGTCATCGATTTAAAGACACGCAATAACAAAAAAACGGGATCGAGTAGGGGATGAGGAAGTTAATACCGGGCCGTGGTCTTCTGGTCTTGCTGGGCGCGCTATTTGTCAGCGGTTGCGCGCTTCCCGTGCCCATTCAAGTTGCTTCCTGGGCCCTTGACGGCATTTCTTATCTGGCGACAAAAAAATCTGTAACCGACCACGGCATATCGTTTGTCACGCAAAAAGACTGCGCCTTGTGGCGCACCGTGCAGGGCAAAGATATCTGTGACAGTTACGATGATGCCGGCACGACCGCTGTCGCCGCATTGGGCCCGGACGATATTGCCCCTGAACCGGTCATTACGGAGCAGGACATTGCAATCATTGAAAAAAACACCGAATTCACAGAAACTATCGCAATCGATACGGCCTCGGGCGATGAACAAGCGTCGGTCGCAAACATTGAAGGTGGGGCCGTGCAGGAAAACGCCGGAGCTGCTGACGTGGTGCCCGCACCCGTTGCGGTGCCGGAGCTTCCGGTTCCTGAAGCTTTGCCAATAGTTGCTGCCGTGGCAATTGAAGCTGAGCCATCTGCCCTTGAGGTAAGCGCTGAGCCGGTTGTTGTTGCGACTAAAGAGGCGAAATTGGTTGTCGTTGCAGTCGAACCTACTCATAGAACTGCTGAAAAATCGCTGCTGTTGACCGAGCCCGCTCCTGTAGGGCCGGTCCAGGTGGCGGCCGTGGTGCCTGAGATAACTGAGAACCCTGCAATTGAGACTTCCGTGTCGACCGGAGAACGTATTTTGATCCCGGGGCAGCGTGCTTGGTCTGACAAGCCCGACGCCAATATCTATTATGTTATCGGTAGTTTCCAAAATCGAGCGAATGCCAAACGGCTTGTGAAGCGTCATGTGGATCTTGGCCCATCGGTGATGGCGACGCGCGTTAAAGGAGTCGAAACGTACCGGGTGGCCGTTGGGCCGTTTACCCGTGTGGAGCAGCGCTCTGTCAGGTGGGCGATCCGGCAAACCGGGATACGGGATTCCTGGGCCATCAGTATCGATCCGTCGCAGTGGATGATTGCCGGCCCGACTGTTCCTGTGAAAGCTCCTGTTGCCAACAACAAGCCTGCTGTTGAAGAAACTGCTTCGTTGCCATCTGGCTTAAATCGAAATATCACAAATTTAGTTCAGGATATTGATAATAAAGAAATAATATCTGAAAACTTTTCAAGTGATGCGCCTTCAGTCGGTAGCGAAGCAGGGCAAAATACCCTTTATGTTGTCGCCAGTGCTGGACATCGTTTGAGTGGAGCGGACGGCGAGCAGATAACGGAGGGACCGTCGGGCAAGGTTCCTGAGCGAACGAGTTGGCCTGTGATGTTACGCGACCAGATTGGTCGGGTTATCAATTTGACGTAAAATGGACACCAGGTGTTCCGTTTGGCGGATTTTACGGATTTGTTCCGGATTGTAGCGTCGTTCGAATTCCAGTCGTTTTTCCCATACTTCAATATAGTCCTGCGGTCGATCAGGGTCTGCGGTGTCGCCAACCAGCGCGCCTATGGTGGTGTCGTAGTCGCGGTGTAGTTGGGGTTGGAACGCCAGCATTTCATATTCCTCCCAGCCGATTGCACCTACGGTGTACAGGTCGTAACCCGTTTCGGATATTTTCCGAGGGCTGATCTGGCGCATATTCACCGCCGTTACGTGGATATCTTTGCCGCCGCCTTGGTCAGCCTGGCCGTCTTTTCGCGTGCCGTAAATTACCGGCGGCGATGTTTGGCGCACCGGAACCAGTTCGCGCCCCGTAACAACCGCTTTCTCCAGGGTGCCGGTCTTTTCAGCCTCAATGACACTTTGCACCGGTTGCGGGGGCGCAACTGGGTGCCGTGACAATGGTGGCGGGGCGTATTGTGAGACTTTCATTGCTGTTCGTGCTCAAGCATAGATAACTGAACGTCGTCCCGTCCCCTTTCTGGAGACGGGACGATTGTTTCACGGCAACACAAAGCGCCCCTGGTCAGGGGTGTGAGAAGGAACGCTTTGGTTGCCGCACCCACAATCAAGATGCGGCGTACAGGAAATCGTGTGTCGGTCGCCCAGCGGGACCGTTTTTAACGGGTCGCCGGTTAATCTTCCCAGTGGCCAAATTGGCGCGGTGTTTTTTGGTTTTGTACATGGCCTTGTCGGCTTTTATTAAAAGATCGGACAGCTCATCATTGGATGTGTAGCGTTGCAATCCCAGACTGGCCTGTATCTTGATCGTACGGTTTTGCCATATGACTGAAGCCGTGTTCAGGCGGCTTTCGATGACCCCCGCCCGCGAGAGCCCGTTTTCCCATGCTGTGCGTGGCATAAGAACGGCAAATTCGTCGCCGCCCAGACGACAAATGTAATCTGAGTCGCGAATGTTTTCAGCCAGCACCTGGCCCACATGGCGCAATACCTCGTCCCCGGCGGCATGACCGTATTGATCGTTGACGGGTTTGAAGTCATCCAGGTCGATATAGATCAAAATGCCGTGTTCATTGTGCCGCGTCGCCGAAGAAAGCACGCGATGCAATTCAGTTTCAAAGCCGCGGCGATTCATCAAGCCGGTCAATTCATCGGTCATGGCCAGCTTTTCCAGCTCACGGACCCGCGCTGACAGTTCGCTGATCCGGCGTTCGGCCAAAGAAGCGGCGACAAGGGCATTGCCGACGACAGAGCTGTCCATGGGGTCTGTCTGGGCTTGAAGGTAGGCGTCTGATTGCTTGGCGCAATCTACGAGCAGGTGAATGTTTCTGAGTAACTCGCTTTTTTTAGCCCGTCCTGCCTGTTTCAGGCGGGCGTCAATCTTGGAAAATCCCACAGCACTTTTCCTTTTACTATTTGCCTCCGGAAAACATTAAGAAAACATTCACCGATTTCCCCTGTTCTGGAGCAATGTCTGTGCCAGAATTAAAATACTGTAAAAACAATATGTTGAGGGGAGGCGCGGGCGGCAAATTGTGCCGTTCGGGCCGCAATTCACCCCTGAGGGGGCAATAATTGCCGAGTTAAAGGCCGGGCGACACAGCCTTGATCGTATTCTTGGTTAATTTGGCCATAACCACGCGGCACCGCGAACGCCACTTGAATCGCCATGATGATGGGCGACAAGCGGGGTCGTAACCTGATCGGAAAAAACCCATTCCTGCCACAGGCGCGGCACGTTGTCGTAAAGCCTGCCAATATTGGAAAGGCCACCGCCGAGGACGATGATGTCGGGATCGATAATATTGATGACACTTGCCAGAGCCTTTGCGAGGCGCTGTTCGTAGCGATCCAGGGCTATTTCGGCAAGGTCCGGGGCGACCCCCGGCGCAAGTGTTGCTATTTGTTCGGCGCTAAAGGGTTGGCCGCCGGAACGCCGGTATTCCCCGGCCAGCCCTGGGCCGGATAAAAAGGTTTCGATGCAGCCCCATTTGCCGCAATAGCAATCAGGGCCCGGTATTTCGTTGTCCTGTGCCCAGGGCAGGGGATTGTGTCCCCATTCTCCGGCAATACCATTTTTGCCGCCTAGCACATGTGCGTTTATGGCTATTCCGCCGCCAACGCCGGTCCCCAGAATAACGCCAAAAACAACGGCGGCCTCTGCTGCGGCACCGTCCGTAGCTTCCGAAATGGCAAAGCAATTGGCGTCATTTGCCAGGCGCACCGGGCGACCGATCAGTTGCATCAGGTCTCGGTCCATCGGTTGCCCGATCAGGCAGGTGGAATTGGCATTTTTTATCAAGGCAGTGGTCGGGGACAGGGTCCCGGGAATTGCGATTCCTACCGTTGCGCCAGGGGGGGCGACGCCACGAGGTTTTTCAAATTCGTGAACCAGGTCGGCGATGGCACGCAGCGTCGCGCCATAGTCTCCGGCAGGCGTCGCAACACGCTTGCGGGCCAATTCCCGTCCCGTATCGTCAAGGAGAATGCCTTCGATTTTGGTGCCGCCCAGATCAATGCCGATGCGCATGTCAGGCCTTTCTGGTGGTCAGCGAAAACGGGGGCTTAACCACTATCGCTCAATGCATCCAGTTCCATCTCGTCGGTGTTTTGGGTGGCGCGAAATTCCCCATCGATGAAACGGGCACCGGGTAGGCCTTCCAGGGGGGGGAGATTTCGGTTGCAGGCTCTGTCCAGATCCCCCGGAACATCACGGCCATCATCGGTCCCAACGCCACGTACGTAAAGGATTATGCATTCAGTATGCTTGTCAGATGTCAGCTGCCTGGCGTCGTCATCGCTTGATGCCATGACGGTGTCGGCCAGGATGGCCTTTGGCGTTGCCAAATCGACATAAAATACGCAATACGGCCTGATCGTCACATCGCCGACCCGCTCGGTTGAAGTATTATTTGTTTTTCTTGCCATGTGACCCCTTGGAATCAATGGACTCTTTCCTGTGAACAAGCAATCACCCGATTAAGATATATGAGGGTTATTGTCAACAGAGGACATACTTTATGTTGTGTTGTGTTGGCCAAGTACTCTTTGGGGATTCGTGCAGTAACAGT
>Ga0316204_10010605_pt1 | contig 11812 bp, 8 predicted proteins | sample 6monrhotite_MG_2_FD_205661 | JGI IMG/M metagenome (GOLD analysis project Ga0316204, IMG submission 205661) | Microbial mat bacterial communities from mineral coupon in-situ incubated in ocean water Damariscotta River, Maine, United States -... | ecosystem: Environmental > Aquatic > Marine >...
TTAAGCGCAAGTTTTTCTCGTATCTCTAAGGTGGTATTATGATGAGAAAAGCTGATTAAAAGGTAATGCATTAAAAACTTCTTCTCATCATCTCTTCTAAGATAGCAACCAGTTTAACTTCATCATGGGCTTTAACGGCTGTAATAGCTTCATCACTAAGACGTCGTGCAAGTGCGTAAGACTGGTCTACTGACTTATGCTCTTTCATTTGTGTCTTGATCCATAAAGATTCATCTGAGTCTAATGTCTGAAGATGAGAGTGTTTTAGACGTTGTTTGCCGGTATCATCCAAGGCTTGATAAAGATACATATAAGGCAGCGTCGTCTTACCCTCTTTATAATCATTTAACGCAGGCTTTCCTAAAGTTGCTTCATCTGAAACAATATCTAAGATATCATCGATGATCTGAAAGGCAAGACCCAGGTTCTTTCCATACAGCTTATAAGTCTGTGCTTCTTTTCCTGCAATAATCGCAGCACAGTAAGCCGTTACTTCAATAAGTGAAGCTGTTTTTTTATAGATCATATCAAGATAAGCATCTTCATTATCATTAAAATACTCACCCAGCTTAACATCAACATACTCACCAATAGAAAGCGTTGTTACAGCAGAAGCAACCGCTTTAGCAACATTATCATCAAATGCAACCAGTTCAGTAAAGGCTTTTGAGTATAAGACATCTCCCATCATTACGGCGACTTTAGAACCATCGCTCGCGTTAACGGAAGTAACGCCGCGTCTGGTTAGGGCCTCATCAATGACATCATCATGTAAAAGACTCGCCGCATGGATCAGTTCGATAACGGCTGCCAGCTTTACCGCTTCATCACTCTCACCAGCGATAAGAAGTACTAGTTTTGCACGTAAACGTTTACCATGAGGAAGGTGGGTAAAAAGTTCATATATCTCATCATTTTCTAACTCTTTTATCCAGGTAAGCATACATTGTTCAACAGCTTTTAGCATCAATTATTATCAACTCTCTTTAGTGGTTTTACTTCTATTAAGGCTCTTTTTTCTGGATCATCAATTAAGATATCAAAATAGGCCTTAGAAGATTTATGATCAAACTTTTTAAATGTCAAATACAGATAAGGAATCCGTTTATATGCAGACTTTTTAGGCAGCATCGGTACTTTATATGTGTCTTTTTTATAGTGTTTATACAAGATAAACTGCGAAGCTTGATCATTATAATTTAGATGCATGACTAAGCCCTCTCCTGCAAAAAGGGTCCATCTAAACTTTAAGACTCGAACCGTTGCTTGTTCTTGAACGATAATGGTTTGAATCTGGTCTTTATCTAACTTTATTTCTTTCGTATAACTCCACTGTCCAGCTTGTGCAACGGCAACATAAAGCAAGAGCAGGCGTATTAGTTTAGGCATCTTCATATTCGAACAGAGCGTAAACTTTACTCATAATCTACTTCTTTAAAAAAAATTTTCAGATTATACCACAGCAAGCTTATTGCTAAGCTTAGTGCAAACCCGTCCTATGTGGGGAATTTTAGCCAATAGTTTTTTATAAACAGATAGTATCTTTTTTAAATTAATAAAAAACAACTAGATCTTTATAGGGGATATCTCTTCTTTTAGACTGGCTTCAAATTTTTCTACAGCTTCTATATTATGCATAGAATTATCATACAAATTATGAATATATTCGTCTGTTTCTCTAAGGAAGTGAGTGTTTGTCATCATCTCATTAAACTCTTGGATAAAAGGTTTAAACTTATTAAAGCAGTGTTCTTGAAACACTTTTTGATACTCGCTAGCAAGTTCACCACGCGCATCTACACTCAAAAGTGGGTCTAATATATTTGGAGTATAAGCAAAATTCCAAGGAGCATTAAAACATAAGATGTTTCGACTACGTCCAAAGATAGGACTTAGTTGATAGTTCCTGAGATCTTTAGACTTTTTGTACCCGCTCAAGTCTTCCATCATTTTCGTGGGAGCCTGAGAATTAGAAGGGTCTTTTTTTACCTGCTGATTTTTAAGTACACGAGAATAAAACTCATAAAAAAGCTGATTTCCCACCGCGTCTTTAACGCCACGCATAAACAGGGGTTTATTGGCTTTTATATCGGATTTTAATTTATCCCAGGCTACTTTAACCTTTTGATCAGGGATATAAATAGTCTTTTCAAGACCAAATCTAAAAAATTCTTCTTTGGAGATATACTCAGGTATTAAAGCTTCATATGCATCTATCATTATTTTCCTATTGACTCGATTTGTAATACCGTATTATAACTAAGGAACCATAATTTGAATATCATTTGCAAAGATGATCTCACAAGCTCCGTTCCCAGTGTCCATTCGACTTAAAGAACTATTCCAATGCCACCCCTTATCCCCACTGATCTTGACCAAACTCCCCTCAATGCTAACAATATCACCTGCACGTATACTTTCCAAGACGTCAGCAACATTCTCATCTTTTGGAATAATATGCATATTTGCACTGCTTAGTTCTATCTCTCTTCTAGGAATAGGAAAAGTCTTTGTATACCATCTGTACCAACGTCCTGACTGAGATATCTCTATATCTGAAAGGACTTTTTCATCTGACATACGACCCCACCCTAATGCCAGATCCGTAGGAGAGAGGTCCGCTTCCGGTCCTAAATGATAATTTTCTCTAGAAAGAACCTTCGCATGTATCTTGAAATCGGCTAAGGGTGTAATTATGTATTCCTTAAAAGGAAAAGAGGTTTTCGTATTTAAATTTACCTGCACAGGAGGATTAGCAGCCATTATACCCGGGCCTAAGACAACCTTGTCCGTTTTAAGAAACACAAACCACACAGCAAAGAGTAATAATATATAAAATAAAATTTTATTCATATCGATTTCCTTTTACAGTTTAATTAAATATTCTTGATGTAATGAGCGTTTTTTTCCATGAAGTAGATCAATAAAGTCTTGTAAATACTTCACTTTTGTTTTTAGGTTGGGATACTTTTTCATCTGTAAAAAATAATCTTCACTATTTCCATGATCCAGAAGTTCAGAAATATTTTCTGGAAGGAAAAAGTCATAACGTTCATGAATAAGTCTGGGAACCATCTCATTTAAAAAGATATTGACACCTGCTAGATCAAAATCACCAAAATGAAGATAGGTATTAAAACTTTGAGACAAGAAGTCTAGCGCCTGTTTATTCCTAAACATAAAAACCTTTTTTCTTGCATCATTAAAAAAATCTTTTTGTTTTATAATTGAGGTTAAATTCTCAAAATTCTCAACTCCCACCACTACAATATCATCTTCTAAATCCAATCTCGCATCTTTATGTAAAAACAAAGAACTCATATGTGGTGTATACAAAATCATCTTTTCATCATTTACTGATATTTCAATCGGCTCATAACTGGCAAGATAAAGTCCTGCTTGGACCTGAGTTTTAAAACTTTTGGTGTCATTACTTACTTGAGAGATACTTGCTCGTGAGCGACTAGGGTTCAATCCTTGATAAATATAATCTTCTAAGTTTGTAATCCCATACTGTTTTAAATAAATATCTAACCTGTATTCAGATTCTAATATGATTTTTGTATTTTGGCCCTTGACTTGTAAATAGACAATACCATCATCTAAAAGTTCTTGTAGTTTTTTCTGATTTTTAAACTCACTGCTGTTTATTCGTTTATCTTCAACAAGCTTCAATAGTTTCTTGGCCAGAGAGAGTGAAAGCTTCATGCGCGTGACACTAACTTTCTAACTATGGTCTGGTGCTTTGCATTGGTAGACAACATATACAGACGTTTATAGGTCGAAACCAGCTTTTCATCTGGGGCACCATTAACAAAACGGATCTGTTTATTATTGGCATACGCTATCAACTCTTTTAGGTAGGCCGGAGACAAGATACCTACCTCATCCAAGATACAGTGAAAATAGACAGAGGCCTCTTTTTTAGATGACTGTTTTCTTGCAAGTGAAAGCATGGCTATATTGACCATAGCTTTGACCATAACGTCTGTTCCGTTTGAGCCAATACCATCAAGAGAAGGAACAAAACCTGTATCATTTCCATTTTCTATAGCTCTAAACTCCAGTACAAAACTCTCATCAAGTGTTAATGAGTCAGATTTCTCTTCGCTTAGATGCAAAGCCAACTCTTCAAGATGTTTAAGAGCTTTTTTATTGAAGTGTTCATTGGTCTCTGCAGAGAAAAGGTTTATCTCATTTCCATAAGGATTTTCTTCAACAAGCGTTCCAATGGCCTTAAGAACATTGAGTAAAAGGTTGTCAGACTCTTTATACCTCAGCTCTATTCCGCGTATCACCTTGATACCTTGAAGGTCTTGTAATGTCTTGTTGATACGTGAGACCGTTTTAGAGATATCCCCTTCTGCCTTTAACAGTTCGCCTATCTCAGAGCTTAAGTGTCTAAGTGTCATCGTAAACTCTTTTGCCACCTGTTCTTTATAAGTCTCTATCTTGTTTTCAAGGACAAAGGTCTTTAGCCCATGCGCTGAAGCTAAGATCGCCTTATCTGAATCTGACCCTGGAGCATACAGATTAAAGATGTTATGCAGACTTATGGATGAAAAGGCACGGTTTAGTTTTTTTCTTAACTTATCTTTTGAGCTGGCATGTTCAAAGCCTAGATCTCTAAGCTTATTTATCATTTCAGACACACTGTCTTCATTGGCTTCAAGCTCTGAGTTTTCAATAAAAGAACTAAGTTGTGTATACAAACTAGACTCTTTAAAAGAGAGATACTCTTTTAGGTCTTTTTGAAGTCTGTTCACCTTGCTTAAATAGCCATCTCTTTTATGGCTCAGTTCTTCTTTTTCAGTTTTATAAGCTACTTTAAGTACATTAAATTTTTCTTCTTTGTCTTTGATAGATAAAGACAATTTTTCAAGTTCTTTTATCTTCGCATCTAAAGGCATAAAAATACGTTTTTGATCTATTTTATATTCGGAGATAAGTTCTGCAAACTTCCCTACCTTAGAAAGTTCAGCTTTCTTTGCTTCAACATTTGCTTGATATTTCTCAAGTAAACTTGAGTCTACCCCACCCTTGATAAGAGCTTCATCTTCTTCTTGCTTGATAACCTCAAACTTTGTATCACAGGCTTCTTTGATCTTACTCAGTTCAGAACTTTTATGCTGTAGTTCTTCATCTTTTGTCTTAGCTAAGACACCCTGTTTATTTGAAAGTTCCTTCTTGATCTCATCTAGCTCTTTTTGAAGGGACATTTTTAATGAATTCTCTTCTTCTTTTAAAGCAAGGTAAACAGCTTCCATCTGCTCTTTTTGTTTTTTAGCTAAAGAGAGTTCTTCATCTTTTTTCTTCGCCGCCAAGTTTTGAAGGCTTTGTAAATTCTCTGCTGAAGAGAGGCTTGCTTGTTCTAACTTAGGAAGAGCTCTTAAGAGTTCATCAATCTGTGTGTTAATACTGCCCTGTTCCCTTCTTAATGCATTAATAGCATTTCTTGTCTCATTCTCCAAGGCTTCGGTTTCAAGAAGTGCTTCAGAATCCATACGTTTTAATCTCTCTTCACTCGCTTGCAAAGAGATAGAGATAGAAGACGCCTCGTAAGCTTGTATATCTAAGGAGCTGGTATCAAGTTTTAATCCTAAAAGACTTTCACTCTGCTCAACTAATGAGGGATTTAATCCTTCTGCATATAAGACCTCATCTTTAAGAAGCGCAGAGAGTACGGCTGTGTTTTTAAAAGCATTTTCTCTCATATAACCAAGAACAGAATTTGTATTTAAATTTTTTCTTTTTATAAGTTCTTCTATCTGTGTCTTTAATGAAGCTGTCTCTTTTTCATGTTTATGTTTGAGGTTTTGAAGTTTATAATCTTTTGACTGCTCTGCTGAAAAGATCTGTTCAGCTACCTTTTGTACCTCAGCTTGAGAGAGTTGAAGTTTTGACTCAATTGATTCAAAAGCGCGGACTGCCTTATGATGCTCATTCTTAGCATTATCTATCTTTTCTTTATCAAAACTTCTGTTTTGAATGATCTTTTCTGATGAACTTGCAGCAAGAGCATCTTCTTTTGCTTTTAATAGATCTTGAGACAGGCCTTGAAGTTTTGTATCAGCACTTAGTCTATGTGTAGATATCTGTTCTTCTTGCTCTTTCATAAATTCGGCATTGGCTGCATTATACTTCTGCTCTATACCTGTTATGTCTGAGCGAAGTTTTTGCTCTTTATCATGAAAGCTTTTTAGCTCTTTTTCTCGCATCGCTTCAAAACGCTCACTTAGTGAACCCTGAGAATCCGTTAGCTTATCGAGTTGAGACTCAAGCGCAAGGAGTTCATCTTCTAGAAGCGGTTTTTTATCCCAAAGTTCCAGCTTCTCTTTGATCTTCAGACTTTCATACTCAGCCATCTTTGTATGCGCTTCTTTTATAGCTCTTTCAAGGCCGCCCTGCTCTTTTATATCCTCATCATGCAAGGTCTTATATCTCTGTTCTTCTTCAAGATGTTTTTTATCTAGATCACCCAAGGCAGTACTTAGTTCAAGTGTCTTTTCTTTTAAACTTGTAAGCTCAACTTCACCTACGCGTGTGTTTGCTCCTAGGTTTTGTGCAATGCAGTGGAGTTCAGAGGTCTGTTCTTCATACACACCTAGACTTGAGACCGCTTCATTGATCACCGAAGCATTTTTCTCAAAAGAGCTGATATCATCATACTGCACTCTAAAATCGCCAATATTTCGTCGCATCTGATTTAGGTCTATAGGTTCAAACCCACTGATACTTGATACCAATGACTTTTTAATAGAGCCCGAATCTAACTTAGAGTTAATAAAAACATTTGAAAGGGTCTTGGCTATCTGCTCATACTCTGTATTGGCTGCAAAAAATGAAAACTGTGAAAGTTTTTTATCTTGTCCATATAAAACAGACTTATACTCTTTTGGAGAATTGATTACAGGGGAAAGTTCATACTCTTTTTCAAGCAGTCTTGTCCACAACTCTTTTGGCTCAAGTGCAGAATTGTTTTCAAAGAAAAGCTCTTTCATATCTTCTTTGTTTCGCTCTATGGCAAAACGGTACTTAACCCGAAGTCCTCCTGCTTTATAGACAATGGCCAATACATTAGCATGTTTATTTTCAAACCGGTAGACAAGATAAGAGTTGATAGAAGCAAAGTAATACTCTTCAAAACGCTTTTTCTTTCTTGATATACCTAAATGCTCAGACCGTCCTGCTCCATAAAAGTATAAGATAGAGCGAAGTATAGTCGTCTTACCCGCACCGTTTCCACCTGAAAAAAGTGTATTGGCACCTACATCGATACAGGCATATGGAAGGGTCGCAGAATTTATAAAGGTAACTTCTTTAAGCTGGTTCATTAAACACTCTCTCCTTCACTAGCACTTACTTGTATCGCATTTAAAAATGTTTCTATGTAATGGTAAGAGCTTAAAACGATATAACGTTCTTCATGTTCATCTTCTAAGGCCATAAATCCGCCTTTTTTAAACTTCTCAAAGACCTTGGCACACTGTGCATGAAGGGTTTGAGGTTTGGCTATGTTTTTCAGTCTGTCTAGACGGTCTTTTAAGACAACATTCGAGCCAACCGCATCCGCCAACTCTCTAACAGTGGTTCTAAAACCAACCCCAAAAGTAGCAGAAAACTGAAGCATTAACTCTACAAGATCGATGTATTCTAAGATCATATGCAACTTATCTTCTGTTTGCGAGGCTGAAAGCTCTTTTGCAAAGTAAAAATACCCATCTTCACGGATCAGGTAAAAACCAAGGTGTTCAAAAAAATCATAATGCGCACCAAACTCTCTCTCGCAGGCCTGGTGCAGATCACGTTCTGATCTTACAGGAGAATTTTCACATAAAAAATTTCCACGTGATAAGATCTCAAAGATCTCTTTGGATTGTTTAGGCAGATTCATTTCTATCCTTAGGCGTGATATATAGATATTCGTACTCTTGTATCTTCATTCTTTTCTCGCTAAATTCATATTCATTTTCATACATCAGCGCTAGCTGACAATACAGTGTTATCTTCTCTTCCAAGTTTTGCTCAACATCAAACTTTTTTTCATCAATAAAAGAGAAAAGATCATTCTTAGACCTTAAGAATTCTGTATGCAGCGCATCTGTGTTTATCATGTACTGGGCTTTTTCTTCTTCTTCAAAAAAGCTCTCATCAAGTTCTTCCGCCTTAGAGACAGAGACTTTTTGCGTAGGGATGATATGCCTGAGCTTTTGAACCATCTCGCCAAAACCAAACTCATATATCTCTTCGGTGTCTAAGAAGGTAGATAGCCTTAGGGGTTTAGACATAAACAGCGGTGTTGTTTGCATATCAAGAAGTTCTAAGAGATTGGTCTTTTCTTTTATCTCAAGTGCTGACTTCATCTCTTTAAGTTTGATAATATGTTCAAAAAAGTGCTGTTTATGAAGGGTCTTATTAATATACTCGATCACCTGTTTTTGAAGTTCTATCAGTGAGACACGAAGTTCTCTTAGTCTTACTTTTAGACGAAGTGAAAGTAAAATAGTCTCATGAGAAGAGACGATATTAAAAAAGCTCTCTTCATGCACTAAGGCCTTTTGAACCTTAAGCTCTATATTCATAAGCTTGTCAAGTTTTAACTTGTAGTGTTCAAGCTCTAAGACCTTGTTTTTATGTGAACTTTGGGTTTTATAGGTAAGTCCAATATGAAGCTGCAAAAGTGAAAGGTTTTTCAAGATCATATTGGGGATTTTTTTAAGAATACGTTTTATCTTGCCCAAATAACGCTCACGTGAGTGTTCATTGTCTTTTTCATTTTGATAGAGTTCGATGTTATACTTTAAGTTGATAAGCAGTTCATCTACATCACCTATCTCAACATCTTCATTGGTCTCTAAAAACTCTTCAAAAAAGCTCAAGACCCGCTCATCTAGTTCTATACTGTCATCCGTTTGTGAAAGCACCTCAGCATTTAAAAGGTACTCTAGTTTATCTTCACCAATGGAAGATGAGACCTCATGCATCCCAACAAGACGGTTACGTTTTTCAAAAAGTGATTCAAATAGTTTTCTGTCACTGTACAAGACAGAAAGAAGTCGGTTAATATCAGCTATCAAGGGAATCTTTTTATTTTTTTCTTATTTTATCGAAGTGCTTTAAATATAAGGTAAATCTATAAATTCTTTTTGATATTTTACTCTTAATATTAAGCTAGTTCTTTTTATAGAACATAGAATAAAACAAAATTAAATAAAATATACTTCTTAAACAAACATCTTCTTAAGCTATAAACAAGAAAGCTTAAATACTGTTAATTAATAATTTTTTTTATTTATTAAACACAGAAATATGCTTATTTAAAAAAAACCAAAATAAAAAAATTAAGTAAAAAACTTATATTGAGTTAATTTTAAAGTTATCCTAAAATCCTGCTAACAAAAAGATTAAGGATTTGAATGCAAAATGAGATACTGATTTTTATAAAGATGTTTATACTATCACTTAGTACAGCACTTATTTTAAGTGCTTGTGGTGGCCCATCTGATGATAGCAAAAGAACCAATACAACAGAGGCTGAAACAAGCACGACAGATACAAGTACGACAGATACAACCACAACAGACATAAACTCAACAACAAACAATGAGAACACGGTTCAAGGTGAAAATGAGTTGTGTTTACAAGAGGTCTATGCTGATGGAACAAAACTTGATACCTGTATGGCCTGCCACGTAGACAGTGGTTTTGCCAGTTCAACAGACCTTGTTTTTTCTCCTTCAAATCCAAACTACAACTATAATGCTCTTAAAAACTTTTTATCTCTATCTCCGGCTAATGCCTCTTTATTGGTTAACAAAATTGATGCCTCTTCATCTGTTGATCATGTTGGTGGTAAGTTTTTCAACAATGAAGTGAACTACCTACAAAACTTTGTGGATACTTATAAAAACCAAGACAGTTGTACGCTAACAGAAAATTTAGACACAGGCTCAACCGATACAGGAAACACAGACACAAATTCAACTGACACAGGAAACACTGATACTGGTTCAACGGATACAGGCTCAACAACTACAAACCTTGATGGAAGCGCCTTATACATTCAACAGTGTGCCTCATGTCATGGTGATAATGGCGAAGGTGGTTTTGGTGGTCCATTTTTTGTTAAAGACAGTAATTATCAGAGTCAACACACTATGGTTGCTTACCTAGCAGAGACTATGCCTATTACCGATGTACAGGCTTGTGGGACAGAGTGTTCTACAGCTATATATGAATACGCAAAACTAAACTTTTATAATCCTAATGATGTGAATAACACAGACACAGGTTCAACGCAAGTAGAAGAGATGGTTTGTCAAGATGGTGAGATCTCAACCTCTCCTCAGTATATGCGTCTACTTAGTTCAGACGAGTATAAAAACAGTGTAAACGATCTTTTAGGGTTTAACTCTAACCTAACAGATTCTCTACCAGCTGACGCTGTTTCGGGGAACTTTAAAAATGCGGCCATCAATACTATCTCTGACACTTCTAAAATGGAAGCTTATTTAACCGTAGCCCTTAATCTTTCAGAAGAAGCGATTGATCGTTATAAGGGAAATATCATCTCATGTAGTGCTACAAGCTCAGGAAATACAAATACAGGTACATGTTCTTTAAATACCTATACAGCAGGTACAAGCTACGCAGTTAATGAGAAGGTTCAGCACCTTGGACGTTATTTTGAATGTAAGGTCGCGGGTTGGTGTTCACAAAACCATATCGCTTATGAGCCGGGGGTAGGTTTTGGCTCAGACTCAGCGTGGACAGAGTTAAACCAGTGTCCAACAACAACAACGACAACCGTACAAACAAGTACAGATGAGAACTGTGTGGCTGACTTTGTGGAAGACTTTGGCCTGAAGGCATACAGACGCCCTCTGTCTGCATCAGAAAAGTTAGCTTATGAAAATATGATTGATGCAGCAGTAAGCTTTGATAATGGTCTTAAAGATGTCGTGGCTTCCATCTTAATCTCACCAAACTTTCTCTACCGCTCAGAAGTCGGTGTTGACACACAAGACGGCTACGCAAGACTTAATGCTTATGAGACAGCCTCAGCACTATCTTACCTGTTATGGGGATCCATTCCTGATCAGACCCTTTTGGATGCTGCAGCCTCAGGTCAGTTAAATACATCCACAGGAATTCGTTTTCAAGCAGAGCGCATGATAGATGATGAAAAAGCAAAAAAACAGATTGTAAAATTTACTTCACAGTGGTTACATACGGATATTGACAGCATTGGACAAAAAGCTTCTTCTGCTTTTAATATCTCAGGAGTTAAAGAGTCTTTAGTCGCAGAGTTTGAGACAATGACTCAGTATGCAATCTATGAGGGCTCAGGAAACTTTTCAGAACTTATGGATGCAAATTACTTTTTTGCCAATGATAAGCTAAACACGTATTATGAACTTAATGCAAATATTTCGGGTTCGTCTATGAAAAAACAAGATAAACTTATGATAAATGGTGAAAAAGTAAGAGGCGGAATACTTCGTTCAGGTGCCTTCCTAGCTTCTCATGGTCAGTTTGATGAGACAGGTGCACTTTCACGCGGTGCTTTTATCAGAAGAGAGGTCTTATGTGATGAACTTCCAATACCACCTGTGTCCACACCGACGTTTGATACGACACCACCCGTACATAATGACAGTATTACCACGCGAGAGCTTTTTAATGCCCATACATCAGCGCCACAGTGTTTTACCTGTCACAAAAGTTTCAACGACCTTGGTTTCGCCTTTGAAAACTATGAGGGAGACGGGCGTTTTAGAGAAGATGAACATGGTTTAGAGATTGTTCAAGG
>Ga0316204_10010606_pt1 | contig 11812 bp, 12 predicted proteins | sample 6monrhotite_MG_2_FD_205661 | JGI IMG/M metagenome (GOLD analysis project Ga0316204, IMG submission 205661) | Microbial mat bacterial communities from mineral coupon in-situ incubated in ocean water Damariscotta River, Maine, United States -... | ecosystem: Environmental > Aquatic > Marine >...
TATCCAGTTCAGATAATAAGCGTGATATCGACAAAATTGTAAATAACGATCACGTAATCAAATTTGTTACCAAGCCACTGACGGAGAATGCACTTGCCGAAATAAGGCATGCCGAATTCTAAAAATCAGGATCTAATCCCAATCTATCTTTCAAATCTTTAAGCAATGGTTGTTTTTCAGCCAGGTGATTAAACTTTTCCTTTTGGGTATAAATCATCTTCTTTTCTTCACCGGGTTCATGATGGGCGCTAAGAGAGATGTTTTTGTTTTTCAGTGTGGCCCGTAGGTGCTGAACCAGGTCGTTTCGGAACTCTTCCAAAATGCTGATTTGGACCGGATTATCCAGGCTGATTTTTATCTCATCCTGCTCCACAACATACTCCCGATTAAGGATATTGAACTGGTTTGACTTGTTGTTAGACCTTAGCTTTTCAGCGTATTCTTTGACCAGCTCTCTTAAGCTGGATTCTTTGTAACTGTTTTCTTCTTTTATGGTCTCCTCTTCCTCTTTCTCCTCTACTACTGGTCGATCAATTTTATCTTTGATCCCTGACATGGAGATTGAAGGTGTTTTACGAGGTAATTTTCCAGTAATCGGGGCAGGAGCAGCCTTTTCTTCCTTCGTTTCCTCAACGACTTCAGGCTTTTCCTCGGTTTTTTCCGCAGCTATCTCAGGCTTTTCTTCCTGTATAGTGTTTACTTCCGTTGTTGGAGTTTCTTCCTCAGTTTCCGGTTTTTTTTCAGCCTTCTCCGGTTTTTTTTCAGGCGGGCTGACTAATGGACTTTTTTTTTTAATTCATCGTTTCCGATTCCAGCTTCATCCCAATTGATAACTGAATTCAAATGGGCAAGTTTGAGCAAGGCGAGCTCAACCAATAACCGTTGATTTTTAGATCCTTTATAATTAAGATCACATTGATTGGTGATGTTTAACGCGGATAGCAAAAAGGAAGGATTAGCCTTCAAACTTTGCTCACTATATTTTCGCTGGACACTTTCAGGGACCTGCATCAGTTTAACGGTGGCCTCGTCCTGGCTGACCAGGAGGTTTCGGAAATGCTCGCTTAATCCACTAATGAAATTATGTCCGTCAAATCCAAGATCCAGGATTTCATTGAAAAGCAGCAATACTCCTGATGTATTTTCTTCGAGTAACTCTTCGGTCACCTTAAAATAATAATCATAATCAAGAATGTGAAGGTTCTCCAGAGTAGTCTTAAAGGTGAGTTTTTTCCCAGACGAATAGGTGACGATTAAGTCAAACATAGACAATGCATCCCTCAGTGCTCCGTCTGCTTTCTGAGCGATCAGATGCAAGGCTTCTTCTTCAGATTCTATGCCTTCCTCTCCGGCAATATAATTTAGATGTTTTGAAATATCTCCTACCTGAATTCGATTAAAATCGAAAATTTGACAGCGGGAAAGAATAGTAGGGATGATCTTATGTTTTTCGGTAGTCGCCAATATGAATAATGCATAACTTGGCGGTTCTTCCAATGTCTTTAGAAATGCATTGAAGGCTGCATTGGAAAGCATGTGAACCTCATCAATGATATAGATTTTGTATTTCCCGGACTGGGGTGCATATCTTACCTGGTCCACCAGATTCCGTATTCCATCCACTGAATTATTAGAAGCTGCATCCAATTCATGGATATTCATGGAATGGTTGTTCATGAAACTCTGGCAGGAATTGCACTCATTGCAGGCCTCAAAGTCTGCGGATATATTTTCACAGTTCACTGTTTTAGCCAGAATACGTGCACAGGTAGTTTTCCCCACACCTCTTGGCCCACAGAAAAGAAATGCCTGGGCGAGATGATGATTCTGTATAGCATTTTTCAGGGTAGTGGTAATATGGCTTTGGCCTACCACTGATTTAAAGTTCGCGGGCCTGTACTTTCTTGCCGATACCACAAAATTTTCCATGCCTTGCAAGATATAAATGTTGAAAGAATAATGTGTAAGAGTAGTGGTAAAATTTAATTGTTGTTGTGCTAAGAATTCAGAATATCGAAGTGGTTTGGGAACTAGGGAATAGGAACTAAGATCAAGAAACTAGGAACTAAGAGGAAAAAGAGTTTCGCGGTGGTTTCGCAATTGTTTAAGAACTAAAAACTAGGAACTAAGAACCGTCTTTACGCTGCTTGCTTCTCTGCTAAAGCTTCAGCGGCAAGCGTTTACCGTCCACCTTTTACCGTATTAAGCTGTGACAATTTGTTACAACTCTTTACAAAACTGAGACTCTTAGTAAATTTTCCCTTTGTAAGTTTGACCTATCAACTTAACACGAATGCCTAAGATTAAAACACCATATTTCATCCTTATTGGAATCCTTGCTGCTGCTTGTCAGGTAGGGTTGACCCAAATGGAGTCAAAAACTGCTATAAATCCACTCGAAAATCAGAACATTTCATTATCAGAAGAGGCACAATTTCTAGATATGGACAGGTCTGATCCTTATGGGAAGTTTCCGGATATTAGATAAGGTTGGTCATTTTTCCAATATTTACGGAAGCAACCCGATTAATTTGAATTTCGCGTATATTTCCAATTTTTGACCACATAATTTTATGGCCATGAGTGCCCTTGAATTTATCAAATCGTTTGCTAATTATTTTAATTTCTTCCTCTGAAGGTTTTCTTAATGGTCCAACGTTTCCCACGAGCCTTAAGGCGGGTGAATGATGAAATTTCCCTCTGATTATCGATTTAAACCAGAACCAGAATCCACTGTTCACTCCCATGATCACGACCTGATTATTTTCCTGAAAATTTTTGGTCATCTGGTTGGCAAACATCTCAAAATAGATTCCTACTCCATCCCGGGTAATCAAAAAAGAGCCAATGGGAGTGACCCACGGACTACCATCGGGATTAACAGTGGCGATAGACACATGGAAGGAGCTGGAAACCGATTGATTAAAATGCCTTCGCAGGCTACGCAGATCTTTTTCTTTGTCCATAATGTTTAGGTTTTTCCAGTTGTGTTTTTAAATCTTTATTCATCTGTTCAAAATAAAGCCAGACCTTTTTGATTCGGGATTTAAGTACTGGCCAAAGTATTCCTGACACCTTTAGAGTTTGAATAAATTTGTATTTATTTAACTCAGGTTGAACCGATTGCATTATAAAAGCATGTTCCATATAGAGTAGTCGTTCAGACAGGATTTTTCTGGATAAAATGTAATATTCGTTTTCTATTACTTTCTCCACCTTACAGGGTCCCGATTCGACTTTGTCTCCGGGCAAAACTAAAGTCACACGTAGTTCTTCGCCCATAATCAATTCACCTGATACATAGGGTACGATCGAGTTCCAATCTCCATAATTTTTAAAGTTTACCAGTGTTTGCCAGATTTGTTCCGGGTTGCTTTGGAGGTCAATCTCCAGGGGTTGCAGTGTTTCCATTTCAGTATTTATTTTTATGATACATGCTCAAATAAACCCGAAATCTAAACGTATTGCGTTTCATCCAGCCGGATGGCACCTATTAGCTGACCATTTATTTTTTGTGCCTGGAAATGTATTGCGATGGGGTCATTCCTATGTTCTTTTTGAAAATTCGGTTAAAGGATGTTTTACTATTAAATCCAGAATTTAAGGCGATACCCAGGATGGAATATGATTTATTGGCAGGGTCCAGTAAATTTATTTTTGCATCTTCCACCCGATAAGAATTTACAAAGTCATAAAAGTTGGTAGACAATTCCGCGTTAATAGTCTGAGACAAATGCTCAACGGTTATGCCCACTTCATTAGCAAGTATTTGTATGGTAAGCTCAGGGTTAAGAAAGGGTTTCTTTTCCTCCATAAATTCGGAGAGTTTAGTTAATTGTTTTTTACGATGCTCAACAGACAGTGTGGAATGAGAATATTTGGGTAAGAACTCCTCAGAAGGAAAGAGCTGATCGGGATGACGAATTGCATTGTATCCAACGATATGTATAAACCCTGAAAAGGTCAATAAGGTGATTTCTACTCCCGGGAAACTTAAAAATAGCCGGAGAGCCATGAGAAACGAGACTATCCCATTTAATAGTATTGCGACGCTAAAAATTATAATGAGCCGATTTAGCCATTGAATATGGTCTATACCGGTGCCTGATGCAAATTCTTTGAAAGAATGCTGATACTTAGTGAGCATTTTAAGAATTAAAAAAAGATAGGTTAACGTCTGTACCAGAAAAAGCCCTCCAAGCCAAAGATGTCGAAAGGTGAGTTTGCCAGGGCTGTAAAATTGGTTAATGTACTCTATTTTATCCTTTGGGGGTAATAGATAAAATGGGATCAACGCAAATAATGCTAAAACCACCGGGATCAAGTGGATAACATGAGAAGTGGTGAATTTGAATTTCGAAAATACTAAAGACCTTGAATAGAAATAAAACAAGGGTCCGATCAAGTAAGCAGCTGGAAATGTTGAGAGTATCAAGTAGGGAAACTGAAAATAATAATCAGACCTGGCGATGGTCAATTCAGTTACAAAAAGCGAAATACAAATTAGCAATAAAGAAAGTAAGTGATTGGAATAGACTCTTCCTTTAGAATGTGACCACAGTACTATGGCCAGGAAATAACCATTGAGTGCTCCAAATCCAAGTAGTATTGACCAAATATCCAATTGTACAGATTCCATAATACTATAGGATGAATTTAGGCTAAATTTTCAGGATTTTGGAATATTCTGTACGGTTTTGTGATGGGTTAAAAACTAGGAACTAGGAACTAAGAACTAGGAATATCAATCTCCGCGTAAATTATCCATTGGATTGCTATTGGCCAACAGCATGGTTTTGCGGGTCACCGTTAATAACACGAGAATACCAATGAATAGGATGGGTAGGAGAAAGACCCCGGGGTGAAGGGGAATTTGATAGGCAAAGCTTTCCAACCATTTTAGCGTAATGTAATAGGATAGGGGAATGCTGACAATGCCTGCTATTAAGACCAGTTTTAAATATTCTCTCAAAAGAAGTTGAGTGATTCCACGGGAGGAGGCGCCAAGTACCTTTCTAATGCTGACTTCCTTTTTACGTTGATTGGCAAAGAAGGCAGAAAGCGAAAAAAGTCCGGTAATGGCCAAAAGTATTGCCAGTCCGGTAAAAATGGAAAATATGGTCTGAAATCTAAAATCGGATTCATATTGTCTTTCGAAGGATTCATCTAAGAAGGTATAGCTGAAGGGAAATTGAGGAAAAAAGTCAGCATATGCTTCTTTTGCAGAATTTATGGCTGTTTGAATATCATCATTGAGGGTAAGCGTCATATATCTTCCGGTATGGATGGAGTCCATCTGCATAATTATGGGAGGGATCACGGAATGCATGCCTTCCTGCTGAAAATCTTCAATTACTCCAATTATCTCCACATCTTCTGAGCCAAAAAGAGTGACTGTTTTTCCGATGATATCCTCCGGAGAATCAATTCCCAGGCTCCGCATTCCCTGCTGGTTCAGCAGGGCTTTCTGTTCATAGTCACTTTGAAGATTTTCATCAAATGTCCTTCCATAAATAAGGTTGAGATCGTAATCCTTTATAAAACCTGAACTAACGACCATTCGGCTGATGAATACCGATTCCTGGTCTTCTGCTCCTTCCAATGTGGATGTAACTCTCCAGTCGTTAAACATACCCGGAATAACTGTACTGTTGGACATCGATTTGATCTGGGGGGTAGAAACCAGGGTTTGTTGAAAGCTGTTGACTTTTTCATAATAATCCTCTTCCTGAAAAGGAGAAGTTGGCAGATCGATGATCATTTTTTGATCAATGGCGAATCCCTTATCGCTATGGATCATAAAGTTAACCTGGGAGTAGACAATAATCAGCATGGATATGAGGCCACAAACAATGACAAACTGAAAAGTAATTAAAGCTCGTCTCAGGAGATTTCCTCCAGAGCTGTGTTTGAATGAAGCTCGAAGCACTTTTTCAGGTTTAAAGGAAGCCAACATTAACGCAGGATAGGTTCCTGAAGAGATAATTCCAACCATCAGTAAGCCAATAATCATTAGCCAGAATTGTGGAGAACGATGCACCACAACAAAAATTTCTTTTCCCAGGAATTGCTCATAGCTGGATGAAATTGCGGCAATCAATCCAATTGAAATCACCATCGAAATAAGATTTATGATCACATATTCTGTAATGAGTTGGGCAATAATCTGACTCTTAAATGCACCCATTGCTTTTCGGACCCCAATTTCCCGGGCGCGGTTCATCGCATTCGCCGTAGTAATGTTCATGTAGTTGATCCAGGCGATGAATAGAATCAGAATACCTACGAAATAAAAGAGGTAGATGATCTTTCGGTTCCCAGCCGGAGTCAGTTCCGCATCGGTATCCGGATTGAGGTGCATCTCTGCTATATTTTCAAGTACCGGAACCTGTATTCGACCACTTTGCTGATCAAAACTGGCCCTGTATTTTTTGTAAAAGGATTGAACTTTCTCCTCTACCTGCCATGCATCGGCTCCCTCAGCCAGCTCAATGAAGGTATAAAAGTTACTCCATCGCCATTGAACCTGTTCCAGGGTAAACGAAGGGTTAAAAAAGAGGTGGGGGGTATTGAACTGAATAAACTCTTCCTTGGGGAGGAGGACCTTCCAGTCGAAATAGCTGTTTTTAGGAAAATCTTCAAAGACTCCTCGGACCTCCAGATCAAAAGTAATTCCGGAACCTTCGCCAATAAATTCCACTCTTTTGCCCAAAGGATCTTCGTTGGAGAAAAGTTTTTCTGCCGTGGAGCGTGATAAGAAGATGGTCCCGGGTTTATTCAGGTCTTCCTTTTTTCCCAGTACTAAGGGAAAGCTGAACATTTCAAAAAATGAAGAAGTGGTAAAGGCGGCATGATCCGGTTTGAAGGATTGTTGATTGTAATTCAACGTGCCTTCCTCCGGATACAACTGGGTGGAGTTGTTAACTTCCGGAATTTCATTTTCGATCAGACCTTGTACCGCATAAAAGGTTATGGCTCGTCGGGTCAGGGTTTCCCCGGATTCTTTGGAGATCACATTGTTTTGAATTCGGAAAAGCTGATCTTTCTTATCGTGGAACGCATCATGACTACGTTCATAGGCATTGTACCCAAATATGAGATAACTGACCGTGATGGAGGTCACCAGGCCACAGAGAGTAATGAGGGTGGTTTGTCGATTGCTTTTTAAATTTCGGAAAGAGACCAGAATGTAATGCCAGAGGAATTTCATGAATTGAATTTTTTTTTATTAAAATTCAGATAAAAATCAGAGAAAGTCTCTTGAATTAATTAATCAGGGATTGTAATTAATTAATAGAGGTGGTATTGAGGCTAGACCAATTGTGATTCAGAGGATTTTAAGAGAAGCGAGCTATTCCAATACGGTTCCTGCAGCTACTTTGGCTTCAGCTCTTGGAACAGGCTTCGCTGATATAATTGGAGAAACATCTTCTACCTTAACCACAATCTTCAGTGATGCGTTTACAGTATATGGAGCTTATGGTGGTTCCCAAACAGATCGACCTAGAGCTTTCTTGAATTATATTTTATTTGATAAGGATCACAATTTTATAGACATGGGTGCAGAGCGGATTGGTACAGGTGGCATGTTCACCATTGGTAATCCATCCTTAGGAGTTCACGAGCAATTGAGCTTCTCTCAGGCAATCACTGTTGATAAGGCGGGATATTTGTATATTTATGTAAGCAATGAGACGGAGTTGAGTGAGGTATACTTCGACGACATTAAGATCACGCATGTAAAGAGTCCGATTGTGCAGAAGGACGACTACTACCCGTTTGGGTTGACGTTTGGGGGATATCAGAGACAGGGAGAGACCGAGAATAAACTGAATACCTTCCAAGATCAAGAACTGATAGACGATCTGGATTTAAATTGGGTGCAATTCAAGTGGAGAAATCATGATCCTGCGATAGGGAGGTTTTTTAATGTTGATCCTCTGGCAGAAAAATATGTATATAATAGTCCATATGCTTTTAGTGAGAACCATGTAACATCACATGTTGAATTGGAAGGCTTAGAAAAAATGAAATTTATGGCAGCTATGTTTGATGGTAATAATCAAGCTTATTGGTTCGGTGAAGGTAGAGTTCCTCCAAAGGTCAATTCTAGATTTACTGATGATATTAGTCCAAGTACAAAACTTGAATTTACTGTGGATATTTCGACTGGTGAGTTTACTAATACAAGCTCTTCAGATGATAAAAATGTTTTTGAATTTATTGGTGATGGATTGTCATCGGAAGCTGATTTTTCACTAACCTCTGAATTAACCGATAATGGTCTTAAAATAGATGGTAATTTGGAAGGGATGGGATTTAAAATCAATATTGGGATGGATGGAGACGAGTTAAACATTTCAAGTATAATGACTGATGTTCCAAATGATGATGCTAGTGTTCTAAAGGCTGGTAGTGGGAACAGTGTTATTCAAAACCTAGTTGTTGGATCAAATAAAGAAAAAAATTGCTTCATCTGTTTTGGCAAAAAGAATGATTCAAAAAACACAAATACTTCAGTTGGATTTTCAGTAACCGAAGACAACAATATAAAATTGAATTCTACGGATGTTGACTCAAATAATCAAAGATATAAAGATGAAAACACAGAAGAAGAATAGAATCGCATCAATAATTATTTTTCTACTAATTATAGTTAACGCTCTTTTTATTTTAAAGACCTATAAAGACTTTAATTACTTGTCTCTAAAATCAAATGAAGTTGATGAAAAGATGGTAACAATAAATGAGTTAATTGAAGCGGATAATGATATCGATACACGAATAGATGAATTTAATCATATAACTTCTGAATATATAAATACAATTAGAATAAAAAGTAGTCATTTAAACTTGGAATATTCTTTTGGATTTTTGTCAAATATTATACTTCTAGTAATCTACATGATTTTAAAGAGGGGGGATGATTGAGTTCTGGTTGAAAAGATTATAGCGTACACTCCCTTCCCCAAACCAAACATATTCCCCCTCTCGACCCGAAGGGAAATGAGAGGGGGTTAGGGGGTGAGGACGATGAACTGGACTTGGGTTGGATAGCCTGCCCCGCTTTAGCGGGGGATTATGGGGCGAGAATGTATGATGCAGCGATTGGGAGGTGGCATGTGGTTGATCCTTTGAGTGAGAAGTATTACTCAATGAGTCCGTATAATTATGTTGCGAATAACCCAATAATATTTATTGACCCTGATGGAACATATATTGATTGGGGTGATTTATCAGGTAAAGAGAAAAGAACGATTAAGAGAGCTATGAAGAAGCATAACAGTTCTGGAACTTATAAGAACCTTCACAAGCAACTGAAAAAATCCGATAATCGATACCTTGTAAAAACAGAAAATACAAATAGCACAACAGGCGCAAAATTCGAAGGGAATTCGACTTGGGAGTCAATGGAAGGCGATAAGCATTCAACAAATGATGATTTTGGAGCAGATGAAAAAGGTGGTTCAATAACTTTTAATTTGGGGATAGTAGATGGATTAAAAAGCAAAGATCAATCATCAATCTTGGGTGATTTCGCAGTTGAAGAAGTTGTTCATGCTGCACAATATGATGACCAAAATCAAGAAGATAACAGTGCAGGATTAGCTGGTACTGCAAACACTGAATTTGAAGCTAAAGCAATCGTTGGTCAAGTTCAACATGAATCCAAAAAAGATTTATGGACAAGTCAAGCTGATAAAAGTGCTAATAGCTACGGTGTTCAAGCATTTAAGTCTGGAAGTACAAACGGGTATAAGAATGCTTTAAATAACTGGCATAAAAACTTACCTGCTGGTAGTAATTATAAGAAGAAAAGGGTTACGAATGCAAAACCTAAATTATTACAACGTTTAATTAGTAGATAAAATGGGAAAGAAATTAAAATTCATATTAGTTATAGGTATACTGATGTTAAGTATTTCTGGATGCAGTGCTCAAAAGTTTAGTAATCCTGACTATTCGAAATATAAAGTATACACAAACTTAAAAAAGGCATTGAAAAAGAAGGAGGATGTAAAAATTCTAATACTTACAAACAAGAAATATGATTCATTTCCAAAAGAGATTCTAACGATGGAAAATCTCCTTGTCTTAAATCTCACAAACAACAATATCTCAAGTTTACCTTCTGAAATTAATCAACTTTCAAAATTGGAAGTGCTTGATTTGATGAAGAATAATTTAAGTGATTTACCCCAAAGCATAACGGAAATTAAAAATCTCAAGAAAATAAATGTTGCATATAATGATTTGGAATATGAAAATCTTGATTTCATAAAAGATGCATTGCCGAATTGTTTGGTTATAACGGAAATAGAGTTGTAGGTGAGACCCCTTCTCACCATACTGCTCTTATTCTCACTAACCTTAACCTATGCCCAAATACGTCCAATCACCATCCCCAAAACCGTCAAGGTGGACTTCGGTAACCAGAAGAAAGACAAGGAGTATAAGAAGGCAGTAAAAGATTCATTACGGTCTGCCAAGAAGCGATATAAGGCACTACAGAAGCAAGCTAAACTGTCAGGAGACTCGGACTCATCCCCAACCCTTCTCTTAAAAGAGAAGGGAGTTAACTCGGCAGATTCTCTAAAAGGTCAGCTAAAACAAGTAGGAGAGGATTCCTTGAGACGGTTGAAACAGCAGTACTTGCCTTATGATTCGTCTTACTTGAACCAATATAAGAATCAGATACCAGATGTTCCAGATTCCACAACCATTGAGGACTACAAGAAACAGGGCATTAACAAAGGTAAGAAAGTCATAGAACAAACCCCCGAAGTCCAGCAAGCACGTCAGATTCAATCTGAAATAGGTGAACTTCCCAACAATCAAGAAGAAGCAGAAGCACTCATAGAATCTAAAGCCAATCAATACGCCAACCAATTCCAACAGGAATTAACCAAACAGCAGAAACTGGAACAGAAATACCGAAAGATCATAGAAGAAAAACGGGCAACAGTCAAAGCAGAGAAGTTACAAAGACGGTATGAGATGATGAAGGCGTATGCAGACAAAGATAAACTGAAGCAAGAAGCAGAACAGGAACTCAAAAAAGTCGCCAAAGAAGAACTGACCAAGGTTGCTGATGAACAGATGTCCAAGGCAATGACTCAATTGAATAAGCTGAAACGAAAGTATGGTAGCTTTTCATCGTTAGATGAAATTAAGAACATGAAGCCTTACAGTTTGAAAGATGTCCCTTTGAAAGATCGCTTAGATATTGGAGGATCATTGCAGGTGGTTAGAGGCAATCCTGTGAGTCTGGATATTAATCCGAGTATAACATGGTGGTATAATCAACGCATGGCATTTGGTGCTGGTGGTACATACAGGTTGAAAGTGGGTAAGACCGATGATAAACTTGATGTGGATTCGGATGTTTTTGGGTTCAGGTTGTATGGTCAGTATAAGTTGGGTTCATGGTTTGCTCATTTGGAGTTTGAGGATATGAACAAGCAGTTTCCAGTGGATAATAGTGATCAGATGCAGGGAGAGTGGGTTGAAGGGTTGTTATTGGGTGTTGGTAAGTATTTTAATGTTTATAAGGGGATAAAAGGGAATGTGGTGGTGATGTATAATTTCCTGCATGAGCCGCTTAGAAGTCCGTATGAGCATCCAGTTATTGTTAGGGTGGGGTTTGGCTTCTAGAGTTCCCTCTCCCTTGGGAGAGGGATGCCCCCGCCAGAACGACTTGTCGGGCTAGCGAAGGGCAGGGAGAGGCGGAGTTTGAGGATATGAATAGGCAGTTTCCCGGTTGATAATAGTGAAGAGATGCAGGGGGAGTGGGTTGAGGGTCTGTTGCTTG
>Ga0316204_10010607_pt1 | contig 11811 bp, 11 predicted proteins | sample 6monrhotite_MG_2_FD_205661 | JGI IMG/M metagenome (GOLD analysis project Ga0316204, IMG submission 205661) | Microbial mat bacterial communities from mineral coupon in-situ incubated in ocean water Damariscotta River, Maine, United States -... | ecosystem: Environmental > Aquatic > Marine >...
CCCATGGCGATGGCAACAAAGGGTACAACCAGCGTCAGCGACAAAAGCCGCACCGATTGGGTGATCGAGATCCGCGCGACATCTGTGCCGGTCTCCCCCGCCATTGCGATGACAAAGCTCAGATGGCCGGGTGCGGAAGCCAGCAGGGCAGACCGCCGATCGAAGCCGAACAGCCTCACCAGCAGCCCACGACAGGCGACCATGATCGCCCAGATCACAAGCGCAAGAAACACAAACGCCAGAGGCCAGCGCAGCATTGCCGCAAGCGCCTCGTCATTGAACCCGCTGCCAACCACGACCCCAAGCACCACAAAACACACGTCCCGCAGGCGATGATCGAGCGCCGTGCCTACGCCTGACAACCCGGTCAGAGACACCGCCAGCGCAGGCCCCAGCAGCATATAGACCGGGGCATTCGCCGCCCACCCCAGCACCGCACCCACCGCCCCTGCAAGAAGGGTGACACCAGTCATTTTCAAGGGTGTGGTGGTCTGAAACCAACTCATCTTTCCTTGCTATCATCCTGAACAAATAACGGCCAGTGACCCTTGTGGCGGGTGCGGAAAACCGTCATGCGTGGCCCGCAGGAAACCCCCACACAGGCACACATATGGACAATCTACGCGGCGCACTTCTGATGGTTCTGGCCATGCTGGGTTTTGCGCTTGAGGATATGTTCATCAAGCTGCTGGCGGATGCGGTCAGTGTGGGGCAGATCCTGACGATGCTGGGCCTTGGCGGATCACTGATCTTTGGCACCGTTGTCGTGCTTCAGGGCAAGGCGCTGTTTTCCCGTGACATGCTGGCCGCGCCAATTGCAATGCGGGCAATTGGCGAAATGGTCGGCACCATCAGTTTTGTCTCCGCGATTGTCCTGACACCGCTGTCCAGCGCCTCCGCCATTCTTCAGGCGACACCGTTGGTGGTGACATTGGGTGCCGCGCTGTTTCTGGGCGAACCTGTGGGCTGGCGGCGCTGGAGCGCGATCATCGTGGGCCTCGGCGGTGTCATGCTGATTGTCCGCCCCGGCATGGCAAGCTTTGAGCTCCTGTCGCTGCTTGCTGTTGTTGCGGTGTTTTGCCTGGCCCTGCGTGATCTGGCGACGCGGCGCGTGCCCCGGACAATATCCACCATGCAGCTGAGCTTTCTTGGTTTCATCGTCATCATACCGGCGGGTCTGATCCTGATGACAGCAACCGGGACGCCGCTGGTCGGGTTGACCGGCATTGGATGGGCCTACTTTATCTCGGCCATGTCGATTGGCGTGTTTGCCTATTACGCCATTGTCGCGGCCATGCGCGTAGGAGAAGTCAGTTTCGTGACGCCTTTCCGCTACTCACGTCTGCTCTTTGCCCTGGTGGCGGGGGTGCTCATCTTTGACGAATCCCCCGACGCCCTGACCCTGATCGGGGCTGCGATCATTGTCGCGTCGGGCATCTACACGGTTTGGCGCGAACGCCGCATCGGGCTTGTGAAGTAGTCCCGGTGTCCGGCGCAAACTTCTCTCCTGCCCCTTTTCCAACACGACACATCCCTGTAAGACCGCCCCAAGCACAGATCAAAGGACGCGCCATGAGCACCATCATCGACATCCACGCCCGCGAAATTCTGGACAGCCGGGGCAACCCGACGGTTGAGGTCGACGTCATCCTCGAAGATGGCACCATGGGCCGCGCCGCCGTGCCGTCCGGGGCTTCCACGGGGGCCTATGAGGCCGTCGAAAAACGCGACGGGGATGCCGCACGTTATATGGGTAAGGGTGTCCTTGAGGCCTGCGCGGCAGTCAACGGCGAAATCGCCGAGGCCCTTGTCGGTATCGACGCCACTGAACAGGTGGAGATCGACGAAACCATGATCGAGCTGGACGGGACCGAGAACAAATCCCGTCTGGGGGCCAATGCCATCCTCGGCGTGTCGCTTGCGGCGGCCAAGGCGGCGGCGGACTTCTGCGCGCAGCCGCTGTATCGCTACGTCGGTGGCACCTCTGCGCGGGTTTTGCCCGTCCCGATGATGAACATCATCAATGGCGGCGAACATGCTGACAATCCGATTGATATTCAGGAATTCATGATCATGCCGGTCGCGGCCGAAAACATTCGCGATGCCGTGCGCATGGGGTCGGAGGTATTTCACACGCTGAAAAAGGAACTGACGGCCGCTGGCCTGTCCACTGGTATTGGGGATGAGGGCGGATTTGCTCCGAACATCAGCTCCACCCGCGATGCGCTTGATTTCATACTGAAATCCATCGAAAAGGCAGGGTACAAGCCCGGTGAGGAGATCTATCTCGCGCTCGATTGCGCAGCAACTGAATACTTCAAGAACGGTAAGTATGAGCTTGCAGGTGAGGGGAAATCCCTGACCAGCGAAGAAAATGTCGCCTATCTGTCGGATCTGGTTGCCGATTACCCCATCATCTCCATCGAAGACGGCATGTCCGAAGATGACTGGGCCGGCTGGAAGGCCCTGACACAGGCGCTTGGTGACAAAGTGCAACTGGTTGGCGATGACCTGTTTGTGACCAACCCTGCACGTCTTGCCATGGGCATCGAACAGGGCAGCGCCAATTCAATGCTGGTGAAGGTCAATCAGATCGGCAGCCTGACAGAGACCCTCAAGGCGGTGGATATGGCGCACCGGGCGGGTTTCACCAACGTAATGTCGCATCGGTCTGGCGAGACCGAAGATGCAACCATTGCCGATCTTGCCGTCGCAACAAACTGCGGCCAGATCAAAACCGGATCTCTTGCCCGGTCGGACCGGCTGGCCAAGTACAATCAGTTGATCCGCATCGAAGAAGCCCTGGGCGAGAGCGCCGAATTTGCGGGCCGTTCGATCCTGAAGTGACGGGGTCAGGCAACGCTGCCAGGCGGGGCGTGTCGTGAGCGATTTTGCGATCACCCCCGCTGTCACCACCGCCGACATCGACGCGGTGCGAAAACTGTGTTGGGACTACCGCGACTTCCTGCTCCGCAATTCGGACGTGGACCGCAGGATCACCGAGACATTTTATCCGGTGACCAGATACAGCAGCCTGATGCGGGATCTGCCCGATGCACACGCCCGCCCGACCGGCTTTATCGTGATTGCACGGGATCAAGCCGGGACTGCCGTGGGCTGTGGCATGTCCCATGCGATCGACAGCCAGACCTCCGAAATGAAACGTGTATTCGTGAGCGAAGCGGCGCGTGACAAGGGATTGGCAAGCGCCCTGTGTCAGGCCTTGATGAAGCAGGCCCATGTTGACGGGTTTACCCGCGTCGTGCTGGACACTTCCCGGTCGCTGATCGCCGCACAGCGCCTCTATGCCGGGTTGGGGTTTTCCTTGCGCGGCCCTTATCAGCCCATTCCCGATCAGGTGCGTCCTGATCTGCTGTTTTTCGAGGCCAGCCTTTGACCGCTGACCAGATCATTGCCAGCCTCGGCCTGTCCCCGCACCCCGAAGGCGGCCACTACCGCCAAACCTGGGTGGCGGATACTGCCGGGCGGCCAACCGCCACCTGCATCTATTTCCTGCTGCGCGCCTCAGAAAACAGCCATTGGCACAAGGTCGATGCCACCGAAGTCTGGCTTTACCATGCGGGCGCGCCGCTTGTTCTGTCGCTGGCGGCTGACGCGGCCGGGCCTGCGACCGATCATATGCTTTCCCCTGACCTGACGGTCGGCATGCCCCAGCTTATCGTGCCAAAGGACCACTGGCAGGCGGCCCGCACGACCGGCGACTTCACCCTGGTCAGTTGCGTCGTTTCCCCCGGCTTTTCCTTTGATGGCTTTGTGCTTGCACCCAAGGGGTTTGATATTCCGCGCGGGTGACATGGCCCTTGCAATGCCCGGCAAACCGGCCCAGAAAAATGTATGGACCACCGCGCATTCATCGCCTCGCTTGATCCCGCCCAAAAGGAAACGCTGCACATTCGCTCAAACGCCAAGGGCCTGCGCCATCTCGCAGGTCACATCGGTATCTTGGTGCTGATGGCCGCCTATATCGCCGGGCAATTGCCCTATTGGGGTCTGTTGCTGCTCCCTTACGGCATCGTCATGGTGTTTCTTTTCACCCTGGCACACGAGTGCACCCATGCCACACCCTTTGCCAACCCTCGCCTCAACGATCTGGTGGGGCATCTGGTTTCGCTGCCGTTGCTGCTGCCCTTTACGTGGTTTCGCTATTTTCATCTGGCCCATCACAAATGGACAAACGACCCCGAACGCGACCCTGAAATCGCCCATCACGGCAGGCCGCAGACCTGGCGTTCCTATCTGATCTATCTGAGCGGATGGGGATATTGGGCCGGCAATGGGGCGGTGATCTGGGGCAATGCCTTTGGCCGGGTTGAGGCGCCCTATCTGCCTTGGCGGAAACATGCGGCGATGCACCGCGAGGCGCGTATTATGCTGGTCGGATATGGACTTATTGCGCTGTCGTTCCTGTTCGGCGACGCCGCGCTCTGGCTCTGGATTGTTCCGGCAATGCTGGGTCAACCATTTCTGCGGCTGTATCTACTGGCCGAACATGGGTTGTGCCCCCCGGTTGCCGATATGTTTGAAAATACCCGTACCACCCTGACCAACCGGATGCTGCGGTCACTGGCGTGGAACATGCCCTTTCACGCAGAGCATCACGCCCTGCCGCTGGTCCCGTTTCACGCCCTGCCCGACCTGCATCAACAGATGTCCGCCCATTTGAAATCAGTCTCGAACGGCTATGGTGAATTCTCTGCTGACTATATCAGAGACCTTACGCCCTAGGGTCGCCGCAGGGCCGTCGCCACGTCACTCCGGCACGCTGATAATACCGCCACCGACGCTGGCGCGGACACCGGTTGTCCCCGGACCCGAGGTCGGCAATCCACGCGCAACGCGCACGGCGAGATAGGCAAAAGCCTGTGCCTCAAGCATGTCGCCATCCAGACCTGCGTCTTCGACCGGACCCACCGGACACTCCAGACTGACCGACAACATCTGCATCAAAACCGGGTTGTGCCGCCCGCCGCCCGTCACCAGAACCCGGTCGGGCAGGCTGGGACAATGCTGCATGGCCTCGGCCACCCCTGCGGCGCACATGCCCGTCAATGTTGCTGCCGCATCCGCATCCGACAATTCGCCAACCAGCGCGACCATCTCGGCAAAGTCATTTCGATCCAATGACTTGGGCGGAATGCGTGCAAAATAGGGCTCTGCCAGAAACAGTTCAAGCGCGCCCATCTCCACCTGACCACGCGCGGCCAGTGCACCGCCCCTGTCAAATGGTTGGCCCAGTCGCGCCTGCATCAAATCGTTGAGCGGCGCATTTGCCGGGCCGGTATCAAATGCCAGCAGCGCGCCGGTCTCTTCCGGGGTCACCCTGCGCGGATCAACCCAGGTAAGGTTGCCCACGCCGCCAAGGTTCAGAAAGGCAACAGGCGCCTGCATCCCGGTAAAACGCGCACAAGCATGGTGATAAAACGGGGCCAGCGGTGCCCCCTCCCCGCCGAGTTCCACATCCGCGCTGCGAAAATCCCAGACCACCGGACAGCCCAGCGCCTGCGCCAGCGCCGCGCCGTCGCCAATCTGCAAGGTGCCTTGGTGGCGCGGCGCATGGGACAGGGTCTGTCCATGAAACCCGATAAGATCAATGTCTTCAAAGCCGCTCAACAGATCGAGATGGGCCACCTCGACCACCTGGGTGGCCGCATCAACCTCTGGGCCGGACCATTTTCCGAAGCCCGCCGCAATCACCGCGCGGTCCTGCGCGGTATAGGGGCGATAGGCCGTGGGTCCAAAACCCATGATGTCACGCCCGTCGGTGCGCAACACGGCCGCATCGACCCCATCCAGCGACGTGCCCGACATCGCCCCCAGTGCGCTAACCACCCCTGATTTGCCAATGGCCCTGCTCATCTGTCTCAAGGCCTTTCCCTTTGAGTGCTCTGCGCCTATAGATGCCCCGCAATTCAAGGCAGAGGCAAGTGACCATGACCTACCACCCCAAATCGGATTTCGTCGCTGTGATGATGCAACGCGGCTTTCTCGCGGATTGCACCGATTATCAGGGGCTGGACGAAGCGATGCTCAAGGGAGGAGCGCCCGGCTACATTGGCTTTGATGCGACGGCAAAATCCCTGCACGTCGGATCGCTGATCCAGATCATGATGTTGCGCTGGCTGCAAAAGACCGGTGGCAAACCGATCACTCTGATGGGCGGCGGCACCACCAAGGTGGGCGATCCCTCGTTTCGCGCCGATGAGCGCCCGCTTTTGGGGCCGGAGCAAATCGAGGACAATATCGCAGGCATCAAGCGGGTGTTCAGCGCCTATCTGACCTATGGCGATGGACCGTCAGACGCGATGATGATCAACAACGCCGAATGGCTCGATGATCTGAATTACCTCGATTTCCTGCGCGACATCGGGCGGCACTTCTCGATCAACCGGATGCTCAGTTTCGAAAGCGTCAAATCGCGGCTGGACCGGGAACAATCGCTGTCGTTTCTTGAGTTCAACTACATGATCCTGCAAGCCTATGATTTCATGGAGCTTAACCGTCGATATGGCTGTATCCTACAGATGGGCGGATCGGATCAATGGGGCAATATCGTCAACGGCATCGACCTGACGCGGCGCGTGATCGACAAGGAAGTTTATGGGCTGACCTCGCCACTTCTGACCACATCGGATGGCAAGAAAATGGGTAAATCGCAGTCCGGCGCAATCTGGCTGAATGGCGATATGCTGTCGCCGTATGAATTCTGGCAGTTCTGGCGCAATACCACGGACGCGGATGTAGGGCGTTTCCTGAAACTTTACACAGAGCTGCCGGTGGATGAATGCGACCGTATGGGTGCATTGCAAGGGTCCGAAATCAACGAGGCCAAAGTGCGGTTGGCCAATGAGGTCACCACGCTTTTGCACGGGGCCGATGCCGCCGCCGCCGCCGAAGCCACGGCACGCGAAGTGTTTGAAAAGGGCGGTGTCGGGGACGACCTGCCCACGTTGACGCTTTCGGATGAGGACATTGGCGATGGCATTTCCATTGTCCAACTGATCGTACGCGCCGGTCTTGCCGGGTCTGGCAAGGAAGCTAAACGCCTGATTGCGGAAAATGGTGCCAAGCTGAATGACGCGCCCCTGACCGATGCGGGCCTGATACTGGACCGGGCGGCCCTGGCCAGCCCGATCAAGCTGAGCGCGGGCAAGAAGCGGCATGCGCTGGTACAACTGGGGTGATCCGGCCCTCTTAACCACGCCTTAAACAAACCTGTGTTTCATCGGACTTATGTTCGATGAAACCCCTGCGGAATGCGTTTCGCTGATGCAAACGCCTGCATTTGCGCAGGCTTTGAAACTGTGTGGTCAGACCCCTTTGACCCTCTCCAGCGGCGAGATGCTGCTGATCCGGCGGTTTCTGGGGCTGCGGGTTGCGATGTTGCCGCGCAGCGCCCCGCCAGAAGATCTGGAAGCTCAATTACACACCCTCGGCCTGCGCCGCACCCCGGTGATCCTGTCCCCTGACGTGCCCTGTGCCCTGCCACGCGCGGTACCGATCCGGCGCGCCCGCGATCAGATTGTCCTGAAATTGGCGGGGGGCAATGATCTTGCGCGGGCGCGGCTGCATTCAAAATGGCGCAACCAATTGGCCCGCGTCGAAAAACGTCCCGTTCATGTCACCTATGGTCCGCTGGACCCTGACCCGCGACATCCGCTCCTGGTCCTGGAACAGGCCCAATGCGCCGAACGCAGATACCAGAATTGGCCTGCGGCCCTGACCGCCGCATTTGCCGCCGCAGCCCCCCGCCAGACCCACCTTTTCTCGGCCGAATACCGCGACAAGACCGTCGCGCATATGTTGTTTTTGTCCCATGGCAGCAGGGCCACCTATCACATTGGCCACATCACGCCGTTGGGACGCAAGCTTTATGCCCATAACCTGCTGCTGTGGCGCGCCTCGCGGTTGCTGGCGACCCTGGGCCACCAGACGCTCGATCTTGGGCTGATGCAGCACGGGGCGACGGGGTTGAACCGTTTCAAACTGCGCACCGGCGCGGAACGGCATCCCACGGGCGGCACATGGCTTTATTGGCGGCCCCTTGCAAAGCACCCGCCACGGCAGTCAAGCCCCTGATCTTTCCTCAAGCAACAGCCATTCCTCTTCGGAGGCGGCAAGTTTTTCCTGACGTTGTACAAGGGCTTCAGTGGCCTTCTTGAACTTGATCGGCTCGCGGTTGAACAGATCGGCATCGGCCAGCAAACCTTCAAGTTTGGCGATCTCGGCTTCCAGCTTCCCGATCTCGGCGGGCAAGGCTTCAAGCCGGTGTTTTTCGGTAAAGCTAAGCCCGGCAGGGGCGGATTTGTCCTGTCGGGCCTTGGATGCAGGTGGCTTCTTGTTTTCCACAACACTTGCTGCAAAATCGTCCTGCCCGCGCTGCGACAGGTAGTCGGTCCAGCCCCCGGCATAAACCGTGGCCTTGCCGTCGCCTTCCATGGCGATCGTGGTGGCGGCGACACGGTCCAGGAAATCCCGGTCGTGGCTGACCAGAAGCACGGTGCCATCGTAGGTGCCCAACAATTCCTGCAAAAGATCCAGCGTTTCAACATCCAGATCATTGGTCGGTTCGTCAAGAATCAGCAGGTTGCTTTCACGCGCCATGATCTTGGCCAGCAATAGCCGCGCCTTTTCGCCCCCCGACAGGGACCGGACCGGCGCGCGGGCCTGCGCTTCGTCAAACAAAAACTCCTTGAGATAGCCCACAACATGTTTGGGAATGCCGCGCACCAACACCTGATCGGCCTTGCCGGATACCCGCATTTCGGGATCTCCGGTCAGGCTGTCCCAAAGGGAAATGTTGCCATCCAGTTGCGCACGCGCCTGATCAAAAAGCGCAATTTGAAGGTTCGTTCCCAACTTGATTGTGCCCTGATCCGGCTCTTCGCGGCCGATCAGCATGTTCAGTACCGTTGTCTTGCCAACGCCGTTTGGCCCCACCAGCGCAATCCGGTCACCGCGCTGAACCTTGAGCGAGAAATTCCTGACGATCACCTTGCCGCCAAAGCTCTTGCTGACCCCTTCGGCGTCGATCACCTTGCGCCCCGACTTTTGCCCGGCGTCGAATGCCATCGCCGCAGTTCCCTGCCGGGTGATCTGGGCGGCCCGTTGCGCACGCAAATCCTGCAACGCCCGCACCCGGCCCTGGTTGCGCTTGCGGCGCGCAGAGATGCCTTCGACGGCCCAACGGGCCTCTGCCTTGATCTTGCGATTCAGCTTGTGACGCTGGGTGTCTTCCTCTTCCCAGATGGTATCGCGCCAGGCCTCAAAATCACCGAATCCCTTTTCCTGCCGCCGCACCATCCCCCGGTCAATCCACAGGGTTGCGCGCGTCAGGGCGCGCAGAAAGGCGCGGTCGTGGCTGATGATGACAAAGGCGGTACGGGTCTGTTTCAATTCCGTTTCAAGCCAGCGGATCGCTTCGATGTCGAGGTGGTTTGTCGGCTCGTCCAGCAACATCAGTTCCGGAGCCTCGGCCATCAGCCGCGCCAGAGCCGCGCGGCGCCGCTCCCCACCACTGGCAGTAGCAACAGGGCGGTCGGGGTCGAATTTCAGCCCCTCGCCGGCGCGTTCAACCTTGTACATTTCGCCTGGATCGAGGGTATGCGCCGCAAATTCACCAAGCGTTTCGAATCCAGAAAGGTCCGGATCCTGCTCCATGTAACCAACAGAAACGCCCGGTCCGGCAATCACGTCGCCCCGGTCCGGCTCGACCAATCCTGCCATAACTTTCATCAAGGTTGATTTGCCGGACCCGTTCCGGCCCACAAGGGCCACCCGGTCACCGGGCTGAACAACCAAAGACAGGTCGTCAAACACCGGATCGCCTCCGAAAGTAAGCGAGATTTCGTTGAGTTGTAACAGAGGAGCACGTGCCATGAAGGCGAGCTATAACTCCGCAGCATGAAGGTCAACAGGCGCTAAACCAAAGCACGCAACAGACGCTTGCGGGCGGTGGGAATTGCCCCGATCTCGATCCCTGTGAAAACATGCAGCGTATTCATCTGATGATCGACAACCGCGTGATCGCTGACCCATCCTCCCATCATCAGATAGGTTCTGAGCAACGGCGGCATTCCTTGCATGGCTTTCTTGAGGTCCGGCGTCTGGCGCAGCTTGGCGGCAAACCGGAACACATCCGGTGCCTTGACACGCGGCAACCAGCGTTTGGGCGCCAGATGACGGGCGCGCAGGACCGCAAAGGCATCCAGGTATCTCGACGCCTCCACCCCGTCAAAGGACGAACACCCAAAGAGCAGCTGGACATCTTGCTGATCGACCAGATCGGTCAGCGTTGCCCAGGCCAGCCGCAGAATGTCGGGGTCTTGCCGATCCGGGCAGATACAAAACCGCCCCAATTCCATCATCAGGCCGTCGTAGGATTGCAGCGCGCTCAACTCGTAATATTGCGCAGAATAGCTCTGCGGCAGATCCGCCCCGCGCAGGAGCAGCAACCGAAAACAGCACACCACATCGCCACTCGATGCCTCCTCGATCAGGACATGCAGGCTGAGGTCATCAAATTCATCGGCATCCTTTGTCAGCCCGAAACACCGTGCGCGCAACCGCTGGGCGGCGATGATGTCGCCCCGATCCGACGTGGTGCGTGCGATGTATCTGCCCTGCTTCGGCGTGCTGCCCGCCTTCACCTCATCACCCCTCAAACGTGTCGATGTGGCGCTGGCCCATTGATCTATCCCGAAAGACCCGCCGGATTGAAACGACCCAGATTGCCCAGCAACTGCCGGATGAACGACTTGTCACTGACCGGAGAGGACGTCACACGGCGTGATATTGGCACAATTTGCCCGCGTTCCAGCCCGAAGCGCTCGACATTCTGGACAACGCCACTTTCAGAGAAGCTGATTGCGACAACCTGTCGGTCTACCTCCTCGGGGGCAAAGGGTCCGATGGCGCGTTTGCGCATGCGAACGTAGTAATAGCCGCTGTTGGTCAAAACGCCCGACGATGTCGGCACGCCGACCTTTTCGGCCACGGTTTCGCGCGTGTCCTTGCCCACTTCGACCAGATCAAGATCATCCTGCAGGGGGATGTATCCGTGATTGGAGAACTGTGGCGCGCAGGCCGACAATGCGAGAAAGGCGCCAAATAGTGTGGCCTTGAATACCCTGTTGCGGGAACGGCGTGTGGTGCCCATCTTGTCTGCCCTCTTGCCCTTGGCCCATATGGCTTTTATTTCGCATACACTAAGGCACCCCTAGTGTTCAAGAAACGAAAGCAGGCAACATATGTCACATATCAAACCAAGTGAGACCGCAATTCGGGTGTCAGCGCTCTCGCAAACGGCCAAAAACAGCTTTGAACTGCGCCCTGACGCGCCGATGTTGGCTAATATTGCCGAAGAACTGGGCATATCCACCCTGCGCAAACTGAGCTTCAAGGGGCAGATCACACCGCAAGGGAATCGCGACTGGCATCTTGATGCGCGATTGGGCGCAACAGTTGTTCAGCCTTGCGTCGTGACCCTGGAACCGGTGACAACCCGGATTGATGTCGATGTGGCACGGACGTTTGTCGGCGCGTTTGAGGATCCCGACGAGCCGGAACGCGAAATGCCCGAGGACACCTCGGTCGAACCGCTGGGCCAGTGGATTGATCCTGCCGTGGTGATGATCGAGGCGCTTGCGCTTGCGGTGCCCGATTACCCCCGCAAAGGCGATGCGGAATTGGGGCAATTGGTCTATACAAAGCCCGGTCAAGTTGCCATGACAGACGAAGATGCCCGCCCTTTTGCGGGCCTCGCCGGTCTTAAGGATCAACTGGGCGACAAGT
>Ga0316204_10010608_pt1 | contig 11811 bp, 7 predicted proteins | sample 6monrhotite_MG_2_FD_205661 | JGI IMG/M metagenome (GOLD analysis project Ga0316204, IMG submission 205661) | Microbial mat bacterial communities from mineral coupon in-situ incubated in ocean water Damariscotta River, Maine, United States -... | ecosystem: Environmental > Aquatic > Marine >...
ACATCTATCTTTGAGCGGTCTACTTCGTATTGGATAATAGCTGCCAATAAATCACTAATAGTTAGCCGATTACTATGGGGAACGTTGTTCATAATTTCTTCCTTTCTAGATACGACAAAACCCAGCACAAGGCCGGGTTTTGCGGGTATGACTGATCAACATTCTGCTAATGAACTAAAGCCAGGCAATAGATGCCCGTTTGAGCGTAGTTAGCTCATTACAGGGTGTTGGATTCGAGTCTTTTTTGAGGTTTTTACAGCCACGGGTAAAGTCGCTGCAATATGCTTAGTAGCCGTGATATTTATGTGATTTTGCGGTTTTCTGAGCTGATTTAGTGAGTTTTGGCTGATTTTCAGCTTTTATCGCCATAAACAACAGTAAAAACAACAAGTTACATGTACACGCTACTGACTGTTATTATAACAGAATACAACGTTTTATTCAATATTATCAGTATGTTACGGTATTATTATCATAAATTACATACGATTTGACGTAAATGGTATTTCTGACACTATGTCCTTGCTTGGGTGGGGGTAGCTATCTGCAATATAGGCTCAAATTAGCCATATTAAGCCCCATAAACAGCTAGTGTCAGTCATTTTCTTTTGTAATGGCTTCAGCTTTAGCCGTATCTATTCGATCGCTATACCACTGCATCATTTCAGTTCGTTCTTTCAAGTATTGAGATCGATTATAGGCTGCACGCACTTTGTTTCTTTCTCCATGCGAAAGCTGTCTCTCAATTACTTCTCCTCTGAAACCCTGCTCATTTAAAATAGTGCTGGCAGTAGTTCTAAAACCGTGTGCTGTAGCTTCATAGCCTAAACGCTTCTTAATGGCACTATTAAGCGTATTCTCACTCATGGGCTTTCGATAGTTGTGTGCACCAGGGAACACTAAGTCGTAGTCCCCTGTCTTCTCCTTTATCACTTCCAACAGCGCAAAAGCCTGCTCAGAAAGTGGCACAATATGCTCTTCATCCATTTTCATTTTTTCAGCAGGTATACACCATAGACGTTTTTTGAAATCAAAATCTTTCCATTCAGCTGAGCGCAGTTCACCTGGCCTGACAAAGGTATACACCAAGAATTGAAGCGCATATCGCGTCAGCTCATACCCCTGATAACCATCTAAATCTCTAAGAAACTTAGGTAAATCCTCTTCACTAATGGCCTTTCTATGCTGTACTTTACGGTTCTTTATGACATTTGTGAGTGATTCTGCTGGATTAAACTCGGTATAGTTTAACTGTATGGCGTAATTGAAGATTAAGCGAATGAACTGCTTTACACGCTTAGCTACATCCAGCGCACCTCTACCCTCAATCTTCCTTATCACATGCAATACATCAGAGGTTCTGATGATTTTAATATGCATATCACCTAAATAAGGCAATACATCGAGTTGGATAGTACGTTCTACTCGCTTACCATGATCAACTGACCATCGACCACTTTCTTTAGCATGCCATTGAGCAGCAACTTCTTTGAACGAATTTTCACCCGCAGCTGCTCTTTCCTGCCTTTTATTAATATTTGGGTCAATATTCTGTGAGAGAAGCTTCTTTGCCTTTAACGTCTCAACCCGTGCATCGGCAAGGGAAATGATGGGATATACTCCAATCGCTAAGGTTTTCTGCTTTTGTTGGTATCTATAGGATAGGCGCCAGTACTTGGAGCCGTTGGTGCGTACTTCCAGGTTTAAGCCATAGCCATCTGAAAGCTTATACGTCTTCTCCTTCGGTTTAGCATTCTTAACCTGAATCGCTGAAAGCTTGCCACTATAGGTATCTACAGTCATTTGTTGGTATATCCCCTAATCAAACTGACGTGTACCAACAGTTTTACCAACAGGAAAGTGGGATGTCAAGAAACAGGATGAAACAACGAGAAACGCCACCCCTTGATGGAGTGGCGTTTCTGGAGGTTTTCATGTCATTTCCTGGTTGGAAACAACGATATATGGTGCCCAGGGCCGGAATCGAACCGGCACGCCCGTGAAGGCGAGGGATTTTAAGTTTTTTGTCTGCCTTTTTGAAGAAATTTGAAATTCTTTTAATTTCTATTATATTTCAGTAGTTTACACCATAGCATGACTTTTACTGTTTGACACAATTTTAGCAAATACGCTAGTATTTGATGCCTACTGTCTACACTACGTCTACACAACGCAGACAAGGGATTAATAATCATGCGTATCACCAAACGATTTGTTGATAGCGTCGACATACCCAAGCCTAATAAGAACGGTACAACCAAACAAGCTTTTCATCGCGACTCGGTGATGCCCGGCTTTGGTTTACGCGTAACCAGTGGCGGCGCTAAGTCCTTCATTGTTGAAAAGCGTATTAATGGCAAAGTAAAACGTATGACCTTAGGCCGTTATGGAAATCTAACGGTTGAGCAAGCTCGTGGAGAAGCCATGAAACTGCTTGGGCATGTCGCAACAGGAAGAGACCCTATTGGCGAGAAAGAAACAGAACGAGTTAAAGCCATTACGTTACAACAAGCCTTCGATGATTACTTGCTCACACGTAAGAACCTCAAGCCCTCCACAGTTCAAGATTACAAACGCTCACTCAATGGCCCATTTAAAGAGTGGCAAAACAAAGCACTGACTGATATCACTAAAGATATGGTAGAGCTAAAGCATCGCGCCATTGGCCAAACCGCACAAGCCAGGGCAAATAATGCCATGCGCGTATTGCGTGCAGTGTTTAATCACGCGCAAGCCAAATATGAAGACGCCGACGGGAAACCGATACTTTCATTTAATCCAGTTGATCGCTTAAGCAATACACGTGCATGGTTTAAAGTTGAAAGTCGTCAAACCCTAATTAAATCACATCAACTAGGTGACTGGTATCGAGCCACCTTACAACTCAATAATGAAACAACACGGGACTATTTACACTTAGTCTTGTATACAGGCTTAAGACGCTCAGAAGCCTCCCGATTGAAGTGGGACGATATTGATTTTCAGGAGAGATCATTAACGATTGAAGAAACCAAGAATCACCAGGTACACACCCTACCCTTATCCGATTATTTATATGATTTATTACAACGCCGATATGAGACTAAAGAAAGCCCGTATGTTTTTCCATCTGATACTGAGCGCGGATATCTCATTGAGCCGCGAAACTCTGTAAAACGCGTTTCTGATCTATCAGGCGTGACATTTACCCTACATGACTTAAGGCGCACCTTTATTACAATCGCAGAAAGTCTAGATATACCCGCATATGCATTAAAGCGGTTGTTAAATCATAAAGACCCTAATGATGTAACCGCAGGCTATATTGTTTCAAACGTAGATCGATTACGCGAACCAATGCAGTTGATAAGTAACTATATAACAAGCTCAATAAAACAAAATTAACTTAAATTACACTTAGCCAAAGGCAAACAAAGAATGAATTTTTTATATGATGTTTTAAGCGTCTGGGAACTTTCACATCGCTGGTGCGGACTCGACCCTAATTTATCAAATCCCGAAAAAATCCCTCTAGAAGTACAAGATAAGTTACGTTTTATAACACGCCATATGGCAAGACATGAATTGCATTCATGCTCAATAAATGGGGTAGAAAACATAATTGAATTAGACATCATATACTTTGATGAATTTATTGAGTCTTTTTATTCTGATAAAAAATTATCTGAGGGTGAAAAAGCGACTCATTATGAAAACTATCTAGACACTATGGATAGAAAATTAAAAAAACATAATAAAAACATAGAGGGACTTGAGAAATGCTACCAACAAAGAATATATGATAAGGAAAAATTAGATAATTTATTTGTTCTTCAAGATGAATTCGCAAGATTTTGTAAACGCGAAGGCGCCGACCTTCCAACTTTTTGGTATCCGGAAAATTGGAACATTGAACATGGGGGTGTCGTTGACAATGATAATACTAGTCCTGATGAAAAAATCACACATAGATTAAAATCAAATCAAGAAGACCGTATTAGTTGTCGTGCGATTGCGCAAACACTCTGGGATACAAATCCTGAACTTACAATTGAAGACATAAAAAATCACCGACATATTCAAGTCATAGGTAACGGCAAACAATACACAGGAAGAGACACGATTCGAAACTGGATTAAAGAACTAGACCCTAGGCCTATAGAAGAGAAAGTTGGCAGGCCTGCTAAAAAGGAAAAAACAACGGAAAAATAAACCTACCGTCATAGAAAAAACCTACTTTCTTAGGTACACGGTAGTTTTATGGGTGTTAAAAATCCTTCAAGTTAATAGTTGCACATTAACTATTAATTGGAGAGCATCCTTGAATAACAAACTACTAACAACAGAACAAGCAGCCGACTATATATGCATGAGCAAAGCATTTCTCGAACGAGATCGCTGGGCTGGTGCTCGTATCCCCTTCATTAAAGTTGGTAGCCGCGCAGTTCGTTACCGTCAAAATGACCTGGACTCTTTTCTAGATAGCCAAGTTCGAAAATCAACTTCTGATACAGGGACTTTATCTTGAGAACCGAATCAGTTGATCACACCTTAAGTTATGCCGTTAAGCAAGCCATCAATCTGGGATACTCGGATAAAGCTGATATTGCCTTTCGTGAAAAGGTATTTAGAAAGCTACCAAACAGGATTATTCGACCTATAGGCCAGCAATACCAAGCCGCATATAAAAAGCTAGGTAGGCGTGATGCAAACCTTATGCTTCTAGATATTGATAGCAAACTAACGAAAGAAACTATACGTCTATCTTCAAGTGATAATGATCTAGTTCAGTACGCCAAGTTAAGAGCTAAAGCTTGCTCTAGAATTCGCACCCAATACTCTACCCTCAAAAAAGCATATGACGCAATTTGCTGTGTTGTCAGACGCTTCGGCCTGGAACCCATCAAGTTAGGTAGGAAGTTTAGCTTAACCGGTGCAGTAGGACGTATGAGCGCTGATACTTGGTGGCGTAGTGCATTACGTAAAAAGCATAAGCGCAATACTGAGTCCCTGGCAATTCAACTCGGCTTAGTCTGTAAACAAAAAGGTATTTATGCCAGTGATGAAGCCGTAAACACAAGAAAAGAACAAAAGATTAGAGCAAACCAAATGCTTGAGGAAATGGAGGCTGTTAACGAGCTTGATCAGTCATACACATTAAAAGAACTACAGGATTTATCTGTATCAAATCCCGCTATTCGACGCGCTGAACTAATGACCCGTATTGCGGGCTTTGAAGAGTACGCACAAAATATGGGCCATGTAGGTGAATTCTATACATTCACTTGCCCTAGCCGCATGCATGCTCGTATGTCTATTTCAGGTGATCAGAATCCGAAATACGACGGTCACACTCCGGACAAGTCCCAAGCTTACCAAAACAAACAATGGAGCAAAATTCGCGCAAGTTTAAAACGTGCAGATATTCATATCTACGGTATGCGTGTCGCCGAACCGCAACATGATGCAACACCTCATTGGCATCTATTAGTATTTATGCAACCTGAGCATGTAGAAATCGTTCGTGAAACGATGCGTCGTTATTCTCTAGAAGTTGATGGAGAAGAAAAAGGCGCAAAAAAACACCGTTTTACTGCCTTGGCAATTGATTGGAGTAAAGGCACTGCTGCGGGATATATCGCTAAGTACATTTCAAAAAATATTGATGCGCATGGCGTAGATGAAGATCTGTTTGGTAATGATGCTAAAAAGTCAGCGATACGAGTAGATGCCTGGGCTTCAAATTGGGGAATTCGACAATTCCAGCAAATAGGTGGGCCTTCCGTTACGATTTGGCGCGTATTACGAAATTTGAAAGAAATCCCTGAAGATGGAATAGCCAAATTAGCATATGAAGCTGCCGATAATGGCGACTGGTGTCAGTATATGGAAATTATGGGCGGACATACTGCAACACGTAAAGATTGGCCTATAGGCCTAGCAAAGGAAGAAGTAGATAAACTTAACCAGTATGGCGAGCCTATAGGTCAAGTCATCGTAGGCATAACCTTAGGTTCATTGACCTATAGGTCAAAAGTTCACACTTGGACAATCAGATTGAAGACAGAAGATAACGATATATATACGGACTTTGATTCCGTTAACGTTACGTTACGTAACGTAACGGAAAATAATCCCGTTACGGAAAATAATCTGCATCTATATATAGACGATCTATATATAGATGCAGATCTAGAACATCTAGATGAAAACCAAGAGAAACTAGATACAGATCTAGATGGATCTAGAAATAATGATAAATTTTATAAAAAAGGGTCTGAATGATTTTGTCCCCTTGGAGTTCTGTCAATAACTGTACGCAATGAATTTATTTTTATATTAAAGGTCTGCTTTCGGCCGCCGTTGAGAATCTGTTGTTCTCTCAGTCCTCTTAATCAAAGACCTTATTTAAAATCAATACTAAATCCTAAAAGCCTCCAGCTAAGTCCTTCGTAGATGTACTTCTGTTGAAATAATACGCTGGTAGGTTTTGTGTGATAATGGCCAGTAAGCAAAAGAACACCATTTTCATCAATGACTGTTTGTGAGCTAAAATGAGGCCTGTGATGACTTAATACCGTCAAATTAGCACCTACTACACCGAAAAGTTTTCCATAAGCTTGATCAAGTTTTTTAACAGATAGTTGTTTTTTCCATAAGCTAGAAATGTGATCATAAAACTTTTGCATGCTTTTTTCATTAACAGATACAGCAAAAACATTAATTGTTCTTGAAACTAACTCGGCCTGCTCAATTTCACTAGGAAGCTGAAGGACCGCTGCATCTTCCACTCCTGAATTAAAATAAAATATTGCCACAACAGCAACTACTACACCAATTCCGAATAATATTTTCATTAACTTTGTCATTTAAACTATTTCTTTTTTAAGGTATGTATTAAGGGATATACAAAATATCAGCTTTCAGCAGAAGCAAACACCCAAGACTATTAACGCAATAAAATAGGCAGATTAATCGCTGCCAATTAAATATTATATTGAGTATCTTTATGTTTTTTTACATCTGGCAAAACCAACTAAACCAATTAACCCAGAACCAAATAACCATACTGCAGCAGGTACGGGTACCGCAGCCACTCCACCTTCAAGATGCAATTGATAAGCTACACCAGCAAAGCCACCTGATGGAACAACCGCAGTATAATCAAGTGTAAATCCTTCATTACCATCAACAAGACCAAGCTCAGCACAAAATTCCGGGCCCCAACCACATGAATAAATTTCTGCACATGTATCACTACATTTAAGAGTAGCATCTGCACCTTGCCCCATATCAATATTACCGCCGTTCCAGAATACCGTCCAACCAGACATATCTAGCGTTACGTTACCTGCACCATCATCAGTTGCAACTGAAATACCATTAGCATCTGTAGTTGTGTGCCAGCCCGCAGCACCGAAGAAACCCCAACCAGCATCCATATCACCAGAAGTAAATGAATTAAGTACAACTCTATTTGGATCACTCATGTCATAAGTTGCTGTACCAGCACCTTGCCCACCCATACCTAAACTAATACCAGTTGCTCCTGGTGTTAGGCCATAGCGCTCATTTGGAAGAGTAGTAAATTCTGGTAACCAAGCACCAGTTGCATCTTTATGAGTTTCAAAACCTGTTTTTTGCGTACCGTCAGTCCACTGTCCGTCACCATTTGTATCCATTGCGAAATAGCTACCTGAAGTTACATCCGTGAAAATACCATAAGCACAACCTGTACCAGACGGATCATTGGCAGGGGCTACTAATGCAACACTTTCAGGGACTGAACAAACACGATCAAGATAATATGCATTGAAATCAAGCGTAGCACCAGAATCCAATGCTGCAGTCGCAGTACCATTTACTCCAATATTCAGTGCAATCGCAACTACAAATCCTAAAATATTTTTTTTCATCTGACAGTCCTTAATTGTTTGATTACTTTTTTAATCATATTTATATATTTCTAAAAAATCATTTAGCTTTTCGTTTTGTGAATCCAAATAAAGCAACTAAACCACTACCAAATAACCAAACTGCTGGAGGTACTGGAACAGCAGACACCACATTAAGCCTTACTACATCCGTTGATCCAATTGCATCCACAATATAACTAAGATCCCAGCCGAGTCCATTTCCAAGCACAGCAAGTGTTAATAAATCAAATTCACCATATATAGTTTCAGCAAATATAATATCAAAGCTATCACCTAAGCTGACATCAAATACACCACTACCTAGGTCATATAAATCAACATCCAATGTACCACCAAGATTTGCTGTGCCAGCAACATTAACAACATCATATTCTTCACCAGCAGTCAGACCCCCAATCTCAATCAATAATGTATTTGTATAGCCAAGAATAATATCACCTTCAAATATCACTTCACTCGGGCTATTGCCTGGTCGTAAATCACCTTCGAAATAGTTTGTGCCTGTTCCAGTAAATGCACCTGAACCACTTACAGAACCAAGGTAAACAGATTGACTACCTGCACTGGTTCGAATTTCACCGCCATTATTAATTAGGTCATCATAAAACGTAGCTGTTGCTCCACCAGTTACAATTATTGCCCCGTTACCACTATTGGTAACATCCCCTAACACATCAGTATAACCACCACTGAATGCAATATTTCCTTCATTATTTAACCCTGTGTTTGCGATTAAGGTACCACGCCCTGAAATAACACCACCTACCTCATTAGTAACAGCACCATCAAACTCAACAGTACCACCAATCATATTGATCCGATTTTGATTTGTATTATTCACTCCAGAAAATACCAATCGATCACCAGTAACAGCTCTTACTTCACCAATATTAATCAGTGATGAATTAATCTGCCCTGTACCAGTTATCCGGCCATTATTAGTTAGATTATTACCATTTATTCTTGAGGTAATTCCATCTAGAATAATTTCTCCGCTATTGGTTAGGTTTCCAGAAGAAAATACTCCACCCTGAACCTGAAGAATTGATCCAAGATTGATTGAGGTATTATTTGTAACAGAAATTTCTTTTCCTGAAGTAAGGCTTAAGGTATTACCAAATATTCCACCATTTCCCACGATTAAATTATCGCTTGTTAAGCCAAATTTACCGCTATTAAATTGAAAGACGCCATTATTAACAAAACTACCCGTTGTAAATTCACCGCCATCAAGAGCAAAAGTAGATAGCGAATCAACGGTTGTAGTCCCACCTACTGTTAATATTTGATTGGATGAAATAGAAGAACTAGTTCCAAAAAAACTACCTACGCCTACGAGAAAATCATTGTTAACACCTAAATGACCACTGTTAAAACTTAAAGCTCCACCAGAAAGATTTAATGAACCTACTTGAAGTGAACCACCATTTAAATTAACAGCACCAGATTGCCAAATTGTTAATGCATTGGTTATATCAACAGTGCCACCTGTGCCTATTGTAAGTGTACCGCTACCACCTGAATATAAATCTTGACCACCCACAAATAAACCATCTGTAATTGTCCATGCGGAATTTTGCCCATTTATATTCACTTCGCCCACAGATCCTGCTTGTCTTGCTATGTAGGCTGAAGTATTTGTAACCACTCCTCCATTTGTTATGTCAAGATTGCCTGACCCTGCTTCACCGACAACAATTGAATTAGACGTCAACATGCCTTCGTTACTTATCGTATACGCACCAACAGAGCCAGCAGTTTCACCTAGAGAAACAGACGTATTGACTGAGACCATTCCACCTGTTTGGTTAAGTTCACCTGACTCTGAATTATTTCCGATAATAATATTATCTGAAGACAGGCTTCCACTAGACATGTTGTAAATAGCTGGAACAGCGCCTGAAATTTCCAGCGTATTAGTTACGATGTTTATACCACCTGACTGATTAAATAACCCTCTGATGGTTTGGTTAGCGGCAGATAAAGACCCTGTACCACTTAACCCATATCTACCCGAAGAATTCACTAGTAATTCGTTTGTTACATTGTGTGTTCCTGAGTTATGAGAAAACATTCCGGCTACATCTACACTATTTGATGACAATTCTGAGTTTCCTGATAATACGTAGTTACCAAGAGAACCAATTTGTAAGCTATTTACATTTGTTAAGCCACCTGTTTGATTAAAGTTACCCGTACCTAAATCACCAACTACAATGGTACCCGCATTTAATGTGCCGCCATTAAGATTATAGGTTCCAACACTTGAGCTGCCTTTACCCAGTGTTAACCCATTATCAATAGTATTGGTTCCTCCGGCTTGCGTATGAATACCCTCACCTACATCACCAATAGTTTGGCTGGTTGAATGCAACGAGTCCTGCGACTGTAACAAAACCATTTTGCCAGCACCCGTTGAATCAATCGTCAACGAGTCTAATGTGGCATTTGGATTGTGTTGATTGGTATAGGTGACAACTCTATCGATATTATCATTTTGGGTCAGCCTTATTTCTTCCCCATCAGAAGGAATTACACCATCAGACCAATTTGTTACGTCTTCCCATAAGCCGCTAAGCCCAGTCCACATTGCCTGCAATGCTTGAGATATCACACCTTCTAAATGTAATTCATAGGGTACTCCGCCAAAACCAGAAGGGTCACCTGCTGGTACTGTCGCTGCATATGAAAGTAAAAATGCACTGCCATCGACACAATCAGATGAAGCCGGCCAGGACATGGTAGTCGGGGCATCCCATTCACTTAATTGTGTTGGTACTGGGATGGCGCCTGCATAGCAGGTAATGTTTGCAATACCATTATCAGCGCCTGCGCCCATTGGGATAGAGGCAATATTATTCCAGGTAATGTTCCACCCAGAAAAGTCGAGAGCAGCATTGCCGGCACCATCATCACTGAGAACGGTAATAGGAGAAGTGGATTGATGCATACCAGTACTTGAAAAGAATAACCACGGTGTATCAATTGAGGGGCTTTCTGATGCGTTAGGTGCTCCAGTATGTGACCCTGATGCAGGTTGGCTGGTGCCTAATATAATTCCCTGATTATTACTGAGAACAGTAACTTCTCCCAAGGTGGTATCAACAGTACCACTAAAATCTTTATCCATTGAAAACCAGGAGCCACTGAAAGCTGTTGCTGTTACGCCATAAGGGCAGCCATTAACAAGGTTTCCAGCACTTTGATCTAATGTACACACTAGGATGGTAGATCCCTGTGAGAAATTTAAAGTAGCATCGCTAAGGAGGCTTGCCTGCGCTTGTATTGAAATTAGCCCACCCATAACAACTGACGTTGGTATTAATTTAAAACCCATACCTGCTTCCTTTCTTTTTATACATTTAATAGAACCAATTAAATTATTGAGCAATATTCAAGCCGATATAAATGAATCATCTATTTATCAATTAGATAGTGGGGTGCGAAAATAAATATCTTACTAATTTTTTCACAGTGTAAAAAACACTGGAAAATGTAGGGTATATTGACATGAAATTCTGAATTTCTTTACACTTAACGAATGAAGTACGCTTTTGTAATTAAAAACAAAATCGGGATGTGGTTAACCTTTCTTCATTATGAGTTACGTGGCATTTAAATCATCATCACTGTCTACACTAGGTCTACACTACATTTTTAGCGGACACAAAAAAACCGCAACAAGTGCGGCTTAGATGTGGAAACCTTGTTGAAATTCAACAAGCTATAGATGGTGCCCAGGGCCGGAATCGAACCGGCACGCCCGTTAAGGCGAGGGATTTTAAGTCCCTTGCGTCTACCAATTTCGCCACCTGGGCAGATGGTCTTTTTTGAAACACCCTGTCTACGTTATGTTCTGTAAGTTGTCGTTTGGCGCCGACTGTCTACCATAACG
>Ga0316204_10010609_pt1 | contig 11811 bp, 8 predicted proteins | sample 6monrhotite_MG_2_FD_205661 | JGI IMG/M metagenome (GOLD analysis project Ga0316204, IMG submission 205661) | Microbial mat bacterial communities from mineral coupon in-situ incubated in ocean water Damariscotta River, Maine, United States -... | ecosystem: Environmental > Aquatic > Marine >...
CGAGAAATTCGGCGAAAAAATCATCGCCGTCGATGCCGACGCTCTCGACCCCTGGATTGAAGTCGCCCCGAACGCGATTGTGGAAGTCACCACTTATTTGCGAGACGCAAGCGACTTGCGATTCGACGGGCTGAACAATCTGAGCGGCGTCGACTACTTTGAACCAGACGAAAAGAAGGCAGCAAAGTTCGCGCACGAGCCGCACCTGGAAGTCGTCTATCATTTATACAGTTACACGCACAAGCATTTTTTGACTATCAAAGTCAAACTCCCCCGTTGGCAAAACGACCAGCAAGGACAATTGCCGGAAGTGCCATCGGTGACCGGCGTGTGGGGCATCGCAGATTGGCACGAACGAGAAGCCTACGACCTAATGGGCATCCACTTCAGTGGACATCCGAATTTGCGGCGAATTCTCTGCCCGGAAGATTGGGTCGGCCATGCATTGCGCAAAGATTACGACTTTCCGCTTGAGTACCACGGCGTTCGCAATTAATCGTCGCTAGCAGCTCGGCGGGAGCCTCGCTCTCCCCAAGATGACATACGAACTCCGTGAGCAACTGCCGGCGGCACGGACTAAAATCAAACGACAACACAGCACCGCGAGACCGCGATGAGCATTCAAGTAGAAGACCCCCGGGTTATTGAGTTCGACGTCCGTACCGACGAGATGTTGGTCAATATGGGGCCGCAACACCCCAGTACCCACGGCGTGTTGCGATTGTTATTGCGGACCGACGGCGAAGTCGTGCACGAAGTCACGCCGCACATCGGCTACCTGCATCGCTGTGCGGAGAAAATCGGCGAGAATCTGTCTCCCCCGCAATGGATCCCCTACACCGACCGGATGGACTATCTGGCCGGCATGAATATGAACTTGGGATTCGCGCTGGCGACCGAAAAACTCATCGGCATGGAAGTCCCGGAAAAGGCGATGACCCTGCGGGTGATGATTGCTGAATTGGGCCGCATCGCCAGCCACCTGGTCGGTATGGGTGCCTATGGCCTGGACTTGGGCAGTTTTAGCCCATTCCTTTACGCCTTTCGCGAACGCGAAATCATTCTCGACCTGTTCGAAGAAGTCTGTGGCGCGCGGTTGACCTATAGCTACATCACCGTTGGCGGCGCCACGCATGATCTACCGGCATCGATCAATATTCCGCCCGGGTTGGCCTCGTTGACCGGTCGTGATCCCCACGAGCAGGTCTCCTGGATGGAAGCGACCGAAATGTTCCTCAGCTGGCTGGAGCCGAGGATTCTCGAGTACCATACGCTGCTTACCAAGAACTCCATCTTTATCAAGCGGACCGCTGCCATCGGCACACTGTCGCGCGAGGACGCCATCAGTTACGGCTGTACCGGTCCGGTGCTGCGAGGCAGCGGCGTCGATCACGATCTCCGTCGCGACGGAGAAAGTATCTACACCCGCATGTACGAGGGTTACGATTACGAAGTTCCGGTTGCTCCCTTTACCAAGGCGCCACCCGAAGCAGTCTTGGGTGACAACTGGTGCCGTTTTTATGTGCGGATGATGGAAGTCGTGCAATCGATCAGCCTGGTTCGCCAAGCGATCGCAAAATACCCCACGGCTGCCGGCGAGTACCGCGTGCCGTTCAAGATGAACACCAAACTACCGTCAGCCGAATGCTACTTGGAAACTGAATGTCCGCGCGGCCAGATGGGATTTCATCTCGTCGGCGACGGCAAAGCGGCACCGCTTCGCGCACGGGCCAAGAGCTCTTGCTTCTGCAATCTGTCGGTGACCGCCGACCTCTGCCGCGGCTGCCTACTGGCCGACATTCCGTCGATCGTGGGATCGTTGGACGTGGTGATGGGCGAGATCGACCGCTGAGTCGCACTGGTTGTCGCACATTTTTGGCAACAAGTCCCAAGTCTAAGTCAAACCCGGCAAGCTGGCCAATCTGCGCGGCGGCATTTGCGGTGTATGACGGGCTGCGCTCTGTCTAGGCTTCGAGCAGACGCTTCCATTCGCTATACTCTGCGGCGGATGTGGATTTTCGATCTGCAGGCGATTCCGCCATTCAGGAAAGACGCGCGACCGCGAGAGATATTAGGGACTACCCCCTGTCTGAACGGTTCGTATTGCTTGTCGCAGCGTGATTCATTAAACCACATCCACGCGGCTATATTCCGTACATTGGTCGTTCCGCGCGGCACGCAATACAATGCGCGTCGGCATCATAAAACGAAGACGAGACGGCGAAATTCATGGCTAAACAAAAAACCCTCCACGAAAAATTGACCGAACTGACCAGCAATTTGTGGTGGTCCTGGCAACCCGAAGTGGGCGAAATCTTTCGCAGCATCGACCCGGTCCGTTGGTCAAAACTGGCTCACAATCCCGTCATCTTATTGCAGGAGTTTCCGCCCGAAAAGCTGGAAAGCCGCGCGATGGAAATGGGCCTAAATACCAGAATCAACTGGGCCTACCGGCGTTGGGTGCGTTATATGGAATCGACCGATGCCTGGGGTGCGCGGCACGCCGGCGTGTTGGGGCAACGTCCGGCCGCCTATTTCTCAGCCGAGTTCGGCTTGCATGAATCGCTGCCGATTTATTCCGGCGGACTTGGTGTACTTTCAGGCGATCACCTGAAAAGCGCCTCGGACTTGGGTGTGCCGTTGGTCGGCGTGGGGTTGTTCTACGACGAAGGTTATTTCAACCAATACATCGACGATAACGGCTGGCAGCAGGAATCGTATACCGAACTCAACGTTGACGATTTGCCGGTCCGGCCGGCACTTGATCCTGAAGGGAAACCTGTGGTGATTTCCGTCGCCACTCGTGGCGGGGATATCCATGCTCGTGTTTGGCGCGTGGATGTCGGTCGCGTCAAATTGTTTTTGCTCGACGCCGACATCGAACAAAACAAAGACGAAGATCGTCAGTTGACCGCCCGTTTGTACGGGGGCGACCAACGGACGCGGATTCGTCAGGAAATCATGTTGGGCATCGGCGGCGTGCGCGCACTGGAAGCGATCGGCATTCAACCGGGCATGTTCCACATGAATGAAGGGCACTCGGCGTTCGCAGGCTTGGAAGTCATTCGTCGACGGATCACCGAAGACGAACTCGGTTTTGACGAGGCGCTGCGTGAGACGGCCGCCATGTGCGTCTTCACCACCCACACCCCGGTTCCTGCCGGCCATGATCGCTTCGATGCGGACTTGGTGGAAGAACACCTCGGCCCGTTGCGTGACGAATTGGGACTCAGCCACGATGCACTGTTGGGCTTGGGACGCGTCGAACCCCAAAACATGCACGAGTCATTCTGCATGACCGTCTTGGCGTTCAAACTCAGCCGGCAGGCCAACGCCGTTTCCAGTTTGCATGGTGTCGTCAGCCGTCGCATGTGGGCGAATTTGTGGCCTTGGCGGAGCGAAGAAGAAATTCCGATCGGACACATCACCAATGGCGTGCACGTGCCGACATGGCTGGCGGGACAAATGCGGTTGCTTTACGACCGCGTGTTGCCGGAACATTGGTATTTGAACTCTGGGCAACCGGAGGTCTGGGCCGATTTCGAGTCGGTTTCGCCGGGCGAATTGTGGGAAACCCACCAATTGCTGAAAACCCGCTTGATCGATTATTCGCGGCGAAAGCTTGTCACCCAAGCAGAGCGGCGCAAAGAGTCGCCGGAGCAAATCGAGAAAATGCGGGCCTCGCTGGATCCTCAGATCCTCACGATCGGGTTCGCGCGGCGGTTTGCGCCGTATAAACGATCGGATTTGTTTATGCGGGACTTGGACCTATTGGCCGATCTAATCGGCGACGAAGAGCGGCCCATTCAATTTATCTTTGCCGGCAAGGCTCACCCAGCTGATGACAACGGCAAAGCCATTGCGCAGCGGATTCACCAGTTGTCCCAAGACGAGCGTTTCCGCGGGCGGGTAGTATTGTTGGAAAACTATGACATCAACCTCGGCCGGCACTTGGTGCAAGGGGTCGACGTCTGGCTGAACAATCCGCGGCGCCCGTTGGAGGCCTCAGGAACCAGCGGACAAAAGGTGGTGCTCAACGGCGGGTTGAACTGTTCGATTTTGGACGGTTGGTGGGCGGAGGCATACGATGGCAGCAACGGCTTCGCCATCGGCACAGGCCGCACGCACGTGAATCAGGAAATTCAGGATCAACGCGACGCCGACAGCCTGATGAAAGTACTGAGCGAAGAGGTCGTGCCGCTGTATTACAATCGTGATGTCGACGATTTGCCTCAAGAATGGATCAAGCGAATGAAGCGCGGCGTACGGACCTTAGGCTGGCGATTCAATGCCGACCGCATGGTGATGGACTATGTGCTGGAAACCTACATCGGTGCTAGCGGTGGTTTGTCGTGCGACATGGATCTGCATTAGCAACGAGCGCGCTTGTTGGTGACGTCGCAGACATGGGGCTCGCCGCTGAGTCGGCGGGCCCTCACCTCCAGCGCGCCGGTTTGTGGTTGAATGCGTTCCTCTGGAGTCAAAACGACAAATGAACGTCGGCTGGGTTATCGATGCGGGGCTCTTTGATCATTATCGTGACCAATTGATTGCCGATATTCGCGCGCAAGGTCACGAAGTAAAGCTGATTAACGATCCTAAGGCCGGTTACAGCTGGGATGACGAAGGCTGTTCGTATCGTGAGGTCTTTCCTCAAGATACGTGCGCCATCGTCCACGGTGACATTGAAATCGTGTCACGAATTTCACGCGAGCGACGCTGGAAGCCAGGGGTTTTCGCAAACTTTGAAAACTTTGCATGCTCCTCATACTATTGCCATTTTGGGGAACACCTCCTCAATAATGACTACATCATGCTACCTTTCGGTGAACTTCGACGGTGCCGCGAATTCTTGTTCGAGACACTGGGATGCGACGACAAGATTTTCATTCGTCCCGATTCCCCGCTAAAATTGTTCACTGGCCAAATTGCCTCAACAAGTACCTTCGATGCCGACTTGGAGTTGATGGGCTTTTATGATGTCCCTGCCAATGCCCTCGTTGTCGTCAGTTCGCCAAAATCAATCGTCGCTGAGTGGCGGTTCGTCGTTGCGGATCAGGCCATCGTTGCCGGTTCAGAATATATTGACTCTGAAAAGTTTGCACCCAAAGCGGCGAATGACCCGCATGCCTTAGAGTTAGCGGAAATCATCGCTTCATCCGCGTATCAACCAGAGCGTGTCTGGGTGGCTGATATTTGCAGGACGGACCAAGGTGCGTATCGGTTGTTGGAAATCGGCGTTTTCAATTGCGCTGACCTGTACGCATGCGACACAGCCGCCATCGTTAGAGCCGTTTCAGAGGTTGCTCTCGACGCTTGGCGTAAACAAGCGTGAAAGTGTTTTCCAGAGAATTCTCGTGCATCTTATGTTTGTCGAGACCCCAGACGGTTCAGTTGCGTTCCGGGCCGGGTTTGCCGTTACTGCCAGCGGCGTCTAAACCGGTTTTGATGCAGGTTCGCAGCTCGCGAAGGGTGACCGGCTGGACCAGGACCTGTTCGGTCGGCGTGGTGTCGATTTCCGATTTTTGATCGGCTTGGTTTTCCGGTAGCACGAGTACGGTGACCATCGGTGATCCGTTTCGCATCCGGGCCGCTTCTTGGAAGCCCTCCAGGGCACCGCTGCCTACCGATTCGGCCATGATCACCATGCAGTCGGGAGGCGCCGTCGCCAAGCGATTCAACCCGCGTTGCAGGTCGTTGAGCATCAGCACGCGAAATCCATGTTTCGAGAAATAGCTCCGCAAGTCATTCTGCTGTTTCGAGCGATCCTCGATGCACATCACCGTGCGCATATCGCTGTCACGCCGCCGTTGGCGCTGCTTGGACGGCTGCGACGGCACGTCTGGACTGCTGGTGTCTCCCAACTCGCGCTGTGCACTGCGTAAATCGCTGATCAACGACGTGGGAGTTTGGTACCGTGACTTGGGATTGTACTGCAACATCTTGTTGACAATATCGACAACCACGCCGGGTAACGTCGGATCGATTGCGGTAATCGGACGGACATCGCGATAGCGGCTGACTTGAGCCCGGTCGGACCGCTCGCGCGCGCGGCCAAAAGCAGGAACGCCGGTGAGCAACTCGTAATAGATCGCGCCCAGAAAAAATAGGTCGCTGCGGGGATCGTTGGGTGGAACACCCGTTGATTTTTCTAGCGTGGCATACTCCAAAGCCCGCGCTGAACTTTCTCCCGGCTCGTGGTGCAAATGCAAATCCCCGCCCGCCAATCCGAAGTCGACTAACTTGGCGACCCCTTTGCTGCTCAGCAGGACATTGGTCATCTTGAGGTCGCGGTGCGTAAAGCCGCGGCCCAGGGCATATTCCAAACCACTGGCCATATCCAGCGTCGAGCGCGTGGCGTCGGCCACCGAAAGCTTTTTGCGAATCCGCATCAACTCGCGCAGGTTCCCACCCTCGATGAATTCCATCGAGAAATAATGATGGTCGCCGTTTCGGCCCACATCGTAAATCGGCACGATGTTGGGATGCTTCATCGTCTTGCCCAATTCCGCTTCGCGGTGAAATTCGGCGACGCTCCCGGGGTCTTGTACGTATCGTTGCCTAAGCAGTTTGATGCCGACCATTTCACCGGTGTCGCGTGCTTTGGCGCGAAACACGCGTGCGAAACTCCCTGCCCCATTGCGGTACATCAGCGTGTACCGCCCTTGAACGAGAAAATCGATATCGCCCCGCAAAATCTTGCCCACTTGGTAAGACGTCACGTGCTGTTTGCGTTCCAGCAGCCGTAACAGATCCTCCGGCGTACTGCTGCTGCCGCGCAATTGAGCCATGCAGGCCGCGAGTTCGGACTGAGTGACGAACTCCAAGCGAACCAATTGATGGCCAAGGTTATCGACGGAGGTTAAACGCATAAGATTGTTACGAGTTCAGGCTGTTGTCTGACCACAAGAGCGACGGATGAAGGCACCGCAAGGTATTCACAAGTTTTTGGTTGCCCGTCCCGTGATTCCCTAAGCTGATGATCGATTGACGTTGTGACGATTCTCCCAAAAGTAAACGGCCTGTTTCTCCAGAACACGGCACCATCAGTCGGATTTTCCGGTCTCGTGCATTTTCCCATGGTAAGGGATTCAATCGCGTGAGGCTACGAAATTCCCCTTATTTGATGATATCATCTCCCTGACGATGTTCAAGTGTATCCTAGCGCACCGTCGGGAAAACCAGCAACGACTGGGTGGGAATGAATTTTCGTCGCTCCAACACCCAACGTCAGCCTCCATGCCGGAATTCACCGCCAAATAATGTTGCACGGATGTCCAGGCAATTTGCCTCAGGCGGAACGTGGAACGTGATCAAGTCCGCTCGGGAACCGGGGAGAAGTTCGATTGTCTCCAGCCCCACCAACCGTGCGGGGACCCGTCCAGCCATGTCGATCGCCTCTTTCAATGATACGCCACCGAGGCGCAGAGCGTTGGCAACACAGGCATCGGTACAAAGCGTAGAACCGGCCAGCAGTTGATCCTGTCCGGCAATCACAATCCGTCCATCGGCCAAGACTTCGACGTCGACGCCGGCATTGCGGTATTCTCCCGGTGGGCATCCCGCTAAACCGGCCGCGTCGCAGGTCAGAATCGTCTTCTGCGGCGATTTCACGCGGAGAATCGTTTTTACCACACTGGCAGGCAGATGATGTCCGTCGCAGATGATGCTGGTGTGCAGGCGGTCTTCGGCCAGTTGTTCCCAGATGTAGTTGGGATGCCGCCGCAGCATACCGTGCGCACCGTTGCCCAAATGCGTGCTCAGTGTGGCTCCGGCGTCGGCGGCGGCGCGAATGTCCTCTGGTGTCGCCGCTGTATGCCCAATGGAAACGGTGACACCCGACTTGACCGCACGGCGAATCAACTCGATCGCGCCGGGCACCTCGGGTGCCAAGGTTAAAAGTTTGATACGATTGCCGGAGATCTCTTGCAGGCGGGAGAACTCATCCCAATCGGCGTCGCGGACATACTCCAGTCCATGCGCCCCGCGCGGTCCATCTTCGCGCGAAATATACGGACCCTCCAAATGACAACCAGGGGCCATTTCCGCAACCCACGCCTCTTGTTCACACGCTTGGCGAATTGCCGTAAAACCAGAAGCCAGATTCTCAAATGAGTTGGTGACCAACGTCGGAAACATGCGCGTAATACCGTGCGCGAAATGCGGTACCAGCGTGCCGACGATATCTTCGGCTGTCAATCCGGGTTGCGAATACCAGATGCCGCCGTGGCCGTTGATCTGCAAATCAAACATCCCCGGTGCGACATACGGCCACTCTTCTATGGCACCGGTTGGACGTGCGGGTTCGATGGAGGCAATCCGCCCCTGGGCAATCGAGATGCGGACCGGCTCTCCGGTGTCGTAACGGCGTCCCTCAATAAACATCACAGCCTCATGATTTCCGATTGCGTTCACGCGAAGTTCAATATGCCCCTAATATAAACATTATGCTGTCCCGCTTCACCCCAGGCAGGTAAGATGGCAAATCGATTGCGCGCAAGCCTCACGGAAAGCCTGCCCTACGATTTACGTGGTGAGATCGCTGAAGCTATTCCGACAGGCCTTCATCGCGGAGGCGGTCGATCATGCGGTCGAAAGCAGCGATGGTTTGTTGGATGTCTTCGTCGGTATGCGCCGCCGAGGTCATGGCTTTCCAGCCGAAAAAGTCGACTCCTTCAAGCAACAACGCCATGCGAAAGGCGCTGGTGAGGTTGCGATCGAAGCTGATGTCTAGCTTTTCCAACCGGTTGTCGTGCGGGATGAAATCGTCGCTATCGGGGCGGGGACCATCGTAGTTCGGCAAAATATTAACGGCCGAAAATTCGCCATAAGCCACCCACGGCGCATTCTTACGGGTGAAGACCGCGTTGATCTCCGTGCGGAGCCGTCGTGCGACCTCGTTGGCGTGCGTGCATGGCTCGCCGGTGGAGACGATTTCCAAGGCGGCGATCCCGGCGGCGGCGGAGAGCGGATTGCCATTGAACGTGCCGGGGTGCTTCATTTTTTTGCCGTGCGGATTGTCAAACTCGAGCGCCGCCATCAAGTCAGCGCGGCCAGCCAGCGCGCCGCCGGGGAGTCCGCCCGCGAGAATTTTGGCCATCGTCGTCAGATCGGGTACAAATTCGTAATACCCCTGCGCTCCGCCGGGATGCACGCGAAAACCGGTGATCACCTCGTCGCACACCAGGATCACTCCCTTGCGCTCGGTCAATTCTCGCAAGCCCCGGAGAAACTCGCCCCGTACGGGAACGATCCCGAAGTGCCCACCAGTCGCTTCGACAAATACACAGGCCGGGTCTTGTTCGTCGATGGCCCGTTCCAAAGCGGCTAAATTGTTGGGGGGCACAATCACCAGGTCGCCCATCACGCTGTCGGTTACGCCCGGCATCGCGTAGCTGTCGCTGTCGTGAGGAGCAAACGCGCCGGGGATCAATCCGTCGTGCCAACCGTGGAAATGGCCGGCAAATTTGATCACCTTTGTTTTACCACTGACGATGCGGGCTACGCGCAATGCCATCAACGTCGCTTCGGTGCCGCTGTTGACGAATCGCACCCGTTCGGCCGAAGGGACGAGCTTGATGACCCATTCCGCCCAGCGCAATTCCGATTCGTGGCACGCGCCATAGTGCGTGCCGAGCGCCGCTTGTTTCTGGACGGCAGAGACGACGGCCGGGTGGCTATGCCCCAACAGCATCGATCCGTGCCCCATCCAATAGTCGACCAATTCGCGACCTTCGACGGTTTGCTTGCGCGATCCTGCGGCCGAATTGACATAGACAGGAAACGGCTTTAAATACCGCGCATCATGCGTCACGCCGCTGGGAAACGTCTCACTGCCTTGCTGAAAATGTTTTGCCGATTCCGGAAACGCATCGCGGTACTCTTGTTCCAACGCACTGCTGACGACTTGACTCATCGGTCGACCTCAATTGTATGCACGGACGTTCCTGCAAGCGCGGCTGATGCCAGAATCATTTACTGATTGCGGGCGACATCGAAATCGCCGCTGAGGCTGCGCCAGATTGAGTGGATGTGATTGGCGGAGTTTTGGGTGTTGTTATATTCGACAATAAAGGTCGGTCCCTGCAACCGGTAGGCGTGCGGTTCGTTCCGTTCGCGTCCACCCCACCAGGCAAGCGTAATGTCGTCTAAACCGGCCGCCTTCAACTCCGCGTGCCGTTGCTGCGAAATATCTTGCGGCATGTTCCGCAGATATTCGCTGAGCAGCGCGGACAACAGTTTTTGTTGTTCGTCGCTCATGTCGCGATACGCTAAGCCAATCGGATCGGTGACGACCGGTTGCGATTCGCCTGCGCCGCGGATATCCCTGTCCGCCTTTTCGCTAATCCAGATGGTTTTCAATTGTTGCGGTGTGCTGATGTTGACGATTTGCCGCGGGAAATCCTCTTCGGCCGCCAACACACGAATTTCCCGCCCCGGTCCGGCACTAATATAGCCAGGATTGGCGCCGAAGAACTCCGGTGTACTCGAGACGACATTTCCATCTTGGACGACAAAATTCAACGACAGGTGATGCCCTTCCAGTCGCCAGCCCCATTTCCCTTGGGGTCCGGGCTTACCGAATAAGCTCAGATAGTACTTGTCCGGATCACGGCGTTCGCGGCGTTCTTGCCGGTCCCCTTGTTCAAGGAGGTAGACCACCTCTTCGAGGCTCATCACATCAAGCGCCTGCGTATAACCTGCATCCGACAGACCCGTTTGAATCAGGTTGTGGGCCGCCTTAAGCGTCTCTCCTTCCAGATCTTTCAGTGGGAGACCTTTCCGCTCGCGGGGAATGAAATGCCAGTTCAATCGTTCCGCATCGTCGAATTGAAATTCCGCCTTGCTGCGCTGCTTGGCATTGAGCGATTTTTCAAATTTGGTGGCGGCGGAAATCATGCGCTCGCCCGAAGGAACGTTCCCCTCGGCTCCGGCCCACAACAAAGTTCCCATGGCGGCCATGACAACAAAGGCAATGAGAGGTTTGGTCGATCGCATGCGGTGTTCCTTGAATTTCATGAGCGATGTCTTTGCAAAGGCGGAAATCAATGGAGGAGGGATTCAGCAGTGAAACGAAGTACGGCTCAATTCGTCGGCGGAGAATTGACTCATCGGCGGGCAATTTAATCGTGCGGAATTATCCAGGCGGCCAAACCAAGCTGCGGCCTCCCAGAATATGGATGTGCAGATGATCAACCGTTTGGCCCGCTTCAGGGCCGTTGTTGATCACCAGACGAAATCCACCGTCCAATTCTAACTGTTTTGCCACGTCACGGGCTACCAACAGCAAGTGACCCGCCAAGGCTGAGTCGCTATCTGCTAAATCCGCGACTGAAGGAATTTCTTGTTTGGGGATCACTAGCACGTGCGTGGGTGCTTGCGGATTGACGTCGCGAAAGGCCAAGCAGAGGTCATCTTCGAAAATGATGTCTGCTGGAATCTCTTTGTCGATGATTTTTTTGAAGATCGTTTTTTCGTCACTCATCGGGAGCTTTCCTGGACTGGCAATTGGCAGCCCCCGCTGGGAGCAGCCATGTTTCTACACAACGCCCACCCGCGCTGGAGTCGGCTTCGCGTGGTCATGTGGCGAGCGTATCAGATCCGATTGGCGATCTCAATTCGTGGTGGAGGCCTGATGCTATCTCGCAAGGGGTAGTGCGGTATTGTGATCATGCGACCTGCTGTATGTCAATCTGGGTAAGGGGCGTCAAGTCGGGCATAACCGGCGCAATTCCTTCAAATGGACCCGGTGCGCCAACCGATGTAAACCATACCCGTGGTCCTGCCGCGCATGAATCGGTTTTGCGCGGG
>Ga0316204_10010610_pt1 | contig 11810 bp, 11 predicted proteins | sample 6monrhotite_MG_2_FD_205661 | JGI IMG/M metagenome (GOLD analysis project Ga0316204, IMG submission 205661) | Microbial mat bacterial communities from mineral coupon in-situ incubated in ocean water Damariscotta River, Maine, United States -... | ecosystem: Environmental > Aquatic > Marine >...
AACACCAAGTGGCGAGTGAAAACTCAGGGAATTCTGGGAGTTAAGGAATAAATGAGAAACATTCTTATTCGAACTTCAGCTTAAAAAGTCAGATGTAAGTTTGAACCTAACATCATCCGTTGGTCGGCGTATCAAGTACCTTCTTTTCATTAAACGTTTATCGTGACTGGTTAGGCGCGATGAGGCGTAATAGCAGGCTATTGCAACGATTCGTAACGACGCCAAGTGTGATAAAAAACGTGCCTTTCTTTATTAATAAGAAAATGCCGTAGCGTGTTCACTCAAACAGTGAAGGTGGTAATTCGTCGATACTAAATGCATTCAAGACGATTGCACATTTTTGCGCAGTCAACGGCGGAATTTAGGTTCAATGACTGTTTTTACGACATGGGGTAATGGTATGAATGAGCAGCATCATGTAAAGACACCAAGATTCTTCACCTTGGTTTCCACTACGGTAGAGAGAGAGTGTGATTCCAGGAAAGTATTTTAACGACTGAGTAACATCAATATCGTAAGCGCTCGCACATGCAGAACAGCAATCCATGTCATTGTTAATAGCTTTATTAGGTTCAGGTTTTAATTACCACTGCATTGGTCAATTCTTCATCCATCGGCGGTTCAAAAATCTCCTCCATAAGATCAAATAACGCCGGTCTGACTTCAATGGAATAAGTGCCTGGCTTTTCCTGATTTCTTTTTATCACTCTGTTTTTCCGAATATGATAATCGGCATCAACATAATAGAGTTGGTATTGGCAATGTCGCATGATGGCCTTGTGCTTAAGGTTGTCCCGCTGCTCTCGGGTGGATAATCCGCCATCAAGGATAACCTGCCGCCCCTGTGATAATAGTTGTTCGCAAAGCAGCCATATTTGATCCCGGCACCTAACATAACGCTCCATTGCCCACTGAGCGATTCGCTCGGGAGGCTCTTCCATAAGGCCTGGTGGCGCATCGGGAATGAACAATCGGCTTAACCATTCATCCTCCGAAAATCGAATGGCACCATGCTCGTCGGCAAGGCGATGGGCGATAGTCGTTTTTCCCGCGCCAATTGGGCCGCATACCATGTATATCATAAGAAATTCCTTTTAATATTACGTATGTACTACGGAGCAAACAATGACCATTACAAGATTTGGTCATTGGCAGAGCAAACATCCCCGAATATGTCGTACAACAGACATTCCCTTGCCACATAAACACTGAAATTGTCACCAATACTCAGCGGCACTATCAACTGACAGGCCATTAGCCTATTGGACCATCTTATCAAGATTTTGTGCGCCAAAGAACTTAAGTAACCCGTATTTTTGCCGCTATATGCTATCCGAAAGCCAAATCATAATAGCTGACTTTGTTTCTATTTGAGGATAAATTATTGTGTCAATTATCTGGAGCGAGGATTTCCTGACAGGCATTACATTAATCGACGATCAGCATCGCTTATTGGTTGACGCCATTAATACATTGCATGTTGCAGCAACAAATGCCGAACCGGTGGTTCAAAATGTGAGCGATTTGCTGTTCGATGTATTGGAACACGCGATTAATAATTTCATAACAGAAGAAGAAATGCTGCAGCGACTTGATTTTCCCGGGTACCAGACACACAAGTCACATAATGATGCCTTTAACCACAAGGCTCAATTTATCATTCAGGAACTCGGCGAAGGCAACACCCTCGCCAACGATACCTTAATGTATTTAAACCATTGGTTAGTCGAACATATCCAGCTACAAAACAAAGCTTATGTCGGATTTTTAATACAAAACGGTGTGAAATAATCCTAGATTCCGCCGTTGAACGGCCTGTAGAGTGCGGTTGTGGTGGTGTCTGGCAAGGCGTAAAAGTGCAGAAATATATCAATATTTAAAATTCTTACAACGCCGTCCAGGCGCCGCGACAAGCGTGCTCTGCATGTCGTAGCGCCTGCACCCAATGGATGGGCAGATAAAGGGCAACAAACAGAATGTTCATCAAGCGGTCAACGGCAGAATCTAGTGTAGTGCATTAAACAGAATGGTGACAATTAGTGGATTAAACGCCAGCAGAAGCGGTCATTAACACCTCCTGCCCTATTAACCTAATGCATTAATCACTATCATTAGCCGACATTAGCGTTACCACCCGATGGGTAACAAACATAATTAATAACACAGAAAAACCAAACACATATAACCCTGAGTGTATTTCAATACTGGCTATAGCACCCAGTTTCACGGTAACGATTAATATTGCCACTACCATGACATCCAACATTGCCCAACGCCCATAGTCGTGCATTAAGTGCAACAACCTGTTTGTGGCGTTCTGTTGTTCGGGTTGGCTTAAAATCAGCCTGAACAGCGTTATTAATTTTAACAGTGGTATAACAATACTAAACACCACGACAACCAGGAACAGCAGAACATGCCCCTTCTCCCATAACTCAAGCACCGCCGTCAATATTGAAAACGTATTACTAAATAGCAATAATTGTGTCATCGTCATCATCGGCAACACTAACCCCGCGAACAGAAAAGCGGATGCCAAGGTCAGCAAAATTAACAATATTCGTTGATCAACAAGCGATAACCGGTGTTTGGCAGGCAGTTTATCTGGGTCCATATTTTTGTAATATTGCATCTAGTGTAGTGCATATGATTTATGAAACCACAGTATAACCAAATCACAAGGAACATGCTGGTGCAAATGACTGGAATGGAAATAGCCGACCTGCATCATTAGCAAAAAAGATAAGCTCGGTTTTCCGCTGACGATTGGCGCGATAAACCGGCGTATTACAATACATGGGAGTTTAATCGGGGAGTTAAACCAGAAAGGACCATCCCTGGCGAAATTTTTTGAAGCGCGGAGGGCCATCCTGGCCCTCGCCCTTATTACTATCCGTTAGAACGTTGCAACCAATTCCAAATGAACGGTGTTACCGTCGCCTTCACCAATACCAAATCGCCGAGCCGCAGTGGCATTCGGATTAGGACCATCTTCATCACGATTCACCCGCAACTCCGCATTGGCATACAGATTATCTGCCAGCGTATAAAGTCCCGCCACGGTTATTGACGAGGTGTCATCCTGGTTTACAGCACTGTCATAACTTACCCGGTCGTAACGTGCTGTAGCACTCAACTTCGGATTCACTTTAAAATTAGCCATGATCATTAAACCGTTGTCGATGATCTCATCCGGGAAAAGCAATTCCCCCCCCACGGTTAGCTGATTGTTGACTTTAATGGTGGCATTAAAATCGATCAGGTTCTCAACACCGGCATCCTGTGTAATTAACCCCACCACCAACTTAAGATCATTTGATGGACGAATTTCAGCGCCGAATTTGACGGAATTCTCTTCATCAACACCACCCAGATCATTCAAATAGCCCACGAATGCAGTAAAATCACCGGTGCTATAGGATAACTCTAATCCGGCCAAATTGTTGCCGTCTAAATCCGTCGATGCATTCCAGACATCGTATAACTGTCCATGGGTAACCTGGTACATGTCAGGCGCATCTTCCCTTTCCCAGCTAAGATTATTGTTAAACACCCCGGCCTTTAACGACAGATTATTATCGATAGTCCAACCGATAAACGCCTGCTCCAACCGGCCGGAATCGCCACCACCTGATGAATTCAGATCGGCATCCAAACGCAGGTTTGCTTTATCGCTTAACCGGGTTTTCACATCCAGTTCGCCGGTGGTGCTAAATTGCCCTTCATCGCCATTGACACCGAGTTCCGGCCCATCCGATAAAGCCCAAACAATATCCACAAACCCGTCCACCTGAACATCCTGCATACCGGCCGCCTTTGCCGCAGATGTAAATGCCATAACACTCGCAATTATTAATAAGGCTTTTTTCATTGATATTTCCTCTTTTTATTGACTTAACGCGATTAAAAAACTTATCGCCAATCGTTACAACGCATTAGTTTGTTTGAAGCCAATCAAAAAACATATAAGGATTGCAGTGGTGGTCACAACGTTCCCAGCGTGGTTAAAAATTGTAACGCACATATATTCGAGTTCGCTAATACATGACCTAATCTTCATAAAAACTTCATAGTTTATGCGGGGGAACGATTGGCGGAAAAACTGATGTAAAAAATACTATTGCCTGCAAAATCACAGCCTTGCGAAGATTTTCCCCGTTTTAGTTGGTCTTCGACACACAGAGGCTTGACATCAGGCTTAACGGTATACATACGTAACCTTCTCCCCCTATGCGCGCCATCAGTATGTTAAGAGGACGCGCATTGGGTTCACTTAATGAAGACTATCGACTCACATTAGCTGATTTACATGAGTGCTCGGTCTAACCGAAATAGCATCAGGTTCGTTTTGTGTGCCTGGCGCCTAATGCAACTAGTGCGGCGATTTTATAACAATTGCGCGCTAATACAAGCTATTTTCCACATCGAAGGCAAAACATTGCAGCGAATTTAACTATAAACGACAAGAATAAACTGACTTATTTTTAAGACGAGCAAGATATCCGTTTTCCCGTGAGAAACACTTAGGTATTACTGCAACTAATGGGCATTGCACTAACCCACTCAACGAAACACGCCGATACCATTCAATAGCCGACACGGGTTATCAATACTCATAAGTTCGCTGTTTTATCAGGAACAATCATATCATTCAGCATTGATACACATACAAACTTTGCGGTTGCAACACTGGATACATTTTAGTAGCCTGCCTCTCAGATGCTTAGGAAAGCACCAGATTTTTATTTCAGGAGAACACCAGGGATGGTCAATGCGTGATTTAATTACCGAAGCGGTGGCTGACGCCACGTCGCCCAGCCAAACCGAAAACACAGCCCAGACACCAACGGCAAAACCCATCCCCCTTGACTGGCCGCAAGAAGAGTTTCGCGATCTTCTGCATGAAACCTGTGAGGCCGTTATTCGCTTATACGACAACCTGGATACCAAAACCGTCTACCATGGCTTGAACGCCGACACGATACAACGACTCATTCTGGAGCCGCTTCCCCAGTCAGGCACCGAAATGCGTGATGTTATACGCGACGTCGAGAATAAAATTTTTGCCACTGCCACGCTGAATATCAGCCCGCGATATTTAGCGTATGTCATTAGCGGCGGAACCCAGGCCGGTATACTGGCTTGCCTGTTGGAAGCCGCCCTAAATCAGAATGTCACTAAGTGGCATATGGGGCCATCAGCAGCGGAGCTGGAAAAACAGGTTATTCATTGGATTGCGGCATTTATTGGTTATCACCAGGCAGACGGGGTTTTGGTCAGTGGTGGATCCGCCGCAAACCAAATCTGTCTGTCGGCTGCACTAACGGCACAGGCGCCCATTGATGTTATCCAAAAAGGCTTATCCTCTGCCCCCACATTGGTGGCCTACATATCCAACCAGGGGCATTCCTGCTTTGACAAGGCCTTTTCATTAATGGGCCTGGGACGCGAACAACTCCGAAAAATTCCGGTAACGCCAAAGTTTACCATCGACGTGTCACTGCTTGAGAAGGCGATTCGCGCGGACAAGGAAGCCGGGCTATATCCTTTTTGCATTATTGGCAATGGCGGCACAGTGAACACCGGTGCCATTGACCCACTGGCGCGTATGGCTGCCCTTGCGCGCAAATACGGCCTGTGGTTTCATGTGGATTGTGCTTATGGCGGACCTGCGGCGGCCACCGATGTGGCCGGAAAACTATTCAACGGATTGGACCAAGCCGATTCCATTGCACTTGACCCCCACAAATGGCTTTATGTGCCTTTTGAAGCAGGCTGTGCCCTGGTAAAACACAAAGGCGCATTACACGATACGTTTGCGTATCAAGCCGACTATTTAAACACCCCTAATGATGGCGGGAAACAAGTGGACTTTATGGATTACTCACCACAGCTATCCCGTAACTTTAAGGCCCTGAAAGTCTGGATGACATTCAAGGCCTATGGCGCTACCGCATTAACATACGCCATTCAACAGAACATATTAATCATGCGCGAGCTTGCCGAGATGCTAAACAACCTGAATGATTTTGAATGCCTCGCGCCAACACCACTCTCCATCGTATGCTTTCGATATATTACCGAAGACCAGGAAATTCATCGCAATGAAAAATATTTATCCCGGCTCAATGACGCCATTGTGAGCGAACTTGAAAAAGACGGCATTTATTTTGTTTCAAAAACCACCTTGGCGTATAAAACAGCCATTCGTGCCTGCTGCGTCAATCATCGCACCACCCGCCAGGACATCACCGGGCTGATCAGTGTAGTTCGCACCGTTGGCAGCCGGATACGACTCCAGCTACAGACTTCGAATTAAACGCCACGGGTATAACATCAACATCTGGCAACAAATTGCTATGCAAGCATACTCACTTGCCGGTTCCAGGATTGCAGTAACAAACAATAGTGATGGTCATAACCTTCGAAAAAACGTAATGGCGCGTCACTTTGGACCAGCGAATTACCAGACCAACTAACATTCAGTAATACTCACCGCCAGCCCCCCTAGTGACGTTTCTTTATATTTTTCCGACATTTCCAAACCGGTTTGTTTCATCGCAGCGATACACCGATCCAGAGACATAAAATGCTGTCCCGTGCCCCGCTTTGCCAGCGAAGCCGCCGTATACGCTTTAATTGCGCCAAAACCATTGCGCTCAATACAGGGCACTTGCACTAACCCGCCAACCGGATCGCATGTCATGCCCAGATGATGTTCAAGCGCAATTTCCGCCGCATTTTCGATTTGCTGTGGAGTTCCTCCGCGAACCGCGCATAAACCAGCCGCCGCCATGGCAGCAGCAGAACCAACCTCACCCTGGCAGCCCACCTCGGCACCCGATATAGAGCTGCGATGTTTGATAATGCCACCGATTGCGCTAGCCGTGAGCAGAAAATCCTGCGCTTGTGTGACTGAGCCACCCTCGTGATGCATGAAATAATACAGCACTGCCGGTATTACACCGGCAGCACCATTAGTCGGTGCAGTAACCACAGCGTGGCCAGCTGCATTTTCCTCATTCACCGCCATCGCGTAAGCACACAACCAATCATTGAGGTTGGCGTCCTCCGGAGCAGCTCGCAACTGTTCGATTAACCCCTTTGCCCGCCGCAACAGATTCAGCCCGCCGGGCAAAATACCATCAACGGCTACCCCCGTTTCAATACAGCGCTGCATGGCATTCCAAATAGCATCCAGCCCATTGGATAACTCAACGGCTGTCATGCACACCTGTTCGTTTTGCCGCTTCATGTCAGCAATTGACAAACCACTATCAATGGCCATGCGTACCATGGAATCCGCCGAATCAAACGCATAGGGGTAGGACACCATCGATTGCATTTTAAGCGGTGCATTCAACCGGCTGATTTCAGCCAACGTGCAGATAAAACCGCCGCCAATGGAAAAATAGGTATCCGATAGAATTAATTGACCCTGATGGTCCAGAAGCTCAAAAATCATACCATTGGGATGCTCAGGCAAGGGTTTGCCCCGGTCGAAGACGACGCCCTCTTCAGGATGAAATTTCACCGACCGGGTCTCGTCCAAAACGATAACTTGATTCTTCCAAAGCCGATCCACCAACCCGCTCACATCCTGGTCGGCTAATTCCTTCGGTAAGTAGCCATTAAGCCCCAATGTCACGGCCTTGTCAGTGGCGTGCCCTTTACCAGTAAAGGCGAGAGATCCTTTTAACACACACCTGACCTGACAATCAGAACCCCCAACCTCGGGCAAAGGCTTAATGCGTTGGCGAAATTCATAGGCGGCAGCCATGGGGCCCATGGTATGCGAGCTGGAAGGGCCTATGCCAATTTTAAAAAGTTCGAGAGCACTAATAAACATTTAACATTCCTTAGCTGCGGATACGACACGTCAGTCATCAATAAATTTGCCCACGGAATAGAAGCAATGTTGTCACTCAGTATACCTATGCCCACATAGGAAATACATCATCCTAAAATACACGGCTTATTAGTGCTTGTAAGAGGCACACTTGCAAACTGAATATCCATAATGAAATCCATACCGCACCGGTTTTGTTTTCACTGTCGGGCAAACACTGGTCGCACTACTGCGTTACGGATTAACAGCAATCTATCTCCCTACCCTTATTATTGACTTACTTATAATGTTGACGGTATGCCAAGGGTGCAAAAATTACGTGCAGCACCAAACTCGATATAAAAAAGGCCTGCCATGGGAACGATATTCGATTGAATTTATACTGTGATAATGTTGCCGCCGTGATAAAATATAGGCGGAATAAATCGAATTGCATAAAACAAACACACAAATTCAGCGATGGAAGATAGCCAAATGACCGTAAAGGATAACGCACTACTAAATGATAGTTTAGACGCCGGTGAAAACCAGGCTATAACGAATCGCAATGACCTCGGCGAGTTCTGTAGCATTGCCTGCCTAAAGGCAATTATTACCGGACTTGAGGATATTCTGGGTGAACCGTTAATTCGAACTAATTTAATTCTTGCCGGCCGCATCCGCGGCAGAAATGTAGTCAACGATCTGGGACTGAGAAACACTGACAAACCCATTGCCGAGTGGTCAATGCAAATTTCGAAAGCATTGGGCATAGAGGGCACCCGCCTGTGCACCCTCGTCAAAGCAGAGCACGATGGCGACATTATTCGGGTTTACCTCAGCGACACCGTATGCTCGGCCGGAGAAAGCCCTGGATCATCACGAAACCTTACCTTTACCCAGGGGGTTATTCAAGGCGCTATCGAAGAAGCCACTGGCAGAAAATTAAAAGGCGTCCAGACCGGCAGTGTACTGCGCGGCCAGGACTATGACATTATTGAATTCGGTGAACGCTGAGTCTGAACAGACATTGCTCGACACCAATCAGCACTGCTTAGTGCCAACACAACACCCACACAATTATAATCGGCTCTAAAGATTCAGTTCGCCGCTATTAACACCTGCCCCTTCAAGGTAACCCACTGAAGGGGCAGTCTACCGCCCCACCGAATAAAACCAAAGTAACCGAACCCCCTAATTGCCGGGTGAGGGCGCGTATTTCGCAAAAACCTCGGCGCCCGTCATATTGCTGGTTTCGTTTGCAAAACAGTAATAGGAAGGTTTTTTATCAATGAAGACCTGATGATCAAAAACAAACTGACTATCGTCATCAAATAAACCTACCGGTATAAAATGTTGGTTATTTTCTTTTAACCGGTAAAAAAGATGACTGCCGCATTGGTTACAAAAACCGCGCTCGGCCCAATCTGATGATGGATATACCGACATCCGAAAATGGCACTAGCAGCATAACCAAATGTGTATAAACCTCATGCGGTATCAACTGATCCCATACCAAAATAGTTTCTTACCGCATCAAGCCCCTCCCTTGACCCAGATCATCGCCAAAAGTAATTACCCAAAACATACCATGGCCGGAACACACCAAAGAGTGCTGACTTACTTATCAAACACGATTACCTTATTTACTCATTATATCCTGCAATGCCTCATTAATATCTTAAACATAACAATAAACATTTCACACACCACTCTTACAGCAACCGCACATACTACCGCAGATAAAATACCAAGCAGCATAAACTCAACCTTAAATTCAAACCCAACAAAGAACCACCCACTCGCCGCAGCCCCCAGGAGCAGAAACCAATATATCGGTAGTATTCATTTTGGCGATATCATTATTTTTATTAAACCTATCCTTGGCCAGTACACCTTATAGAATTTGGCCGTATACCATCATGCACATCGCATTTTGTCAGTCACTCATTATACCGGCATCATCACTGCCTTCAAATTCCACATTCACCCAATCTACAGCAATATAATAATTATATTTTCCATCCTGTGAAGCACCTCACAGCACTTACTTCCTCATTACGTGTTTAATGCATTCCAGGACGCAACCGGCACGGATTGCCTGACAATTAGCACATTGGAGATAACCATGAAAATAATAAACTGGCGGACAGCGATGCTTTTAGCCTTAATGTTAGCGCTAAACGCGTGCACCGATAGTGGTGATGGCGATAGCGGTAATTCAGGCAACCCATCGGGCAAAGCCGATAGCGGCAACTGGAATGAAATGCAATGGGGCCAGGGCCGCTGGCGTTAAGCGATAATCAATTTTTAATATCAATAAGGAAGCATGAAATGAATATAAAAAAGAAAACAATCACAGCAACAATCGGAATGGTACTTTTCTCAGCAGGTGTTATGGCTCAAAACGCCGCAATACCAAATACATTTACAGCCGGTAGTGAGGCCATCGCAGATGACGTAAATGCTAATTTTAAAGAATTAGAAAGTGCTGTAAACAGCAAACTGGATGACAATGTTGCAGAGAATCGTTTCAGTAGTATCGAAACCGATGTCAAACAAATGCAAATTGATTTAAAAACCACCGTTAACAGTAAGCTTGATAACAATATTGCAGAGGACCGCTTCAGCAGTATAGAAACTGATATTGATGAATTACAAATTGACATTGGCAAAAAATCGGGATTTGTGGCTAGCATGGGCTACCAAAAAACCCCAACGGTACGTGGCGTTACTATTTCTAATGTTTCATTAAATGGCGGTAGTATCATTGCTCCGGTAGCCCCTGGAAGCAAGGTTGAGGTATCCCTTGATTATCATATTATTGATACCGGTTGCCCCGGATGTATTGATGAAATTCAAATAGGCTTTAGCCAATTAACGCCCGCTGGTTGTGTCTACACCGGCATACCGGGCACTAGAGGCGTCAGTGGTAGCGGCAAAATCACCCTTACTGCGCCAGCTGAACCTGGCTTATATTATATCGGTGTCGATAGAGCTCAGGACTTTAGCTGCCCCAGCCATTGGTGGAACGGTGCACCTAAAACCTTTAACCGGTATATTGCCGTCATCACGGTTCAGTAGCCATCACACAAATCGCAAGCAACACACATGTTTTGGCGATGCTACTGTGTAGCATCGCCATCAATCATTTAAACTCGATTAATGTCATTGGCTGTTGTTAAATTAAAACAAAAAAAAGAGCCCCGAAGGGCTCATATGTAATAATGTACTTACAACTTATGCTCTAACGCACAATTGTTATTAGTTATAGGAATTATAGGTATGCCCCCTAATTCTGTCGTTGCTCAGACCTTATCCGCACTTTGAATCACCACAGTTTAAGCAGGTCATGCAGCCATCCATCATAATCACGGCCTTGGTCTGGCATTTATTACACAAGTTTGAACCTGAAGGAAACTGATCACCATCATCTTTATTGGCGTTGGATTTTGCATGATGCGACTGGTACTGCGCACGCTTGTCGTCGATGAGTTTTTGCTGATGCTCATCGAGACCATCCTGCTTTAATAAGCCAATAGTCACAAGATGGCTCTCGATAGCATCACCAATTTCCGCTACTAATGACGGCATATATTTGCCGCCTTTCTTAAAGTACCCACCCCTGGGGTCGAACACCGAACGAAGTTCATCGACCAAGAACGTTACATCCCCTCCTTTTCTAAATACAGCAGAAATAATTCGGGTTAATGCCACAATCCATTGAAAATGGTCCATATTTTTTGAGTTAATAAATATCTCAAAAGGACGGCGCAACTCATGCTCGCTACCCTGATTTAATACAATATCATTAATGGTGACATACAGCGCATGCTCGGACAGGGGCGTTTTAATTTTATACGTGGACCCAATGAGCATTTCCGGTCGCTGCACTTTTTCATGCATATGGACAACGTTACTTGTGCTGCTTGCGGCGGTACCAGGCTCCTGCCGCGCTGACTCCAACTTGGAATCTTTCACT
>Ga0316204_10010611_pt1 | contig 11810 bp, 9 predicted proteins | sample 6monrhotite_MG_2_FD_205661 | JGI IMG/M metagenome (GOLD analysis project Ga0316204, IMG submission 205661) | Microbial mat bacterial communities from mineral coupon in-situ incubated in ocean water Damariscotta River, Maine, United States -... | ecosystem: Environmental > Aquatic > Marine >...
TCTCGGGGGCAACATTACACCGATCGGATCCGCGTCGACGCTCGTCGCGGTGACGATCATTCACAAGCACGGCCTCAAGCTCAGCTTTGCAGGCTTCGTGAAGAAGGCGATCCCCTTTGCGGTCGTGCAGATCGTGATCGCCGTCGCCTATGTGCTCTGGTTCCTCTAGGCCGGTCGCGGAACCACTCTGAGTCGTACCCCTCGGCGGGGGCTGGATCGGGGCCGTGGACATCGTGTGCACAGATCCGCGGATGTAACGTCACACAACAAAAGGGTGGCGCGTCGCCTGTTCTGAATTGAATGGTTGTCGCGACATCCAGTTGTCACGAGGATCGAATCAACCGCCGCCCGTCTCCACTCTTCCGCCAGGAGTGCATCATGTCCCAACCTCGTTCGATCGTACCCGCCCTTCTTCTCACCTTTGCCCTGGCTGCATGTGGCGGAGACAATCCGACCGCACCGGTGGATGACGGGAACGACGGGGGGGATGCAGGTGGCGACACTCGCGTCATCAAGGCCAGTCCATCGTTCTCGGCGGACATTCAGGAGATCATGAGTCGGCGCGGATGCACGTCCTCGGGCTGCCACGGCAACGGAGCCGGCGGCATGACCCTGGGCGGTACCGCCGCCACGAATCACGGGGTTCTCGTGGACGTCGCGTCACCGAGGTCCGGTGAGATTCGTGTGATCGCCGGGGATGCGCAGAACAGCTACCTCGTGAAGAAGCTCGAGGGCCGGCAGGGGAACGGAAACGGGTCCCAGATGCCGCTCGGGGGCGCTGCTCTCGACAACATCGACCTGACGAATATCAAGAACTGGATCAACACGGGCGCGCCCAACAATTAGGAGCACGGCAATGCACATCCGTATCAAACGATGGGCCGGGGCGCTCCTGCTTGCAGGCGCCGTGACCCCTCTGGCGTCGTCCGCCCAGGTCTTTCGATCTCCTCAGACCGCAAACCTCCCTACCGCTGAGACGCTCGAGAAGGGCTGGGTCGTCTTTGAGATTTCGCATCGATTCCTTCCCCCTGTTTCGGACGGTGCGGATGCGCTGTGGGGCTTCGACGGGCCCGTGCAGAACCGACTGGGGCTGTCGTACGCTGCGAGCGACCGGGTGACGCTGGGTGTTCAGCGGACGAACTACAACGACAATCTCGAGCTGAACGCGAAGGCTCGACTGTGGGAGCGGGATTCGGAGACGAACGCGTTCGCGATCGCCGCGATGGGTGGTGTCGCGTGGAATCACGATGCACCAATCGGGCTGGGTGCTGACGAGAACGAGTCCCAGGCCTATGGTCAGCTTCTGCTGAACGGGCGGTTCGGAGAGAAGGTCGCCATTGGGCTGGTCCCCACGCTGCTCAGAAATCCTGCCATCGAGGCGGCCTCACCCGAGACGGTGTTCGTCCTCGGTGGGCACGGACAGATCTACCTGTCGCGCAGCTTCAGCCTGCTGGCGGAGTGGATCAAGAGCGAACGACGAGCTGGCGCCGAATACGATTCGGGCACCTTTGGAATCGAACTGGCCACGCGCGGGCACTTCTTCAAGATCGTGCTCACGAATCAGACGTCGATGAATCCGACCCAGTACCTGTCGGGGTCGTCCAATTCCTTCGACGCAGACAACTGGAGTGTGGGCTTCAATCTCCAGCGCCGGCTCAAATTCTGAGCCGCGTTGGCTAGAGGCCCGTGCCGAAGTACTCCACGAGGAGCATGTACAGGACGCCCGCGATCACCAGGACGGCTGCCATCTTGAGGAGCTTCTTCAGCAGCGCGTAGACCATCATCGCGGCGATGAAGAGTATCGGGACGAGAAAGATCGGGTTCGCGAGGAGGTATTCGGCGATTTCGTTCACGACAGCCTCGCGATTGGTGAGTTGATCATCTCTTCGGTTCCCCGGGAACCGTAAGCGGACCCCTGTCGGGCCCGCCTGCAGACCCCCCTACGTCCCGACCCGCCGCTGTGTGCCAATTCGGCTTCCGGCGCTCTGCGAGCAGGCACGCCGTTCTCTGAAGCTCGACGCTGCGGAGGCCTCTCATCGGCGGACCAAAAGAGAACCTGGCCGAGCGTCCGAATCCACTGCTTCCCGTCCCGGCGCCGCTGCCCGTGCAGCCGGGACCTCGCCGAGCGTCGTGCAATCTCCCGACCCTTCGAGCGTCTAAAGGACGGAAATCGGTTGGCGAGTGATTCGTCCAATCCGTACGTTGGCGCGTTCCCTACGTTGAACCCGGAGACCAGCCTTGAGCACCCAAGCCGCCCCCGCCCACTCCGACGGTGCCTTCTTCGGGCACCCCAAGGGGCTGTCCACCCTCTTCTTCACGGAGATGTGGGAGCGCTTCTCGTACTACGGGATGCGTGCGCTGTTGACGCTGTTCATGACGGCGGCCACCACGAATGTGGTCACCCGACCGGACGGGTCGATCATCGAGAACGGAGGCCTGGGCCTCGACGTGGCGACCGCCGGTGCGATCTACGGGATGTACACCGCCCTGGTCTACATCCTGGCGCTCCCGGGGGGCTGGGTTGCGGACAACCTGTGGGGACAGAGAAAGGCCGTCTGGGTCGGTGGCTGGATCATCGCCCTCGGTCACTTCACGATGGCTGTGCCCGGGAACTTCACGTTCTTCACGGGCCTGGTCTTCATCATCTTCGGCACCGGGCTGCTGAAGCCGAACGTGTCCACCGTAGTGGGCGAGCTCTACCCCGAAGGCGGCGCGCGGAGAGACGCCGGGTTCTCGGTCTTCTATATGGGGATCAACCTCGGTGCCTTCCTGGGGCCGCTCATCACGGGCTACCTCGGCGAGGGCTTCCACTGGCACTGGGGCTTCGGTGCGGCCGGTGTCGGAATGGTCCTCGGCCTGATCCAGTACCGCCTGGGAGCACATCACCTCGGCGACGCCGGCCTGCTCAAGTCGAGCGACCCGCCGGAAGTCATCGCTGCCAAGTCGAGGAAGTTCTTCGGGACCTTCTTCGGGATTGTCGCAGGTATCGTGGGCTTCGGCTATCTGGTCTCGATCGGGATCATCCCGCTGACGCTGACGCAGATCGCCACGTATCTCGGGTACAGCGTGCTCGTCATCGTCGCCCTGTACTTCGTCTACATATGGACGATGGGTGGGCACACAGCAGAAGAGAACAAGCAGATGGGGGTCATTTTCTGGCTCTTCATCCTGATCGCGATCTTCTGGTCCGGCTTCGAGCAGGCGGGCACATCGCTGAACATCTTCGCGCGTGACCTGACCGATCGAGACATCATGGGCTGGATGCTTCCGGCCTCATGGCTCCAGTCGGTGAACGCCATGTTCATCATCATTCTGGCCCCGCTCTTCGGGAGCCTGTGGGTGGCGTTGGAGCGACGGAACAAGGATCCATCGATTCCGCTCAAGGCCGGTATGGGACTGCTCGGCCTCGCGATGGGCTTCTTCGTGCTGGCGTGGGGTGCAGCCAACGCATCGCCCGACCATCTCGTGAGTCCGGCCTGGCTGGTGGTGACGTACTTCCTTCACACCGTTGGTGAACTCTGCATCTCGCCGATCGGTCTGTCCGCGATCACCAAGCTGTCCCCGGTGAATCGGGTGGGTCAGATGATGGGCATCTGGTTCGTCGGTGCCGCGCTCGGAAACCTGTTCGCCGGGCTCATCGGTGGTTCGCTCGAGAACCTGGAAGCTGCTGCGCTGTTCCGAACGGTCGCCATGATCATCGGTGCGGCCGGAATCGTGGCCCTCATTGCGGCTCCTCAGGTCAAGAAGCTGATGGGCAACAAGCACTAGGACGCCCTCCGGAGCGTCGCCGACGGTGGGGCGCTCCGGGGTGCTACCTGCTGCCCTTCGTTACCACTCGGAGTCTCCATGTCAGCCAGTGCCGACACGCTGATCGGGTCGTTTGCGATCACCGACATGCTCATACCCCTCGTCCTCAATGACCTCAGTGAGGACGACGCTCGGTTTCGGGCTCGTGGGGAGGAGGGACCGTCCATTCTCTGGACCGTGGGTCATCTCCTGCATTCGCGTTGCTGGGTCCTCGGTACTCTCGGTACGAAACGCGACAATCCCTGGTCGGAGCACTTCGGGATGACTCCGGCGACCGACGGCGCCGACTACCCGAGTATTTCCGAGACGCTGAACGCCTGGGAGGAACTCCGGGTGGAACTCGTTCGGGTTCTCTCCGACGCCACCGAAGAGGAGTTGGCGACCACGCCCGAGAAGGGGTGGCACGAGGGTCAGACGGTCCGGGATCAGGTCATCTTCTTCGGATGGCACGAGGGATATCACGTGGGTGTGATCGGCGCGCTCCGGAAGGAACTGGGCTACAAGGCACCTTCCGAGAAGATCATGGAAGCTCGTCAGGGGTAGAGGCGGCATGAGCCCTACCAGCGACGCGGGTCGCACAGGACACGGCTTCGGCACGAGCCCCGTCTTTCTCGCGAGTATCAGCACGATCCTCGGCGCGGTCATGTTCCTGCGCTTCGGGTATGCCGTGGGGAACGTCGGCATGCTGGGCGCGATGCTCGTGATCCTCATCGGGCATGCGGTGACCATCCCCACCGCACTGGCCATCGCGGAGATCGCAACCAACCGGCGCGTCGAAGGTGGTGGAGAGTACTTCATCATCTCCCGGTCCTTCGGGACTACGATCGGGGGTGCGATCGGGATCAGCCTGTTCATGTCTCAGGCGATTTCCGTCGCGTTCTACATGATCGCATTCGGCGAAGCGTTCACGCCGCTCGCTCCGATGATCCAGGAACGTTTCGGCATAGCCCTGGACGGCCGCTTCATCTCTCTGCCCGCCACGGTGGTGCTGGTCGGCGTCGTGCTGGCCAAGGGAGCAGACCTCGGAGTGAAGGCCCTGTGGGTCGTCTCTTCGATTCTCGGTGCCTCCCTCGTGATGTTCTTCATGGGCACCGGACCATCCGAGATCGGAGGGTCGGACCTGTCGCTGGTGTCGTCTCTGCCCGACGCAGCTCCGTTCATGCTCGTGTTCGCCATCGTCTTTCCCGCCTTCACCGGGATGACGGCCGGAGTCGGCCTGTCCGGTGATCTCGCCAATCCGCGGAAGTCGATTCCCCGTGGCATCATCACCGCCACGCTGGCGGGGATGGTCGTCTACATGCTGGTGGTCGTGAAGCTTGCAACGTCGGCTACTCCGGGCGAGTTGGTTGGCGACCAGCTCATCATGAGCCGAATCGCGATCTGGGGGCCGATCATTCCGATCGGGCTCGCGTGCGCGACCATATCATCCGCGATCGGCTCCATCCTCGTCGCGCCCCGTACGCTCCAGGCCCTCGCTTCGGATGACATCGTCCCGGCGGAGCGCGCGAACCAACTCCTTTCCGAAGGGATTGGTGAGGCGAACGAGCCCCGGAATGCGACGCTCGTCACGTCGGTGATCGCGCTCGCGTTCGTCTTCGTTGGCAGTGTGGATCTGGTCGCGCGGATCGTCTCCATGTTCTTCATGGTCACGTACGGCGCGCTGTGTGCGATCTCGGCGCTGGAGCACTTTGCGGCCCGCCCGTCGTACCGCCCGAGCTTCCGTTCCAAGTGGTACGTGAGCCTGATGGGGGCCGTCCTCTGTCTCGTCCTGATGCTGCAGATGGATCTGTTCTTCGCCCTCATGTCGCTCGGAGTGATGACGGCGCTGTACCTGATCATCAAGCGATCGAGACCGGGCGGCGATGACCTGGGGGCGATCTTCCACGGGGTCATGACTCAGGCGACCCGCTATCTGCAGATCCGACTACAGAAGACGCCTTCCGAGGATTGGCGTCCGAGTGTGATCGCCGTCTCCTCCAGGACGTTCGATCGCTCGGCCCCCATGCAGATGCTGGAGTGGCTTTGCCATCGGTACGGAGTGGGTACCTATCTGCACTACATCCCCGGACTGCTCGAACCGGAGCGGTATGCGGAGAGTCGGGGTGTGCAGGAACGCCTGATCCGCTCGATGGAGGAGCGAAAGGGCGCGTTGTACGTGGACACCATGATCAGCCCGTCCATGGAATCGGCACTCGCACAGAGTCTGCAGATGCCGGGTGTGTCCGGGATGGACAACAACACCATTCTGTTCGAGTTCGGCCCGAACGATCCTCCGGAGGTGCTCAAGGAGGTGGTGACGGGAGTCGAACTGGCGGCTGTGCCCGGCATGAACCGACTCGTTCTGAGGCACAGCGAGAACTTCTTCGGGACGCGAAAGAAGATTCACGTATGGCTAACGTGGCACGACACGCAGAATGCCAACCTGATGATTCTGCTCGCCTACATCCTGCTGGGTCACAAGGATTGGCGCGGAGCCGAAATCAGTCTCTTTGCGGCACATCCACGTCGTGACATCGGTGATCGGCGTTCGGAGATCTTCGAGATGATCGGGGCAGGGCGCCTGCTGATCTCGGAGAAGAACGTTCTCGTCATACCGACGGAGGACGGCATCGACTTCCAGCGCCTGGTGGAGGCTCGTTCCGGGATGGCCGACCTGGTCATCATGGGCTTCACGCCCGAGAGGCTGACGCGGCGGGGACCCGAGCTGCTTCAGCGGTTTGGTTCGTGCCGGGACGTGCTGTGGGTGTGCGCCGAGGAGCAGATCGGGATCGAGTAGGTCGGTCAACGCTCTGTCCAATGACGGGCGGTGCCGAAAGGATGCCGGGATCTGACCGGTGCGTGCCGAGTCGTCGTATGAACGCGAACGAGGGCGCCCCACCGAAGTGGGACGCCCTCGAATCCCGGGAACCGGAGTGCTGTCCTCGTCAGCCTCCGCCGACCGCTCCGGAAATCGAGTAGATCGCTGGATTCCGATTCCCGTCGGCGTCGGGTGGGAAGACGTTGTTGTTCACGTCCATCGTCAGCGTTCCGCTCGCGATGCCTGCCACCCGGCCTTCGGAGTCGAGCGTAAGCGTTCCTTCGAAGGACACGGCGACGCCTGAGAAGCCGGCGGCCATTCCGGAGCCGACCGCGGTGAATGCGCCATCCGCATCCACGGTGCCGGTGACTGAAATCCAGTTTCCGTTTCCGGTGATCGTGATCGCTCCGTTGGTTCCGAGGCTCACGGTCAGGCTGGAAGGCGCGAGGGCGATGAACGGAGTGTGTCCGTTCTTGTCCTCAGACACGGAGACCGCTGGCTCGATTGCGGTTGCACACCCGCCCCCCGGTGCACCCGGTTGCAGAGACGGTGTGTGTTCGTCGACGACCGCAGCCGGGTCAGTGATCCCACCCAGCGTGACCCCGGCCCCCCCACCGGCCCCTGGACCCGCCCCGTTCCCGCCGTTTCCTCCATTCCCCCAGGTGGTGATGAGGAATCTCGGCTCGAAAGCAACGGGCATTCCAGGAGTGTGTTGCCCGCGAGAGGCGATGCCCGTCGCTCCTCTGCCGCCCGCACCGCCGGGGACGAGGTTCCCGACCCGACAATCCGACCATCCGGCTCCACCGGTGCCGGTGAAGCGAATCCCGTTGATCCCGAGATCGGCTCCGCCGCCTCTAGCTCCGTTCACATTCCCGATCCTCATCCCGGTTCGGTCGTCGATGAAGTTGTGGGCCCCGGCATCGCCACCAAAGGCCTCGGTGTCTCCGCCGCGACCGCCGTCCGGGAACTGCTCGCTTCCGTTTCCTCCGTTTCCGCCGCCGGCCTTGGCCCGACCACCACCGCCCGGAAGCTCGATTTTGTCGAACGACAACTCCAGGAACTGGGGGCTTCCCACCGTCCCTGTGAACACGTCCCGGAAGAGGTGAATCTCGTCGGCTCCTCCGACATCTCCACCGTTCCCGCCGTAGGCGACCGCGCTCCTGCCCTTCTCGGCAGCCGTCGCAGCCGTGGCATCTGCACCCACACCACCGTGAGCGATTCCGTTCCCCCCGGTCCCGCCCAGCCCGACGTTGCCGCTGAGGAGAAGCGCGTTCTGGGATGCAATGTGAACCGAGCCCATGATACGGGGGAATCTCGGTTCGCCTCCGTTCCCGCCCCGGGCCACCGCGTCCTCTCCGGTGGCTCGCGCGTCCCCTCCGTTTCCGCCCCTGGCGACCGAGATGCTCACCGCCGTCCCACCGTTCGGGTGCTCCGAACCGGTGTACTCCCGGAAGAAGATTTCCGGAGCGACCAGGGTCAGTACACCGCCGTTGCCCCCGTTCCCTCCAATCGCATCATCTCCGTTGGTTGAGGATCCTTCCCCGCCCTCGCTGCCCCCCTGCACCCGGATTGAGCCGCCCTCGAAGGACATGTGTCCTGCGCAGGCGAACGTGACGTCCTTTCCGTTCGGGCCATCCCCTCCCTGAGGGGAGCCGTCGGCACCCGGGCGTCGGTATTTCGGCTGGATGAGGATGTTCGTGTGGACACAGTCAGACGTCTGACCCGCGGCGCTCAGGGCTTGCCCACCGGACCGTGCGGCTGCGCTGGCGGATCCGGTGTTTCCGACGAAGATGTCCCCGTTTGAAGAGAGCTCGATGTCCGACAGCGCAATGGCCCCAGCGGCGGTGAGCGACAGGTCCTGCGGTGCGGCGGTCGAATCGGAGCATTCGTTCGTCACGGGTCCGGTGATCGTCAGGTCACCTCCCGACGCGACAGTGACGGCCGTGCAGTCCCCTGTCAGCGTCCCGGCGATCGTGATGTCTCCCGCGGACGAGAGCGTGGCATCACCGGTCAGCGTGGCTGTCACGCCGGCCGGGATCGTGATGGTGGCTGCGCTGAGGTCGCCATCGATGGTAACGTCGGCGGTCGGCTCGAATGGGGCCGCCGTGACCGTAGTCGTCGCGGTGCCGGAAGCCGTCCCGGAGGTCGCCGTGATCTCGGCCTGGCCTTCGGCGACGCCCGTCACGAGCCCATCGGAGTCCACGGTGGCGATCGATTCGGAGGCTGACGACCAGGCGATCGAAGCGTTTGCGATCGGATTGCCGTTCGCATCTTCGGCGGAACCCGCGAGCTGAACTGTGCCCCCGATCGAGGTGACCGGGTTGGCTGGTGTGATGGCCACCGTAGCGGCGGCCTGGGCGACGGTGAGGGTCGCCGAGCCGGAGAGCGCCGCGAAGGAGGCAGTCACGTCGGCCTCACCGTTCGCGACGGCGGTCGCCACGCCGGAGCCGTCCACGGTCACCACGGCTTCGTCGGCCGAGGCCCATGTGACATCCCCGGCCAGCGGGTTGCCGAATGCGTCCTGGACCGCGCCACTCAGTTGTGTCGTTGCACCGAGCGCGTCGAGTGTGGACGTCGCGGCGGTAACTGCGATCTGCGCAGCCTCACCAGGCTCGCCGGTCGCCGTGAACGTGGTCGAAAAGCCGCCCCCACTGGCGGTGACGGTTTGTGCCCCTGCCGTGCCGCCCAGAGTCCAGTCCGTCGTGGCCTGGCCATTCGCTGCGGTCGAAGACGATGCCTGACTGACCGATCCGCCTCCCGATGCGACGCTCCATGAAATCGAAAAGCCGGCGACGGGATCACCCAGATCGTCGATCACCCGCACGGTCAGGGTTGAGCCGAGGAGCGTCCCGACGACTCCGGTCTGGCCGCTACCTGAAACCACGGTCAGCGAGGCTGGCACCGGAGCAGATTGATCGGTCCCGCCGCAGGCCCACAGCAGAAGAGCCGTCAGGGGCAGGTAGCCGAAGCGAAGGATGGAGTTGAAGCGACTCGACAAGGTGATCTCCTGATCGTGGGACGGCGTGCACGGCCTGGTCCGGGGGGGCTGTGTACCCACGCGCAAAACCGGACCCAAAGCGATCAGGGAGGGGGCGACGGAGAGATGAGCGGGGGACGCTCAGGTGTCCGGGACTGCGGTCCTGCAGGGTTGTCGAGGACGCTCAGTCCTCCGAGTCACCCTGACGAACGAGTCGGCGGTACTCCGCCAGATGGCTCAGTGCCTCCGGCTGGCGACCCTCTGCCTCGAGCAGGCGGCACAGATTGAAGTGCGCCACGGCCAGGTCGGCCCTGAGGCGGATCGCTTCTTCATACGCCTCCGACGCCGGCCCGGGTGCCCCTCGATCCTCGAGAGCGACGCCCAGGTTGAAGAACGCGCGCGCATTGTCCGGGTCGGCCTGCGTGGCCGCCCTGTACAGCCCCTCTGCGTCTCCGATGCGTCCGTCCTCGTGGTGCAGACGGCCCAGATTCAGGTAGGCATCCGCATGGGTCGGGTCGAGCCGGATCGCCTGTTCGTAGGCCGACACCGCCTCATCAGATGCAACGGCCTCGAGGTCTATGGCCGTGTCGTACCATTCGTCCGCCGTGAGCTCCTGGTCGGCGCCTCGGTCTGCCAGGGCACGCCGGGCTACCGGTTCCGCCTTCCGAGCGACGTCGGAGACGGAGAAGTCGATCTGCAGTTGGCCGGAGTCGGGCTCCCAGACCGCGTCGTCGTCCTGAACCAGAACGCGGTCGCCGACTGCCGAGACGTGTACGGCGCTGAGGGGCCGCCCCGTGGGCAGTTGTTCGCGCAGCGCTTCCAGGGATTCCCGGACCTTCCGCGCGGGGATGTCCGCATCGAGGAGTTCCCGGGCCGTCCTCAGCAGGACGATGTCTTGAAACGAGAAGAGGTACGCACCCCGTTCGCCGCGCTCGGGCGTGAGCAGCCCGCTGCGGGTCCAGCCAAGGATCTTGGAGGTGGGAAGCCCAAGGACCTCCGCTACCTCACGGGTCGTGTATCCTTTCATCCCCGAAGGCCGGGGTCCTGAATCAGCCCGACGCGGCTTTCTTGCGCGTGGACTTCTTCTTGGCGCTGGACTTCTTGGCAGAGGTCTTCTTTCCGGCTCGGGTGGCGGGTTTGCGATCAGCCTCTTCACCCTCGATGGATGCCTTCAACGCAGCCATGAGGTCGATAATCTGCGTCTTGGATTCCTCTGCGGGAGCGGCCGTGATTTCCTGACCGTCCACTTTCGAGTTGATCAACTCGAGAGTCTTCTCGCGGACTTCGTCCTTGAAGGCTGTCAGATCGAGCTCTTCCGAGGAAGCCTGCTCGATGAGCTGAAGAGCCAGTGCCATCTCGGCTTCGTTCACCTCACCCTCTTCGCGCGGTACCTCTTCGAACGAGCGGATCTCCTCAGCGTAGAACAGCTGCTCGAGGACCAGGCCGTCTTCGTGCGGACGAATCAGGACGATGTACTGCTTTCCACGTGTCGCCTGTTTGGCGATGGCCACACGGTCCGTCTGCCGCAGAGCGGCGGAGAGCAGTCGGTAGGCGCGAGCGCCTCCCTTGTCCGGTCCCAGGTAGTACGCCTTGTTCGAATACAGGCGTCCGACGCTGTCGGTGGGGACGAAGCTGACGATCTCGATTTCGTCGGATTTCGGAGCCTCGACGACCTCGAGTTCCTCCTTCGTGAAGAGCACGTACTGTCCCTTCGCGAACTCGTACCCCTTAACGATTTCTTCCCGGGGGACGACGGTGCCGTCGGCCGGGTCGATGTACTGCTGACGGACGCGAACGCCGCGCTCCTTCCAGATCATGTTGAAGGAAACCTTACGCGACGACTCGCCCGTGGAGTACATCTTCACGGGTAGCGAGACCAGCCCAAAGGCAATGGTCGACGTTCCAATCGCACGAGCAGCCATAACGAGGAACATATGTTCCGCGATCGGCGAGGTGCAAGGACTGTTTTTCGACCACGTCCGTTCGGCCGTGTGCCCTATGTCTGCGGGCTCAGAAGCGACATCTTATCCGATCCCACCAGATGAAGTTGCTCGCGGTTCTCGTGCGGGCTCCCCTGCACGCCGCCATGTGATGAACGTGTGTGGGGGTGGTGGGTCGGCGGTCACGGACCGCCGGAGTCCCGAGTTGGACCAAGGAGATTGTGTGAGCGTCGAATCCCGACAGGTGTGCGCCCGGACGTCCGGTTGTCGAGTGCATCCATGATCTTCC
>Ga0316204_10010612_pt1 | contig 11807 bp, 11 predicted proteins | sample 6monrhotite_MG_2_FD_205661 | JGI IMG/M metagenome (GOLD analysis project Ga0316204, IMG submission 205661) | Microbial mat bacterial communities from mineral coupon in-situ incubated in ocean water Damariscotta River, Maine, United States -... | ecosystem: Environmental > Aquatic > Marine >...
GTCTTTGATATTTTTATCAATAGTCTGTTTTGCTTATCTTTAAAGTAGATATTCCCATTTTCTATCTTGTAGGTGATATTGTACTGTGTACTTTTTAGCCTTTGTATAAACCCCTCGTCTGTTATCTGCATAGAAGCTTTATCAAAGATAGGGCGTGCCAAAAGTACATTCAGCAGTAGATCATCAGGATAAGCAGGGTGCAAATACTCCGCATTAAAAGCGGACTTACTAAGACAGCCCTCATCCACGCAGACCAGAGTGTCTATCTCAATACTCTGCACCAGCTGTCCTGCGACAAAAAGCTCTATCCTTACCTCATCCCGATCACGGCGAAGATAACCCAAGTCGGCATACTTCAGCTTGGGTGTCTTGATGATGATCAAACGGCTCTCGTTCTTTTCATACTTCTTAGGCGCGCAGCCTGCAAGCAGAAAAAGGCTAGCCCATAGGATAAAGAATTTTTGCATGGACCTCATCGCAAGCTTTTAAAACCTCTTCACTTAGATCTAACTGCATAGCCTTTAGACTCTCATCCAGCTGGGCAACTTTTGTAGCCCCTATTATCGTCGAGGCCACAAAAGAAAACTGTTTACTCCACGCCGTGGCCAAAGTGACTGGAGAGATACCTGCTTCTTCGGCTATCTTTATATACTCATTCGTAGATGCCAAGGTCTTTTCATTTACAAAACGTGTAGCCTGGGCTCTTACACGAGGATTTTCAGAACTCATATAGGTGCTAAAACGTCCTTCCGCTGCGAAGGCATTATTGTATTTTCCGCTCAACACCCCACCTGCCATAGGTGAGTACGGCAGAAGTGAGATCTCTTCACGTTCACACATCACTCTCATCTCATCTAAAAAACGGCGGTTCAAAAGAGAAAAATTGTTTTGTATGGACTCAAAACGTCTGTAGCCTTTCATCTGCGCCGTCATATTTGCCTTCGTCGTCCCGTAAGCCGTATCGTTTGAAGTTCCAAGATAACGCACCTTTCCTTCTTGGACCAAGCGGTCAAAGGCTTCCATGGATTCTTCTATCGGTACTACCGTGTCAGGCCAGTGCATCTGATACAGATCGATATAGTCAGTCTGCAGACGCTTAAGACTCCCTTCGATCGCTTTGGTGATATGATGCCGGTCAATCGCGGTCATGCCGTGTCTGGTCGGCGGGACGAACCAGCCTGAAGCAGCCCCTGCCACCTTTGTTGCGATGATCATCTTGTCACGGGGCTTGTCCTTCAGCCATTCGCCGACTATCTCTTCGGTCAGTCCGCCCAGTTCGCCTGAAGGAGGCACAGGATAAATCTCTGCCGTATCGAAGAAATTCACACCGGCTTCATAAGCCTTATCCATGATCTTGAAGGCCTCCGTCTTATCGCATTGGGTGCCAAAAGTCATGGTCCCCAAACAGATGGGTGAGACTCTCAGTCCGGTTCTTCCGATATAGCGATACCGCATCTGCCTCTCCTTCTAAATAATTACAGACATTCAAACAAAATTCTATCCATTTTATTAGTAAGAAATTATACTCATTATAACTTTTATTCTATAATATAACAACTTCTATATTATTAAAAATTATTGTTTGTCTTACACTTGGATACTATGCTTTATTCATAAAACCAAGCATCTTTATTGTATAGCATGAAAAGCTTTGGTTCCATCAGCGTGTTAATTCCAATATTTTTTGGTTCCGTCTCTTTTGGAAACTGAGTTGCAGCAATAAAATATTGTGGTGACAGGTGTCTAGTTGAAACACCAAAACGCTTAAGAGAAGAAATTTTTTCAAGTATTTTTTCTCTTTTATATTGTCCTTTTTTCCACCCTATATGCCATCCCCATTCACCAAATGTTGGGATATTATCATGAAATTTAATCGTATCAAAACCTGATGCATCTAAAGTATTTCCGATACAAGTAAAAGCTGTTCTGGATTGAAATGGGCTCGTAGACTGTATGACCAACATGGCATCTTCACGCATTAATCTTTTTAGCTTTGAATAAAACTCTTTAGTGTAAAGCTTATTAAGATCAATCGATGATGGATCAGGAAAATCAATAATCACAACATCAAATCTTTTCTCAACAATTTCGTCTAAGAATTTATCTGCATCGATATTCATCACATCCAATGTAATACTTGAGTCTTCAGCATAATCTAACAACTTCAATGCTTGCTTTCCGATAGAATATACAGCGTCAGATGATGACATGTCATATATATTGGCATTAGAATAAGCATTGTTATTTAATTTGGTGAAAACACTTGATGTAGAAGCAATTTTGACCAATGCTGGATCAAGGTCAACTAAGGTAATAGAAGTTATTCCTTGATATTTGGCTAGTTCCCGCAGAGCCATCCCATCGCCTCCTCCTAAAACCAAGACATCGCGTCTATTTCTAGCCATATGCAGCACTGGATGCACAAGCTGCTCATGATAACGGTACTCATCAAGCGATGAAAACTGTAGATTTCCATTGATGTAAAACCTATATTCATCACGCTTTGAACTGTGCGTTATTACAAGTTGCTGATATTTAGTTGTTTCTGATAACACAATCTTGTCAGTATAAAGGTGTTGTTGCAACTGAATATTCCATTGTTTGGCATGTAAGGCACCATATATCAAGAAAGAAGTCGAAAAAAGTATCATAAAAACAATACTCTTTTTCTTTTGTAAAAGTGAATGCAGACCAAGGTAAGCAACCGTTATAACTGCAATTAAGAAGTTAAGACTACTTAGAATAAACCCATTCTCTGCTAAAGTGAAGCTTGGTAACATCCAATAAACCCATACTAATGCGCCAGCCAAACTGCCAAAGTAATCAGCACTTATAACCGTTGATAGGTTTGACTTTAAGGCAGATGAATAGTGTTCGTTTATACGAATAATTAATGGTATCTCAAAACCAATGAGAAATCCAATAGTTAAAATGAAAGCATACAATATCAATAAAAAATGTGTTTCTAAGAATCCAAATGCAGCATAAATTGCCAAAGGTGCAAAACCTATTGATAAGGCAAGAAGCGTTTCTATTAAAATAAATTTTTCGAGCAAGTAACTGTCATTTATATACTTTTGTACCCAGCCACCAATACCCATCATCCCAAGCATCAATGCGATAGTGACACTAAACTGCTCAATACTATTTCCCAAAAGATAACTGGCCAATGTTGAAAGGATATATTCACCAACTAAACCTGAAGCCCCTGTAAAGAATATGGAAACTCCTAATAGGAATGTCGCTATTTTAGGGTTTACACCACCTGTTTGATTCATACAATCACTTGAGCAATAATGATTGACAAACTTACTTTTAATGATGCTGCAATAATGACTGTAGCAATATTCTTCTCCTCTATAGATTTGTGAAGATGAAAACCTGGTAAAAAGAGCTTATCAATAATACTATTGAATACGATGACTATCATACTTACTGCTATAAGTGTACTCACTAAAAAAGCATATAAGTCTTCTTCCCAACTGACAAAGTTACCGCTTACCACTGATGAGAGAATAACACCATAGCTTATCATCATTGCAGCTAAGATTATTCCTGCTGAGGAATTATTTTTCGTTACAGCATCCCTGAGGTCAAAGGATACTTGCCATTCATATAATCTGACTATGACCCATAAAAGAATCTGTGTTAATAGAAAGAAGATAATACTTGAGAGCCATGGCCCTGAACCAATAAATGAGCCAAAGAGTACAAGCCCCGTAGCAAAGTAAGCACCAAATTCTATCAACGCGACAGTGATATTGCCAGATGCAACGGCATCGCCATTATCGATATGAGGCATAAGAACCTTGTCATTTAATGCAGTTGTGATTAACATTAGGATCATAATGGCTACGGCATCGATTAACGTAACAACCAAGTCATTACTAAATGTTTCGTGCGAACCATTAATAAGTGGTGCACTTAATGCAATGGCAGAACCAATAAATAGTCCTGCTCTTCTAACAGCTTCTGCAGTATTTAACACAGATGAAACTTCTTCTTCTCGGTCAATCCATTTCTCATATACTAGAAAAAAAGACTTCGTGGTCCACAACAATACTACTGCAACAACTAAAAAGACAGCAGCTTCCAATATTGGTATTAATATATCCATTTCTTTTCTCCTCTATTTTCCATAACCACCAGGCCCACCTCCACGAAGGGAACGGCCTGAGCTTTTAGCTGAGCGGGTCGAACTTCCATAACCAGCTCCACCCCCACCACTTTCAGATTCCTCATGTATAATACCGCGATAACGTACAGTATTAAGATGTAGATCAAGTAAATCAACATAAAGTCTTACAAAATGACTATTTAAATGTGCAGCATGCTGATATGTCTCTGGGCTGTATGTCCCGTAACGATGCGTTAAACCATAAAAATCAACTCGCATGACCTGACTTTTTATCCATTGCCCATATTCTTCTTCACTGTAATAGTCTTGTGTCATATAGGGCGAAAATATTTTTTCATATTTTGGGTAGAACTTCCAATGCCTTTGCATAGGATCTCCTTGCCAGCTTCCATACATCTCATTATCTACAAATACCATTGCAGGAGGAGAAGCATACTCAATCACCTCATTAGAAAACATACCGTAAGGTTTGGAATATATTTGCATACCAAAATGTTGTATATGTCTATAAAACTGTTTTTCATCAACTTCAACCCACTTGAGTTCTGTACTGAGGTCGTCTCTAAATATCCGATACTTATGATAATATTTAGGATAAAGTTCTTTGAGCCAATATTCTGCATGGGTACTATAAGATGGCCACTTTTCACCTAAATCAAATATTGTCTGCCCATGTAATATATACATAGGGCTCATAACATAATGATCAGGGCTCAACGATGTGCCCAGTCTTGCATTCTCTTTTGTAAGTAAAGTTTTATACTGTTCATATCCGACTTCTATAGGCTGGTAAGTATATTTCGTGTCCCCACCATATTCGCTGTAATTATTCCAGCTATAACGCTCTGGTACTAAAAAATATTTTACTTCCATGTCGACTAAGAGTTTACCCGAACTCCAAAGTAGTTCTTTCGATTTTTGTTCATCTTTTGCAAGGTAATCTAGTTTTTTAACCATGTCTTTTATTGTCGTATGTGAATCATATAAAGCAAGAACATCAGATTCTTCCCCTTTAGCATCTTGAATACGAATGTCATTTGCTATCTCTTGTGCTTCTTCCGCTCTTTTCATTAGTATTGTAGCTAGCTCGGTTCTCGACGAGTATGGAAATCTATGAGAGTTGTCTTTTACAATAACCAACTTTTCTTGAGCTTCTTTATAAGCCATATCAACTGATACTAGAAGGTTTTTATAGTCTTTACTTGCTTGTTTTGCCTGTTTCAGGCGCTTCAGTGGATAATGGTAGATCTGTGCAGTTTGCTTTAGCACTTGATTGGATTGTCTGATCATTGCATCGATATAATCTTTGTCTTTTTTAGAGTTTTTATCGACTAGCAGAGCTATCTTATCAATAATAGTCTTGACATTTTTATACTCCATTTCTGAACTTCTAAAATACTCTGGCCATTGTTCGTCAAACTCATGTCCCTTAATACCTTCATAGTAAGACTCTTTTTTTTGTGCTTCATAAATATCTTTTTGAGCTTCAAAGTTCTGATATTCTTTTTCATAATACTGAACCAGGCTCTTGTTCTTTTCTAAGGTTGCAGACGGCAAACCAAACATGAAAAATTTAAAAATCAAAATCACCAGCAGAATAAGAATGAAAAGGATCAGATAACCCAATAATTCGTACTTTAAATCTTCTGATTTTTCAGTACTCATCTGGCGAACCTTTATAAACTGTTGTCAAAGTGACTACTCCAGCCCCTTCATTTGGGTATAAATGCAGTGTTTGTATATGTACAGCCTTACTTTGTTCTTCAATCGCTATAGCTGTTTTAGCCTCATATTCATAGGCTATTGGCATTTCAAAAACATGTTCTATGGCACGACCTTGTATCAAGGCTTTTGCATAAAAGTCTTTAAATGCAATAAGATTTTCATCGCTGATTTTTAAATTGATTTTATTTGCGGTAAATCGGTACGACATATCCTCTAACTTCAATAAAACATCTTGCCTGAATATTTCATCTGATAATGCACTAGCCATAATCTCTTTTGCTTTTGGAATTACTCCTGCAAGAACTTCAGTTAGACTATGAGAACCTATAGCAATATTAATACAATGACTTTCACCAATAATCAATGCTGTAATCTTGGCAACACTCGTAGTATATTCTGCACTCTTTATGACATTAAAGCCCTCTTTTTCAGCTGATCCGCTAAAAACATTGTAATATAGATCTTTTACTGATTGATCAATATAACCTTCAAGGTTTAACAAGCCATTCATGAAGCAGTTGTAAGAATCTCAACATTCTTCTCATCTACAGGTATAGAATGATATACCTCATACTCATCAGCTTCATTTCCCCAAGCTTCGACAGTAATATACTCGTTTTCATCAGATTCAAATTCATACAATGTTACAACTTGCTCTTTCCCAGATTTTATGAAATAGGCCTTACTGTCATCCTCGTAGTAATAAGATACATCTTTATATTTAATGTGACCTTCTTCATTATCTACAATAGAAAGTATATTTTTAAAATTTGTATGCAACTCACGGATCTTTACCTCAGAGTTACTTAGGGTTATCTCAAGTCCATCATCATCTTCAAGTTCAAGGTATTTGACCATTCCATTTTCAATGTCATACAATTCCAATTCCTGCCATTGCCAGGTCACTTTGCCTTTTTTATTTCGTTCTTCATAAGTATAAATATCTTGTACAAGGTACAATCTACCGCCTAATCGGAAAAAACCACCTTTTTCAACTTGAAGCAAATTATAATTGTGACGTTCAGACTGAGGAATCACATTCTTTAACTTACGAATTGCATCAAAGCGTTTAGAATATTCAGAAATGTCTTTTTGACTTTTGTCATGCATTTTTATCCTTTTTGAACTGGCAAGTTAAACCTGTAATTTTTTGAGCTCTTCATGTGCTTCTTCTTGGGCAGCTATAATAGGACTGAGTTCTTTACTCATTGTCTCAAGTTGTCCACTTAATTCTCTCGCTGAAGTAGTTGATGTATTCATGATTTCATTTGCCTTTGTTACAGCATTCATGAGCTTGTCATACGATTTTTCCAAGTGTTCCAAAGCAATAACTGGATTATTATATAGTTCTCCTATTTGCTGTGTTTGTTCTTCAATCATCTCAGCATTTTGTTCCATCATATTTCCAAGACCTGATTGGAATTGATCCAATGCATTTGCAATATTTTTTTGTTCGGCTAATGCGACTTGAATAGCAATTGCATTACTAAGGACAAGTGGTCCTACGAAAAGTGCAGAATCTATTGCCTCTGAAAGAATATTACTGTTGTCTGCCGTACGATTAATTGAAATTAGAAACTGCGCAATGGCCTGTTGTGCAACACGTAGATCACGAACACGTCTTGCAATAATGTTTTTAGCCCGTTCAAGTTTTTGTATTTCAATAGGATCATTAGTATTTGGTGTATACGTTTCCAGACGTTTGTATAATGTATCTCCAATATAGATATCCTCTTGAATGCCATTGTCAGCTTCTTTAAGCTGTTTATATTGTGATGACAGATCAATAATACGTTCTAAAAGCTTTTCTTTGCCTTCTTGTAATCCACCGAGAATCGCGGAAATATGGTCTTGGTTAGATTCAAATTTTTCAGTATAAGCACGTAATAGTTTTTTCTTCACAAACTCCGGAGCTAGTTTAAACATCCAATTATTATGTAAAGAGTGAGGGTTAAGACTATCCATAGTCTCACGTAGTTCGATAAGTTTGTTAGCTGTCGGCGATTGACCATCAATATTAATCATGAGGTCCTTTACCTTTGTCTCAACGAGAGTACGGATTTTTATCGCTTGCTGGGTAGCACCACTGCCTATTTGTTTAAGTTTCATCTCCAAAAGAGGTGAACCATCAGAAGAGGAAACTTCTTCTTCCAAGATAGTCACTTTTCCATCTAGCCTCTTGTTCTCTTCTTCTGTATTAATATGCTTTGGATAGCTACTTGTTATATTGCTTGTCATTGGAATATCCTTTTAATATAAATCGCTAAAGCGGTGTTTGATAAAAGCGGCTTTTGAGTCAAACTCCTCGCTATCAGAATTTTGAAGCATTTCTTCCACTTCTTTCAACTCGTCATGAATACTTTTTAATGCAGTTAAAAACGATGCTTTCTTTTCTATACGAATATTTGGTTCGAGTCTTATATATGGATTTAGCAGCTTTGGAAGATAGTCAGTATCCATTCTGTTAATCACCCATTCTATTTGACTTCCTGGCATTTGTTGATTGATTTGTGGAGCGAGAGAACGTATTTGATCTATAACCTCTTCAATATTCTGGATAAGTTCAATCTCTTCAAGTGACTCTCTGATCTTCATATTGAGCTTTAATAAGTTTTTAAAAATACGTTCATTTTTATTTGCTTCATCTACCTTTATGCCTTTTGTTGGCCTATTCTTTTTCGATCGTTTGTATATAAAAGCGATTAGCACACCGATAACGAGTCCTACAATTATGTAAAATATCAAATTTATCCCCATTTATGTTGTAAACAAAAAATCTATGTTAAAAAATATTGAGACAGCTTATGCTATCATTCATTAATCATTTATTAAAACATAATAATTTTGATACTTTCCTCAGCTAAGGTTACCATTGTGAATATTTATTTAATAATTATACTTTTTCTGTATGTTTTTTTTGTGACACTTTTTCCTTTGTTTAACAAGATAAACAGCTGGATAGATATAGAAATGGGCACTCTTTATTTTGGTTCCATTTTAACTATTGTCAATATATTTATTGTTTTCAATATCGCTAAAGTCATCAAATTAAAGCTAAAAGGCAGACTAGGGAAAGGAATGATTACGGGTATCTTACATACACCAGAACCTATCACCTTTGCAGGGAAAAGCAATCTTATCTATGCCCAAAGCACTATAATGTTCTATAACAATAAATCAGAGTCTGTAGTAAGCTTCCTTATGTCTAGAAGTACCAAAGATCCATATGACCATTTTGAACCGTTTAAAGAGATCACTCTTTTTGCAAAAGATATCTTTTTTAATTATCAAGGTCAAGATATACCATTTACCAGTAAATTTAAAAATTTGATAAATCCATATGCAGCATCAGATGGACGTGCAGGTAAAACTACTGCAAAACTTTCATATAGTGCTATGAAGGGATTAGTAGAAAGTGGACAAATGGGCAACATCATGGTTGAGGCAATTGATGCTGTTTCAACATATCAAAAAGACGGAAAAAGTCATATTAACTACAATACAGAGTTTTTACTCTTTACCCGCTATATCTTTTCAGATAAACAAAAAGACTTGCTAATTGGTTTAGATGAAAACTTAAATCCTGATATCAATGCATTTCGACATGCAGTTGAAGATAATGTAGAGAACAAATATCTTTCATCATTGGCTATAACTGCCATTTTACCACCATTATGGATAGCGCTTATAACTTTTTTTTTACTTGGTCAGAACAGTTTTAATTTTTCTGAGAATCTCAACCTCTATTTATACGGAACATTTTTTCAAATCCCTTTCTACTATTTTTTAGGATGGAAATATATTGCGCATTACAATAAAACAAGTTTTTTTAACTAGGTTTCAATCTCATAAAATCACCTAAGACTAAAGTTTATTCATAAAATTACAAGTTACCTATAGAATGGTATTAAAAAAGTTCACACAGGTTTCACACGTCTTGTCTATGAGTCTGAGCCTCACAATTATCTCTTTTTATTCCATACTGCCATACTTTTAGATTATCCCTATAAATCACGTTACATTACATATATGAAAATCCATATTGATCTTGACTGCTTCTTTGTCTCTGCCGAACGTATAAACGACCCGAGACTGCAAGGCAGACCTGTTGGCGTCGGCGGCCGTTCCGATCAGCACATCTTTTCGAAGAAAAACACACAGCAGACGATGAGTCTTGCCAACAACGGTGCCTTTGTCATGAGCTTCTTCCAGGACAGTCCTTCCAGCGGCCAAAACGATCTGAACAAGTTTGTCGATCCTGACGGACGGGTACGCGGGATATTGACCACTTCATCTTATGAGGCCAGAGCATTTGGGATCAAAACGGGCACAACTATCAACGAAGCTCTTCAGAAGTGCCCTCATATCATCATCAAAAAACCCAATATGAAGCTGTACCAGAAGCTTTCACATGAACTACATAACTTCTTACGACTTCGCATACCTCTTCTTGAGCAGGGAAGCATAGACGAGTTCTATGGCGATATAAGCGGATGGATAGAAGATGAAGATGTGCCCGCATTTATCACGGCCTTGCGCGACGAAGTGCACCAAAAGCTTAAGTTGCCCATCTCCATAGGGGCTGCGCCCAGTAAATACACGGCAAAACTGGCGACCAACCGGGCCAAACCCTTTGGTGTCAAGACCGTCTTTAAAGATGAAGTCGATGATTTTATCCATGACATCCCAATAGAGGACTTTCCGGGAATAGGAAGAAAGACGACAAAAAAACTTCACGATTACGGACTGCAGACCCTCGGCGACATCCAAAAGGCCAAAGCACTCTTTTTGCATCAGACAAAATCCACATGGGATCTCTACCAAAGGGTATGCGGTATCGATGCGACGCCGATCGAGAAAGAGCATATTCGAAAATCGATCGGGATATCGCGGACCTTTGATCCGATTCGAGACAGACTTGAGGCCAAACGCCGCCTTATCATCTTAAGCCGCCACCTCAGTTTTGCGATCATGCGGATGGAAGTAATCCCGACTACCTTTCATATGGGTATTTCCTACGAACTGAGCCATAAAGGGAAATCAAACATAAGCCAAAACCGTCTTTTCAGTGAGAGGTTCTTCAAAGACCTTTGTGTGGAACTGTTCAAAGAAGCCGACGTCCATCCTGGTTTGAAGATCATACGTATCAGTATCTCGAGCTCACAATTCACTGCGCATTCGCATCGCACACTCTCATTGATCGACTATGCGTCTGACCAGAAACAGTACAGACTCACCCAGCAGACTAAAAAGCTTCGCGAGAAGTACGGTCTTGATGCTTTGAGATGGGGAAGCGAGATCTAGCCTTCTTACAATATGTTCCTTCTGTTTATACTCTCAAACCGGCGAGTTTAATATCGCATATGCTAAAATCTCACTATGGCTAAGAAAAAGAAAAAAGTTATAAATCTATCCGATCAAAACATCTCCTATGTGGACAAAGAACGTCATATCAAGATCATCTCAATCAACCCGAACAATATGGACGTCGAAGTCTCCATATCCGTCGAAGGCGAAAAGAAAAAAATCATGATGCTTCCGCTTGCCCAGCTCCCAAAAGAGATCAAAAAGCTGGTAAGACCTATAAAGTAATACTCAGTTTTGATGGCAAAGCTCTGAAGACGATCGTTTTTATGATAGAATCTTACCTACATTAACTACAGGATATACTATGGCAGAATTTACAAACGTAACCGTGACAAAAGAAGCAAACTTCTATTTTGACGGCAAGGTGACAAGCCGAACTCTGACTTTTGCAGATGGCTCGATCAAGACCTTGGGCATCATGATGCCAGGAGAGTACGAATTTGGTACGGCTGACTACGAGGTCATGGACATTACGGCGGGAGAGCTGGATGTAAAGCTTCCAGGGAGTGATAGTTTTGTAACTATTAAAGGCGGTGAGACCTTTGACGTACCTGCAAACTCAAAGTTTCAAGTCAAT
>Ga0316204_10010613_pt1 | contig 11807 bp, 6 predicted proteins | sample 6monrhotite_MG_2_FD_205661 | JGI IMG/M metagenome (GOLD analysis project Ga0316204, IMG submission 205661) | Microbial mat bacterial communities from mineral coupon in-situ incubated in ocean water Damariscotta River, Maine, United States -... | ecosystem: Environmental > Aquatic > Marine >...
AAGTGAATTCCCCTGTTTAGGCGAAGGTTTTTGAAGAAAACCAACACCTACAGGCTGAAAAAGGAGCCGGTGCGCCGCTAATGGCTATTAGGGCAAGTACATCAATTGGGTCCAGATTAGGAAATATGCCAATCCCGGCTAAGGCACAGCTGCTGAATCTTCAAATCTAGTGTAGCGGTGGCCACGCGATACGTGCCAAGCAGTCAACCTCAGAACTCGGTGTTCTGAATCAAATGACGTCACATATGCACGTCGGATCAGGACAGGATCATAGGTAGAAGCGCCGCCGTAAGACGCGCAAACGCTATTCGTCTGAAGACAAGATCAGGATCGTATTAGCCGGGTTACGAGGCGAAGACACAATTGCCGAGCTGTGCCTCCCGGCGGCTCCTCGAATATGCCGGTTCGTATCAGGCTTATGAGCCTTGTTTAGCGATTTGAAAAGAATACAGAACTCGGGAAACCTACACTTGTCATTTACCTTATTCGACTTCATCTAGACCTTTTTGCACACACCTTTGTCTTTGATTTACATCCTTGTCCAATAATTACGCACCGATGCGCCGGGGTGGACTTGCGCATCTTGCGCGTGGGTGGATTTAACAATGAAGAATTCGAAAGACTCCCAAATTGTAATGAGAGGAGTTGCTGAAGTTGCTGACCCGTCGGAGGGTGGTGCTTGCTCAGGCACAGACAGATTGCCTGCGGAAATACGTGCTGACCTACTAGCGGAGGTGCTTGATCTCGCCGCTGAAGCGATCATTTGTATTGATCCAAACCACCGCATCGCAGCTTTCAGCGTCGGCGCTGAGAAGATTTTTGGCTATACGCCTGAAGAGGTAATCGGACAGCATTTTGAAATTCTGCTGCCAATTGCATCCCGAAGCATTCATGAACGACACGTTGAGAATTTTGAGGGATCAAGAAAGCCGAACATGTTCATGGCGGGGACGGATGCGATCAAGGGGCTCCGAAAAGATGGGACAGAATTTCCCGCAGAGGCATCTATATCGAAAATAGCCAAAGAAGACGGAATTCATTTTGCTTTGGTGTTGCATGATATCTCAGCGTTGAAACAAGCGGAAGCTTCCGAGGCTCGCCTTGGGCATATTCTGGATAGCTCACTCAATGAAATCTACATCTTCAATGCTGGAACCTTGAAATGCGAAAAGAGTAATCGAGGTGCAAGAGCAAACCTCGGGTACGCCATGGAGGAGATGAGGACATTTGGTCTTCATGACATCATCCTCGAGATTGATCGTGATGGGGTTGATGGTTTGGTGGCGTCGCTTCGAGACGGAACTCGCAGTAAGATCACTCTTGAGACGAAACATAAGCGCAAAAACGGTTCATCTTATGACGCTGAAACATATTTGGAGTTGATTGAGTCAGACGGACATCATGTCTTTGTAGCGTTTGCCAGGGATATCAGCCAACGAAAAGCACAAGAAGAAAAGCTTCGCCTTGCGGCTGAAGAAGCTGCTCAAGCCAACCGATCCAAATCTGAGTTTTTGGCGAACATGAGCCACGAGCTACGTACTCCGCTAAATGCGATTTTGGGATTCTCCGATTTAATGCGTCAAGAGGCGTTTGGACCGATCGGAGACGATCAATATCTTGAATATGCTGGCGACATTTTCGATAGTGGAACCCATTTGTTGAGCTTGATTAATGACATTCTTGATTCAGCCAAAGTTGATGCCGGGAGGTTCTCGCTCAATGAGAAACTAATTGACGTGGCGGATGCAATCCTTCGCTGCGAAAGAATGGTGAAATCTCTTGCAGAAGGCTCAGAGGTCGAAATAGTGAATTGCATAGATCAACATTTGCCACCGCTCTATTGCGACGAGCGAGCTATCAAACAAATGTTGTTAAATCTGCTTTCCAATTCAATCAAGTTTACGGATGAGGGCGGCGAGATCATAGTATCCGCAAACATCACTGGTGATGGACAAATGAGCATTTGCGTTGCCGACAATGGGATTGGCATAGCGCCTGATGACCTTCAAAAAGTGCTGCTGCCCTTCAGCCAAGCAGACGCTGGCCTGTCTCGGGGCCATCAGGGTACGGGTTTGGGGCTATCTCTAACAAAATCATTGATTGAGCTGCACCAAGGTTCCTTGTCATTGGAAAGTGAAGTGGATGTTGGAACTGCTGCCACAATTCGGTTCCCCGCTGACCGTGCAATTGGGGAAACGTTTCAGAATGAGAGTTTGGTGCCCGTCAGCGCTAATGGAACAGGTTAGGTCGAGTGCACCGGGATACAGGCTCGCTGACAGGGACTTTTCATCTGAAGTATGGTTCAGGATTCGACATATTTTGAGATAGCCCTTCGTGCAGCCAAGTACCCTTTGGGGAGCTTTATAGCTGCTAAATCTTTGCGGGCGACGTTGTCGAGGAAGTCATTTTCGGCATGCTCAGAACGTCCGTCCGATTGCACTCTCTCAATGCACGCTGCAAAGAGGAGTTCCTTAGATTGAAAGTATTTGTAGAGAGTGGCTGTGGAGACATTAGCTGCTCGTCCGATGTCAGCTATCAGAGAGCCGTGAAAGCCATTGACCCTAAAGTACTCAATCGCTGCCGCATATATCTTCTCTGACTTCGCTTTCTGCAATTGCTTGCGATATTCACGTAACCCGCCGCTTTCGGTCAAACCCTCACGCCTCCCAAACTAGTATATATTGCGCAGCAACAATATCATCTGACGTGCTCCCCGAAAATGTCCGCATTTAGAGGTTAGTCTGTTCCTTGATTGAGGAGATGGACGATGAAGAGATCCCGGTTCACGGAAGAACAGATTATCGGGATATTGAAAGAGCATCAGGCTGGCTTCCGCGCCGCGGCCCGATGCCGCTCGCATAAAGATTGTGTTTTGTGCTACAGGGTCCTTGGCAATAAAGATAGGCATACCCACTGCAGGCATTATTGGGTAGAGTGAGAGCGCATTCGCTTCAACACTGGCGGCGGCAAGTCTGCAGTTTCTTCATAGAGGCCAAAGAGGCGCTTGCCAACAGAGTCGACGGAATAGTGGTGATCGACATATCGATTACCCTTGATGCCCAATTCCCTAAGACGCTCTGGAGAGCTATCCACTAGTTTCTTCAGCTCTTCCTTGATCTGTTCTGGATGAACATTGATCAGTGGGCATTCATCGGGGGCAAGCAACATTGAGCGGTCACGGACATAGGCCATAGCGATCTTGCCGCGGGCCATTGCTTCTAAAGCAGTATACCCGTGCCAACCGATAAGAAACTGATCTGCCACCACGTCGCATTCAGCGATCATCTCCATGACCTTCTCATTGCTGACGCCGGAGACGCTGATGAGCTCGATGGGCACGCCTTCTTCCTGTAGAGCATCAATGGCCGTAACGAGAAGTTCCGATCCCTTCGCCCAGGAATGGTTAGGAGCGTGGAGGATGCGCAGCGGGCGCTTTCCGTCCCAACTCACGCCAACATTGTTATATCTCTCAATATCGACGGGCCAGTACCACAAATTCTTCGCCGAAGGCACATAAGCCGTCATGTCGCCCATCGAGACCAGTGCCGTACATTTATCGCGGTAGATAGCCATGCGGGTTGCATTTTCAGTACTGTCGCATATGCAATTCACCATCGGCGAAATGCAATTGGTGCAACAGTTGAATTCGCCCAGCGCCTCAGTCTCTGGCCGGGTACGCACGTCGGCTCCATATGCATACAGATAGACGCGTTTACCGGCTTTCTGCAATAGGTCTAGCTCTTCTACCGAAACGCCGAACCGTCCGTCACGTTCCAGAAGACCCTGATCAAAGAAATAGTGAAAAATGTCGAACCTGTGAAGGCTGCGCAAAAAGACTAGCCGGTAGTACACCGGCAGCAGGAACGGTGCGTACTTTGCTATGAAGTCCACAGATGATTCCAGCTTAATGTCAAAGCCGCGGGTTATGTGGTAAGTGAGGTAGCAGATCGTCTTAGAGGAAAGCCCAAGCTCTCGGTCAGCCTGGGCCAACAAAGGCAAGGTCAGGATTGGGGTTACTCCCCAGAGGGTCGATGGTCGATGAAACCATTTCATGCGTAAATGCGCCCTTAGCTTCATAACCGGTGACGTAAGGGTATATAGACCTCGCAAGATCGTTGGCGCTGCGCGGCGTGTTCCCAGATACAAACGCACCTTCCAGGTTGAGCCGAATAATCGTGCTACTTCACGTATCCGTTGCCAGCCGAGTCGCGCTAGAATCTGCAGACGTCGCTTTTTCAGCAGCGGCGCTCCCCGCGCTTCTACAGCTTTCCTGTAAGCAGTGACTGTTCGTTCGGCCACCCTATTGGGGTGGTGCCATTTTTCGGCATATGCTCGTGAACGCATTCCTCGCTCGCGAAGCGCCTTAGGGTCACGAACCAGCTGACGAAGAGTTTCCTTAAGGCCATTGTAATCGGCAGAAACTATAGGTAGCTCTGCTCTCATGTCGTCGGGAAGAAATTTCAGGTCTGCGTCTCGCAGAAAAGCGACAACAGGCTTGCCTAGTGCCATTAGCTCTACGGCAAGTCCTCCATACCAACCAACCCGCACCTGATCGACCAACAGATCCACTGTCTCGTAGAGCGCACGGACCTCTTCATGTGGCACGCTTTCAACCAATACAATCTCAATGTTCTCGCCTTCAGCCTTCAGCTCTTCCAGAGTTTTGAGGATTAGTGGCGTTCCCTTAATGTCACGCCAGGTTGGCGCATGCAATACCCTTACAGGGGCTGTTTCGTCGAGTGGTGTTTTTGGCGGAGGTACCCAGTCATCGAGATCAACATTGGAATAGGGCAGAAACTCTCCATGCGGAATGTTGTGTAGAAGATCGGGATTCAGCGCAAAACTGGTGTCGAAATAGCGCGCCGACATTTCGATAATCTCGCGTTTGTAGGGATTGTAAACAGTCCCGCAAAAGGGTCTGCTGCGGCATTCCTCGCAGGCATTAACGGCAAACTCCTCAAGACAATATGTGGAAATTCGGCTGTCACATCCCTGGAAGGTGACGAAAGTGGAGATGCCAAGGCGGTGCAGAAGCGGTAGATCAGCCGCGATGCGTTTGCGCCCTACCTCAGATAGAAAAGAAGTGCCGAAGTTGAAATGTACCACGTCGGCCGTCAACACAACCTTGCCTATTGTTAGCCACCAGCGCCAGGATTTTAGCGGATCTCCACCGGCTCCTACCTTCAGATCCTGATCAACAGGATACCCGAAGACCTGTCGAAAGTAGACAATGGCTTTGGAGGTCACTCCATGTGAGCGTTCGCCTCGCGAAAGAAAGAATCCGTTGCCGCCGACGTCGAACGGTGCATGGACGATGTTTAGCTTTTTGTCTGTATTCCTAGTCCTGTCCGCTATGTCTTGCATTATGCGGACACTTCTATTTCGTCAGCTGTCTCAATATCACCCAGACTGTAAGTTACAGGCCTCTTCACGAGGGCTGCCGCAGCAAGATCTTTCTTATAGATCTCTGTTAGATGTGCCGTGATACGTTTGTTGGAATGGAAGCTGCGCACGAAGTCATAACCCGCACGGCCCAGCTCGTCTCTGCGCTCCTTGTTGTCAATCAACTCACGCAGTCGATCCTTAATGGTTACTGGATCGGCCGGAACCACTGGGCACCCTGGGATTTCATGGGCGACACCTGCATTCAGGCTTGAAATTACAGGGACACCGCTCGCCATTGCTTCAATGGCCGTGTTGCCATAGGCACCGAGACATAATTGTTCCACGAATATGTCGGCTGTCGCAAACATTGCAATGGCTTCTTTCCGCGTCATGTTCTGGATCATTCGTAAGTCGATCTTGAAGCCTTCGTTGCGCAAATCCTCGACAGCTTGTTTCACGAACTTTGTACCTTTCACGTCTTCCATAGCAGCGCTTGACGGAGCGTGCATCACAATTACTTCGTCACGAGATGCTGGGTCCCAGCCCGCACGATATTCAAGTTGCTCAAAATCGGGTTCCAGTGAGAGCGGGAAATATTCAAAATCTGAATTACAATACAACAGGTTAGGTGTTGAAACGAATACTCTGGTACCATGGTTTTCGGCACGGTAGAATCGGTCGAAATACTGATCACGCCAGCCGCGCGCTTTACAGTGCGCGCAGGCGTCGGCCACACTTTCGCCTCTGGCAGCGAATTCACTGATGATTTTTGTGAGAATGAAACAGCCGCGAAAATGGAAGTAGACCTGCTTTCCGCTACCGCGCAGCAGTTCCACATCGCTACCGTCAGGCAGAAAGCTCAAGAACCAGTTGAAATGGTAGACGTCGTGCAATGGCCATTGTCTCTCGAAGAAAGCCTCCAGCGTGTTAAGATTGAACGTATCGGTAACTGGCAGCGCGCGCATCTGCAAATCATTTCCGGCCCAATGGACGTGCTCATAATAGAGGTCGGGGTGGTAGACAGTAGCGTGATAGTGGTCGCTGCCTGCATAGCCTGGATTCATATCAAGGGTTTCATAGACAGCGTTGTGACCATTCTGATTCAGCGCATCTACCAAAAAGCGTGGCTGAACTGTAGAGTAGAGGCCGTGGAAGATTCTCAACTTGTGTGGATCCACCTCAGTTACCGTCATCTTCCTCATTTTGGGCGCGAATTTCTCTCGTACAGTCAGGGCATAAGCGCCGGTCCGTAAATGCCAGGCTGTTCGGATATAGGTCACAAATGCAGCAGGAACAAAAATCTTCTGTATTCTAAAACCCAACTCACGCCAAACGGCCTTCGTACGTGCTTTCCAACCACGCATGCACAATGAGAATGCTTCTAGGAAATGTTTGCTGATGGAGGTGCACACGGCGCGTGCGCGAACTATCAACTTTTTGGTCTCTCTCATAGCACCTCTTGTGCCTCGCATTATCGCCCTAGAAAAACGCAGTGTGTCCGACTGGCTAGCGATAGAGCTGTTGTTTTCGTCCGTAGGGCGGATGGTTCGCGCATCTTCGTCTAAGTTGCTTGGTTGTTTCTGCTGTGTCTCGGTTTCGAGGCCTGTTTCTGCAATCACCAGCGGACCGAAGTCATCTACCGTGCGTAGTTTAGCTTCTCCGTCCACGAAGTGGCGCATCCACAGTTCAATTGATGCGAAAGTCCACAGCACATTGGCCTTCGGAGCGCCTGCTAGGTGCTCTTTCATGGCGTCACGGCAGGCGTCCTCAGTCACAATGCCGCGATGCGCAAAACCGCCGAGGATCATCTCTTCGAAAAACGGGTACAACACCGTACGGTAGTAGGAGTTGTCAGGTGGACCGAAACCCATTTTCCCCCGTGCCCTAATGTCATCGGGGACAATACCTTTCATGGCATCGCGGAATACTAATTTTCCTTGGCTTTTGCCCAATTTCCAATCGTCAGGCATCTGCCAAGCGAGATCGAAAACCTCGCGGCCCAGAAGTGGCACGCGGCTTTCTAGGCCATGCGCCATGGATAATTTGTCCTCAATTGCCAGCAGACCTTGCATGTAGGTAAACAGGTCGTGGTGCTGCGAACGCTTCAAGCGAGACATGTCGACGGTTGAAGCCACATGTGCCTGGAAGACTTCTCGCGGCCAGGCGAGCAATTCACGACTTGCGAGGTCACCTGCCAGCAAATCAGGCGCGACGGCATCCGGAATCAGATGATTGATGAGCGTGTACCATGAGGATTCCCAATCCCTTGCAGGGTCGACAGCGTAGGCGTACCGGCCTTGGTAGCCGGCGAAGAGTTCATCTCCTCCGTGGCCCGACAGGATCACTTTTACCTGGCTTCCCGCTTCTCGCGCCATAACATAGGGCGCATAGCAGGTGGAGCCACGCGGCTCTTCTAGATGCCAGCCGATGGACGCGAAATTGTCTAGCAAATCGTTGGAGTTGATCTCCGTGAAATGGTGTTGGGTGTCAAAATGGCGACTCATCATCTCTGCGGCCATTCGTTCGTCAACTCCCTCTTCGGCTTTGGAGACCTGCTGCAGATCGAAACCACCACTAAATGTGTGTAGACGTCCCAAGTGGGGTCGTGCAATGGCGGTAATTGATCCCGTGTCCATTCCACCAGAGAGATAAGAAGCGATGGGAACGTCGCTCAACAATTGAGCCGTGACAACTTTACGGACGGTAGCGCGTAATTGCTGTGCACCGTCTGAACGGTCCCCGTTCAGCTGACTACCGGGGTGGAAAGACCAGTAGGCACGCCGCGTTAGAGAGCCATTCTCCTTTATGTGCAATATTTCTCCAGGCGCTACCGATTCAATGTTGGCGAAGCAGGTGCGCTGACCATGCACGTTTTGAAATCGTAGGATTTCAGCAAACGCCTTCATATCTGGCTGGCATGGCACATCGGAATCTGCTAAAAGTGCCTTGATCTCGGAACCAAAGACAAGCTTGTGGGCATTGCGCCAAACATAAAGTGGTTTTACGCCCATATAGTCTCGCGCTAGCACCATTATGCGATGACGTGGGTCCCATATTGCGAATGCAAAGACGCCGTCTAGTCTCGCAACAAATCCTTCGGGGTCGTCAAGATAGGAAGTCAGGATAACTTCTGTGTCAGAACTTGTACGGAATCTGTAGCCCTTGGCGATGAGCTCGTCGCGCAGCGCTGGCGAATTATAGATCTCACCATTATAGCAGATCGTCGCCCCAGTTTCTTCATGGGTCAGCGGCTGCGCGCCTCCGTTGGGGTCCAGTATTGCAAGCCGGGTATGAGCGAAACCAATCGGTCCATTTACGCAGGTATCATGCCCATCCGGTCCCCGGTGACGCAATCTTTCCGCCATCGCTGCAAGAAGGGTGCCCGATGGCCGCTGTCCATCGAACAGAAAGGTTCCGGCTATCCCACACATATCCTCAACTGACCCCAGGCATATGTTTTGGCACTAAGGTGTAGAAGCAGGAAACCGCGTCAAATTCAAAACACTCAACGATATCAAACGTTTCTTCTAATTTTTTGTCCCCCCAAGAGCGATCAAAATGAAACAAATGATATTTATCTATAGGTTGCATGCTGGGATCATCGGGGCGGTAGGGTGGCGCTCCGGGAACCATGCCAATCCAAAGGAGAAGCGTACCGTCTTTTGTAAGTACCCTGCGAGCCTCAGTCATCGTCATATCAATTGACAGGACGTGATCCAGTGATGTGGCAATGATAACTGAATCAAAGACATTGTCCTGCCATGGCAGAAATTCCGCGACACCCCGTGCGAACTGGAATGGGTGAGGTTGATGTGGTTCTAGCGGATCAATGCCACTGATTAGATTAGTGGGGTAGCCTTGAAGATACCCTGGAGTGCCAACGGTGCCGCAACCAACATCAAGCACTCGCCCCCTCAAATACGGCGCCATAAAGTCCCGGAAAGCAGAGACGACGGTATTATTTATGTCACTACAGTTGTGCTCTGGGTCGTCCCGATAAGCGACATCATTGGCGGGCAATCGCTCTTCCCAAAACTCGAATGCCCGAGGGTGTGTATCCTTTAGCTGGATGAGCGCAGTGTTCATCGTCAACTGCTCATTCATCGCTAGTGGCGAGATGTTACGCTCCTGACTCTCCCGCCAGGATAGGCGATGGGGCACTCCACGGGTGGAGAGGATGCGGGCATTCAACTCTATCCCTCTGCTCACCATTTCGTTCCCGAGTATCGCGTTTGTTGTAGCACGATGGGTCTCTTCCTCGGAACGTAGGAGGGTTAGGATAGCAATCTCACGGGAGGCAAACGCATCCATTGCCCGATTTAGAGCTCGTTCTTCAGTCGTGGCCAGTCGAAATTCAATAGACTCTTCCAGATTTTTGAAATTGTTTGCCTGTTCATTCCGCAGGAGTTGCAGAGCATCTGTCTCGCTCTTTTCCAAATGTTTATCGGCGACCTGATTTTCAAACCATTCTTGTATCATCACTTCGACATTATCGGTTATGGCACGGGCCATGTGCGCCCACTCAGCACGCAACGTGGCTTCTCTGTTATCCTGTTCACTTCGCAGAAGTCGGAGAATATCTTTCTCTCTGACCACCGCATGTTCGGCGGCTATGTTGTTAGCACGCTCCTGAGCTTGGAGTAGTTCTTGCTTAACAGATTTCTCAATGCCCTTGCGATAGATGCTCGACTCCTCCTGTAGCGTTTTGCTTAAGGTTTCGCTCCATGTCTCCATCTGTTTTCGTATTGCCGCTTCTACATGGTCAGTGATGGATCGGGTCGTCCGCTCCCACTCGGCACGCAAGGTCGCTTCTCTATTTTCTTGTTCGCTGCGCAATAGCGACAAAATCCGCTGTTCTACCTGTCCAACATGCTCCATTGAGCGATTGACTGCGCGTGTCTCCAGCAACTGTTGAGTGTCGCTATCCAACTGCATGGATTTAGATGCTGTATCTTGCACCTTTGAATCGCTCGATACTTTCATATCGGCGCGTTCTTGTGACTTGTTCATAACGGCTCATGTCTCCAGACGACCGAAGGATAATAGACAGCACCGAATGGAAAGCCGTCCCGCTGGATTTCCAGTTTGTACATCATATGATGGTACTCATAGAAAGTTGTTTCATTGGGGCGGTTAGGTATGATGCCAACGGACACGATATATGTTCCCGACGCCATTTGTATGGGGTCGAGCCGAGCCTCTATTGTACCGTTCCGGCCAGGTCGAGTTCTATAGGGAGCATCATCGTAATTGCGCAATTCCTCGTCTCGGCGCACATTACATGTACTAAACTGGCAGATGAGCTCAAGATCGGCTTCACGTTGTATGCCAACGGCCAGACCCAAGGTGTCCTTTGGTAGATTGCCTTTACACGAATAATGCACACGTATCGTCATCACGCGATCAGTGAGAAATACACTCGATGGCTTGTCCTCTTCATTTAGGAATTCCACTTGGTCGATAACTATTGGGCCACGCCGAAATACCTTTTGCGGCTCTTTTTGGACGAGTGCCGGAGATAGGTCTTCGTCGATATCAAGAGACTTATTTTCGAACGCATCGCGGTCGTTGCGAAGCTGATGGATGGAATTGGCTTCGTGTGCTGTTTTTCTATTCGTTATCGCTGCGTGCAGTTCCTCTTCCCCCTCATCTGGATTCGATCGAAGAGTTGTCTGAGGTAGGGTTTCAATGGGCTCGGGAGTGCGGGGGGGCTCCTCTGGGGCGGCATCCTCCTCCTCTGGCTTGGAGGGCACCAGTTTGGCCGAATTCGGCATTGGCGTGTCTGTTTGGGAGAGTGTTGCTGTTTGCGGAAATTCTGCAACCATCTTTCCAGCGGGATCAGCAGCGATCCCGGCTGCTCCAAGTGTTTCGGGATCGACGTCAACCAGCTCACCTTCCTCGCCAGATACCGCTAGATGGATATGGTAGTCATAGGCGCGCACGACTTCCAGAGAGTCACCCAGCATCTTTACTTTACCGTCTTCTAGCCAGAGTGCCCTGTCGCAGAGCTGAGATACGAGATGCGTGCCATGAGTAACTAGCAACACAGTGCTGCCACTAGCACAGATTTCCTTGATACGCCCTAGGCATCGATGAACAAAAAAAGCGTCTCCGGTCGCCAGTGCCTCATCAATGATAAGAATATCGGGGTCTATAGCCACCGCGGTGGCGAAAGTGAGTCGCCCCTTCATGCCGGTTGAGTAAGTCTTAAAGGGTTGGTCGATTGCGTGAGCCAGGCCACTGAACTCTATGATCCAGTCGCGTTTGCTATCGACTTCCTCCGGTGTCATGCCTAGATAAAGAGAGCCGATGCGAATGTTTTCGCGACCCGTCAGATCATCTTGAAAACCTGTGCCCAGTTCAAGGATTGCCGAGAGCTTCCCACGAATATCCACTGTCCCCTGACTTGGTGATAAAGTACC
>Ga0316204_10010614_pt1 | contig 11806 bp, 10 predicted proteins | sample 6monrhotite_MG_2_FD_205661 | JGI IMG/M metagenome (GOLD analysis project Ga0316204, IMG submission 205661) | Microbial mat bacterial communities from mineral coupon in-situ incubated in ocean water Damariscotta River, Maine, United States -... | ecosystem: Environmental > Aquatic > Marine >...
GGAGCATGAAAATATGAGTAAAAATAATTTTTTGTGGGAGTTGTAAAATGAATTCATTTTGATACAATTGTACAAACGCCATTCAGGGAGCCAAATCGATGACGACGCCTGCCCAAACCCGCAGCACCCCAGCGCATGTACGTGGCAAATTTTCGCACCGCATTGGTGATGCTCCGTTGGCGCGTCGCTTGGCGAAGTCAATTCAAGGCGATGTTCTATTTGACGCCTATTCGCGCGGTAGATACGCGACCGATGCGTCGGTTTATCAGATCGAGCCGCTGGGTGTGGTTATTCCAAAAACCATCGAAGACATCCAGATCGCTATGGAAATTGCCCGCGAAGAAGGGGTGCCGGTCCTGCCGCGCGGTGGTGGAACATCGCAATGCGGACAGACAGTTGGTGAAGCGTTGGTCATTGATGTATCCAAGCATATCAATCGCCTTCTTGAATTTGACCCCGTCGCTCGAACTGCCATCGTTGAACCCGGTTTGGTACTTGATCACCTGAATGCCGCCGTGAAAGACCAAGGGTTATGGTTTCCGGTTGATGTGTCCACGTCCAGTCGGGCAACCCTGGGTGGGATGACGGCCAATAACAGTTGTGGGGCGCGCTCTATTCGCTATGGGACCATGCGCGATAATGTAACAGCAATTGATGCGATTCTGATGGATGGCAGTGCCATGCGGTTTGGTGAGATCTCTAGCAATGCGGGGCGAGCTGATTTAAGTGAAAGCCAGGCGGCACTGGTCGATAAATTGTTGCAATTGGGGAGCGTCAACGAGCCGGAAATTCGGGCCAGATTTCCGGACGTCATGCGCCGGGTTGGCGGATACAATGTTGATGCGTTGTTACCGGGTGGTGCACCAAAAGGCGCGTGGGCGGAAGCGATGGTAAATCGCTCACAAGCCTACCCAAACCTGGCTCACCTGCTGGTTGGCTCCGAAGGGACGCTCGGGTTTTCCACAAAAATCCTCCTAGACCTACAACCGCTAGCAAAAGAAAAAGTTTTGGGTGTTTGCCATTTTCCGACCTTCTATTCAGCTATGGATGCGACGCAACATATTGTGAAACTCGGGCCGGCGGCGGTCGAATTGGTGGATCGCAACATGATCAATCTGGCCCGCGAAATCCCCATCTTTAAAGCGACTGTCGATGCCTTTGTCGAGGGTGCGCCGGACGCCATTCTGTTGGTCGAATTTGCTGGTGACGACAGGAATGAACAGCTACGGGATCTGAATCGTTTGGATGAACTCATGGGTGACTTGGGTTTTGCGGGCGGCGTGGTTAAGGCTGTCGATCCTGGATTTCAAAAAGCCATTTGGGAGGTTCGCAAATCGGGCCTCAACATCATGATGTCCATGAAAGGCGATGGAAAACCCATTTCCTTCATTGAAGATTGTGCGGTTCGCCTTGAAGACCTAGCTGACTTTACCGAACGTTTGACCGAGGTATTTCACCAGCAAGATACGGAAGGAACCTGGTATGCGCATGCTTCCGTTGGCTGCCTGCATGTGCGCCCGATTGTTAATTTGAAAGGCGACTTGGGTGCCCGGCAAATGCGGACCATCGCCGACACGGCCTTTGAAATGGTCCGCGAATACAAAGGCTCGCACTCCGGCGAGCACGGGGACGGACTGGTGCGCTCAGAATTTCACGAGGCCATGTTTGGGCCAAAAATGGTCGATCTATTTGGTGAGGTGAAGTCGGCTTTTGATCCGGCGGGGCAAATGAACCCAGGCAAAATTGTTGATCCACCGAAGATGGATGATACCAGCCTGATGCGATTTAACAGCGACTATAATCAGCTTGATCTTAAGACCGGTTTGGACTGGAGCGAGTGGGGTAGTTTCGCCAGCGCAACTGAAATGTGTAACAACAATGGGGCATGCCGCAAACGCGACGCGGGCGTCATGTGTCCATCCTTCAGAGCTACAGGTGAGGAAAAACATTTAACCCGTGGCCGCGCCAACACGCTCCGCCTCGCTCTTTCGGGGCAGCTTGGAGAAGGTGCAATAACCAGTGATGAAATGCTGGAGACCATGAAACTTTGTGTTGGCTGTAAGGGATGTAAGCGCGAATGCCCAACCGGCGTCGACATGGCGCGAATGAAGACGGAATTTCTCTACCAGTACCGAAACCAGAATGGCCTCAGTTTGTTTGAGCGTGCAGTGGCTTACCTGCCGCGCTACGCACCCATTGCATCAAAGCTGAGTTGGTTGCTCAATCTTCGTGATCAAGTTCCGGGGTTGGCCATTCTCAGTGAATGGGTGCTGGGTTTTGCGGCGAGAAGAAAACTTCCAAAATGGTCACCGGAACCGTTTGGAGAACCAAGTAAAGAGGCGGGTGAGCCGGACTTGATTTTGTGGGCGGATACGTTCAGCCGATATTTCGAGCCGGATAATTTGCACGCCGCATTGCGCGTACTCAGGGCCGCGGGATATACGGTTCATCTGGCAGCACCCGCTGACGGCGGAAGGCCGCTTTGTTGTGGGCGTACATTCCTTGCGTCCGGATTAATAGATCAAGCGAAAGAAGAAGCACAACGTGTGCTGGCGAGTTTTAGCCCCTTAATTGCCCGTGGTATTCCTGTTGTCGGCCTCGAACCCTCGTGCCTGTTAACCCTGCGTGATGAATTTAAGGCGATGTTCCCGGGTCAGGAAACCGACGCGCTGGCAGACAACGCGTTTTTGATTGAAGAGTTCCTGGCCAGCGAACTGGAGGCCGGTCGGCTCAAACTTCCCCTACATCCCATCGCACAAAAGAAAGCCCTGTTGCATGGGCATTGCCATCAAAAGGCATTCGACCAGATGGGAGCCGTTGAAAGCATATTGAACGAAGTGCCGGAACTGGAGACGGAAGTGATTGAGAGCAGTTGTTGTGGGATGGCCGGATCGTTCGGCTATGCAAAGGAGACGGTAGAGGTATCCAAAAAGATGGGTGAGCTTGATGTGTTGCCGGCGGTTCGCCGTGCGGGTATGGAGACGTTGATTGTCGCCGACGGGACAAGCTGTCGCCATCAGATCGCGGATGGGGCTTCTCGTCAGGCCGTCCATGTTGTTCATGTCCTTGATCTAGCATTGCGTGGGGGGTGAGAAAGTTTCCATGCCGATAGTTAACGTCAACGATAACGCACCTGAAAAAATTGTCGCCAATGGACAAACCACTTTGCATGAGGAAGTGGCGACCAAATTGCGAGAACTTATTTACAACGGCGAGCTTGCTGATGAATCGCGGGTGCCGGAAAAAGGACTGTGTGAGCGGTTTGGCATTTCGCGAACCCCCTTACGCGAAGCACTGAAAGTTCTGGCCCGTGAAGGCTTGATCTCTTTATTGCCGAACCGCGGTGCGCGGATTGTCAAATTAATGCCCTCCGATATTGACGAAGTGTTCCCGGTTATGGGCGCGCTTGAGGCTGTCGCCGGTGAAGCGGCTTGCGAAAAAATAAGTGAGGATGGGATCGCCGAAATTCGTGCCTTGCACTATCAAATGGCCCTGCATCACACGCGGGGCGAACGTGCGGAGTATTTCGCCTGCAACCAGATGATCCATGAAAAAATACTGGCGGCGGCGGACAATCCTACCTTGTCACAGGTTTACAAAAGCCTTTCGCTGCGCATCCGCCGGGCGCGCTATATGGCCAATATACCGAAAGAACGGTGGGATCAGGCGATGGCAGAACACGCTGTTATCCTCGAAACTCTGGCGGCACGCGACGGCGCAAAGCTGGGCGCGCTCTTGAAAACCCATTTGCTGAACAAAAGCGAAGTCGTCAAAGCGACCATACGGGAAAACGAATCGTAGTTTCGTTCCCAACAGATCGCGAGAGGTCCTCAGGATTGGAAAATTCCATTGTTTTTTGAAGACTAATGAACAACGAGTGACAACCATCACAGCATCTTCCGAGCGCGTCGTCTAAAAAGAGGAGACTAGAGTATTTCCGGCGATTTTTGAATCGTCTGAAATACCCTAACTCATTGATTTTACCGCAAAGCCACGTTCGCAAATGAACCCATTCGCTCCGGTTTTGCTCTAGTGATCTGATCACCCCCCATCAACTTCCCATCAAGGTATTTCCGCAAGCCCTTTGTGCTGTTAAGCTATAAAGTGGAAATAAGGGGCGTATATGCTTAAACAACTGAAAAGTTTTGTGTTTGGTGAAGAAACGCCAGGCGATTTGCCGGAACGCGTCCAAGACAGCATATCAAAACAGCAACAAGAGAGCGAAAAACTTATCGGTTGGGTTCAGTTCGCACTGGTCGCAACGTTTTCGCTGCTTTACGCCCTATCGCCGAAGACCGGTAGTAACTTGATGTTTCAGCCGGTACCCTGGGCGATTTCTCTCTATTTTCTGTTCACGCTGATCCGACTGGTCGCAGCCTATAAAAATTATCTGCCGAGATGGCTGCTCATCTGGTCGGTGATTATGGATATGGGCCTGTTGATGTTCCTGATCTGGAGTTTCCATATTCAGTATGAGCAACCGGCTTCGTTCTATCTCAAAGCACCGACGCTGATGTATGTGTTTATATTTATTGCTGTGCGGGCCCTGCGCTTTGAGCCGCAATACATCATGTGGGCGGGGCTGACCGCTGGTGTTGGCTGGGCCAGCATGGTCGGCTACGTGCTGGTGGCAAACCCTGAAGACACAATGATTACCCGCAACTACGTTGACTACCTGACATCGAATGCGGTTTTGATTGGTGCAGAGATCGACAAAATTTTGTCCATCCTGGCAGTCACCGTGGTTCTTTGTGTTGCTGTGTTACGCGCTCAACGTATTTTGAACAAAGCGGTAATCGATGCGACGGCGGCCAAAGACTTGTCACGGTTTGTTTCGCGCGAAGTTGCGGACCGGATCACGTCAGCAGATCACGCCATTCAGCCCGGCGATGGAGAATCGCGGATTGGGACAGTCGTTTTCACCGATATAGAAGGTTTTTCGACTATTTCGGAAAAACTAACGCCGCAGCAGCTGGCGCAAATGCTGAATGAGTATTTTGAGGCGACCAGCAAAATCATAGAAGCCAATGGCGGGGTCATAACCCAGTTCCAGGGTGATCTTATGCTGATCACCTTCAATGCGGTTACCCGAGATGATGATCACGCCATTAACGCCATGAAAACGGCCATCGGTATTCGCGAATTGTGCGCGCATCAAACCTTCTGCCATGGCGGGCTCCTGCCGACACGATGTGGCGTCAATACGGGAGATATTGTGGTTGGCGCCATTGGCTCAACGGATCGGCTGAGTTTTACTGTTCATGGTGATCAGGTGAATGTCGCAGCGCGCCTGGAACAGCTAAACAAGCAGTATGGTTGTTATATTCTGGCTGGTGAAAATACGGTCGAAGCGTGTGCGGGTGCTTTTGATTTTGAGCAAACGGGTGAGGTCACAGTGCGCGGCAGGGAAGCACCAACAAAGGTGTATACGGTTCATGATCGGCGAACGGAAATAAGGGAGTTCGCCAACTCGACAAATCCGGAACCGGCTTCCAGTTCCGTCACATAGGCGGGCATTTGTGTAAGAGAGCTTTCGAAATTTTTCAGATTGGCGACACCGACGGCGTTCGGAAAATAGCCGAACATGGGTTGATCGTTGGGCGAGTCTCCAACAAACACAAAGTCACCTTTTTCCTTTTCGATGTCACAGTCAAAGACATCGGCCATCAAAATTTTTGTCATCGTCAATTTGTCGTAGTCACCGATCCAGCCATTGACATGAATAGAGCTAACTTTCGCGGTCAGGCCGTTGTCTTCCATGAGAGTTACGATCCGCTGGATTTCGGGTTCTGGTAACGGGGCGACGTCTTCACAAAAATCGATGGCGATATCGGCTTCCCGGTAATTTTGATCAGACGCCAGCGCCGATCCAGGAACTTCGCGCAAAATCAGTTGGGACACATCATCAAGTCGCCGACGGTTTTCGGCGCGTTGCGCGTCCGTTGCGGAGAACCGTTTTTTAAACGTACGCATTTCGTGATCATAACAGAAATAGAAAGCGCCATTTTCGCCAACGATGGCGTCGATCGGCCACATACGGGCAAAATGGTCGCACCAACCGGCCGGTCGCCCCGTTATTGGAATGACTTTTAATCCGGCGTCCTGCAGCCGCGCCAATGCGGTATAGGCATCAGGTGTAAGCCGTCCTTCGGTTGTGATGGTGTCATCAATGTCCGCCAGCAGGTATTTAACAGATTGAATTTGCTGAGCCGGAAATTCCGTCAGGGGGCGCATGGCGGGAACTCTTCCATAAGTTTTGATAACATAAAACCGTTAAGTTAGCACGTTCGTTGGGCGCACTCTGCACAAACTTAACCGCGCAGAGTGCCTCCCGTCGATTTTGAGACGTTGGCAACAATTTTACTGGCGACAGCTTCAATTTCCGCGTCGGTCAGGGTTTGCTCAGTTGGCTGCATGGTCACGGATATGGCAATGGATTTTTTACCGTCGCCCAAGTTTCCGCCAGCAAAGACATCAAACACACTGACGTCTGTAATCAGTGTTTTGTCCGCTCCGCGTGCCGCACCGACAATGGCGCTCGCTGCAACTTGCTCATCAACAACGAAGGCAAAATCGCGATCAACGCTGTGCAGTTGGGGAAGCTCCAAATGAGGTTTAGCGGCTGATTTTTTGGCTTTCGGTTTGGGTAGTCCGTCGACAAAAATCTCGAACGCGGCGATCGGGCCCTTGATATCCATCTTGCGCAGGATTGCCGGGTGAATTTCACCGAAGTAAGCAAGTTTGTTTTTGGGTCCCAAACACAAGGCACCTGAACGGCCCGGGTGATACCAGGCGGGCGCTTCGGTCAATGCCTGCAGTTTATCAACCGGCGCACCCAGATCCTCAAGGACCGCCAACGCGTCGGCCTTGGCATCAAACACATCGACGGGACGGGGTTTTTGACCCCAGTGGCGATCACCGATCTGATTGGTGCGAATTCCCGTAGCGACGATGATCTGATCTTCAGGTTCGTCGCCAGAGAACTGCGGGCCCACTTCGAACATCGCCGCCGAGTTGGTGCCACGAGCCGCGTTGCGATTGGCCGCGTTTAACAAATTGGGTAACAGATTGGGGCGCATCACATCCAGATCCGAGCTGATCGGATTTACCAGTTTGACACTGTCAGAAACACCACCAAACAAATCTGCGTCAGCGTTGGCTAAGAACGAATAGGTAACCGCCTCGACCATGCCGCGCTTTGCCAAAACGCGCCGCGCTTGTGAATGGCGTTTTTGTTCTGCCAGCAAGGCGTCTTGTGGTAATGCGGTATCCGGTTTTACCGGTACGGGCGGAATTTTGTCGAACCCATAGATGCGAACAACTTCTTCTACCAGACAGGCTTCACCGACAACATCGCTGCGCCAGGACGGAATGGATACTTTCAGCACCCCATTGTCGCCGCCCACACCAAAGCCAAGAACCATCAAAATACGTTCGATCTCATCGAGCGTAACCTCGACACCGCCGAGGGTTTGAATGCGCTCGGGTCGCAATGTAATTTCACGCTGCCAGGCGGGTTGCACACCAGAATTAACAACTTCGGAAGGTTCGCCGCCGCATAGATCAAGGATCAGGCGGGTGGCAATCTCCATTCCGCTTTCGAGAAAAGCCGGATCAACACCGCGCTCGAAGCGAAAGCGTGCGTCGGAGATAATCTGTAGTTTGCGTCCCGTTGTTGCTGTGCGGATCGGATCGAAGTAGGCGCATTCAATAAAAACATCTGTTGTCGCCTCCGTGCAGCCACTTTCCTCACCACCCATGATGCCGCCGAGCGCCTCAACCTTGCTGTCATCGGCAATGACGCACATCTCCGCGTCGAGTTCGTATTCCTTGCCATTGAGCGCCATCAGCTTTTCGCCCGATTTCGCCATTCGCGCCTGCACATGCCCATCCAGCTTGCTCACGTCAAACACGTGCAGGGGGCGGCCTAAATCCATCGTCAGCAAATTTGTAATATCGACCAGTGCAGAAATTGGACGGAGCCCGATGGCGAGCAATTTGTCTTTCAGCCATTTCGGGCTTTCGCCATTTTGCACGCCACGAATGTATCGACCCACAAACTGCGAACAGGCGCTATTTGTGTCGTCATTGAAATTCAGATGCACCTGCACCGGGCTCTCAAAAGTTCCGGGCACGGGACCGTTGGCAAGTGGCTTCAAACTGCCCAACCCGGCGGCAGCCAAATCGCGGGCAATGCCACGAACACCCAGGCAATCACCCCGGTTCGGTGTAATTGCAATCTCAATGATCGGATCGTTCAGACCCATGACGTCAACAACAGGTGTTCCGATTTCGGCATCATCATCCAGCTCAATGATGCCATCGTGTTCATCGGACAACCCCATTTCGCGTTCGGACAAAAGCATGCCGTTACTGAGAACACCGCGAATTTCAGTTGGTTTCAGCGTTATGTCGGTTCCCGGTATATAAGAGCCACCGGGCGCGAACGCGCCCTTCATTCCGGTCCGTGCGTTGGGCGCACCGCAGACAAGTTCGACCGTTCCAGTGCCGGTATCGACTTCGCACACACGCAGGCGGTCCGCGTTGGGATGTTGCTTGGCTTCGACGACGTAGCCCACAACAAAGGTCTCCAAACCTTTTGCCCGGTCACTGACTTTTTCGACTTCAAGGCCAACCATCGTCAGTTTTTCGACGATCTGATCCAGGGTGGCTTGTGTGTCCAAATGCTCTTTGAGCCATTCAACGGTAAATTTCATCGGTTCAGCCCCCCGACCAGACTTGGGACATCCAGCGTGCTAAAGCCATAGTGACGCAGCCAACGCAGATCGGATTCATAAAACGTTCTCAGATCGGGGATGCCATATTTCAGCATGGCCATGCGCTCGACGCCCATGCCGAAGGCAAAACCCTGATATTTGGTCGAATCAATGCCACAGTTTTCAAGGACAGCCGGGTTAACCATGCCGCAACCAAGAATTTCCATCCAGTCGTCACCGCGACCAATACGAAAGGTTCCGCCGTCGCGAATGCAACCAATATCAACTTCGGCGCTCGGTTCGGTGAAGGGAAAATAACTGGGTCGGAAACGCACGGGCAAATCATCGACACCAAACAAGGCCCGGCAAAACTCTATAATGCAGCCTTTCAGGTGACCCATGTGGGTTTTCTCATCAATCCAAAGACCTTCGATCTGATGAAACATGGGCGAATGGGTTGCATCGTAATCACACCGATAGGTCCGGCCCGGGACAATGATCCGAAATGGCGGCTCGCTATTCATCATGGTGCGAATTTGCACGGGACTGGTATGGGTCCGCAGCACTTTGCGATCCGCAACGTCACCGGGCAGGTAAAAGGTGTCATGTTCCTGACGTGCTGGATGGTCCAATGGAATGTTCAGGGCCGTGAAATTATGCCAGTCGTCTTCAATGTTCGGACCTTCCGCGACGGTCATCCCCATTTCGCCGAGGATTGCTACCATTTCGTCAATGGTCTGACTGATCGGGTGGATGCGGCCTTCCTGCTCAGGGCGGACGGGCAAGGAGATGTCGACACTTTGTTCGGCCAGTTGGGCATTAAGTGCAGCGTTTTCCAACTGGGTTTTGCTGGTCTCTATGGCGGCGGCGACTTCATCTTTGATGACGTTGAGGGCCTGACCGGTTGCCCGACGTTGGTCCGGGTCCAGAGCACCCAGTCCCTTCATCATCGCTGTGATGCGGCCTTTTTTCCCGAGTGCACTGACGCGAATATCTTCCAGAGCAGCGAGATCACCCGCGGCTGACACCGCATCCATCAGTTCCGATTTAAGGTTATCCAAATTTTCCATTGCGCGTCACCGTTTCCCAAAAATGACAAACGGGAGCCCCCGCTGATGGCGGCTCCCGTCTCCAAAGACTTGTAAGCGTTTTAAGGACGCTTAATCATATAAGCGTTTTTGTGCGCTTAAGCGGACTTGGCGAGAGCGGCCTGGGCCTGATCTACCAATGCCTTAAACGCTTCCGGCTCATGGATCGCGATATCCGAAAGGATTTTGCGATCAACTTCGATACCGGCCTTGCTCAACCCGTTCATAAACTGCGAATAGGTCATGTCGTGTAGTCGCGTACCAGCGTTGATCCGCTGAATCCACAGGCTGCGGAACGTGCGCTTGCGCACACGGCGATCGCGGTAGGCGTACTGTCCCGCGCGCTCGACCCGCTCTACGGCAGCGCGAAAGACGTTTTTATTACGGCCCCGATAACCCTTGGCCTTCTTTAATACTTTTTTGTGGCGGGCGTGGGTGGTTACGCCTCTTTTAACTCTTGCCATTCGATTGGTTCCTTATTCTCTTTAACTAGGCGTTGGGCATATAAGACTTAACGATCCGCGCATCGGCAGCACACAAAATCATTGTGCCACGGGCTTTTCGTTTCATCTTTTGAGGGCGTTTGCTCATACCGTGGCGTTTATAGGCCACGTTGGCGCGCACTTTGCCTGTACCGGTCAACCGGAACCGCTTCTTGGCGCTGGACTTAGTCTTCAGCTTGGGCATTTCGTTTTCCTATCTATTTTCTTGGTCTTTGTCGTTAAAAACAAAGGCCTTTGGTCAACACAAGAGCGGCTGGGCATGCCCTGCCGGACCGCTCGGAAGCGCGGTTTATAGCGCCACGTGTGCCCAATGGCAAGCTGTACGTGGTGATGAAGTCAGTTAATTATGGGTGCGCATCGCTCCATTTGTTGCATTCGGCCCAGGTTGGGTCCTGACGAGTGATCCTCAGTTTTCTATCCAGTCGTCAAAACACCCGGTTCTGTGCGAAAACCCTCAATCCGTCACCCCACGTCGAGTAGATGTATCGGGCAGCGGCTTTGGTCAACTCATCGCGGTATCGTTGGTATTGCATTATGATCAAACAAATCAGGGAGGCGTATGTGCGCTGTTAATCTATGTGAGGCACAAAAGAATGCTAGAGCAAAATCGGAGCAAATGGGTTCATTTGCGAACGTGACTTTGCGGTAAAATCAATGAGTTAGGGCATTTCAGGCGATTCAAAAATCGCCGGAAATGCCCTAATGTCGGTGAACGTGTAAACGCTGAGGTGTGCGCCCGATTAGGACTTCAGGCGCAACACCCGTCCCCCGCCTGAATAGGGGGGCATTTGATGTCGCCGTAGGAACAATAAACGCAGCAATCACCTTTGAGGGGGCGCAACACGGCGGCGCAGCCTTCGCAATCATAAAAGAACTGACAGGCGTTCGTCGGCATCGTCTCGGTTTTCACATGTCCACACTCAGGGCAGGTGAGTGTTGATTGCGCTATGACTTTGATCTCGTTCATGAGCTGGTTCCAGAGTTTTTGTGCCGACGCATCAGTGCTATGACGGTGACAATAAGGCTCAGGCCCAACAACGGCAGAAGGATTGCATCAAGGCCGGATACATAGGCGGCAAGGCCCAAGCCACCCATCAGCCAGACAAGGGCAGGCGTGAAACAGCAGATCGCCAGTATAATCGTGCTTGCGACGCCTGTTTTCAGGAGTTTTTTGTCGTCCATCCAGCATTTCCCCTCAGTAATTTGACCAAGTATTTGACCAAGTATACGCAGACGGATGACCCAGCAGGCAAATCACGATTGTGTAACTGAAAGGGCCTATGATGGTGGTGTTCGACGAAATCCTTGTTTATCTTGTTTTATCAACAATTTGCGACCTCACATAAAGGGTACAGAATGGCAGACAAACCGGAGAGCGGCATCGAGGTGCCGGACCTTGAGCAGGCATCGAAGCAAATGGCCGCCTTCGCCGAGCGCTCGACGCGCATTGTTCAGGCCTTTATGGACAGACAATCATCAAATGATGACTTCCAGGTCT
>Ga0316204_10010617_pt1 | contig 11800 bp, 14 predicted proteins | sample 6monrhotite_MG_2_FD_205661 | JGI IMG/M metagenome (GOLD analysis project Ga0316204, IMG submission 205661) | Microbial mat bacterial communities from mineral coupon in-situ incubated in ocean water Damariscotta River, Maine, United States -... | ecosystem: Environmental > Aquatic > Marine >...
CATCAAGAATGGGCAGTAAGTCGCTTTTGCTTATAACAACCAGGTCAGACTTGCGAAACATGACGGGATACTTGGCCGGTTTATCATCGCCTTCAGGTACAGATAACAGGGTGACGTTCAGGTGTTGTCCCAAATCAAAGCTTGCAGGGCAAACAAGGTTGCCTACATTCTCAATGAAAACAATATCAAATTTTGATAAATCAAGATTATGTAATGCCTGATGAATCATGTGAGCATCAAGGTGACAGGCGCTACCAGTAGAGATTTGAATGGCTTGTACGCCATGTTGGCGTATTCTTTCAGCATCATTTTCTGTCTCAAGATCACCTTCGATAACGGCAATCTTTATATCCTTATCCAGTTGCTGAATGGTTGCTTCAAGCAAAGCAGTTTTACCTGCACCGGGGGACGACATTAAATTGATTGCTAATACCTGATGTTGATCAAAGTGGTCGCGATTGTGTTTAGCGGTATGATCATTTTCGCTTAGCAGACTGTGTAAAACTGTTACGGCTTCTTTGCCGCTTTCTGTTTTATGCAATTTTCCACCGGGTTTAATGAAATTTTCATTGCCGTGAGTTATGTTGCAACCGCAGGTATCACACATGATGGAACTCCCGTTAAACTTTTAATACATTTATAATAACGCTTGATATTGCAGCGCAAAAACTATAAATAAAATTTATCAGTGAATGCTTTCACTGTTAGTTATGTCATTAGAGGTATCGTCTTTATCAAGTTCTACACTCATTAACAATAATTCATCACCACTTACCAGACTAGTCTGCCAGTCACCGCATTGATTGCAAATAAGTTTATTCGGCAAGGCATCTGATTCGCATCCACATTTATTACATTTCACCTTAATTGGCAGGCATTCAATAACGAGTTCAGTACCTTCTGCAATACTGCCTGCACTGGCAATGGGGTAGGCGTTTTTTAATAATTGAGCCTCAACACCTGACAGTGGACCAATACCAATAACAATTAAGCTAATGCTTTTAGCGTGATGCTCAAGCGCAATGCTTTCTACCTGATTTATAAGTGACTGGCAGATTGCGAGTTCATGCATATTAAATATTATCAGACTCAAGCATCTGATCGTATAACTCCCAGGCAGTTTGAGCTTCTAGTTGTGTTATTTTTTGAATCGCATAGCCAACGTGAACGACGACAAAGTCATCGATAGCTAATTTATCATCTTGCATCATAAATAAACTGACATCCCGATTAATTCCTTTTGCCTCACAAACAGCCGTAAAGCCATTAATAGATTTTATTTGCATAGGGATGCCAAGGCACATAATTTGTATTCTCAAAGTAGAAGGTATAGAGCATATACCTATAAAATATTAAAATACATTAACGATTTGATGTACATCAAGCCGTCGTTTAATTTTGATGATAAAAAGGTAAGTCTTAAATTTCAGGAAGTATATTTTGAAATTAAATGACACTCTAATATTAGGAATAGGCAATACACTGCTGACCGATGAAGGCGCGGGAATCCATGCGCTTAATCTTCTCCAATCAGAATATTCGAATATTCCAAACTTAACATTCCTTGATGGTGGCACGCTCAGCTTTACATTGGCTTGCTGGATTGAAGACTCAACAAATTTAATCGTATTCGATGCTGCTGAATTGCATCAGCCCGCAGGTACAGTTATGTCTTTTGTTGGAGAAGAGATGGATACCTTTCTTGGTAGCAGTAAACGAAGTGCTCATGAGGTGGGTTTACTTGACCTGATAGACATCGCTCGCATTACAGATCACCTGCCAGACAATAGAGCATTAATTGGTATTCAGCCAGAGACAATGACATGGGGTATGGAGCCGACAGAGGCTGTAGCAAATGCATTAAATAAAATGGTAGAAGAAGCCGTTAGGTTAATTAGACAATGGCAAGTGCAGGAAACTAAACAGGAAACATTGTCTGCAGTACAGGCATGATGTCGAAAAATATATCTTGCGATTAAAACACTAGGGAGATAGTTAGAGTATGTCTGGTTCATCTTTAGAACAATTTAATATACAGGGAAGTAACGAGCTGACATGGAATGTAATGCCTTTGCTTCATCAGATTAAACACGCGATGAAAAATCTTCTTGAAAATGATACGAATGAAATAATTGACTTAAGAAGTATTCCGTTGGCACCGGGCGAAGAAGATAGGTTGCTTGAAATATTAGGTGAAGGTGAAGTCAATGCCCAATTGAATGCGCTTGGGCTTAGTGATGTTATAGAGACGCAATATACCGGTGTCTGGATGATAACGCATCATAATGATGAAAATGAAATTATTAGTCGGCACATTGAGATCACTCGTATGCCGGATATTCTTCTTTCGCAAGAAGAAGATATAAGCCTGGCTTATGATCGATTGGCTGAAAGCTTAGATGAAGAGTAAGTAGAAACTAGCTAGAAGAAAATAAATAAGAAGTCCCGATGAGGAATAAATGATGATAGATAATAAAAATCTAAAAGATAAAACACTGGGTGATGCATTACGAAGCCAGGGTATTTCGCGTCGAAGCTTTTTAAAATTTTGTGCAGCTACTGCCTCTATGATGGCACTGCCACCATCAATGATACCCGCGATTGCAGAAGCGCTAGAGAAGGCTAAAAAACCATCTGTAATTTGGTTGTCATTTCAGGAATGTACAGGTTGTACTGAATCACTAACTCGTGCGCATACAGCGACTATTGAAAATTTAATTTTTGATTCCATTTCCCTTGATTATCATCATACTTTACAGGCTGCTTCTGGTGAGGCAGCAGAAGAAGCTAGAACAGAAGCAATGAAAGAAAACTGGGGTGAATACTTATTAGTTGTAGATGGTTCAATTCCAACCAAGGACATGGGTTATTCAACAATTGCAGGAATGAGTAATCTTGATATGTTTCTGGAAACAGCTGCTGGAGCTGCAGCCATTATCTCTGTTGGAACCTGCGCCGCATTTGGAGGTATTCCTCATGCGAATCCTAATCCAACAGGCGCATATTCAGTTCACGATATTATTAAACAATATGGTGATCGTGAAGTAGAAGGCATTTCACCAGAATTAGTAAGTAATGGTCGGTTAGCTGATAAACCTGTTATTACTGTTCCTGGTTGTCCACCAATTCCAGTTGTTATTACCGGAGTGCTTACACATTACCTTACCTTCGGTGCTATTCCTGAACTCGATCACCTAGGTCGACCAAAAGCCTTTTACGGATCAAGTATTCATGATCGCTGTTATCGACGCCCATTTTATGACAAAGGATTATTTGCTGAAACGTTTGATGATGAAGGCGCTAAGAAAGGCTGGTGTTTATACAAACTTGGTTGTAAAGGGCCTACTACATATAACGCTTGCGCAACGACCAAATGGAATAACGGTACAAGTTTTCCAATAGAATCAGGGCATCCTTGCCTTGGTTGTTCCGAACCAGACTTTTGGGATGGCGGAGGCTTTTATAAAGCATTATCAATACCGACTGTAGATATTGCCGGCGCTGCAATCTATGCAGCAGCAGGTGCGGCTGCAGCGGGTGTGGCACTCGGCGCGTTAAATAAAAATAAAAAACAGAAGACGATAAGTGAACACAGCAAAACAACAATTGATGATTTAGAGAAATAAATATTAGTTAGCGGATATAAAAAATGAATAGCGGTAATAAATGAGGATTCGATAATGAGCGAAATAGAGTTTCTAAGCTGGGTACGAGGGCCGGGTTTTGAGATCGCTACAATTATTTTTGTTGCCGGTGTGGTTATCCGTGTAAGTGAAATTTTTTTACTGGGGCGAAAAAAGAATTTGGCAGAAGCGAAAGGTTCAGAGATGAAAGGTGGACTGCATACTATTTTGTCTCGTTCAATACCAGATAAAAGTACACTGCAGCGATCTACTTTCAAAATAGTTAGCGGCTATATATTTCATATTGGTCTGTTTATTACCATTTGTTTTTTTGCACCGCATATTTTATTGGTTAAAGAATTAACCGGTATTAGTTGGCCTTCATTGCCTACAGCGATTATTGATGCCTCGGCAGTAGTGAGCATAATTACTTTAGTCGTTGTGTTGATTCATCGATTACGCAATACGGTTTTAAAGTTTCTTAGTACAAGTGGAGACTATCTAGTATGGCTGCTAACTATATTGCCTTTAATTACTGGTTATATGGCATTTCATCGTATCGGTATGAGCGCGCCGAGTATGTTGGCAATACATATTTTAAGTATTGAATTGTTATTAGTTGCATTTCCTTTTACTAAATTAATGCATGCCTTCACCTTGCCGATTGCTCGATGGTATAACGGAGCCATATCTGCTTACAGAGGAGTTGAATCATGAGTGCTTCACTAGAAAAAGGTATTAACGCACTAAAGAAAGAAGTTGATTCAACAGTTGCCGCATTTTTTAGCAGTTGTGTAAATTGTGGAATGTGTGCCGATGCTTGTCTCTTTTATACCGAAGCTGGTTGTCCGGCGAGAACGCCCATTAATAAGACCGAACCATTACGTAGAATATGGAAACAGGAATACACATTACTTGGGCGTATTGGCAAACTTCTAGGTCTTAATAAACCGATCGATCATGATTTTCTACAGCGCTGGGAAAAATTGGTGTATGACAGCTGCACGCTTTGTGGTCGTTGTTCAATGGTCTGTCCTGTAGGTATAGATATTACCGCAATGATCCGAAAAACTCGTGAAGGTATGGCAGCAGCAGGTCATGCACCAGAAGGATTAATAGGCGCAACAAAACGTGCAGTAGAAACAGGCAGTCCTATGGGTGTAAAGCTGCCGGCTTTATTAGCAGTTATTGCTCATGTAGAAAAAGACACTGGTTTAAAAGTACCCGTTGATGTAGAAGGTGCAGAATATATGTTGCTGCTGTCTTCAATGGAAATCATGAACTTTCCGGAGTTTATAGAAGCTATCGCGAAAATCTTTGATAAAGCTGGTGCCAGTTGGACAATTTCAACAGAAGCATTTGAAGCAACGAATAGCGGTATACAAATAGGTGTGTCGGATATTGCAGCTGCATTAGTTCAGCGTATTGTTGATGCAGCTGAAAAATTAAAAGTTAAAACTGTTATTAGCCCTGAGTGTGGACATGCCTATATGGCGATTCGTTGGGATGGGCCAAATCTTATAGGTAAATCATTTAATTTTAAAGTTAGGCATATTTTAGAAGTACTCGATGAGCTTAGAAAAGATGGACGCTTAAAAATTACCGGAAAAGAAACGCAGAAATTAACCTATCACGACCCCTGTCAAATTTCACGACGCGGAGGAGTAATTGATCAACCGCGTAATTTAATAAACACATTCGCTGATAATTTTATTGAAATGCCCGATGCCGGAAAAATGAACTGGTGCTGTGGTGCAGGTGGTGGAGTAAGTACGAATGAGCGTGCAGATGAGCTACGTCTGAAAGTGTTTCAACGCAAAAAAGATCAGCTCGATAAAATTAAACCAGACGCCATTATTAGCGCGTGCTCCAACTGCCGTATTCACCTTGAAGATGGATTGGAGGAATACAATATGGATATTCCGCTAATGAGCCTTACTGAAACTTTGGCTGAGCACCTAGAAGAATAATTTTAAGTAGATTGTTGTAATAAAAATTAATATTTGAGGAAACATCATGAGTGAGCGAATTGTCGTAGACCCGATAACCCGAATTGAAGGTCACTTACGCATAGAAGCACAGATGGATGGCAATAAAATAGCAAGTGCCTATTCGTCCGGCACCATGGTGAGAGGAATCGAAGTTATATTGCAGGGCCGTGATCCACGAGATGCATGGGCATTTGCGCAACGTATATGTGGTGTTTGTACATTGGTGCATGGTTTGGCTTCAATACGCTCAGTTGAAAATGCACTTGATTATAAAATACCCAAAAATGCAGATCTAATTCGTAACCTGATGTCAGGTGCACAATTCATACATGATCATGTCATGCACTTTTATCACTTGCACGCACTGGACTGGGTTGATGTGGTGTCAGCGTTAAGTGCAGATCCGAAAGCGACGTCTGAGCTAGCGCAATCTTTAAGTAACTATCCGAAATCATCCCCGGGTTATTTTTCGGACATGAAGAAAAAACTTAAAAAATTTGTTGAAGCAGGGCAGTTGGGTATCTTTGCTAAGGCTTATTGGGGGCACCCCGCTTATAAGTTGCCACCGGAAGCAAACTTGATGGCGGTATCTCATTACCTGGAGGCATTGTCATGGCAGCGAGATGTGGCGAGACTGCAAACTATTTTTGGGGGTAAAAATCCACACCCGAATTTTGTCGTGGGTGGTGTTCCCTGTGCGATAGATATTAATTCTGATTCAGCCATTAATGCGAAAAAACTATCACAGGTTCAAGATATTATTAATCAGATGAAAAGCTTTGTAGAACAGGTGTATATTCCAGATACGCTGGCTATTGCAAGTTATTACAAAGACTGGACGACTCGTGGTGAAGGCCTGGGGAATTTCCTTACCTATGGTGATTTTCCTTCAAATGGAATGGATGACCCATCCGGATTTATGATTCCCTCCGGTGCAATTTTAAATCGTGACTTGAGTACTATTCATGATGTAAATATGAATGCGGCAGATGAAATACAGGAATATGTATCACACTCCTGGTATGACTATGAAAAAGGAAAGAACGAAGGCTTACACCCTTATGAAGGTGAAACGAATTTAAATTACAGTGGTCCCAAGCCACCCTATAAGCATCTAGATGTAGATGAGTCTTATTCATGGTTGAAATCTCCTCGCTGGAAAGGTCATGCAATGGAAGTAGGGCCACTGGCTCGTGTACTCATGTTGTATGCGAGTGGGCATGAACAAACCAAAGAGCTGGTTGGTATGACATTGAGGAAACTGGATGTGCCTATTGACGCCCTGTTTTCAACCCTGGGTCGAACTGCAGCGCGAACTCTGGAAACAAAAATTTTTGCTGATGCTATGCAAGGCTGGTTTGATGACCTGGTGATTAATATTAAAGCTGGTGATTCAAAAACATTTAATGAAGTTTTATGGGAGCCTTCCTCATGGCCAAAATCAGCACAGGGTGTTGGATTTATGGAAGCACCCCGTGGAGGACTCGCACACTGGATTGTTATTGAAGATGAAATAATTAAAAATTATCAGGCGGTTGTACCAAGCACCTGGAATGCGGGGCCTCGAGATGATAAAGGGCAACCGGGTGCGTATGAAGCAGCTTTGGCCGACAATCATACATTGCACGATCCAAAACAGCCGATTGAAATTTTACGTACGGTGCATAGTTTTGATCCTTGCCTTGCCTGTGCTGTTCACGTCACAGATCCTGACGGAGAAGAATTGGTTAGTGTAAAAATAAAATAAGTTTGAATAGCGGGAGTTACACATGTTAAGAAGAATGATGAAAAAAATTGCGTTGTTATTTTGTTTGCCTATATCAACAGTATTTGCACATACCGGCATGCACAATGAAATATATCACCCACAGAGCGGTGTAGATCACTTTTTACTGGTGTTAATGATAGTGGCTGTTGCCGCTGTTGTTTTTATAACAGTGAAAAATAGAAAATAGAAATATGAAAAAAACAGTTTTTCAAGATAAGGTTTTCCCCAGACACGTATCTGACTTAATGACACTTATGCAGATGATGGTGTTTAATGGTACAGATGGAGAAGAGAAATGGGATACCTATCTGAGCTTAAAACAGAAGGAATATGTTGCTTTAGGAATTTCAGAATATTATCAATGTAAGTTTTGTATTGATCATCATACTAAAGCAATTCATCAGCTTGATCATTCTGAAAGAAGCACGCTGTCGAAAAACATAAATTCAATTATTTTATTTTTAAGAATTGATACAAGAACTGTTACGGAGTCAGAAAGAGAGCAATGGATTAGTTCGTGGAAGAAGTTTTCAAAGCATCTTTGTATCGATACTAAAGACAACGCAATACCCTATTTAATTGGTTTCGCTATTGGTATAGCCAGAAATGATGATTTTTTAATTCAGTTTTGCGGGGCAGAAATTAAACAGCTTTTTTCAAGCCAAAATATAGATTTTTTGAAGGTGATTGGCGAGTTGGAAGGTGTTGTGATATTTATGAAGGCCGCTGTTTCAAAAAATAGAATTGTTGATAAAATCGAGCGTTTGTTGACCTAGTCCTTATGCAACCGTTTTAAGAAAACCTTCATTTCTTTGGCGGCCTGTATATCACCTTTACGTTCTGCAATCTCAATACCTTTTTCATACGTAGAAATAGCCAGTTCATTCTGCTCAGTTTGAGCATATGCCTTACCGAGTAGTTTAAATGCTGCCGAGTACTCCGCATCAAATTCCAGTGCTTTTAATAAGTGCTCTATAGCCTGATTAAAGTCTTTGGATTTGATTAAAGCCTGACCCAGTCCAAAACGCAGAATTAAACTATCCTGCCCATTCGCTAGCATTGTCTTAAGGGTTTCTATATTCATGCTATTAAACATGGGGTGTTGTTGAGAAAACTCAAGCTTACAAAAACTAAGGGCATCCAAATACCATAGCCTCATGCTAAGATTATGTGAGTTGTATTTAATAGTCAGATTAGGCCAGAGTGGTAGTAAACGGAAATGAGAGTTGTATATTTTAGTTTGGGCTGGATATTTTTTGCCCTGGGTATCATTGGAATATTGTTGCCAGTGATGCCTACAACACCGTTTATGCTGTTGGCTTTATGGGGATTTGCGCGTAGCTCCGATAAATTTCATAATTGGCTGTATACACACCGTTTGTTTGGACCACCACTACAGCAATGGAATGAGCATCGAGTAATACCACTTATCGCTAAAGTAATGTCAGTGAGTTTTATGAGCATTAGCTTTGTAATGATGATGTTTTTTTCACCCTTGGTGATTTGGCTGAAATTAATTATCGCGTCATTAATGATATACGGCGCGTGGTTTATTTTATCCAAACCTTCAAAGCCACCAGTTAATGCTGTAAAGAGTTCAACAGGGAATACACCGACAGTATCTTGATCGATCGACAGCAGGTATCATCCGCCCCATGGATACCTTGCTGAACTTTTCTAACCAGGAATTATTTTTTACCGCTCTGGTATTTATCTGGACGGGCTTTGTACGTAGCGGCCTAGGTTTTGGTGGTGCGGCACTAGGCTTGCCGCTAATGCTGTTTATTTATGACCAGCCCCTGTACTGGCTACCAATGATCGGTATTCATTTATTATTTTTTTCCGGTATGACGCTGGGTTCGCGTATTCATCAAATTGATCATGCTTATTTAAAAAAATCTATATTAATTATTGTGCCATTTACCCTGATAGGTGTGTTTGGTCTTATTCAATTGCCCACTCACTGGTTGGTAAACTTTATCTATGTAGTGACTTTATTTTATGCGGTGTTATGGATACTTGGCTTAAATGTACGCAGTAATAATATCTGGATTGATCGTTTCTTATTAAGTCTCGGTGGATATGTTGCAGGCACTTCATTGACCGGTGCGCCACTGATAGTTGCTGTTTTTATGCGCAATGTAACAGCGAAACTTTTACGTAATACATTGTTCGTACTCTGGTTCATTATTGTGAGTATTAAAATGACGGCTTTCGTGGTGTTGGGTATTGAGCTGAACTGGATGGCGGCAGGTGCGTTAATACCGATAGCAGCGGTCGGTCATGTCATCGGGCTGAAAACGCACGAGTATATTTTACAAAATGACGCCGTGTTTAAACGTATAACAGGTCTGGTTTTATTTGTGATTAGTGCGTTGGGTTTATTGAGTGCGAATACAGTCTAAAATCACCAATAATATTAAATGCTAGAATCCTTCACCTGAATGAAGCTAATCAGCAGCAACTTTGCTAAAATTGGCGAAATATTAACCAGTAACCTTTAAGTACAAAACCCATGTTTTATAGCGATACCTACGATGTAATTGTGATTGGCGGTGGCCATGCGGGCACAGAAGCAGCTATGGCGGCTGCTCGCATGGGCTCAAAAACCCTGTTGCTAACTCATAATATTGAGACATTAGGATTAATGAGCTGTAATCCAGCAATTGGTGGTATCGGTAAAGGCCATCTGGTTAAAGAAATTGATGCTATGGGTGGCATTATGGCGAAGGCTGCCGACAAAGGCGGTATTCAATTTCGTACTCTGAATAGTAGCAAAGGCCCAGCAGTTCGTGCCACGCGTGCGCAGGCGGATAGACAGTTATATCGTCAGGCAATTCGTGTTGCTTTAGAAAATCAGCCCAACTTATCTATTTTTCAACAGGCAGTAGATGACCTGATTATTGAAAATGATCAGGTAGTGGGTGTTGTTACCCAGATGGGCTTGAAGTTCAAATGTAATGCCGTGGTACTGACGGTGGGTACATTCCTTGGTGGTTTGATACATATTGGTGAAAGCAATCATTCCGGTGGTCGTGCCGGTGATCCGCCATCTATTGCACTGGCTCAGCGTTTACGTGACTTGCCCTTTAGAGTGGGACGTTTAAAAACCGGTACGCCACCGCGTATAGATACACGCTCAATTGATTATTCTGAGTTGCAGGAACAGCCGGGCGATAAGCCCACGCCAGTATTTTCATACATGGGGTCGCAGGCAGATCATCCAGAACAGATCTCCTGTCATATTACTTACACGAATCAGCAGACTCATGACATTATTAAGGGTGGCCTGGATCGTTCGCCTATGTATTCGGGTGTGATAGAAGGCGTTGGACCGCGCTATTGTCCATCAATAGAAGACAAGGTGGTGCGCTTCGCGGATAAAGATTCTCATCAGATTTTTATTGAGCCTGAGGGCTTAAAAAGTTTTGAGATTTATCCGAATGGCATCTCAACTAGCCTGCCATTTGATGTGCAGTTTGATTTGGTACGCTCTATTAAAGGCTTCGAAAATGCCTTTATTACGCGACCGGGCTATGCGATTGAATATGATTTCTTTGACCCAAGGGACTTAAAGCAGTCACTGGAAACGCGTTTTATTGACGGCCTGTATTTTGCGGGACAAATTAACGGAACCACTGGTTACGAAGAGGCTGCGGCTCAAGGTATGTTGGCGGCTATTAATGCCTCATTGCAGGTGCAGGGGAAAGAAGCCTGGTCGCCACGTAGAGATCAAGCCTATATTGGTGTGTTGGCCGATGACCTGATAACCAATGGTACGCAAGAGCCGTATCGCATGTTTACCTCACGTGCAGAGTATCGCCTGCTATTACGTGAAGATAATGCAGACTTGCGCTTGTCTGAAGTCGCCAATGAAATGGGCCTTCTAACAGAGGATCAGTGGCGCAGCTTTAGTGAAAAGCGTGAAAATATAGAACGCGAAAAGCAGCGTCTAACAGATATGTGGGTGCAGCCCAATACGAATGCAGGCAAGGCTTTAGAGGCTGTTCTGGCGAAGCCCTTAAGTAAAGAATCTCGTGCTCTGGATTTATTGAAGCGCCCAGAAATGGATTACGCCAAATTAACCTCAGTGGCAGAATTAGGCCCCGCGGTAAGTGATCCACTGGTGGCTGAACAGGTAGAAATTCAGACTAAATACGAGGGTTACCTTAATCGTCAGCTAGAAGAGGTCGATAAGGCGCGTCGCTATGAAGATAAGAAAATCCCGGAGCAGTTAGAGTATGATCAGGTGAAGGGTTTATCAAATGAAGTGCGACAGAAGCTTATCGACCATCACCCATCCACACTAGGACAGGCCGGGCGTATTTCTGGGGTAACACCGGCGGCAATTTCATTGTTGCTAGTGCACCTTAAAAAGGCTTCATACAAAAGCTAGATGAAATACGTATAGCATCGGC
>Ga0316204_10010618_pt1 | contig 11800 bp, 5 predicted proteins | sample 6monrhotite_MG_2_FD_205661 | JGI IMG/M metagenome (GOLD analysis project Ga0316204, IMG submission 205661) | Microbial mat bacterial communities from mineral coupon in-situ incubated in ocean water Damariscotta River, Maine, United States -... | ecosystem: Environmental > Aquatic > Marine >...
GAATTGGGAGCCAAAATATTGCTGGCTTAGTTGTTTAACGCTGGCGAGAGGCAAAAGGTTGCATAGTTTTTAACAAAGTTCTGAATAGCGTGATTTTATGTGACTTAGTTCACACTTTATGGGGGAAACTCCGTGCTTTTACGTGAGTGTGTAGAAGAGGTGTTGGTTTGTCTGGCTTCGAGCACAAAGCAGCCGTGTTTGAATAAATCGATGTAGCTACGGGGTTCACTGCCGTCGGGGTGTTGTCTGCGACGGGCTAGAGTTTTGCCGATGTTTGAACGATAGTGCGGTGAGTATTGTCTGTAAATGCAATCATTCTGCGTTCTGGTAGGATGGGGTCGTCGTGGGGTTTGGGCTGTACTTGCGCTGGCGTTAGTTGTTTCTAGAATATTAATATTTTTCCTGGGAGGAAATATGTTGAAAAAAATAGTGGCCGCGATGGCTGTGTCGATGGTTTTAGCTGCACCGATGTCGATGGCGGCAGTGGATGGTGATAAGTTGCATCAAGCCGTGGTGGGGGATCATCGCTCGGTGGATAACAAGGCGCGCGATGTGTTTCGTGATCCGGCAGAGACTTTGGCTTTTTTTGAGATTGCGCCGAATATGACGGTGGTGGAAGTAACGCCTGGGGGTGGCTGGTATACGGAAATACTGGCTCCGTATTTGAAAGGCGAGGGCAAATTGTATGCCGCTGGCTTTGATGCTGAAGCGGGTGGCTGGGCCGGAAAAGCCGCTAAGCGTTTTACTGATAAGTTAGCTGCGACGCCGGAAGCCTACAGTGAAGTTCAGGTCACGGTGTTAAATCCGCCGTCAAAAACAGATATCGCCCCTGCGGGTTCGGCTGACCGAGTACTAACGTTTCGAAACGTCCACAACTGGATGAAGGCGGGCACGGAAAAGGCTGTGTTTGCCGCGATGTTTCGAGCACTTAAATCAGGCGGGGTATTAGGGGTGGTTGAACACCGTGGTGATGCCGCGGTGAAGCAAGACCCAAAGTCTGGCTCGGGTTATGTGAATCAAGACTATGTAATTGGTTTGGCTAAAGCTGCGGGTTTTAAATTTGTGGCCAGCAGTGAAATAAATGCCAATGCCCACGACACAAAAAATCATCCCAAAGGGGTTTGGACCTTACCCCCAAGTCTGAAATTAAAAGATCAAGATAAGGATAAGTACTTGGCGATTGGTGAGAGTGATCGCATGACCTTGAAGTTTGTGAAGCCGTGAATTAGCTGAGGTGTTTGGCTTGCGCCTATCTGAAGTGAGTGCCCGTCCATACGAGCCCATGGGCGGGGCTTTAATGAGAACTGGAAATATTCTTAATCGCGCTCGATGGCGAGTATAGTGCAAGATTAAGGAGGTATTAATAATGTCATCGCCTGCTATCAGGCAGCAGGCGATGTTGGCGCAATATTGTTATTTCAATTCGCGTTTAACATTAAGTGTTTGTCTTAGACCAAAAAGCCCAAGAACCATCAACAGCCAGTAGCTTATTGAGCCGCCGCCACCGCTTGATTTATCACTTGTTGCCTGATGGTCTGTTTCTGTTGGAGTAGCAGGGTTTCCTTCTCTTTGGCCCTCGGGATACATTTCATCGAAACAAACTTCAATATCAACACACTCGGCAGGTGGCCCAGCCCGAGCGGACAGATTAAGATCGACAACGGGATCGCCTTTACTAATGGCTTCTGCACGCTCCCACACCCGTACGTATTGTTCTGCCGAGTTGAACAAGGCATCAAAGTAGTGATCGTCCATACCCACGACTTCCATATCTTTAACCATATCCGGAAGAAGACCTACATGGGCAAGTCCATCAACATTAAAGTCGAAAGTCTTTTGTCCTGTGACTTGTTCTGAGAAGGTATCGAACCCTGGTTTGGGTAGTGTAAATGGATATTCTAGGCGATCATCCGCACGTATTTGCAGCGCTTTTTCTGTGGTACGTTCCGCGTGTTCAGCCGCCAGTAGATCAATACGTCCGCCACAAGCATCACTGCCAAAACGTGGACCTACATGGCCTGCCATGCCATTGAAATCACTACCCAGCGCGACAGGACCGCCCATAACATCGACCGAATACTGGTACATTTGCGCTAACGTTTTAGTCGAATGACGGCAGTTATCAACCACTTCTTCACCCGTTTGCCACTTATAAGGGATGTTAAATTTTTTACCGGTCTCATCCGTATCGGATTGATCATCCTTGAGCATGGCAGCAATCATACCGCCATCGTCACGAATAGCCTTGAGTTGCTCTCGTGTGCGCATTCGCTCATGACGAATTGACTCTTCATTAAGATCAAAAAACTGAACATGGCTAGCGACTAACGGATAATGAGGGGTACGCTGCCTAGCAATATTGATCGTGTTGTCCACAGACTTAATGGAAAGGTGATCAATATCGATAATCATGCCTTTGTCCATCAGTCGGTTGAACAGAAAATCACCCAGAGTGTCGTGTTTAACGGTCACTCGGCTGACAGGGCCCTCGGCATTCGAAATTACCTGGACGCTATCACCTTGACCTATATTCAAACCCGATGCATGACAGGTGGCATTAACTCCTGGACTGCTGGGTATCGCTTCACCCACGCCAAAACCGAACTTGCTGGTAAGGTATGAGATTATTTGATCTAAGGTGCTGCTCGGTGTTTTGAATCCATAATTGCCGCCAGCGGTTGTTGGGCATTCTTCTGTCTGCCAGTAAGCACCCTCCACAGCGCGGTTGCCGACGTTAATCGCATCTTGCCAAGTGGCAGGTGAGCCGAAGGCGTTATCGAAATTATGGACGGGGAAGACGTGACGTACCCCAAGCGCATAGTATTCGTTTACCGAACGGGTAATGTATTCCTCTTCTGTCTCATTATTTAATAAGGCATCAGGGCATCCGCCAGTTTCGATGGTTTCTATGACATTACCGCTGCTATCCAGTTCTTCTCGAATGACCTTCGCTTTACAATTGAAGATATTGTCTACTTCGATTCCGAGGATGACCGCTAATTTGTCGTCAGAAATAACCCGTCGAGCATCTTCTGGTGTTTCCACAATACGGAACCAGCCTTGGCCAGCGCCACCGTTCTGACTATCGATGAAAGACTCGAAATCTCTTGCCGCTGTCAGTTGCTCATCAATCGCTGGCATGGAATTTGAACAATGGGCTTCTACATCCACACCATCGGGGACAGTAGAGCGGCATAGCGCTTCATTAGTCACCGCAAACATAACGGTTAAACGTAAACCACCGCGGTAGGCGCGCTCCAGCCATTTGAAGTACATTTGTTGATGAGTCGTCGTACGCCAGTTGGGCCAGTTGTTAAAATAGGGAACGCCCATATGACCCACCGCGTTATCGTTGGTGCCCATGCCAATAATGTCGTCAAGTCCATGCCCTTTATGCATGGCCAAATCATCTGCGGGGTTCAGAGCTGAGCTAATATTATGTGAGCTATCGAGTAGGAATTTTCCGCTACTGTCTGTCGGTGCAGGTTGGCCCAGGAGCACATGCTTCCCATGAGCAAGGTTGGCATGTAGATGGATGTGTAAATCAGCATAACCACTCAAACTAGTCTCTCGTGTAGTGGTTGGGGGGCTGGAGTTTGTTGTCGGCTCTGTAATGTCAGTATTTTCAGAGATACATATACCGTTGGATTTAAGGTTAGCTGACCCACCACCACAGGTACAATCACCAGTACAGCCCAGTGACTCAGTCAGGCCTGATTTACATGAGCCGAGAATAGTACCTTCAGCAAACTCACCAGCACCACTGCAGCAGGCTCGTTGGCCATCACCACCACAAGCAGTTACGGCGACACACATTCCTGAAGATTCGTGTTCATACGGATTTAAGCCACCACAAAGGTTGTTCTCACCAGCCAGAAGACCGCCAGCCATTTCGACATGGCCGCTGGCGCAGGAGCCAATAAAGTTACTCTTTTCATCGCCGCCACAGCAAGCGCGTTGGCCAGCGCCGCCACAAGCTGTTACTGCCGTGCATTGGCTACTTGAACCAAATGAGGGTTGTGAGGCATCTGGTAGGCCCGGCACTTCTGCAGTACCTGCTTGACAGGATCGGCCTCCGATCTCGGATCGGCGACTCGCATCCACTGGAAGTATGGTACAGGCGCGTTGTCCTGCCGCACCACAGGCGGAGGGAAGGAAGCAACGTGAGCTAATTTGAACAATATCCGTATCACAGGTTGGAAAAACGGGTAATTCGCAAATCGCTTGCGTGTCTCCGCCGCAGCTATCAACTAAGTTCGGGTTGTGAGCAAAACACTTGAAATTACTTTCGTAGTGATCTGTATCGCAGGTTGGGAAAATAGGTAGTTCACAAATGGATTGTGAGTCCGAACCACAGCTACTATGGAGGTTTGGGTTTCTATTTTGACAGCTCGTTCCAACCTGCGTTAGGTCTGTATCGCAGGTTGGAAAGATAGGCAGTTCGCAAATTGATTGTGTTTCTCCTCCACAGCTACTGTGGTTGTTTGGGTTTGCATCTCGGCAAAAGCCGCCTTCTTGGACTCGGTCTGTATCACAGGTTGGAAAGGTGGGTAATTCGCAAATTGGCTGATCGATGCCACCGCAGCTACTGATTAAATTCGGATCTTTGATATGGCAGGTGTTGGTGCCTAGATGCTGTGCTAAACCGGTATCACAAGTCGGAAAAATGGGCAATTCACAAATCGATTGCGTGGCTCCGCCACAGCTACTGTGGTTGTTCGGGTTGGTGTCCTGACAAAGCGAACCAACCTGCGTCAAGTTTGTATCACAGGTGGGAAAGGTGGGTAATGCGCAAATTGGCTGACCGATGCCACCGCAACTACTGATTAAGTTCGGATCTTTGCTGTGACAGGTATTGTCGCTTAAACGCTGTGCCAGATCGGTATCGCAGGTCGGAAAAATGGGCAATTCACAAATCGATTGCGTGCTTCCGCCGCAGCTACTGTGGTTGTTTGGGTTGCTGTCTCGGCAAAAGCCGCCTTCTTGGACTCGGTCTGTATCACAGGTTGGAAAGGTGGGTAATTCGCAAATTGGCTGATCGATGCCACCGCAGCTACTGATTAAATTCGGATCTTTGATATGGCAGGTGTTGGTGCCTAGATGCTGTGCTAAACCGGTATCACAAGTCGGAAAAATGGGCAATTCACAAATCGATTGCGTGGCTCCGCCACAGCTACTGTGGTTGTTCGGGTTGGTGTCCTGACAAAGCGAACCAACCTGCGTCAAGTTTGTATCACAGGTGGGAAAGGTGGGTAATGCGCAAATTGGCTGACCGATGCCACCGCAACTACTGATTAAGTTCGGATCTTTGCTGTGACAGGTATTGTCGCTTAAACGCTGTGCCAGATCGGTATCGCAGGTCGGAAAAATGGGCAATTCACAAATCGATTGCGTGCTTCCGCCGCAGCTACTGTGGTTGTTTGGGTTTGCATCTCGGCAAAAGCCGCCTTCCTGGACTCGGTCTGTATCACAGGTTGGAAAGGTGGGTAATGCGCAAATTGGCTGATCGATGCCACCGCAACTGCTAATTAAATTCGGATCTTTGATATGGCAGGTATCGGTGCTTAAACGCTGTGCTTGATCGGTATCACAGGTCGGGAAGATGGGTAATTTGCAAATCGATTGGTCATGTCCGCCACAGCTACTGTGGTTGTTCGGGTTGGTGTCTATACAGCTATTTCCGCTCTGTGCCAGGGCCGTATCGCAAGTTGGGAAGATGGGTAATGCGCAAATCGATTGGCCAACCCCGCCGCAGCTACTATGGTTGTTTGGGTTGGTGTCTCGGCAAAAGCTGCCTTCCTGTACATTATCTTTATCGCAGGTTGGAAAGGTGGGTAATGTGCAAATAGATTGATCAACGCCACCGCAGGTACTAATTAAATTAGGGTCTTGAATATGGCAGGTACCATTGGTTATATGTTGTGCTAAATCGGTATCACAGGTGGGGAAAATAGGTAATTCACAAATTGATTGTTCGTGCCCACCACAGCTACTAACGTGGTTTGGGTTTGTATCTTTACAGATACTTCCAACCTGTACTAGTGAGGTATCACATGTTGGAATGATGGGGTATGAGCAAATAGCTTGTTCACTGCCACCACAGCTACTATAGAAGTTTGGATCACTGCTATAGCAGGTACCCGCTAAATCCCTATCGTGATGATTCGTATCACAGCCCGGAAAATACGCTGGCCAAGGGCATACTTGTTGTCCGTGTCCGCCACAAGCAGAGCTATCATTTGGGCTGGCAGCGTAGGTATTGCCTGAAAAGAGCAATATAGCGAGTAACAATAAACCATTACCGATGCCAATCACGGTGCCAAAGGATGACCCTCGCCGGTCACCTTTAGATTTAAAGTCAGCTAATTTACCCCCAACTTGGCTAATAAACCTTGTTAATGCATTCATTTTTGTAGTACCCACCCTATGTACTGTGGCAATCTGCCAATATCAAATAATACAGCCCGAACTTTTTTAATTATTTTAAATTGACGAGAACGTGGTGGCTATCAGCCAAAAGGCTGATTTTCGTAGGCGAATTTTAATGTCATGATGGCGGCCATGAAAATATTTCTCGCAGATGATCATCAATTATTCCTGGAAGGTATGTACTCAGTGCTAGCCAATATGGGGGGCGATGTTCAAATAGATACTGCTAAAAATGGCCGCGAAGCATTCGAACGGTTGACTGAGGGTGTCTATGATATCGCTCTCATCGATATTCGATTACCTAATTTAGATGGCTTCAGTTTGCTCAGGGAACTTTCTAACACCAACAATTTAACGCCCGTCATTATTGTGACCGCGTCAGAAGATCCGCAAGATATACAACTTGCCATTGATTTAGGCGCGATGGGGTTTGTACCAAAATCATCAACAGGACAGCAAATTGTCACAGCGATTAAGTGCGTACTTAGGGGGGAGGTTGTTAGGCCTGGGGGAAAGGGGAACAGTTCAACAAATGACTGTACAAACTGGGCTCATCAACACGATATTACCCCTCGACAACTGGAAGTATTACGCTTGATTCGTCATGGCCTATCCAATCAAGCCATTGCGGATAAATTACACCTCAGTACAGCAACGGTTAAAACACATATCATGGCAATATTTCAAGCACTCAATACACAGAGTCGAACTGAGACTATTCGCAAAGCACAACAGCTTGGCCTAGATTGAAGCCCTAGCTGATCAACTTTGTACTGCTTGCAATACCGAACAAGCACCGCGATAAAGTCGTAGATACTGAGTAATATATCTTACATACTCCGTCCGCTAATGACAGGGCTGATTTCGAAAAAATAGAGAAATATGCATTCAACAGATACCAATATCAACCTGCAACATCAAAAAGAAGTCAGCGCTGATAAAATCCTAATCATTCACAATAATACACCGATGATTCTGATTGGAACCATGCTCGCATGCGTCCCATTGGCCATTGTTTTATGGAGTGAAGGGTATATTGGCGGCACCATCGGCTGGATCTGCCTGCTGTCTCTAATAACCATAATACGCTGGCTGCACTACCGTGCCTTTAATCAACAAGAACGATTGCTGGAAAAGATCACCTTGCAAGGAAAGGGCTATGCTTTCACTGCATTTTTATCCGGTTGTTTTTGGGGGGGGACAAGTATCTTATTTTTTACCCCCGATAACCCAAGTATATTTATGGTGTTGGTGTTAACACTAGTAAGTATGGTAGGTGGCAGTATGGCATCACTCTCTTCTCGGTCATTATTTTTTACCTTTTTTGCTATTCCGGCGTTAGGGCCTCTTTGCATTATGATGTTTTTTCAAGATGTCTTGTTCTACCAGTGGTTAGCCGTTGGTGTGCTGGTTTTTACTGGTTCTACGCTTGTTTTTAGTAGAAATCTACAGCGTGCTATCACAAAATCATTGCAATTGATGTATAAAAATATGGAATTGGTTGATGACCTGAAAAACCAAACTGAAGCTGCAAATAAAGCCAATAATGATAAGTCACGTTTTATTGCTACAGCAAGCCACGACCTTAGGCAACCTCTTCATGCAGTTAATTTGTTTTTGTATTCACTGGGTAACAAGATAACGACCGAAGATCAGCAGTACGATCTCAACCGAATTCAACATGGCATTGACTCTTTAGGGGACTTATTTAGTGCATTGTTAGATATTTCACAACTTGATTCGGGGGCGGTGACCACAAATAAAATTAATTTCCACCTCAAAGATAAGATGCAAAAAATATTGGATCAATATTCACTTGATGCTGAAGCCAAAGGGCTAGACTTGACCTTAGATAATTGCGATAAAATTGTATTTAGCGATCCGACGTTATTTGAACAACTTATCAGAAATTTATTATCTAACGCAATTCAATATACTGAACAAGGGCGTATTGATGTCTTTACTAAGGTAAGCGAGGGTAACAGTATTAGTTTGCATATCCGAGACACGGGTATCGGTATACCTGAGGACGATCGTGAAAATATATTCGGTGAATTTTTCCAAATAAATAACCCAGAGCGTAATCGGGATAAGGGCTTAGGGTTAGGCTTAGCTATTGTTCGAAGAACAGCAAAATTACTCGACCTTCCCATTCAAATTCATTCAATATTAGGCAAGGGTACTGAATTCATTATTGAAATACCGTTAGGTAAGTCGGTTGACTTAGTCGTTGACTCGTCTAGGCCCCCAACGGTATCAACTGAAAACAAATTCAAAGATCTTAATATTTTGGTCATTGATAACGAAATAGATATTCTCGACGGCGTGCAGCATTTATTAGAATCCTGGGGTAGTAACGTAATTCGTGCGGAGTCAGCAGAAAGGGCAATGGCGCTGGTGGATGACGGTAGTTATCCACAATTTATCCTGTCAGATTATCGATTGCCTGGTGACTTAAATGGGTGTGAAGTTGTGAATTCGATTAGATTAAAACTCGGTGATATACCCGCTTTAATAATTACAGGCGACTCAGGCGTTAGCGTAATGTCAGAAATAAAATCACAAAATTTCGTCCTACTGAGTAAGCCAATTAAGCCCGCTCATTTAAGAGTTGCGATGACTCGATGTCTTAAAGAAGGGTTGTAAAACTCATCGGGGTCATATACGGTCCACCCCGCTTTGCAAGAAAAAGTATGATGTCTGACTAAAAATATTGCTCCCCTATATCCGGCCTTCATTTGAGGCGGTCTAACCCCTCTGGCCCTGATGGAATCCGCGCACACCCACCTCATCAGATCTTCGGCCTCTTCGGGCCCGAGACCCCGCCAGGCTCTTAGGTGTACAGGTCTTACCTTTTATGCCATCACTTTTACTTTATCTTCGCAACTCGTTGCTACTCTTAACAGGTACTTTTTTATTACATTGTGCTTACTTGATACGTTGTTTTATTATTGAGCAAGGCCCAAGCAATGCGCGCATTTTTATTGGCAACCGCGACGGCTGAAATGTTTTTTCCACGCCGATGTTCCAGGTTACTAATCCATTGGTTGCGCTTATCCTGATACTTGTCCGCGACCCTGACCACGGTGCGCCCACCGTGAATCAGTAATGTTCTTAGGTAACTATCGCCTCGCTTGCTAATACCCAACAAGGTTGGTTTTCCACCCGTTGAGTGTTGTCGCGCTACCAAGCCCAACCAGGCGGAAAATTCACGACCACTTTTGAAAACACTGACATCGCTAATGGTCGCGACGATAGCGGTGGCGCTAAGCAAGCCAATCCCCGGAATGCTTAGTAGTCGTTGGCAATCCTCATTCTGGCGGCAGATGGTTTTTAACTTGTTTTCAACCGCAAAACTGCCAAAACCTGTTGTACTTTCTGCCATTGTAGATAGATCATCATACATAGCCGTTCCCGCACCGGCGGCACCCGCGCCGGAGTATTTACCTACCTTTTTCATTGCTGAGGTGCATAGTTTTTTTGCACCGTTACGCGCTTTTTACCCCATATCAGTAGGATTTAAATTGGCTATGCCGTAGGTTATCCCAGTGTTTTCGCACAGCTTTTTAAGCTTCGCTTGACTGACGCCTCTTGGATTGGAGAAATACACTTTTTGATGTTCGAGTCCCTTTGATTTTTCCGCCACGCTAGCAAGCTCAGAATTATTAGACTGCATGTATTCTGAGGGGTTTATACCTTCGGCCACCTTTGCAAAGGTTTGCGCGCCTTCACCATGCACTAGCCAACCGACAGGCGCATCCGCACGAATCGCTTGATCAAACATAACTCTTAATTGCCTGACCGAGGCATCCACCTTGTGCTCACCTTTTTGAATCCACAGCATGGAGTAGTGATCTCCTTTAACTAAACTTTTTGCGGTGAATTCTGTATCGTTCCCCCCCTGATTAAAGCCATTGATGATGTGACTAATCAATCGATTACCTGCCACCATTTTGTTGTCAAATTTACCGCTTACTGCTGCAAAATGCCTGTGTTCCCACTTGTGAGATAAATTGAGTTTTTCCACCTGATAATCGTCAGTTTTCCAGTCAGCATCATCATAAGTAACGGGATATTATCCAGTTCTTGGGTCACTTTTATCTCCATAAAAGTTTTCGTCAAAATAGAGATTGGAGATAAAAACATCGCCATTATTCATATAAAACTCGATAGTGGTGCCTTTGTCGAGAGTGATGGTGCGTATGTCTGCCCCTTCGTTTACCACGTGGGCTTGTAGTGGGTCCTGATTAATCGTAAACAAGGATTTATAAAGGCGGTGGAGGTGGTAATTGCTCGCTTGAAGGCGCATGAGTTTTTGGTAGGTAGTGTGTTGAGACGCCTTTACGTAGGCACTTTCCCCCCAGCTTTGCTTTTATCAATGATCACGACCCAGCCTGCTTTATTTTTCATCTCTTGCTCCAATATTGTTGTAATCGTCTTGCCTTATATCTCGCCTTAAGGTCGCCATTCCGGTGGAGATGACCCTTCCTCTAAAATAATCCACCACGGCTCTTCCAGCTCTGTATTTCCTCGTCTCATGCGATGATATTTCCAATTTTCCGGTTGTCGCTGGCTTTCCCCTGCAATGGATGGATGTTTTTGCCGTAAATGCTCCAGCTGCGAGGCAGCCGAGGAAGAGTGATCGAGATACATGGTTGCAGAGAGTTCTCTCATTAGAGACAGCATACTCGGACTTACATCATCTAAACTGCCATGATTCATCATGATAAAAATAACCATAAGTAGACGTTTATTATCCAAGGGGGTGACAAAATGCGCGCGATAAGAGCCTGTCATATCTTTGCTAGGTTCTTCATCGGTATAACCACAAAAATCCCTATGGACTTCAAAATAACTCCAGTCCACACCGTTAATCTGCTCTACCTCCCAATTTACAGGGGCCAAATACTTGGTTTGTGATCCTACAGCGAAAGATCCTGGTCCATACATGTAATATAGGTAACGCATAATCGCCTGTTCACAGTGATCCGGGATAAAACAGTTCATTGAGTCCGGCATTGATTCTGCTTCAATCACATGAACAACACTGCTCAACGTACCCAGTTCAGATTGTCGCCACGGTTTCCCTAAAAAGGCGAATGTGCGTTTTAGGGCAAGCAAATAAGGAAACCAGCCTTTTTCATGCGGGAGAAATCTGTGCGGGTCTTCTGCTTGCTCCCTGTCATAGGCTGATTCATCAAAAATATTGAATTGAGTCCCTCGGGTATCCTCCAGCATATCTGGAACGCTATTGTAGGGTAGGGAGATTGCAAACTTAGAACCTGAAAAGTCTAATTCGATGCGCTCTTTTTCATCACGCCCCGGCACCCAGGGGTTGTCAACAGAAGCAAACAGGCGATTTAACATAGAT
>Ga0316204_10010619_pt1 | contig 11800 bp, 9 predicted proteins | sample 6monrhotite_MG_2_FD_205661 | JGI IMG/M metagenome (GOLD analysis project Ga0316204, IMG submission 205661) | Microbial mat bacterial communities from mineral coupon in-situ incubated in ocean water Damariscotta River, Maine, United States -... | ecosystem: Environmental > Aquatic > Marine >...
GGCCGGCGGAGAGCGCATCGACGCGCTCTGGCGGCGGCTGGTGGCCGCGCCGATGGGGCTCGGGGGCCTGCGGTGGACACCCGGGGCGCTGCCCGGGATCGTCGCCGCGGAGGACTGCCCCGTTCGGGGGCGGGTGGTGGAGGGGGAGGTCCACGATCTCAACTGCGCGTCCATGGGGGGCTGGTCGACCCACGCCGGCCTGTTCGGCACCGGGCGAGCCGTCGCGGCGGCCGGGCAGGGCTTCCTGGATCGTCTGCGGGGCGGCGCGAGCGCGGCACAGGCGCGGGCCTGGAGTGAGCGCGGCGCGGGCTCGCACCGGCTGGGCTGGGACGGGGTCAGTCGCCCCTCCTCCACGGGCAGCTATTTCCCCGGGGATGCCGTGGGGCACCTCGGCTTCACGGGCACCTCCCTGTGGGTGATCCCCTCCCTGGAGGTGGTGGTCGCGCTCCTCACCAATCGGGTGCATCCGACCCTCGATGCCCGCATCCGCGCCCTGCGTCCGGCGGTCCATGATGCGGTGATGGTGGCCCTCGGGGTGGCCTCTGATTCGCGCACGGGGTAGATTCGCGCTCTTCCAGGCGACCCCCACGCCGCAGGAGAGGACATGAGCGACGGCGGAAACCGCTGGTTCGAGCAACCGCTCCCGGAGCTTCAGGCTTCGGTCCCGGCGACGGAGGTCTCCAAGGATCTCTGGCTGCGCTGCTCCGGCTGCGCGGAGATTCTCTACAGACCCAAGCTCGCTGAGCACCTGGAGGTCTGCTTCCACTGCGGAAAGCACTTCCGCATGGGTGGGCACGCCCGGATCGCCATGCTGGCCGACGAGGGCACCTTCGAGCGCCACGACACCGAGCTCCAGAGCATCGACGCCCTGGGCTTCGTGGACTCCAAGCCCTACCCCCGCCGGCTGGCGGCGGCGCACGCCAGGACCGGCGACAACGACGCCTTCATCTCCGGCAGCTGCACCCTCGACGGCATCCCCGTCGAGCTCGGCGCCTTCAACTTCTTCTTCCTCGGCGGCTCCATGGGCAGCGTGGTGGGAGAGGCCATCACCCGCCAGTTCGAGCGCGCCCGCGAGCGCCGGGTGCCGGCGATCGTGGTCAGCGCCTCCGGCGGCGCGCGGATGCAGGAGGGGATCCTGTCCCTGATGCAGATGGCCAAGACCTGCTCGGCCCTGAGCCTCCTGCGGGACGAGGCGCGCATGCCCTACATCTCCGTGCTGGCGGATCCCACCACGGGCGGGGTGGCCGCGAGCTTCGCGATGCTGGGCGATCTCAACCTCTCCGAGCCCGAGGCGCTCATCGGCTTCGCCGGCAAGCGCGTCATCGAGCAGACCATCGGCGAGGCGCTGCCCGAGGGCTTCCAGACCGCTGAGTACCTCCTCGACAACGGAATGCTGGACGCCATCTGCCGCCGCGATGAGCTGAAGGACTACATCGCGCGCAGCCTGCGGTGGATGATCGGGGACTGACGTGCTCACCCATCCTGTCCTCCAGAGGCTCATGGGAGCCGGCATCCGGCTCGGACTGGATCGCGTCCGCGTGTTCCTGGCCGCCCTCGGTGAGCCGCACCTCGCCGCCCCGGTGATCCACGTCGCCGGCACCAACGGCAAGGGCAGCGTCAGCGCCATGGCGAGCAGCGTGCTCCAGGCCCACGGGCTGACGGTCGGCACCTACACCTCGCCGCACCTGCAGCACATCAACGAGCGGGTCGCCGTCGACGGCAAGCCCATCTCGGATCTCCAGCTGGATCAGCTCCTCCTGGAGGTCGAGCAGCGCGCCGGCGTCTGGGCGGCGCAGCAGGACACCGACACCGGCGCGAGCCCGCCGCTGACCTACTACGAGGCGATGACCGTCGCCGCCTTCCTGCACTTCGCCCGCGCCCGGGTGGACGTCGCCGTCATCGAGGTCGGCCTCGGCGGGCGGCTGGACGCGACCAACGTGGTCAACCCGATGGTGACCGCCATCACCAGCATCGGCCTGGACCACACGACCGAGCTTGGGCCGGATCTGGCCTGCATCGCCTCCGAGAAGGCCGGCATCTTGAAGCCGGGGGTGCCGGTGGTCGTGGGGCCCGTGGCTCGGGACGCGCTGCGGGTGATCCGCTCCATGGCCGGCGGGCTGGAGTCTCCCGCCCTGGTCTGGGACGAGGACTACCAGGCCCGCGGCACCCCGCGGCGCTGGCGCTGGACGCAAGGGGAGCGGGAGCTCACCGAGCTGCACATCGAGCTGTCGGGTCAGCATCAGGTGGAGAACGCCGGGGTGGCGCTCACCGCCGTGGCGGCGCTGGAGGGCCGGCTGCCGGGCTTCCAGATCGACGAAGAGGCGACCCGCCTGGGGCTCCGCGCCGCGCGGCACCCGGGGCGCGCCGAGTGGCTGGCGGCCGATCTGCTGGTGGACGGGGCGCACAACGCGGACGGCGCCCGGCGCCTGGCCGAGATGCTCTCCAAGCTGACCCGCTACGGCCGGCGCACGCTGCTGCTGGGCGTCTCGCAGGGCAAGGACGTTCGCTCCATCGCCGCCGCGCTCGCCCCCCAGGTGGACCGGGTGCTGACGACCCGCTGCGCCCACCCCCGGGCCGTGGAGCCCGGCGACGTCGCCGCCCAGCTCGTCGGCCTGTCCTGCCCGGTGATGCCCGCCGGCGCGGTCGAGGAGGCGCTGCCGCTGGCTCGCGAGGGCGACGGCACCGTGATCGTCGCCGGCAGTCTGTTCCTTGTGGGCGCGGTCCGCGACCTCGTCGGGGCCTGAACGTACCGTGCGCGCCGCGCGCCGATGGTGCCTCGCCCTGGCGCTGATCGCCTCGACGGCCCACGCCGGGGATCCTGTCGACCTGGTTCTCGACGCCCGGAGCATCACGCTCGACGGCGAGCGGGTCACCGCGACCGGTGAGATCACCGCCGAGTGGCGCGGGTACCTGCTGACCGCGGAGACGATCACCTTCGACCGCTCCGCCGAGCGGCTGCTGGTGACCGACGGCGCGCTGCCGGCGCTGGGGCTGAGCTTCGCCGCCGCCGAGCTCGACCCGGACGGCGCCAGCGCGCTCACCGCGGCGCGCCTGGACCGACCGGGGCTGCATGTGTCGGGCGAGCGCCTGACCTTGCTGCCCGGGGATCGCTTCACCTTCGAGGACGGCTGGTTCACGCCCTGCGACTGCGAGGTGCCGATCTGGTCGCTGGAGGTGGAGCGGGGGCGCGTGAACCCCGCCGGCTGGGCCACCGTCTCCGGAGCCTGGCTGCGCATCGGCGAGCGCCGGGTGCTGCCCGTGCCCTGGGCCGCGGTGCCGGTGGGGCGGGTCGCGCACCCGCTGCCGCCGCGGGTGGGGTGGACCGACGACGGCCTGCTGCTGGGGGTGCCGGTCTGGCTGCCGCTCGGGCCGCGCTCGTCGCTGGCGCTGGGGCCGGAGTGGCGACAGGCACGGGGCTGGCGGCTGATGGGCGCGGCGGCGCTCGCCGGAGAGCAGGGCGGCGGCGAGGCGGCCGGCGCGGTCGGCTGGGACACCTCGGAGCAGACCGCGCGCGGGATGCTCAGCGCGGCGGTGGGGCGCGCGGCGCCGGGGGCCTGGCGGGTGGCGACGACCGGTCAGTGGACCTCGGACGCGGACTACCTGTCGGACTTTGGCGACTCGCTGCTGGCTCGCGGCGCGCCCTGGCTGGAGCAGCGCGCGCTGGCGGGCATCGGGCCGGCGCGGGGGGAGCTCTTCCTGTGGCAGGATCGACCGGACACGGGGGCGCGGCCGTCGCTGGTGCTGGAGCGCGCGGTGCAGCCGCTGGGACCGCTCAGAGGCGGCGCGTACGGGCGGCTGGACGCGGTGGATGGGGCCGCGCGGGCGGAGCCCTCGATGCGCCTGGATCACTCGGGGGATCTGGGGCCGGTGGAGGTGAACACCGGGCTCGCCGGGCGGCTGATCGGCTACGGCGGCGACACGCCATCGAGCGCGGCGGATGGCGCGGCGCGGGGGACCGTGCTGCTGCCGATGTGGGGAGAGCACGGCGCGTGGCGCCACGAGCTGGCGGCGGGCGGCGGCGCGTCGGTCGCCCGTCGGGCGGGCGCGGTGCTGGAGCGGCTGCCGATGGACGCCGGGTGGGCGCCCTGGAGCGCAGGACCCATCGTCGAGAGCCGCTGGTGGTCGTCGAAGGTGGGGGTCACGCTGACCGCCGGGGCGCCGTGGCAGGCCGATGGGCCGGGGTGGACCGGGCGGGCGCGGGGGAGCGCCGGGCCCTGGTCGCTGATGCTGCAGTCCGACGGGCTGGTCGACGAGGAGCTCACGGCGCTCAGCGGCGGGCGGGTGGGCTACGGCGATGAGGTCTGGGAGCTGTGGCTGGGCGGCTGGACGATGCGCGGGCAGGAGGCGCTGGATCAGGGGCGGGGCGGGGCGGCGGTGTGGCTGCCGGGGAGCCGGGGGCGGTGGCGGCCGGAGGTGGCGCTGATCGCGACGCCGGAGGCGCTGCAGGAAGCCCGGATGGGGTTGGGGTGGTCGTCGAGCTGTGGCTGCTTGACGGTCACGGGGAAGGCGGCGATCGCGGAGGATCGCGACTGGCCTCAGCTCGGCGTGGAGCTGCAGCTGCTGAACTGAGGGCGGCGCCCGCGTTGATGGCGGGTTGATGGCGCGCTGTCAGCGGGCACCCAGCTCGACGAAGGCGCTGGCGCCGCTCGCGGCGATCACATCCGCCGCGCCGTCGCGGTCGAGATCGCCGATCCATGCGGCGTCGAGAGGCTCCGAGAGCCAGCTCTCTTCGACGGTGTAGGTGCAGCGCTCGGCGTCGAAGGGGGACGCCTCCAGGAGCGGTCCACGCAGGACCGTCGGCGTGAGCTCCGCGCCCCAGAAGTCCGCGCCCGCCTGGAGCAGGTCGGCGGCGCCGTCTCCGTCCAGGTCACCCACCGCCGCGAGATAGGACGGCGGCGGCACGAAGCGCGCGGCGGGGGCGTCACCGGCGGCCAGCGGACCGCTGAAGATCAGCACCTCCGGCTCGCCGAACAGGGAGTCCGTCAGCGACAGCGCCGTGGTGATCACCTCGGCGACGCCGTCCCCGTCCAGGTCCATCACCTTCAGCGCGGCGCCGTCCCGCCACGCCAACCCCAGCGCGGACGCGTCAGCGGGGAAGGGCACGCGCAGCGTCACGTCGTCGATGCTGTGGACCCCGGCATATCGGGGCCCCAGCGCGACCCGCAGCTCGGCGGGATCGCCGCAGCTCTCCGCGGGGGTCGGCAGGTCTCCCTCGTCGGCCAGCTCGGTCAGCCCGACCAGGAAGACCAGATCCGCGCGCCCGTCGCCGTCGACGTCCCCGGCCGCGACGCCGCCGATGGTGGCCGCCTCGCTGCTCTGCCACACCGCGTCGTCGAGCCCCCCGAGCGCGCGGGTCTCGGTGATCGGCCCGAAGCGGAGCTGCTCGCCGACGAGGAGATCCAGCGCGCCGTCCCCGTTGAGGTCCATCAGCGACATCGCGAGCCCCGCCTCGCTGCCGTCGCCGCCCTGGAGCTCGTGGTGGGGTGAGCTCCAGTCCAGCGGGTCGCTGATCGGACCGGGGAAGACCAGCACCTGCCCAGCCTCATCGTCGCTGTAGGGGATGCCCAGGAGGAGGTCGTCAGCGCCGTCGCCGGTCACGTCGGCGATCAGCGGGCGCACCTCGTCGCTGTGTGAGACCCACAGCTCAGTGGCGCCGCGCCAGCCCTCGCCGTTCAGCCGCGTCAGGCCCGCGGTCGTCCCGATGTAGATCTGATCGGTCCCGTCCCCGATGAGGTCACCCACCGCGATCGAGGCCCCCCGGCCCGGCAGCGGGATCGCTTCGGAGAGCGCGCGGTCGGTCGCTGTCGACATCGCGCGCCCGTCGTCGCAGACGAAGGGCTGCTCGCAGGGGTCCGTCGCGGTGTCCACGAGGGCGGCGTCCGACTTCTCGGAGCAGCCCGTGGAGAGCTGGTGGGACAGCAACCATGGCGCGATGAGGAGGATACCCACAGTATAGAACCGCCCGAGCAGACCCACTCTCTTTGTGACGCGGCCCGGGGCAGCGGCATCTGTGCGGCGATGCTCTTCCTCACGCTGACACTCTCACTGCTCGGCTGCCGCGGCGACGCCTGCGAACCGGTCGAGGTGGGCGGCCGCCAGGCGTCCCTCCAGGCCACCCTCGACGCCTGCCTCTCCGCCAGCCTCACGCCCGGCGCGCTGATCGCCGTGCACGACGGTCAGGAGACCTGGACCGCCGCGACGGGGCTCGCCGACGTCGACGCGGATCTCCCCATGACCCCCGACGCGGTCTTCCGAGGCGGCAGCACCACCAAGATCTACACCGCCGCGTTGGTCCTGGAGCTCGTCGACCGGGGGCGCCTCTCGCTGGATGACCCCCTCGCCCGGTGGGCGCCCGACTTCCCCGACGCCGACCGCATCACCGTACGCCACCTGCTGAACCAGACCGGCGGCGTCGCCGACTACATGGACACCGAGCTCCTCGCGGAGGAGCGGCGCGCCCTGTGGACCCCCGAGCGGCTCCTGGAGGCGGGGGCGAGCATCAGCCCGCTGGATGAGGTGGGCGGGGGCTTCCACTACGCCAACACCAACTACATCGCGCTGGGGTTGATCATCGAGGCGGTCACCGGGCGCCGCTACCACGAGCACCTGCGGGAGACGCTGCTCGATCCGCTGGCGCTCTCGAGCGTGGCGCTGGATGGCTTCGAGCCCCTGCGCGCGCCGCTGGTCCGCGGGTACACCGAGTCCGACGGCTGGGTGGACATCGGCGATCGCAACCACCCCACGGTCACCTGGTCGGCCGCGGGCCTCACCTCGGACATCGCGGATCTCGCTCGCTGGGGGCACCTGCTGTTCACCTGGCATGTGCTGGCGCCGGATCAGATCGCGGCCATGGCGACGCCGCCGACGGCGGACGGCTACCCCTACGGCTTCGGGGTCACCCTCTACGAGACCCCGGTGGGGCCGGCGATCGGTCAGAAGGGTCGGACGGCGGGGCACTTCAGCTGGCTGGGGTACTTCCCGGACCTGGACCTGACGGTGGCTACCTACAGCAACACCAGCGAGGACTTCGGCGACCCGCGGCCCGCCGCCTGGGCCGCCGTGGCGCTGTTCAGTCGCTGATCGGCCTGTCCAGAGCACTGTCCAGAGCACTGTCCAGAGCATTGTCCAGCGCATTGTCCAGCGCTCGCCCCCCCTCGGCCGTGAGCGGCAGGTCACCGACGTCGGCGCCGTAGGCCAGCAGCGCCACGCCGTACTTGATCGCGATGAAGCGAGCCCTCCGCGCGGTGGCGTCGTCCACCACGCCGTAGGCGTCGAGGAAGGCTGGCCGGGCCGCGGCGGGCAGCAGGCTGAAGAGGATGCTCAGATCCTTGCAGGGATCCCCGAGCGAGACATCGCCCCAGTCGATCACCCCGCAGATGGCGCGCTCATCGTCCAGGAGGAGGTGCCGGGCGTACAGATCGCCGTGGAGCAGGACGCGGCGACCGGTGGTGTCGCTGGGCGGCGCGGCAGCCACGGCGGCCCGCACAGCCGGGAGTCGATCGGTCCATCGGCCGGTCACCTGTGCGGCGTGTCGCTGGATGATGGTGGCGGCGAGGGGCATATCTCCGCGGAAGGTGTCCCCGGGCACGCCGAGCGCCGCCGCGTGCTCCACGTCGACGTCGTGCAGCGCCCGCAGGAAGCGCCCGAGCGCCGGCGCCAGCGCCAGCCGCTCGGCGTCGGTGAGCGCCGCGCGGTCACCGGTGACGCCGGGGAGCAGTCGGTAGCCGAGGAAGGGGTATGGGAATGCGGGGGAGGGGGCGCCCCGCCACTCCGGGGTCGGGATGGAGACGGGCAGGAGTCGCGCCAGCGCGGGCAGCACCGAGGCCTCCACGGCCAGCAGCTCCACGCCCATCTTCCGGCGCGGGAAGCGCCACCCGATCGTGATCGCCTCGCCACCCGGGGCGGCCTCACCGCGCCACATGTCGTTGTCCCAGCCCTGGCCCAGCCGCGTCAGCGGACCGGCGAGCGCCGGGAACTGCTCGGCCACCAGCGCCTCGGCCAGCGCTTGATTCACCGGATGTTCCGCCTCCCAGGGCTGCCCCATCGCACACCTCCGCCAGGACACGGGTAACCTGTGGCGAGCGTCGGAATCACCAGAGCCGGAATCCCCCGATCCGGAACCAGGAGCGACCATGGACCCCACCCGCCGCTGGCTGCTGCATCGCTCCATCGAGCTGACCGCGCTGGCGCTGATCGGCTGCAGCGACAAGTCCGAGCCCGCCGACAGCGACCCGGCGTCAACGACCGACAGCGAGCCGCCGGACGACACCGGGACCGCCAGCGACTCCACCGCGCCCACCGGACCGGGCACGGACTCGACCGCCCCCACGGACGACAGCGCCACCTCGGGGACCGGCACGGACGACACGGGCGACACGGCGCCCATGGACACCGGCGAGGCCTGCCCCGATCCGCTGGCGGGCGCGGAGTACCTCGGGGCGATCGCCTTCGTGGGCGAGACCCCCCGCGATCTGGAGACCCTGACCGGCGAGGGGCTGGACGGCCGCTATGTGCACGACCTGAGCACCCTGAGCGCCGAGACGCTGATCACCCCCACCGAGCGCTTCTTCGTTCGCACCGCGGAGCCGGATCGGATCGACACCTCCGACTGGTCGATCCGACTGCACGGCACGATCGAGTCGCCGGGTCGGGTGAGCTTCGCGGAGCTGGCCAAGGAGGCGGTGGACCAGGGGGTGATCCATATGGAGTGCTCCGGGAACACCAGCTACGGCGGCTTCGGCCTGATGAGCGCCTGCGAGTGGCGCGGCGTGCCCTTCTCGGCGGTGCTGGACCGGATGAAGCCCACGTCCCAGGCCGCGCTCATCCGCGTCATCGGCTTCGACGAGCACTCGGCGCCGTCGAGCTCCGTCGAGGGCGCCGGCTGGGTCTTCACGCCCGATCAGCTCAAGGACGCCTTCCTGGCCACGGAGATGAACGGCGCGCCGCTGACGCCGGATCACGGCTACCCCCTGCGGCTCATGGTGCCGGGCTGGTATGGCTGCGCCTGCATCAAGTGGGTGGACTCGGTGGAGTGGGTGGTGGAGACCGCCTCGGCGACGACCCAGATGCAGGAGTTCGCCGAGCGCACCCACCAGCCGGGGATCCCCGCGCTGGCGAAGGACTACATCGCGGCCTCCATCGACACCACGGCGCTGCCCGTGCGGGTGGAGAAGTACCGACTGGACGGCCGCATCGTCTACAAGGTCGTCGGCCTGACCTACGGCGCGGATCGGACGGATCGCCTCCAGATCCGCTTCGGGAGCGGGGACTGGGAGGACGTCACGGTCTGCCCCGAGCGGGAGAGCAGCAGAACCTGGGCCCTGTGGGCGCACGTCTGGGAGCCGACGAGCACCGGCAGCTACGAGATCCGGCTGCGCGTCGACGACGCGGGGATCCAGACCCGACGGCTGGACAGCGAGTGGTACCGCCGGGAGGTCACCCTCGACGAGGTGTGATCACTCCGCGGACTCAGCGGGGGCCTTGCTCGCGCCCGCCGCCTCGGCCGCCTCGGCTCTCTTGAGGGCCGCCTCGGCCGCCGCCTGCCGAGCGAGCCAGGCGTCCGCTCGGGCGACGGCGTTGTCACGGATGTCCATGTAGAAGAGCTCGTAGTCCATCAGGTGGTAGTTCCCGGGCTGCACCTCCGTCGCGGGCCAGTCCAGCTTGCTGACGTCCGGCACCCGCAGCGCGCCGCCCTCGCAGCGCGCGGTGAGCCAGCCCGAGCGGGGCTCTCCCAGGGACGCCATGGACACCCCGAGGGGCTCGTCGCTCATCAGCAGCTTCCGCATGTCCACGGGGTTGCCCGTGTTCACCGGCGCCACCGCGCCCTTGTGCGCGGCGGCCTCGGAGGGGGTCTGATCGCCGCGCCAGCTCACCGGGTTGGTGCACTGGCGGGGGGCGTCGCCCAGCTGGGCGAGCGCGCCGTCGACCCAGTGGAGCATGGGGCCGTCGCCTTCGGTCTTTGCGCCCTCCTCGTAGGTGTCCCACGCGGCCACGCAGCCGAGCTGCTCGGGGAGCACGCAGGGCTCGAGCTCGGGGTAGGCGTCCTCGAAGCGGGAGAGGGGGTGGGAGTAGCCGGGCACATAGGCCGCGATCATCCGGTCGCGGAGGCCCTCGTCCGCGCTGATGCGCTCGAGCAGGCGCATGGCGTGCTGGCTGCCCTGGCTGTGACCCGCGAGGATGAAGGGGCGCTCGCCGGTCTCCGAGAGGAAGGCTGAGAAGGCCCGGTCCACGTCGTCGTAGGCGATCTGCAGGGCCTGCTGGGCGTCGGCGCGCTCACCGTAGAAGGCGCCGATGGTGGCCTGGCGGTAGCGGGGGGCGTAGATGCGGCAGCAGCCGTTGAAGGCGCTGGCTTCGCCGGCGAGAACGATCTGGTCCACGACCTCCAGGGACTTGGGATCGTCGAAGGTGTCGTTCCAGACCTCCAGGTTGAACCAGGTGGTGGGGTGCACGTAGAAGACGTCGGCCTGCGCGTCCGCCTGGGTCTCGGCGGTACCGGGCGGGGTGAAGTCCGCGCGCTCCGTCGCGTCCGGGCGGGCGGCCCAGGCGCTCGGCTGGCTGTAGTCCGGCGGCGGCGCGAGGGCGGCTGCGTCGAAGGGGGCCTTGGGCTTCAGGAAGAAGGCCTCGAGATCACAGCCGATCAGCGGAGCGCAGGTGAGGAGGGCCAGCGAGAGGGCGAAGGGGCGCATCAGTGGGCTCCTGTGGGAAGGCCGTGGTTGAGCAGCAGCGTGTCGACCCAGGCGTCCCGATCGGGGGCTGAGTCGACGTGGATGCCGGTCATCGGCGTGAAGCGTGGGTGAAAGAGGGAGAGGAAGGTGATGGAGGCCTGGAGGGACAGCGCGGCGGCACGGCGACGGTCGTCCGGCCACTGGGGGACGAGCTCGGTCAGGAGGGCCATGAGGAGGTCGAAGAGGACCTCGGCGGCCCGCTCGGGTTCGTCTTTCAGGGCGAGGTTCTGGATCTGGGCCCGGCAGATGTGGGGGAGATCCCGGTGGGAGTCGGTGAGGTGCCGGAGGAGGTGACGGAGGCGAGCGGCTGGGGGGCCGGGGGTCAGCTCGGTGTCGATCCAGGTCTGGAAGCTGTGGAGGACGGCGTGATCGACGGCCTGGGCGAGGAGGTTGTCCTTGCTCTTGAAGTGGTAGTTCACCGCAGCGATGTTCACGCCGGCGCGCTCGGTCAGCTCGCGGGTGGTGGGGGTGTGTCCGGTCTCGAGGAAGGAGACGGCGGCGAGGAGGAGCTTTCTTCGGGCGTCGGCGGTGGACACTGTGAGCCTGTTTCAAATATTGATTCAAACATTGTTTAAAATCGGAACAACTCAGCGTCAAGGTGAGGGTGGATTTTGTGGATGGTGGTCAGCGTCCATGGGCTCTCGGTCTCGCCTCTCTGCCGGGGGCGGCTTCAGCTCGGCTGCTTCACAGCGACTCCAGCGGCTTGCACGCGCCGCACGGAGCGCGCCAACTGCGAAGGCGTACCGCTACGGATCATGACGTCATCGCGCCAAGTCCTCGCCTTCCGCCAGAACGTGCCGTCAGGCGCGCCAACTGCGAATGGGTACCTTTGAGGATCGTGTCGTCGTCCCCTCTCTGAGTCCTCACCTTCCGCCCAAACGCGCCGCATGGCGCGCGCCAACATCGAAGGCGTACCGTTGAGGAACGCGACGTCCCAGCGTCTCACGCAAGAGGGTGTTGCGACGTCAGATGCCTCGCCGCAAGGCGACATCAGGAGGCAAGACCTTGCGAACACGTGGACGGTTTTCGACGGAGCCCAGGTGTTGTTGTTCAGCCATCCCACGCTGTAAAACCGG
>Ga0316204_10010620_pt1 | contig 11799 bp, 7 predicted proteins | sample 6monrhotite_MG_2_FD_205661 | JGI IMG/M metagenome (GOLD analysis project Ga0316204, IMG submission 205661) | Microbial mat bacterial communities from mineral coupon in-situ incubated in ocean water Damariscotta River, Maine, United States -... | ecosystem: Environmental > Aquatic > Marine >...
AGGTGAGCGCGACACGATTCACGAACTGGTCCACGGAGCGAAACGGCTGCCCACTGCTCGCCGCATCGCGGGGAAGCTCTTCCGTTGGTTCGCCCACGATGATCCCTCGGAAGCCGTTGTCAACCAGCTCGGCGACGTCTTCATCGCCGCCGACATGACGGTGGCGCCCCTGCTGCGGGCGATCCTGCTGCACGACGAGTTCTGGGCCGTCGGTACCCGTTGGGCCCAGATCAAGAGCCCCACCGACTTCGTCGTGTCAGTCGTCAAGCAGCTCGGGATCGACGCCGACCAACTCGGTCTGCGTTGGCGTATGGAGAACATGGGTCAGGTGCCCCTCGACCCTCCGAGCGTCGCAGGCTGGGGAGGGGGCCTCGGCTGGCTCTCCACGGCATCGGCCTGGAGTCGTGGCGGCCTGGCACGCGGGCTGCGGTGGCACGCCACCGACGATGGTGCAGAGGGGCTCGGGATGCTCCCGGGCATCGAGGAGATGAGTGCGGCGAACGGCGTGCAGGCCATCTTCGACGTGTTCGGGCTCGAGGACGTGTCCACCGAGACCCGGGCCCGCCTGGAGGCCTGGTTCAACCAGGCCAGGAGCACCGATCGATGGTCAATCCGCCCCGTCGGGTTCATGCTCGGCATGATGACCCCCGAGAACCAGGTCTTCTGAGGCAGGAGGAAGCAGATGCACACGGTCACCCCTTCTCGATTCGGTGCCGGTCCGGGCGTGTCACGCCTGGCGCGTCCCACCGAGGCCGACATCGCGCTGGCCCAGCTCTCGCGCCCGGACAGCAGCGACGGCGGCATCGCTCGCCGACGGTTCCTCCAGGGTGCACTCGCCCTGGGCGGCGCGGCGGGTCTCACCGCGTTCCCGAGCATGTTCCCGAACATCGCCCCTGGCATCTTCGGCGGCATCGCCGGCGCGGCCACACCGCTTGGTGCGGGCCAGAAGATCCTCGTCACTGTCTTCTTGAACGGTGGCAACGACCACCTCAACCAGCTGATTCCGGCAGGGGACGGCGCGTACCAGTCGGCGCGCGGCAGCCTCGCCGTCTCCGTCGATGGCTCGACGGGGGTGGGGGAGGGGCTGCATCTCCACCCCAATATGCCTGGTCTCAAGTCGCGGTTCGACTCCGGCCAGGTTGCCTTTGTCCGCGGCGTCGGCGAACCGACCAACGACCACAGCCATTTCACGTCGATGGCGACATGGATGAGCGGCATGCAGGGTCAGGTGCAACCCACCGGTTGGCTCGGGCGCTATCAGGACGATGCCGGTCTCGACAGTCTCGGCTCCGTCGCCATCGGATGGTCCGGCGTTCCACTCACGCTCCAAGGCGCCAACAGCACCACTGTGGCCCTGCCCCCGAACGGGTCCTTGTTCGGCTCCAACCGTTCAGATCGCTGGGAGCGCTATGGCTATGAGGCCATCAGCGACCTCGGCCACACCGGTGGGGGAATCGGCGCCTTCGGAGACCGGGTCGCCCAAGCGTGGGGTGACGCCGTCGATGCAGCTCAGGTGATCTCTCCGGCATTCGGTGTTCCCGACCTTCCGGAGAACGGGCTTGCCCGTGAGCTGGCCGTGGCCGCCCAGGTGATCAACCTGAACGTCGGCACCCAACTGGTGAACGTCAGCCTCGGTGGCTTTGACACCCATGACGGCCAACGTCCCGACCACGACGACCTTCTCGCGGAGCTCGACGCCGGTATCGAGGCCTTCTTCACCAACCTGCTACCGACCATGGCAGTGCGCACGTCGATGCTCGTCTTCTCGGAGTTCGGTCGCCGGGTGGAGCGGAACTCGACCGGTACCGACCACGGCACGGCCGGGCTCATGACCCTGATCGGCCCGGCGGTCAACGGTGGATTGCACGGAACCCAGCCGTCCCTGACCAACCTCGACAGCCGCGGCGACATGATTCCTCACCTCGACTTCCGCAGCGTGTACGCGACGATTCTCGAGGACTGGCTCGATGCCGATGCATTCGAGGTGCTCGGGGCGAACTACTCGACCCTCGACCTCTACGACCCGAACTCGCTGAGCCTGTTCGGCGACGTACCACAGACTGCCTACTACGCACCGGCTGTGGGGTGGCTCGCACAGTCGGGGATCACCACCGGCACCGGGCCGGGCACCTTCTCGCCGGAGGACATCGTGACGCGAGCCCAGATGGCAACGTTCCTGTGGCGCTACCGGGGATCGCCGACCGGCTCGCCGAACGCCGGCCTCAGCGACGTGCCGGCTGGTCACTACTACACCGAGGCCGTCAACTGGCTCTTCGCCCAGGGCATCACGACCGGGGTCGGTGGCAATCGGTATGCCCCTGACGAGAATGTCACGCGCGGCCAGATGGAGGCCTTCCTCTGGCGGCTCGAGGGATCGCCGACCGGGTCGCCGCCTGCCGGATTCAGTGATGTGCCATCCGGTCAATACCACTCGAAGGCCGTCGACTGGCTGCTCGCGCAGGGCATCACGACCGGGGTCGGTGGCAATCGGTATGCGCCCGACGAGAATGTCACGCGCGGCCAGATGGCGACCTTCCTCTGGCGTCTGGCCGGCACGCCGTAGCGGCCGGCCCGCCTCCCCGGGCAGACCCGTCGGGCGAACTACAGTGTCGCCGTCAGGGATCAGCGCCGCCGGGACACTCTGGCCGTCACCGGGAGGTTGCGTTGGCGGGACCACTCAAAGTCGACCTCGATCGAGTCGTCGAGGCCGCGGAGATGATTCCGCGGCCGTTCATTGGCACCGCGCAGTACCGGTCGGAGGGCATCAGCCGCCTCCTGGGTATCGATGTCACCCTCAAGATCGAGACGGCCAACCCGGTCGGATCCGTCATGGGTCGGGCCGCTGAATGGTTCTTCATCAATCACCCCCAGACCAACCGGATCATCTGCGCCTCCGCCGGTGACTTCGGGATCGCCATGGCCTACGCAGGCCGCGGGCGCAGCCTCGGCGTCGAGCTCTTCGGACCCCTGTCGGCGGACCCGGCCAAGGTTGGTGCCCTCCGGCACGCGGGCACCACCGTGCGCCTCGACGCCGAGGATCCCGAGGACGTCAAGGGAGAGGCCCGCCGCTACGCCGGTGTCGTCGGTGGCGCGTTGCTGCTCGACGGCGAGCATGTCGAGTTCGCCGAAGGTCTCGCCACGATGGCGGCCGAACTCGAGCACCTGGCTGAACCTCCCGATGCCGTGTTCGTCCCGCTCGGAGAGGGATCTCTGGCACTCGGAACCGGAGCGTGGTGTCACGCCCGGATGCCGCGGACGCGCGTCGTGGGCGTCGCGCCGGAAGGTGCCCCGGCGATGGCCCGAGCGGTTCGTGAGCGTCGTGTCGTGACGTCGCCGACGGTGACCACCGCGGCCCGTGAGCTCGCCGTCCGTGTCCCTTCCGAGCAGATCGTCGCTCCGCTCGCTTATTCGCTCGATGACACGGCGCTCGTGTCCGAGCGACACATGGAGCAAGCGGCCGGCGCGCTCGCCGCTCATGAAGGACTACGGGTGTCGTCTTCCGGTGCGGCTGCCCTGGCCGCGGCTGCAGTTGCGGCGCCGTCGATGCGGGGTGCGAGCGTTGTCGTGGCCGTGACCGGCCGCCTGATCGGCTAGCTCCGCCGCTTCGTGCGATTGGTTGCGGTGGCGGCCATGGGATCCTCGGGCCAGTGGTGCTTGGGATACCGGCCCCGCATCTCCTTGCGGACCTCCGCGTAGCTCGTGGCCCAGAAGCCCGCGAGATCGCTGGTGATCTGCACCGGCCGATGCGCGGGCGACAGCAGCTCCAGGGTCACCGGCACCCGTCCGTCGGCCACTGTGGGGGACTGGTCGAGGCCGAAGACCTCCTGCAGACGAACGGGCAGAGATGGCCCTCCCTGACTCTCGTAGTCGACGGGAAGCCGTGAGCCCGATGGCACATCGATGTGGGTGGGAGCCAGGCGATCGAGATCCCGCGATCGCCGCCAGTCGATCAGGTTCGCAAGGGCTTCGCGCGGCTTGACCTTCTCGAGGTCCGACCTCCGTTTGGCATTGCCGAGGGCCGGCGCCAGCCATGTCTCCAGTCGTTCCAGGAGGGTGTCGTCGTCGACGGCGGGCCACTCTTCCTCGTCAATCGAGTTGAGGAAGGCCAGCCGACTCCGGTATCGGTCGTCGGGGCGGTCCCAGGAGAGCAGCGTGAGGCCTTCGCGTCGGACCCCGGCGAGGAGCGCCTCGATCACCGCGGACCGGTCAGGATCATCCAATGGCGAGCGCGAAACCACGATTGCGCCGAGGCGCTGCTGTGTCTCGAAGACGACGTCACGCATCCGTCGATCCCAGCCCCCACTCTCTTCTTCGCTCATCCGGTCGCCGTGGTGGGCCTCGATCTCCTCGATGGTGATCGGCGCCGCCATCCTGATCTCGGCGGCACTGCCCGCCCCCTCGGTCTCGGCCACGGCGAGCCAGCGCTCCCGGGCCAATCCGTCATCGGGAGGGGTCGACACTCCCGCGCCGCCGGCGAGCAAGAAGCTGCCTGGTTCGGCTCGGCGCTGAGCGATCCGGTCCGGGAAGGCGAAGCTGGTCACCAGCCCCACGAGATCGAGATCGATGTCGCCCGGGGTGGCCTCGAGGTCGGCACTCAATCGCTCTCGCCATCGCTTCGCCATGGCGCGCGCCTGGTGCAGGGCGGGGCTGTCGACCCCGGACTCGTTTCGGTCCCCCCGGGACCTGCCGCCCAGCCGTTCGACCCGTGCCCGGAGGTCGAGGGGGCGATTCCGGCCTCGGAGGATGTCCCGATCGGCGAGTGCCGCGGCAACCGCGCAGCCGGTGGCCAGTGCTCCGGCATGCCCGCTGACCTCCAGTGCACGCGCCCGGAGAAGCAGGTGGGCGAGTCGGGGCTCGGTGCCGAGTTCGTGCATCGCCTTGCCGTGCTCGGTGAGGCCTCCGTCGCTGTCGATCGCCCCGAGGTCGACGAGCACGGTTCGGCCGGCATCGATCGCCACGGTCGGTGGGGCATCGAGCCAGGGCAACTCGCTCGGTTCTCTCGCGCCCCACGCGGCGATCTGCAGGGCCAGCGCGGTGAGGTCGCTGGTCAGGATCTCCGGTGGCTCCTCGGCCGGACGGTGGGTGTGTTCGCCGGCCGTCCACAGACGAACACTCGTACCGGGTCCCTGTCGTCCCGCCCGGCCTGTCCGCTGATCACACGCGGCTTGGCTCGCCATGGTCGTGCGCAGCCGGCTCATTCCCCGACCATGATCGATCTCGGGCCGCCGGCGGCGGCCGGTGTCCACCACGGTTCGGACGCCATCGATCGTCACGCTGGTCTCGGCGATGGGGGTCGACAGAATGACCTTGCGGCGGCCCTGCGGGTCCAACTGCAGCGCACGGTCCTGGGCGTCCGGGGGCAGCGAGCCATGGAGTGGCGTGATCACGACACTGGCGTCGACCCGTCGACCCAGATCTCGTTCGGCCCGGTTGATGGCGCCGGCCCCGGCCATGAACACGAGCACATCGCCGGTCGTTTCGGCCGGTTGCTTCAGGAGTGCAGTCACGGCGGGGACCACGGCCTCGTCGACCGTGATGCCGGGGGCCGGTGGCTCATAGCGGATCTCGACCGGATGTAGGGGAGCGTCCGCGGTGACGATCGCATCGGTGCGGAGCCGGGTGGCGAGCGAGGCGGCATCGAAGGTCGCTGACATCACGATCAATCGCAGGTCGTCACGCAACGCGTCGATGGTCTCGCGCACGAACGCGAGTGCGGTGTCGGCGTGAATGCTGCGCTCGTGGAACTCGTCGAAGATCACGGCGCCGTACCCGGCCAGTCCGGGGTCGTTCAACAGCATCCGCGTGAGAACCCCTTCGGTCACGATCTCCACCTGAGTGGCCTTGCTGACCCGCGTGTCGAAGCGGGTGCGCAGGCCGATCGATTCGCCGATCCGTTCTCCGCGCTCCGACGCGATCCGCCCCGCGGCCGCGCGAGCGGCCACTCGACGCGGCTCGAGCACGATGACCTTGTCCTGGGCCATCCAGGGCTGGCCCACGATCGATGGCGGTACGCGTGTCGTCTTGCCCGTGCCTGGTGGTGCCTGGAGGATCACCAGGCGTTGACGTTTCAGCGCCGCGTGGAGGTCGGGCAGAACCTCGTCGACGGGAAGCCGACCTCCAGTGGACGCGGGTGAGGCCATGGCGGCGCTAACTGAGCTCCCCGAGAACGGCATCGACCCCGGCGGCAACGGACTCGGGATGCGACTTCATCACGAAGTGGCGGGCCCCTTCGACGGTGATGCGAACCGCGTGTGGGAGCTTCTTCTCGAGATAGTCGTTGGCCCCGAGGAATGCCTTGTCGCCGTCGCCGATCACCAGCGAGATGGGAAGGGTCAATTCGCCGAGACCGTCCATCACCATCGAGTCGGAGTGGAAGGCGATGGTGGCGGCTGTGTCGCTCACCGAGTACGCGGACGAGTTCTTGCTGACCCGGTCGTTCCAGCTCTGCATTGCATCGGGATCACGGAACCCGGGGCCGGTCGAGACGAGAACGAGCCCGTTGATGGCGTCCTCCGGGTCGGTACGGGTGAGCGCGTGGGCCATGCCGAGGTACCCGCCGAGGCTGTGCCCGACCCACACGATCGGCCGCTCGGGGTTGTCGGCCCGCACATCGGCGATCACGGCATCGATGTCATCGAGAACCGCCTCCCGGACATAGGCCGCTTCATCGTCGGGTGCCGGCGATTCGCCATGGCCGGGCAGGTCCACGCGGGCACATGCCGTCGCGGCGGACACCAGCTCCACCGGTCCGTCCCAGCAGTGGCCATCACTGTCCAGGCCATGAACCCAGAGGACCACGGGTCGGCCAGGATCGGTGGGGCCCGCGTGGGCGACGTGCAGCTCGGTCATCGCTGTCTCCATTGGCATTCTTCGGATGGTGGTCATCGGCCGCGGAAATGCGGACGTCGCTTCTCCATGAAGGCTGTCACGCCTTCCTTGAAGTCGTCGCTGTCGTAGCAGCTCCGGGCGAGGGCGTTCGCATCGGCGAGGTCGATGGCCGAGGTCGAGGCTGCGGTCAGTGCACCGACTTGGACTTTGGCCGCCTGGATCGACAGCGGGGCGAGTCGGGCGATCCGGTGGGTCAGCCGGTCGATGTGATCGTCGAGATCCGCGGCCGGAAGGACCTCCTGCACCAACCCGGAGCGAAGGGCCGCGTCGGCATCGAGGACCTGGGCGGTGAAGAGCAGCGACTTGGCTGTGGCGGGGCCCACCAGCGCGACGAGTCGTTCGGTCGCCTCGATGGGATAGGCAAGGCCGAGACTGGCGGGCGGTACGGCGAACGTCGCATCGTCGGCCGCGATGCGGATGTCGGCATGGAGGGCTATGGCGATCCCTCCACCCCGGCAGGGCCCGTGGATGGCGGCGATGACCGGCACCCTGGTGGCAGCGATGGCTGCCCACGCCCGGTGTTCGGCATTGTCGTAGCCCTCGGCCTTCGAGCTGCCGTTCGTGGTGCGCCCCATCCGACGGTCGGGGAACTCAGAGATGTCGCTTCCGGCGCTGAAGGCTTCGGTGCCGGCCCCTCGGATGACGATGCACCGCAGATCGGCTGCTTTGGTGAGCGCGGCCATGGCATCGGGGACAGCGAGGTACATCGCCGCGTTCATGGCATTGCGCCGATCCGGATTGTCGATTGTGAGCGTGCCGATCGTGCCATGTTCGACATCGTCGATCACCGCAGGTCGGAGTGAGGCGCCGATTGTTGCCACGGTTGTCAGCCTCGCGTGTCGTTCGCCTCGGCCCAGAATTCACGGCAACGAGCGACGAATCGATCCGGATCCACCAGGTGGGGGTAGTGGCCGTGGCCGTCCCATAGCTCGGTCGTGGCGCCGCTGATCGACCCGGCGAGCCAGTCGCCGTAGCCGTCGCCCGGGTCGATGCCGAACAGGGAGAGGAGCGGCGTTTCCTTGCCGGCGTATCCCGCTAGCGCATCGTCGACGATGGCTCCGATCTCCTCGGCCGACATGGAGAACATGAGATCCCAGACTCCGAGGACGACCTCCTGGTCCGCACGGCGGTTACTGTCGACCAAGGCGCGGGCCTCACCCTGCAACATCGGGCCGGCCATCTCGTCGAACAGAGCGGCGATCACCAGCGGGAACGTCTCGGGGTCCCGGAGCATCGCCTCATTCTCGAGCAGACCCGCCTGAAAGTCTCCGAGATTCAGCGACTGGTCGACATTGATCACCGACCGGAAGTCGCCTGCGGCACCAGCGGCACTCACCACGGCGCCACCGAGCGAGTGCCCCACCAGGTGGGGGCGGTCGAGCTCGAGGTGCATGGCGAGCATCACGATGTCGGTCACCATCGCCTCGAGGTCGTAGCGGTCGGCCTTGGCGGACTGACCGTGGCCTCGCAGATCAACCGCGATCACCCGGCGGTCGTCCAGGCGTTCGACGATCGATTCCCAGCCGGTGGAGCTCTCGGTTATCCCGTGCACCAACACCACGGGCGTGCCACCACCACCGGTGTCATCGAAGTGAATCTGCGTGCCGTCGAACGAGGCGAAGGTTCCCATCCGGAGAGTCTTTCACGCGATTCGAGCCGGAAACGAAGTCGCTGTTCGACACTGATCGAGCCGGTGGCAACTGCGGAATGCGACTCTGCCACCCCCAGCACCGTTTCGTGCTCTCTCTGTCACAACCGACTACGGTCGGGCCATGGTGGAGAGTGCGAGTGGAGTGGGTCAGCCGGCCCGGCGCAGGAAACGCGGCGAGCTGAAAGAACTGGTCCTTCAAGCCGGATTCGAAGTGTTGGCGCGCGAGGGCCTCGACATCGGGGTCGACCACATCAACTACACGAAGGTCTTCGACCACCTTGAACAGACCAAGGGAATCCGCGTCACCCGGGGGTCCGTCCATGAACGAATCTGGCCCAGCCAGCGCGACTTTCAGCGCGAGCTCGTCGTGCGCGCGGCCGAGTGGCAATTCGAGGAGTCGACAGCAGCCACGATCGAAGCCGTCGCCGCGGTGATTGCTGCCGCTGACACGTCGACCCACGCCGGCCGGCGAGCCGCGATGCGTGAGGTCACGCGGGTCGGAGCCCGGACCAACATGGTCTCGGCCGAGAGCGACGATCTCTGGGGACTCTGGCAGGGGATCACGGGAGCGTTCACCGCCGCGATGGCGGAGTCAGAGGAGTTGGCGCCCATCGTCGACGCCGTTCGGCGCTCGTACGAGGGGCTGAGCGATGAGTTCGTGGCCATGCAGGGCCAGGTCGTCGAGGCACTCGGCTGGAGGTTACGCGACGATCTGGAGCTCACGGGCGGTGATCTCCGTCGGATGGTCGCGTCGATCTCCACGTCACTGGCCGATGGATTCGGATTCCGTTCGAAGTTCACCGGCCAGCCGGTGATCGAACTCCCGACCGGACCCAAGGGCGAAATGCAGGAGTGGGACCCACTGGGCTATGCCATGTGGATGCTCATCGAGTCGGCCTACGAGAACCCGCCGGACTGACCCGGTACGCCGACCTAGTGGCCGTGGCCGATCAGTGACTCACCGTCGAGTTCACGCAACAGCGCTTCGGTGATGGCCTGTGGCGGTGCCGGCCGGGTGAAGTAGTACCCCTGGCCGAGCTGGCAGCCCAGCGCGAGCAGCCGACGGTGCTGATCGGGAACCTCGATGCCCTCGGCCACCGTCTGGGCACCCATCGACTCGGCGATGGAGAGGACCGTCGAGACGATCGTCGACTCTTCCTGGTCCTCGAGACGGGCGACGAAGGTCTGGTCGACCTTCAAGATGTCGGCCGCGAACTCTTCGGCGTACTTCAATGTGGCGTAGCCCGTGCCGAAGTCGTCGATGGCGACACGTAGGCCGGCCTCGCGAAGTGAATCGATCCGGGCGACGATGAGATCGAAGTCGTTGATCAGGGCGGACTCGGTCAATTCGAGCACGACCGCCTGGCGATCGAGACCCGCCGCGTCGACGATGTCGAGAATCTCCGAGACGATGCCGTCGCGCTGCAGCTGGACCGGCGAGATGTTCACGCTGGCGTAGATCCGATGACCGTCGCCTCGCCATGCTGCGACCTGACGGGCGGCCTTCTCGAGCACATACTTGCCGAGCGGAACGATCAGCCCGTTCTTCTCCGCGATGGGGATGAAGGATCCGGGGGAGATCATGCCGCGGACGGGGTGATTCCAGCGCACGAGCGCTTCCACGCCCACGGTGTGACCATCGTTGAGGTCGACGATCGGCTGGTAGTAGACCATCAACTCCTCGTTGTCGATGGCAGCGCCAAGGGTATTCGATATCTCGAAACGTTCGATCGTTTGATCGGCCATGCTCGATTCGAACATCGCCCAGCGGCCCTTGCCCTGCTCCTTGGCCTCGTACATGGCGACGTCGGCCGAGCGGATCAGATCCTCCGAAGAGAGCGTCCCGTCCTCGTCGATGGCGATGCCGACACTCACACCCATCCGGACTTCTTGACCATGAAGCGTGACCGGCAGCGAGAGTTCCTCGACAATACGATCAGCGACACCGATCACGTCGGATTCGCCATAGACATCGCTGAGCACGACCGCGAACTCGTCGCCGCCAAATCGGGCCGCGCGATCCTGCAGGCGCAGGCGGGTTTGGAGTCGAGAGGAGATCTCGACGAGCACCTGATCGCCGGCGGCATGGCCGAGGGAGTCATTGATGTTCTTGAAGTCGTCGATGTCGATGAACAGTGCCGCGACCTTGCTGCCGGGGCGACGCTTCGCACTGAGGGCCTCGGTGAGCTGGTTCGAGAACTGAATGCGGCTGCCGAGTCCCGTGAGATCGTCGTGGAGGACCTGGTGGCGAAGATCGTCTTCGAGCTTCTTGCGATCGGTGATGTCGCGAACGTTCAGAACGAGACCGTCCACCGACGGATCGTCCCGAAGATCGGTGATGGTGACCTCGGCCGTGCGGCGAGTCTTGTCCGGCCGCTCGAGCGTCAACTCGAGATTGCGGGCCCCAGCGGGACGAGCGCGAATGGCGCGACGGACAGTGTCGAGACCTTCCAGATCATCCATCGGAAGCAGTTCGGGGAAGCTCCGACCCCGCAGGTTTTCCGGCCGCAGACCGAAGAGGTCCTCGGCCGCTGGGCTGGCGTAGGTGAAGACACCGGCTTCGTCGAGTACGGCGATTACGTCGGAGCTGTGCTGCACGAGGCCGCGGAACCATTGCTCGGACCGCTTGAGGCCGATCTTGGCCGCTCGCTCATCGGTGACGTCGCGGGCGGTGACCACGATCCCGTTGACCTCGGCGTTCTCACGGAAGTCGCGCGCGGTGATGTCGAACCAGCGGTACTCGCCGGACGCGCAGCGGAGACGGCATTCGATGATCTGTGGATTCTCATACGGCTTCGTCGGCTCACCGACGATCGCGGCGAGCCGCACGGCGTCGTCGGGATGGACGAGAGTGGACGGACGACTCGAGACGAGGACGCTCGGGCTGACGCCGAGCACTCGCCCGGCGTTCGACGAGACGAAGGACATCGTCCCGTCCTCGTCCAGGACCGTCACGAGGTCCGATGACTGCTCGACCAGCGCACCCAGCCGTTGCTCCGAACGGTGGGCGAACCGCGCCTCGGCGAGCGACAGCGAGATCAGGGCCTGAGTGATCTGGGCGGCCATGGTCCGAAGCGCCAGGCCATGGGCGGCGTCGCCGCTCGTCGTCGCTTCGAGTTGGATCTCCCCGTACTCGGCGCCATCGCCGAGTTCGAGTCGGATGATGCGGGCCACACCCACGGTGGTGAGCAGGCCGACGAGATCAGGGTCGGCGGAGGCGGGAATCATCTCCAGTTTGGCGGCGTGGTCAGGATGGTCCT
>Ga0316204_10010621_pt1 | contig 11795 bp, 9 predicted proteins | sample 6monrhotite_MG_2_FD_205661 | JGI IMG/M metagenome (GOLD analysis project Ga0316204, IMG submission 205661) | Microbial mat bacterial communities from mineral coupon in-situ incubated in ocean water Damariscotta River, Maine, United States -... | ecosystem: Environmental > Aquatic > Marine >...
GTGGTTAGCATTTGCGGGCCGACAGCGGCCAACACAGTTAGAATAGCAGCCGCCGAAACGGTATTTGATACGAGCCCAAAGCGTGAGTACGGGTTCATCCCCTTATCTCCTTAAGATACTAGATTTTCTGGAAAAACAGCCGGGGCTTCTGCGCCCATCCGTTAGGATTTTATTAACCCTAACAGAGTGTTAACTCAACAAGCTCTTCGTTAACAAAAACCATGATTTTGTTAACTATTTTGGCCTCCAGTTTCATACCAAGTCGGTGAAAGACATCGTGAATGTGCTTCGCTGCGCCGCAGCAAATCTTCCGTGACTCTGCGCCACGTCGAACCTAGATTGCGCCAACGTATGGGAGAACCGGATCATGGACGGAATGGCTGATATCGACAAAACGCATAGACTGGAGCGGCTCACGGACCTCCTTCAATCAGCGATCCTGGCCGCGGACAAATATAAGTCTGCTGTCAAGGCCCGAGTCTCCAAAACCCTCGCCCCGCAAGGCAAAATCGATCGCTCTGCCTTCTCCGCCAATCAACATATCGCGCACGGGTTTGCCTGGATCGTCACGTATATTGAGACGCTGCGCGAGACCGCAAACTGGGCGTCCCGACTTGAAGCCGAAGACAGCTTTGGAGAGATTGATGCTTTGCTGGCGCAGATCCTGTTCAGCAAGTATCTTGCAGACTTGGTCGGCGGTGTCCCGATGAACCAGGGTGAAATCGTGCGCCCTCATGAACTCGCTGCGCTGGACGATGCAGACGCGCTGTTCGCTGATCCTGCTGTTCGCACGCTGATCGAGAAAGGCCTGACTCCGGGATCGATGGCCGCGGCTGCGGAATTTCTCCCGGACAGTCTCGGCCGCGCGACTGTCGAGAATACAGGCGAAGATGAAACAATGACCATGATCCGGGATCAATTCCGGCGCTACGCAGATGATAAGATCGCGCCCTATGCGCACGAGTGGCATCTGAAAAACGAGTATATCCCGATGCAAGTCGTCAATGAGATGGCCGAGCTCGGTGTATTTGGCCTGACCATCCCGGAAGAACATGGCGGTCTGGGCATGGGCAAGACAGCGATGTGCGTCGTCTCCGAAGAACTATCGCGCGGCTATATCGGCACAGGGTCGCTTGGTACGCGGTCTGAAATTGCCGCGGAACTGATTATTATTGGCGGCACTGACGCACAAAAGGAAAAGTATCTTCCGGCAATTGCCAGCGGCGAAATCTTGCCAACAGCTGTGTTTACCGAACCAAATACCGGCTCGGACTTAGGCGCGCTTCGCACGCGCGCTGTGAAAGACGGCGACACCTATAAAGTCACTGGCAACAAAACCTGGATCACGCACCCTGTTCGCGCTGACTTGATGACACTGCTGGCGCGAACGGACCCGTCGACGACAAACTTCTCCGGGCTCTCAATGTTTCTGGCTGAGAAGCCGCGCGGCAGCGATGAGACCCCTTTCCCTGCCGACGGCATGACGGGCGGCGAGATCGAAGTGCTCGGCTATCGCGGCATGAAAGAATATGAAATTGGCTTCGACGCGTTTGAAGTCCCGGCGGCAAACCTGCTCGGCGAAACCGAAGGCATGGGCTTCAAGCACCTAATGGCGACGTTTGAGTCCGCGCGCATTCAAACGGCTGCACGCGCTGTTGGCGTGGCCCAGAACGCATATGAACTTGGCTTGCGTTACGCCTTGGACCGCAGCCAGTTTGGCCAGCCAATCTTCCAGTTTCCACGCGTCGCCAACAAGCTGGTCATGATGGCCGCCGAATTGGTTGGCATACGGCAGCTGACTTACTTCTCAGCCCGTCAAAAAGATCAGGACAAACGCTGTGATCTGGAAGCGGGCATGGCAAAGCTGCTCGCTGCAAGAGCCGCATGGGCCGCTGCGGACAACGCGTTGCAAATTCATGGCGGCAATGGGTTTGCCTTGGAATATCCGATCAGCCGAGTGCTGCAGGATGCCCGTATCCTTAATATTTTTGAGGGTGCTGGCGAAGTTCAAGCCATGGTAATTGCGCGCCGCGTCATCGCAGATGGCAATTAGCGCCGTCATTTTTCGCCCGCTAATGCCTTAAATTTCAACGAAATTTGACCAAACGGATTACCGATACCTTCGTTAATTGGCGGTAACCCTAGTCTATGCGTCTAGGGGAATGGACAAATGACTGCGTTTAAGTGGGCGAATGAATTCGCGCGTGAAATAAAAGCCAATGCGGCGATGATTTTTGCATTGGCGCTGATACCGGTTTTTGCGGTTGCTGGCTTTGCAATCGATCTCAATCGACAACAAACCTATCAACACAAAATCCAGAACGCGCTGGACTTCGCCGTGGTCGCGACCGCGCGTCACGCCCTTCGCAACGCGGATGTTAAAGACGCCGAACTCAAAATCATCGCTCAGAATTTCTTCGACGGAGAGTTTGGAGCTATGCAGGAAATGAAGTTGAACAGCATTTCGTTCACCCGCGCCGGAGAATTGGTCACGCTGAATGTTACTGGCGACATGCCAACCAGTCTGATGCAAATTGTTGGCAAGAAGCGGATGCCGCTTGGGACAACGGCCGCAGCTGTTTTCGGTGAGCCATCATCGGCGGAAATCGCGCTGGTTCTGGATACATCTTATTCAATGGATGGGTCAAAGCTCACGGCCCTACGGATTGCCGCGAATGATATGGTCGACACTCTGGTCAACCCCAGCAATGATGCGGTTAAGATGTCAATCGTACCGTTCGCAACCTATGTGAATGTCGGCACCGACAAAAAGGGCCAGTCATGGCTCGATGTGCAAGCCGACAAGACCGAGACCAAGAAAAATTGCTGGATCAAGAACTCCTGGTACAAGAAGAATTGCACGCGTAAATCATACAGTTGTACGCGCGACGGCGTTAAAAAGACTTGTAAGAAATGGGTCTGTGATCCGGATGAGAAAAAGGATGCGCCCCAAACCTGTAAGACTCAGACAACCACAAAAGAGTGGCATGGCTGTGTAAGGTCTCGCAAAGACCCTTTCAACAAGACTGACGCGTCTTATTCAACGCAAAAAGTCTATGGCTTTATCACCAATAATGCCTCAACTTGCCCAACCCCTATCCAGGAACTGACCAACGTACCTGGTCAGCTCAAGTCCACGACCGCCAAATTGAAGGCCAATCAGAATACATATATCGCCACTGGGCTTATCTGGGGCTTGCGGACCTTGTCATCGACCGCGCCTTTCTCGGAAGGCGAAGATTATGCTGCTCTGAAAGCCGTAAATGGCCGTAAGGCCCTGGTCCTGATGTCTGACGGTGAGAACACTAAGTCGCCAAATTCAAATGGCTATCACAATGGCAACGATAAAACGAAAGCCAATGAGATCACCAAAGCCGTCTGTGATGAGATCAAATCCAATGATATCGAGCTGTACACTATCGCGTTCGAAATTGATGATGCGACGACCAAAGACCTGTTGAAACAGTGCGCCACATCGACTGATTATTATTATGATGCCAAGAACGCGGTTGACCTAAAAGACGCGTTTGACAAGATCAGTAACGAATTCCGCGACATCGCTCTGGCGCATTAGGATAGACGCGACAAGTATCGCTCACCTCTTATTAAGCTCCGGCATGGCATAATTGCCGGGATTTGATGACAATGAGAGTGTTCTGTTATGCGCGTCTTGCCGGTCTTGTTTGCTGCTATGGCCTTTGCGGCCCCTGCGCTCGCTGAAAAACCAGCGCCTGAAACCAAAGTCACGTTTGAAGCAGACACGTATCGATATGGTGACCTGTATCGCTCTGACCGCGGCACAAGTGTTGAAGCCTGCGCCGCAATGTGCAGCAGCGACACAGCCTGTGCTTCCTGGACCCTGACACCAGCGACGTTCCGCCTCGGACCGCGCTGTGAATTGAAACGGACTCCAGGCGCGACCAGCCATCGTCCGGGTGCAACGTCGGGCATGTCAGAGCTCTGGCAAATGGATCCGGGTCGGCATGCCGACATGCGCTATCAACCGCGCGTCCCGGAAAGCCGTCAACCGGCCGCCGTGCCGCTTGACCAATTGCGCCCATCGCCTGTCCCGCGCGTGTTCGGTGATCCGCCTCCCATTAGAGAGCCAGAACTGATGGGCGGACCTAAAACCCGCGTGGCAGCCATTATGCGCCCTGCCCCGCAAGCGACACCAACACAACCGGATGTGATCTATGTCCCTGCGCAAAGCGCTGCTCTGCGCCGGAGCGCGCAACCAAGTGCGGCAGCGCCGCGACAGCCCGTCGAAATTGCGCGTGGCCCAGGACAGGGCGAAGCCCCGCAATATGTCAAGCAACCAGCCCTAAAAGCCCAAACCGTATTTAAAGATCCATCACGCGAAGCGGTGCCCGTTCAGTCGACGACGGACGCCTTCAATGCCGTATTGAAGCGCGAGAGCCAGGCACCTGTCGCGCAGCCGGCAGCAGCACCCGCCGCTCCGCAAGCCCCTGTTCAACTCGCCCCGGCGCGCGCGCCTTGGACGGAACGCGCGGGCGAGGCCCCGGACTATTCAGTCGGCGGGACACTCTTTATTCCGGGTGATGAAGACGCCACAGCGGGCTTTGTTGAAGGGGTCCCCGAAGCCGGGTCCTAGTCGCGCTTCGGCTTTCCGGCCTTCGCACGCTTGCGTTCAATCTCTTTGGATTTATCGCGATTGGGCTTCGGCCCGCCGCGGCCGACAAAACTACGCCCTTTGCGGATCGGTTTGCCTGATTCATCCGTGACGCGCTTGGTGCGCGGCGGCAGAGACGCGGCAATCAAAGTGGCGCGCTCTTTGGCTTTTAACAGTCGCCATTTTCCCAGTGGCACATCGCCAAGCTCTAAAGGCCCAATGCGGATCCGCTGAAGGTCCGTGACACGCAGCCCGACCAGATCACACATCCGGCGGATTTGGCGTTTACGTCCCTCTTTCAGGATGAAGCGCAAAACCTGCCCCTCTTCGCGGGTTACTTTTGCGGGCTTTAATCGCCGCTCGTCCAGGCTCAAACCGTTGCGCAGCAAAGTCAGGCGGCCATTGGTGATTTCGCCGCGCACTTCGACCAGATACTCTTTCTCGAGGCTGTGCTGTGGGCCAATAATCGCCTTCGCGAGAACGCCATCATCCGAGAGCAGCAATAGACCATGCGAGTCCTGGTCAAGCCGCCCAAGCGGCGCAAGGCTGGCATTCTTGTCGGGGCCCGTCGTGCCATCAGTGGCATTAGCTGTCTTCAACAGGCGCACGGCGGGCACCTGGCCGTCTTCGGGTTGCGATGAGACATAATCTACAGGCTTATTTAGAACGGCCGTGAATTTGCTGGCGATCGCGCGTTGGGCGGCTTCTGCCAGTTTCAACACTTGCCCGGGTTCAATCTTGTGCCCCGGTCGCTCAATCAGCACGTCATCAATGAAGACGCCGCCGCCTTCGATCAGCGCTTCGGCTTCGCGCCGCGAACACAGACCAAGCTCGGCCATCCATTTGTTCACTCGAACCGGCGCATTGCCGCGATATTGATGTTCATCCGCCATGCTCGCCCGTGTGGCCGCGCGCATGGCAGACGTCAATCGAGAAATGCCATATGGAGATATTCCCTTTTGCCCCGACTCCCTGCTAAAGCCGGGCTGAACGTTTCAGGAGTGGCTATGAAAACCGCCATCATTGTCTTCCCCGGGTCGAATTGCGACCGCGATGCCGAAGTGGCGCTGCATCAGGCAACAGGCCAGGCGCCGGCCATGGTCTGGCACAAGGACGGCACAATCCCTGAAGACACAGACCTGGTCATGGTTCCTGGCGGCTTTTCTTATGGCGACTATTTGCGCTGCGGTGCGATGGCGGCGAACAGCCCAGTGATTGCTCAGCTGCATGCACACGCGTCGCGCGGCGGATATGTTCTCGGCGTTTGCAATGGCTTTCAGATCCTGTGCGAAACCGGGCTGCTGCCTGGCGCATTGATGCGCAATACGAGCCTCGATTTTGTCTGCAAGCCGCAGCCTCTGAAAATCGAAAGCGCCAACAGCGCCTTCACTCGTGCCTATTCTGCCGACTCAGACGTGACGATCCCGATTGCCCATCATGACGGAAACTATGTTGCTGATGATGCAACGCTGAACCAACTCGAAGGCGAAGGGCGTATTGCGTTTCGCTATATTGGCAATCCGAATGGCTCAGCGCGCGACATTGCTGGCGTGATTAGCGAAAATGGGCGGGTCATGGGAATGATGCCACACCCTGAACGCGCGATTGGCGGCCATGAAGGCGGCACCGACGGCCTCGGCGTGTTCGAAAGCCTGCTCTCCGCGGCATAGCCTTTCCAAGCCGATCTTAGACGCGCTATGCTCTCTATAAAGGGAGGATCTGAATATGGGCTATTTACAGGAAACAAAAGACGCGGGTCGGCATATTTTTCCGGATCTCGCGCGCGCCTGGGCTTTGTTTGGCATCGCTTTGGTAAATGTGGCGATTTTCTCCTGGCCCGCGATGAAAGCGGGATATGCGTCGGGTGGACTTGAAACCGGCATTGACCAGGCCGCTTTCTTCGGCGTGAACGCACTTTTCTCAATGAAGTCCTACACGCTCTTCTCGTTCATGTTCGGCGTAGGATTCGCCTATCAGATAATGTCAGCCGAGCGCGCCGGCGCATCATTCACTGGCCGCTATTGGCGACGCATTGTGGGTCTGTTTTTCTTTGCTGCGATAAATATCATTTTGTTCTTTCAGGGCGACATTCTGTTTATTTATGGCGTCCTTGGCAGCGTGCTATTTCTGTTTCGGAAAACGTCCGTAAAGGTTCTCATCCGATGGGCGATCTGTCTCTATGTGGTCCAGGTTGCACTGATTTTCATTTTCGCGGGTTTCATTTGGTTGGGCGAATCCTTCGCGCCCGAAGAAATGGCCCTCGAAGCCGAGAATATGGCCCAAATGGGCGCCGAAGCCTTCGCGGTCTATAGCGCCGGGAGTTTTGTCGACACCGTGGTGGCACGAACGACGGAATGGAAAAACAGCATCTTCTTTCTCTTGCTGATGCAGGGCTGGGGCGCGATGTCCTTTTTCCTGTTTGGCTTGGCAGCAGTGCGCAATGACACGATCGCCGAGCCGAGTGCAAAGTTCTGGCAGACCAGTCGCCGCATCTATTTGCCCGTTGGCATTATGATTGCGGCTGCCGGAGCATGGCTTCTGCTCGAGGCAACCAGTTTGATGGATTCCAAAATGATGTTCGGCATGGGACTGATCGCGCTGGGCAGTCCATTCTCAACTGCTGGATATCTCGGCCTGATCGCTAAGTGGTCCTTGACGCCTGACGGCCCGATAAAGACGTTCCTTGCGCGAGGCGGAACCGCATCTCTGACCGCGTACTTGATGCAGAACATGCTATTCTCGGTTATCTTCTACGGCTTCGCTTTCGGCCTCTACGCAAAACTAGGCGCTGGCGCGGTGATCGGAATTGCGGCACTTGTCGCGTTGTTCTCGATTGCGTTCACCAGCCTTTGGCGGACCAAGTTCGCCCGTGGGCCATTGGAGTACGTGCTGCGTAGCTGGACTTATTTAGGCACCCGCTAAAGCGCCTCTGCATGTTCTGGCTCGATCGCTTGTTGCGCGAGCTCGACATAAATTGCGCGAGCACCAGCAAGCAGTTCGGGATCAAACCCAGATTCCTCGCAGCTATCTACGCTGCTTCTGAAAAAGCCGCGAAAATCGAGGTCCTGAATATTCAGTTCTAAACGCGCCGCCAGCGCTTGAATCGTTTCTTGTGGTTTTGCTCGCAACGAGTCCTGCGTGATGAATATACACTTTTCCTGGTGTTTTAAGATCTCCTGAAATGCGGTGACCCAATAAAACAGCCAATAGTTTGGGTCCTCTAGACTGTACGGGTTTTCGTCCTGTCCTGAAAAAGCAATTGGTCGATGCAGTGCGCCGAACTCCAAATGTCCGATATCCCGCATATATCTTTTAGTGAAAGCGTCGTCAGCGTGCCGCTTGGCAAAATTCATGTGTTGGCGATGCAAGGAGGCGGCATGTGCGACGGGTCGTCGGATCGGGACCACAATCGCCGCGTTCGGAAAACCGCGATCAAGGAAATCTAATCGCGCAATGTTGGTATTGTTCTTTGAAACATATCCAACTCTACCATTCATTCTGTCGCGGGAAACACGCAGCGAAATAATCTTTCCAAAATTTCGTCGCAGTCGAGCGAGTTTATCTTGATCAATATCGGCTTCAGACCACAGTTCTATCTGGTCGCTGCGATATTTTTCTGGCCAATACAGACGCCACAGGACTTCATCAAACGCTTCGGGACTGTTGAGATCGATCTGCAGCCCATCGCCATGCGCGCGCTCGCGACGCTGAACAACACGATTGCCGCTAATCTTCGACCACATCACCGGTGCAGGGATAAACGGCATGTCCCGATACTCATAAGTCGCCAATTGCGGTAGGGCGTGCATCGCATTCAGCAAGGCAGTTGTGCCGCCGCGTGCGAGTGACGTTATGAAGATGATGCGCGTGCTTCGGAGACGCGCCAACCGGTCGCGAGCGATCCAATCATCCAATGTCGCAATCACTCTCGAAACCCAAGGCGACGAAAATGCCAGTATGTGAACAAGCTGATCCACGTTGGTGTACGTGTCGGATACGGTTTCAACACCAGTCAGTGGTTGGGGACGCAATATCCTGATCACCATTACGATCAATATCCCGGCAGCGCTGAGCCCGATGATAAAATCAAGGCGCATGAGCAGACGGTAGACATCAGTAGAATTAGCGATGGTCAGAAACTGGGCGACAAAGATGATGCCAACGGCAACGGTACTGGCCAGCGCACCGCGCCATGCCATCGAAAACCCGTCCAGCAACAATGCTCCTCCCGCTGCGCGCACCGCTTTTTCTTTTCTCGAATCCGACAATTCTGGATCGAGCATGGTTGAAATGCCCTGCACGGAAATCGCCAGTGTATGCCGCCCCAGAGCGATGACTCCAGTTCGCGCAAGTGATATCGTGAATGCGCAGACCGCGATAAGCGCGACCACAAAGACGGCGAATGACTCCAAAGCCGGGTTCACTCGGGTTCGTCGCCTTTTTTCTGCGAGAACAGGCGTTTGAGCGGATACCAAACGAAGCCCGCTAGCAACAATATCGCGCCGAGACCCACGGCGATTGTTAGCGCAACCGCCCCAAGTCCGGCACCTGGACCGATATAGGCGTAAGCGGGACTCGGTAAGAGCGCCGCAGCGAGCACTCCAAGGAATATTTTGGGCCAGACATTCATCAGCCGCACCTTTCTTTTGCTTTTTCAAAAAACGCTTTGTCCATATGTTCGGGAAGCATTTGAACATTGTAGACCCGGCCGTTCTTCATCTCGGATTGGCGAGCGTCATAACGCCAAATCAAGCGACCCGTTTCCGTATACTCAAGCACACGGCCCTGCTGTGACGCTGCAACGAGCACATTCCCATTATCCAATCGCTCATGAGATCCCGTGATGCGGGAGAAAAATGGCCGATCGGCGTCTCTGCCAATCACTGTCCAGAGGGCACCTGTTTCGGGGTCGATTTCAATAATACGGCTATACGGAGTTTGCGTCGGATCAGATCCCAGATGCGTCTGATTGTCATGAACTGAAATGGTCCCATCACGGGTAAAATCGGGATCATGCTGACGCACTGTGCGGCCAATAAATGTCCATTTTATCTCTTGCGTGTTCGGGTCGATGACCAACAGAGTATTCATATTGGCAAGCGAGACGACGAGGTCTCCTTCATTGAAAACGGCTGAGTCGATACCAGCAGGGAAAGCCTCGACATCATTTAAGTGAAGCGTATCGCCCTCAGTCCAAAGATACGGTCCAGGCGTCGCCTGCGAGAATAAGAGCCCGCTAAGACCATTATTGAGCATTGCTTCCATAAGATTGATCGTCCGCAGAACGTTTCCGTCCAAATCGATTTGCTGCAGCAGAAATATCTGCAATGGCGTTCGATGGGCGATAAGTCCCGTCGGCCCCTTCATGATCGGCGACTCTGCCGATACCCAAAGCGTACCGTCCGATGCCAGATCGACCGAATGGTGACCAAGGTTATCGAGCTTCCACATGACGTCGCCGCAGACATCCATCCGAAATGTGCTTTGCCACTCAAAATTGGACACAAAACTACCGTCTGGCAGGATCACCAATCCGTGCAAGAAGATGCTATCGACAGGGCGGTGTGCAAAATTTCCCTCGCCTTTCGGCCAAATCTCTTTCCAGATCGGACGCCATTGGTGAACAATTTCACCTTGACGATCGACAATTCGGATGACGGTGTGACGCGAAGCGATATCAAAAGAGAGAGCGATTAATCCAGGCTGCTCTTGCCCCTCAAGACGAAACTCTATCGGATCCGAATCTGCAGCCCGGACGGGATCCGCGAATAGGTCTTTGTCCAGCGGACTAATCACACCCAGAACTTGCGAACTCACCCAGGAAATTTGCGGCAAAGGCGGCAAATAATGCGTTTGCGCTTTCACACCATAATAGAACACGCCAATTGCGGCGAGACTAAAAAAGGAAAATAGGAAAACGAGCCTTGAGAAGGTCATGCCAATAATGGCCTCCGACAAGTCCCCTTGCAGGAAATGCCGGATCTAATCGCAAACGCTTAAATAATCGTATTGTTCTCGCAGGATTCGCCAATTGAGAATGTCTCTATGTCTCTCATTTGCCATGTTTTGAAATCCGGTGGTCGAAAGGGCTACGCCTCGGGAGACTCACGAAACTCAAGCAAAAACGCCCTAGCGAATCCCTCGCGCAAGCGTTAAAGCGCGCGCATGACTGATACATCTGCGATTACCGCCGCCATGCAGGCTGAACAAACCGAAACCGAGGCTGCCGGACACGGCATCAATGCTGAGGAGTGGCAGCGTCTGGTGAGCCGGCTCGGCCGCAACCCGAACCTGGTTGAACTCGGCATCTATTCCGTGATGTGGTCAGAGCATTGCTCTTACAAGTCTTCGCGGCGCCACTTGTCCAAGTTTCCGACCAAAAACAAATACGTCATCCAGGGCCCTGGCGAGAATGCTGGCGTCATTGATATTGGCGATGGACAAGCGGCGATCTTCAAAATGGAGAGCCACAACCACCCGTCTTATATCGAGCCGTATCAAGGTGCCGCGACCGGCGTTGGCGGTATCCTGCGCGATGTCTTTACCATGGGCGCCCGTCCGATTGCGCTGGTCAATGCGCTGCGCTTTGGCGACCCCAGCCACCCCAAGACCAGAAGCCTGGTCGCCGGTGTCGTTGCCGGGATTGGCGGTTACGGAAACTGTGTCGGCGTGCCGACTGTTGCCGGCGAGACCGAGTTTCATAGCGGCTATAATGGCAATATCCTGGTCAATGCGATGGCCGTTGGCCTCGCTGATCAGGACAAGATTTTCTACGCTCGCGGCGCGACGCCCGGCAATCCGATTTTCTATGTTGGCTCGAAGACTGGCCGCGATGGCATTCATGGCGCGACTATGGCCTCGGCAGAATTCTCTGAAGGTGACGAGGACAACCGCCCAACTGTGCAAGTTGGCGACCCGTTCACTGAAAAGCTGCTGATCGAAGCCTGCCTCGAATTGATGGCCACTGACGCCATCCAGGCAATTCAGGATATGGGAGCTGCAGGCCTGACATCGTCTTCTGTCGAGATGGCGGATAGCGGCGGCGAGAATGGCGAAGGGATCGGCGTTGAGATGGACTTGGACAAAGTCCCGCAACGCGAAACGGGCATGAGCGCTTATGAGATCATGTTGTCAGAGAGCCAGGAGCGGATGCTCATGGTGCTCT
>Ga0316204_10010622_pt1 | contig 11795 bp, 8 predicted proteins | sample 6monrhotite_MG_2_FD_205661 | JGI IMG/M metagenome (GOLD analysis project Ga0316204, IMG submission 205661) | Microbial mat bacterial communities from mineral coupon in-situ incubated in ocean water Damariscotta River, Maine, United States -... | ecosystem: Environmental > Aquatic > Marine >...
GGCGACCCGTCGAACCCCCTCGTACAGCGGGCCCTGGCCACGACGGCAGTCTTCGGGGTGGAGGGTGAACTGGCACGGTCGTCGACGGACTCGAACATCCCCATTTCCCTGGGCATCCCGGCCGTGACCATCGGCAAGGGCGGTGTCGGGGGCGCCGGCCATGCGCCGGAGGAGTACTGGGTGAACCGAGACGGGCACCTCGCCATCCAGCGCGCCTTGCTCCTCGTCGTAGCCGAGTCGGGCATGGCCGGGCCCATTTCCTAGGAGAGCCGGGTGGAGAAGCCGCATCTGCGACCGACGTTCAGCGTCCCCCTCGAACTGGGGCGGGAAGAGGCCATCGACCGGATACGGGAAGGCTTCGTTGCGCGCGCCGAGTTGCAGGGCCGCTGGAGGGGAAAGGGTCGCTGGGCTGAGCTGTATGTAGATGAGTCCGACAAGAGGATCTGGTCTCCGCACCTGTCCATCCGCATCGACCACGGAGACTCGGGCTCGACGTTGTTCGGCCGCTTCGCTCCGCACCCGGAAATCTGGACCTTCGTGATGTTCCTGTACTTCGCGGTCGCATTCCTCGTCCTCTTCGGCGCGACGTTCGGGTATGTGCAGTGGGCCTCGAACGAGCCCGCATGGGGCCTCTGGGCCGTCTGGCTCGGGCTTCCGTTCATCGCCAGCCTCCACCTGGCGAGTTGGATCGGTCAGCGGCTCGGACAGGACCAGATGCGAGCCCTCCAGGAGGTCCTCTGGGAGGTTCTCGGTGAGATGCAGGACGGGGCCGTGGACGCTGGTCCGGGGACGGGGTGATGACCCGCTTGTCCGACACTCTGGGCTCGGGTACAGTGTCTTCCCCGCCTGGCCTTCGCTGTGCAGCTCCAGCTCGGTGTTTCCACCCGTGGCCGTGACCCATCGTCCCAGAAGCCGAATGCCCGCTCGTCCGTTCGTAACCCGCCTCGCGATCCCCTTCGTGACGGCGCTCCTCGCGATTCCAAGTGCATCGACCCTGTCTGCTCAGCAGTCGACGCTTCCCGCGAGCGTGCAGGACGCGCTGCAGAACCTGTCCGCTGATGATATCCGACGTCGGATCCGGTCCCTCGGACTCACGCAGGCGGAACTGGCCGACCGGTTGAGGCAAGCGGGGTTCGACTCATCCCTGGCGGACCGGTACTTCGCTCAGGAAGGGCTGACCGGGATCATCGAATCGAGCCCGGACGACGTCGAGTTTCTTTCGGCGCTGCGGACCGTCGGTGTCAATCTCGTGCTCCCGTCCGACACGCTCGGCCTCGACCTCGGCGCTCTCGAGGTTCTTCCGGATGCGGATTCGACCGCAGCGAGCGAGGACGCCGACTCGACAGGGCTTCCGGTCTTCGGACTCGATGTCTTCCAGCGCCGCACGAGCGAGTTCGCCGCGAACCTCACCGGTCCCGTGGGCCCGGATTACCAGCTCGGTCCAGGAGATCGACTGGCTCTTCTCCTGACCGGTGATGTAGAGCTCGGATACACGCTGGACGTTACCCGGGAAGGCTATCTGTTCATCCCGGACGTCGGACAGGTACTCGTGAACGGCCTGTCCATCGCCGATCTGGAGGATCGCCTCTACGACCGGCTCGGCGAGGTATACAGCGGTATTTCGCGGGCAGCGGACGCCTCCACGCGCTTCCACGTCTCCCTCGGTCAGCTCCGCACCAACCAGGTATACGTGGTCGGTCAGGTCGAGAGTCCGGGCGCCTACCGCGTCAGCTCGGTGGCCACTCTGCTGGAGGCGTTGTACGCCGCCGGCGGACCGACCGAGACCGGATCGTTCCGGAACGTGCTCCTCAGGCGGGGCGACCGAGACGTCGGCAGCTTCGATCTGTATCGCTATCTGACCGCCGGCGAGACCCCCGTGAACCTGCGGGTACAGGAAGGCGACGTGGTCTTCGTGCCCGCCGTTGGGGCTCAGGTGGCGCTGCGCGGCGAGGTGAACCGTGAGGCGTACTTCGAGCTCACGGAGGACGAAGGGCTCCCGGAACTCGCAGGATACGCAGGCGGCCTGAGGCCGGACGCTCGACAGGACCTCGTGCAGGTCGACCGTATTCTCCCGCCGGAGTCCCGTACCGACGGCATCGACCGACGCGTGTACGACATCGATTTTCGGGCGCTGGAGGACGGAGCAGCGACGTTCCCGCTTCGCGCCGGCGACGACGTAACCGTGCTGCCGATCCTCATGGACCGGCGTGGCTGGGTGGAGGTACAGGGCGCCGTGTTCCGCCCGGGTACGTACGAACTGCCGGACGAACCCGTGCTGGATGCCGTGGTCGACAAGGCCGGTGGTGCCATGCCGGACGTGCTGAGCACACTGGTGCACGTGTCCCGCCTCAATCAGGCGGACGGCACGCGATCCCTGATACGCACGACGCTCGCAGCGGGAGGGACGACCGGTATTCAGGAATTCGACCGGGTGACTCTGTTCGGACGCGACTCACTCCTCGCGCCCGACTCGGTCGGTGTCTTCGGCTTCGTGGCCAATCCGGGACGCTATCCATTGTCCCAGGGGATGAACGCGACGGACCTGGTCCTCGTGGCGGGCGGGTACGTCCGAGGGGCCGACCCGCGACAGGCCGAAGTCGTCCGCACGCAGACCGAAGGCTCCGCGAGCGGAACGAGCACCTCCTTCGCCGTTCCCCTGTCGACGGACATCCCCGTACCGGACGCGACGGCCGTCAGCGGGCCCGGCCCGCAGGTCGGACCCGACGTGGCCCTGGTGGCCGGGGACGAGGTCTATGTGCGGCAGCTGCCCCAGTTCCGAGACACGCGGCGCGTGGCCATCACGGGTGAGGTCCAGACACCGGGCACCTACGTCCTGGAGTCGATGACCGAGCGGGTCACGTCCGTCATCGAGCGGGCCGGTGGCCTGACTCCGCAGTCGTTCACTCAGGGCTTCCGCCTCATTCGTGACGGCATCACCGTAGGAGTCGATCTGGAGCGCGCGCTCGCGGAGCCCCAGGGTCCGGAAGACCCGGTGCTCGTGGACGGGGACCGGCTCGTGATTCCGATTCTGGATCCGACTGTACTCGTGACCGGTGCGGTCGGCTTCGACACACGACTGGTTCTGCGATCCGGAATGAGCCTGTGGGACGTCATCGGTGAGGCAGGAGGCATGACTCCCGAGGCGGACAAGGGCCGGATCAGCGTTCAGTACGCCAACGGCAAACGCGCTACGGTACACCGGTTCCTCGGGATGACTCTGAGCAAGCCGGAGATTCGGCAGGGGGCTACGGTGTTCGTACCGTCGCGTCCAGAGCAGGACTCGCGGAACTGGGATCAGGCGCTGGCCAGGATCCTCGCCGTCGCCTCGACCGTGGCCACCGTCTACATCGCCGTGGGCCGATGAGCGAGCCGGTCGGCGCTCAGAGCGCCTCGGAGTCTCCGTCGGCCCGAGCCATCCTCGTGGTGCTGCTGCGAGGGCGTCGCCTGATCGTCCTGTCGTCGCTGGCCCTGGGATTCATCCTCGGCCTCTCCGCGATCCTCTCCCGCCCCATGTTTCGCGCGAACGTCTCGTTCTTCGCGCAGAACGCACAGGGGGACATGAGCGGCCTGGCAGGTCTGGCCGGCCAGTTCGGGATTCGGGTGCCGGGTGTGGAGCGTGCGCCGGGGCCTGCCTTCTTCCACGCTCTCATGTATTCGCGTGAGATCCTGACGGACGTGATCTCTTCCTCCTACACGATCACGTCGGACGACGAACCCCGAACCGGATCGCTCCTGGATGTGATCGAGGTCGAGGCACCGAGCGAAGCCGAGCGGATGAGCATCGGCCTTGAGTGGGTTCGGAGACGAGCGCTGACCTCCTCGGTGGAAGTCGAGCCGGGGATCGTGCATTTCTCCGTACTGACGGGATGGCCGGAGGTATCTCAGGAACTCGCAGGCTCCCTGCTGGACGCCCTGCACACCTTCAACAACCGAACGCGACGCTATCAAGCCGGCGCCGAACGTGAGTTTCTGGAGGGCCGACTCGACGTCGCACAGCAGGAACTGGAAAGCTCGGAGTCCGAACTCCAGACGTTCCTGCAGCAGAATCGACTCTTCGCGGATTCTCCTGAACTGCTCTTCCGCCACGATCGACTGCAGCGACAGGTAGGGATGAGGCAACAGATCGTCACGAGCCTCGCGCAGGCGTTCGAAGAGGCCCGCCTGCGGGAGGTCCGGGACACCCCGATCCTGACCGTCATCGAAGCGCCCATCCTGCCCCCGCGCAGGGAGCCGCGAGGCACGGTCAGAAAGACCCTTCTCGGGCTGATCTTCGGGGCGGGTCTCGCCATGGTCTGGCTGGTGTTCGTGCCGCCCCGTACGGGAGAACTGGATCCGGATTCAGAGGAGCTGGAGCGCGCATGGAGCGAGGCGAAATCCGACCTGGCTCGATTCACGCCCTTCGGGTCCTCAAAAGGGTGAGGGCACGTCGTTGACCCCTGGAGAAGAGCACACCCTGCGGGCACCTCTCACCGTGCCGTCATGGACGACGATTCCCCGCCCGGTGGCGACCCTGCGTGCACCGCATCTCGAGGCGTTCGCGATGTCGGGTCGTGGGCTCCGTCGCCACCTGGGACGCGAGTCGCTCCGCCTGCTTCTGATCCTGCTGGCCGATGTCACCGTCGTACTCACGCTGTCACTCGACAAAGGCTCACTGCCGCTGCGCTTCCCTGAGCCTGCCGTGCTGGGGCTGTGTCTCGCGGCGGGTCTCTTCCTGAGTGGAGGGTACCGGCGAGGGACCGCGTGGCACACCATTCGGACGATCGGGCCGGGTACCATCAGTGGCTTCCTTCTGGCCTGGCTGCTCTCGCAGTCCAGCGCGGAACAGGGAGCATCCGGGCTGAGCGTCGCGGGAGCGGCTGGCGTTCTGGTCTTCTGCCTCTGGGGAGCACGCTTTCTGCTCCGAACCGCAGCCCGCCGTGTGCGCCCGCTGATTCAGCGCCCCGAGCGGGTGCTGGTGCTGCGAACGGAGCCTGAGCCCGACGAGAGTGCGGTGACGGCCACAGCTCTGACCGACGCATCGAAGACCTCGCACTGGACCCTGACCGAGATTCCCGCGGTTCGCGACTGCTGTCCATCGGACCTGCGGAACACGCTGGCGCAGACCATTCGCGACCTGGCGCCGGACTCTCTGCTCATCTACGACAACCCCTCCCCGCAGACCGTCCTCGCCATCCGCGAAATGGGCCTCCTGTCCGGCATCCGTGTCATGCGACGGGTCGACTCCGAGACCGTCGAGGCGCGGCCGGGAGCGAGGCGTCGGTATGGCGCCCTCGACGTGGTCGAGTTGACTGCACCGGCGTGGCGCGCTCTGGCCCTCGCGACCAAGCGGGCCGTCGACATCACGCTGGCGGTGATCGGACTGCTGGTCCTGGCTCTGCCGAGTGCCATCGTAGGAACGCTCGTGCGCCTCGATTCGCCGGGCCCGATCCTCTTCCGGCAGGTTCGGGTGGGACGGGCCGGCCGCCTCTTCGAGATGCTGAAGTTCCGCACGATGCAGGACGGTGCAGATGCGGAGAAGGAGCGCATCTCCCACCTGAATCACTCCGGTGACCCTCGGCTCTTCAAGGTCCGCAACGACCCCAGGGTCACGCGCATAGGACGAGTCCTGCGCCGCTGGAGCCTGGACGAGATCCCGCAGCTCTGGAATGTCTTGAAAGGAGACATGTCCCTGGTCGGTCCCCGTCCCTTCTTCGGCTCGGATCTCGACATGTACGAGGAGCGGCACTTCGTGCGCCTCGCCGCTCAACCGGGCGTGACAGGCCTTTGGCAGATCGAGCACCGAAGTAATGACGTGGAATTCGAGCGCGTCGTCGCTCTGGACCGCCGTTATGTGACGGAATGGTCTCCCTTTCTCGACGCCCGGATCCTCGCCCGAACCCCGTTCGCGATCCTCGGCCGTACCGAGGCCTACTGATGGTCGGGCGCCAACGCCCGGAGTCCGCGTGAAGTCACCGGGCGTCGTCCGAGAGTCCCTGGTATCGGCTCGCGACCTGTACCAGTTCGCTACCGACCGGAGGGGGCCTGCGTCCCATCACCGGAAGGACCCGGCCGCGCTCGCGACCGTACGAACCGACGGGCTCGGGGACCTGATCCTGTGGATGCCCGCGGCCGCCATGCTCCGCGAAGCGTTTGGCGACGCGCGCCAAGTGCTCATCGTCCGAAAGGAGTGGGCCGACCTGTGCGAGGCCGTCGGACTCTGGGACGAAGTGGTCGGCATCGACACTCGCGGCATGCGCACGACTCCCGCCGTCCGTGACCGGGAACTCGCCCGATTGGATTCCCAGCCGTGTGAAGCCATCCTCAACCCGATGGCACACATGTACTTCTCGGACGGCGAGGCGGTCGTACGACGCCTGACCGCGACGAGACGAGTCGGCGTCCGCCTGTCCGGGTGGGGATGGCGGGGACACCTCCGGGACCGACTCTACGACGACCTCCTGGATCCGAGCGGGTCGGACTGGCACTTCGATCGAAACCGAGAACTGGCGGATGAAGCTGCCCGCCTGATTCAGCCGGACCGCGTCGCAATGAAAGCAGTGGACGGGCACCCTCTCCGCGCACTCGGCGAGAGGCTCACCGGTGCGGAGCAGGGCGCCCATCCTGCCGGAGATGCGCGTTACGTTGCGCTGTTCACCCGCACCGGACTGACCCGGCGAAATCCGGACCCGTCACTTCTGGGGCAGGTCGTCCGACGCCTGCTCGCCGAGACCGATCGCCATGTCGTCGTGCTCGACTCGGCGCCCGGAGCGATTCTGGCGGAGAGTTTCGAGGGAGAACGACGCGTCAACCACGTACAGACCGACTCGCTCGTCGAGATCGTCAGGATCGTTTCGCTCGCCGACCTCGTGATCGGTGGTGATTCGGGAGGATCCCACATGGCGGCCGCGCTCGGTCGCCCCACGATCGTGGTACTCGGCGGCGGTCACCACGGGCGCTTCTTCCCCTACGGCGAATCGTGGCCCGGTCCGGTCCCGCACGTTCTGGATCACCCCATGGAGTGCTTCGGGTGTGATTGGCAGTGCACCGTCGCCCCCGACGGGGACGGGTCCTTCCCATGCATCCAGAAGATCGGCGCCGATGCATTGTGGGAACGAGTCCTCCCGCTCCTCGCATGAATACCGTCGCCGGCCACGCACAGCGCGACATGACCCGCCCAGCGGCGATCGCGGCGGCGGCACTGATCGTCTTCATGCTTGCGTCCAAGATGGGCGCGCCGGTCGTCCTGGCTCTGTGTGCGATCGCGGCATCGTGCATCATCGCCTGGCAGTCCCCATCCGCGACACTCTCGATCTTCTTCTTCGCGTTGCTGGCCATGGATCGGGACATCCAGAGCATGCTGCCCGAAGGCTGGAAGATGATCCCTGTCGGCGGCGCTCAACTTCGATACTCGGACCCCACGCTGGCGGCCATGGTGCTCGTCACCGGAATTCGAGGATACGGAGTCCTGCTGACTCGAGCTCGACGACTCGATGGACTCGAAGTGCTCACCTGGGCCTTTGCCGCCGTCCTGGGCGCGTACGCCTTTTTCGGCATTGGACGACACGGGATCGCGGCCCCGGGTGAAATGCGAACCTACTACGGGGTCGTCCTGGTAGTCGCCTACATCCTGGCCTCCGTGCGTACGACGTCGGACGCTGTCCTGTGCTGGAACCGGTTGTACTGGCTCGGCCTGGCCCTGGTCGCGGTCTCCATCTGGAGAGGGTGGGTGCTGCACCGCCTGGCTATTGGCCCCGAGACGCGCTGGATTACCGCCCACAGCAATCTGGCCCTGAATCTGGCCTGCGTGGTGCCCCTGTTCGTTCCCCGGCACGCACTCGCCGGTCAGCTCAAGGCGAGACCCTGGACCGCCTGGGTGATCGGAGGCATGGCCCTGATCCTGACGTTGATCAACCCACACCGCTCGGTCTGGCTGGCCACGTCGCTCGCGCTCGCCGCGATCGTCCTGTCCGGCGGGCTGTCCGTGCGGCGCCTCCTGTCCTACGCCGGCATGGTGGGTGCTGCGGCCGCCGTATCGGCTCTGGTCGTACTCTCCGCAGGCTTCGAACTGGACGCGTTTCTCCAGGAACGCCTCCGCCCGTTCACCTCCGGCTTCTACTACGACGCCAACTCGGCCTGGCGACTGGGGCTCTGGCTCGAAGCCCTGGTGGCCGTGGACGACGCCGGGGCCTGGGTCTTCGGGCTCGGGTTCGGTCAGCACTTCGGGCTCCGGGATCTGGGCGGTGAGATCATCCGCACCTCCCCCCACAACGCATACATCACGGTCTACTACCACATGGGGCTGGCCGGGCTTGCACTGTCGCTGCTCTGGCTCGGTGCCCTGACCACTCGAAAAAGAGCCCTGAGCGATCCCTCGGGAATCCTGGCGCTCGCGACGCTTGCGGCTTGCCTGGGCTTTTCGGTCGCCTATCCCTTCCCCGTCTTCGGGCTCGCGCTCGTTGCAGTCGCTGCTGTCGGCGCCATGCGCACCACCAAGGGGGCCCCCATCGATGCGGAACGGTGGACCCCCGACCCGCTCAGAAACCTGGGCCATCATTCTGCCGGGACCCGTCTCCCTGTCCGATCCGATGACTGAGGACGCATCCCGAAGTCCCGCGGGTCCTTCGATCAGCGTGGTCGTCTGCACGAAGAATCGGGCGGCGACCCTCGAGGCGTGCCTGGATTCCCTGCAGGCGAGCCGAACGCCCCGGACCACCGCGGAAGTCATCGTCGTCGACAATGGGTCCACGGATCGAACCGCACACTCGGTGCAGACCCGCCGCCACGACCCCCTTCCGGTCCGCTATATCCTGGAGGAGCGCCCCGGCCTCCCAAACGCACGCAACCGTGGCTGGCAGGCCGCCGAGCACCCGATCGTCTTCTTCGTGGACGACGACGCGACGGTCGATCCCGAGGCCGTCCAGGCTCTCAGTGATGCCTACGCCGCGTTCTGGGACGACACCAGTCCGATCGTGCTCGGCGCACGCGTGCTGGCGGACTTGCCCAACGGGGTTACCGAGCCGGAGTGGTTGAGCGCAGAGTATCGACCCTACCTGACTCAACTGGATCTCGGCGACGAAGATCGGGTGCTCCAGGACCAGGAGTGCCTCGTGGGCGCCGGCTTTTCCGTACCCGGAAAGACTCTGGAGTCGATCGGCGGATTCAACCCTTCCCTGGGTGGATACGGAATGGACGAGAGGTGGATCGAGACGCGAGTCCGCGAGGTGGGCGGGCACCTGGTGTACTGTGGGTCGGTAGTTGTCTTTCACCCCATCGTCGAAGACCGGCTTCGGGTACCTTGGTTCAGGACTCGACTGTATCAGGAAGGACGTGCTTGGAAGCTCATGCAGTGGGAACTCGGCCGACTCCCGGCGACCCGTTGGGTCACCATGGGCGTGCGCCACACCGCCGGCCTGGTGCTCCACTCCGGACTCTCGTTCGCCATGCGGCTCACCGGTCGGCGCAAGAAGGCGTTCTCCGAGATGTGTAGAAGCGCATTCTGTCTCGGCTGTCTCGCCGCTCACGGAAGAATCCTGACCCGAACCGGGCCCGCCCGCCGGGAAGCCGAGTGAGCCACTCAACCCGCTGGGCCGGCTGGACGCTGGCCTTTCAGAATCGGCGCATGTTCACCGTCGTCTGCGCGCTGCTGGTGTTGGCCTCCGTGCTCGACCTCACGAGCCTGGGGGTCCTGTATGTGGTCGGGCTGGTCATCCAGGGGCAGTCGGTGTGGGGGCTCTCGATCACCGGGGCCGCGATCATCCTCTGCGTCTCGTGGGCGGCGCGTGCCGGAGGAGTGATCGCCGTCTACCGGAGCGTTCACTCCTTGATCGGCAGTGAGGAGGCACGCTGGCGCGAGCGGATCGTCGGGGACGCCATCGTCCGTGACATCTCGTTCTTCCATCTGCAGCGCAGTGGAGAAATGACCAACGCGGCATTGAACGAGGCTCGACTGGCATCGAGCGGTCTCATCGCCGCAGCTACGGCCGTACAGAGCGGGGCGACGCTGGCCGGGATCCTCGCCGCAACACTGATCGTCACCCCCTGGATCTGGCTACCTCTCCTTCTGGGAATCGTGGCGGGGGCGGGCGCGATGGGGGCCATTCGCAAGAGAAGTGTGAAGGTCGGGACAGACCACATGCGCTCGAACCGCAAACTGGCCAACGTGCTGTCGGAGATTCCCCGGGCCATGCGGGAGATCAAGCTGTTCCGGATGGAGGCGCGGGTCCTCGCCGACACGGGCCGAGCGGCAGACGAATCGAGCCAGGCGAACGCCGCCATCCTGTCGATCCATCACGAGGCCCGCGCCACGGTCGAGCTGGTCTTCGTGATCGCCGTCGTGACGGGGGCGGCCCTTTTTCGTGAGGATCTCGCGGCAGAACCGAACCTGCTCGCCACGATGCTGTTTCTTGCCGGCGCCGCCGGGAGGGCCGTTCCCTACCTCACACGGATCAGCAGCGCGTCGCATCAGCTGAACGCCAGCATGAACGAGATGGCCAGCATGGCCCGAGTTCTCGAAGGCGATTCGATCCAGACATCTGGTCGCGACGGCGACCTCCCTCGCGGCAAGCGCATCGACGTCTGGACGAGCATCGAAGTCCGGGACGTCGCATTCTCCTACGGAGATGGGCCCCTGGTGGTCGAAGGGGTCAACTTCACCGTCGAGAAGGAGAAGGTGGTCATCTTCTTCGGCCCCTCCGGGGGAGGCAAATCCACGCTGCTCGACCTACTCGCGGATTTCATGCGACCCACGGTGGGGACCGTTTCCGTTGACGGCGAGGACCTGACCCGGATCGATCGCGAAGACTGGTTCGCGCAGGTCGGGTACGTTCCGCAGTTCCCCTATGTGTTCTTCGGCACGATTCGCGAAAACCTCCGGGCCGGCGGCCAGGCCACCGAGGAAGCCCTGGACCGGGCGTGCGAACGCTCCGGCTTCGACGCCGTTCTGGCGGGCCTTTCCGACGGCTACGAGACGATCGTGGGTGAGGGAGGGATCGGGCTTTCAGGCGGACAGAAGCAGAAGCTGGCTCTGGCCCGGACCCTCCTCCGTGAGCCGACACTTCTGCTCCTCGACGAACCCACGAGCGCCATGGATGGCGCCTCGAGGGACGCCTTCTCGGCGATGATCGCATCCCTGCGACCTCATTCCGGGATTGTGATCGCGAGCCACAGCACGGAGCTCACGGCGCTGGCAGACGAGACGTATCGGGTGGGGGGAGGACAAGTCGTGAGGGAGAGCCCCGCAGAACAGCCGTCCCAAGGATCGAGGTCTGACGCGTGACGCTCACTCGCCACAAACGTCACCCCATCCAGCCGGGAGTCCCGAACGTCTGGATGCATCCCCCGTTGTTCGACCCCGATTGCCTGCACAGGGTGGCACTGAGAGACACGATCCTCGCGGTGGGTGCCGAGGTGTCCCCGGGGGCGCGTATCCTGGATGTCGGATGCGGCTGGATGCCTTATCGCGGCGCGTTCGAGGTAGCGGAGTATCGCGGGGTGGATCTCGTGCGCCACGGCATGGTGCCGATCGAGCTGATCGAAGAGGAAGGTGTGATCCCGCGCCCCGACGCCTCAGCCGATGTAATCGTCTGCTGGCAGGTGCTGGAGCACGTACGGGATCTCCCAGCATTCCACCGCGAACTCCAGCGGTGCCTGATCGCCGGCGGGACTCTGCACCTGACGACGCACGGCCTGTTCCGAACTCATGCCGACGAGGACTTCTGGCGGTGGACCGAGAGGGGGCTGCGGTATGCGTTCGAAGACGCCGGGTGGACCGAGGTCCGCGTCACGCGGGTCGATGATGCGGCGAGCGCCGCCGCTTC
>Ga0316204_10010623_pt1 | contig 11794 bp, 10 predicted proteins | sample 6monrhotite_MG_2_FD_205661 | JGI IMG/M metagenome (GOLD analysis project Ga0316204, IMG submission 205661) | Microbial mat bacterial communities from mineral coupon in-situ incubated in ocean water Damariscotta River, Maine, United States -... | ecosystem: Environmental > Aquatic > Marine >...
GACTTCTCGTTTTCGGGACTAAAGACAGCGGTGCGGCTGGCAGCGGAAAAAATAGCGCCGGTAAGTGATCAGGACATTGCAGACATCTGTGCCAGTTTTCAGGCAGCGGTAACCGAGATCGTGAGTAGACGTTCGGCAGCGGCACTGGAGCGGTTTCGAGATGAATTGCCCACCGCACAACCTCAGTTGGTGGTTGCAGGCGGCGTTGCAGCGAACAGGAAAATCGGAGAAAGTTTGCGCGCTTTAGCGGATGATGCGGGTGCAAAACTGGTTGTGCCACCGATGCAATTATGCACGGATAATGGTGCAATGGTTGCCTGGGCGGGTGCTGAAAGGTTTGACCTTGGTGTAGTTGATAGATTTGACATCGCTGCACGTGCTCGCTGGCCGCTGGACGATGAAAGCATGCGAATAAAGGCTGGCTGATGAATATGCAAAAAGTATATGTAATTGGGGCGGGGGCATGGGGCACCGCATTGGCGCAAGCAGCAGCTCTTGCCGGTCGGGACGTAGTGCTGGTAACGCGCGATCCCGCTTGTGCTGAAGAGATTAATACAAGCCGCCGTAACAGTGCCTATCTTGGTGACAGGGTCTTGTCGGACCGAATTGTGGCGCAGACCGGTTGGTCTGGGTTGGGCGAAGCTGACATTGTGCTCATGGTGGTGCCAGCGCAAAAAACACGTGAAGTGTTGGTATCGATTGATCCAGAAATGCTGACAGATAAACCGGTTGTTCTGTGCGCCAAGGGCCTGGAGCATGGGTCACTGGATCGACAAAGCGAAATTCTTGAAGAGATTATATCAGCTGCTCATCCGCTTGTTTTATCGGGACCAAGTTTTGCTGTTGATGTTGCAGCCGGTCGCCCAACCGCACTGACACTTGCAGGGCGTAATGAAGGTTTGACGGGCGTGGTTGCCGCCGCATTGGCCGGTCCCAGTTTTCGCCCCTATGCCGCGTCTGACCTGATCGGGGTTGAGCTGGCAGGCAGCTTGAAAAACATCTATGCGCTTGCCTGTGGTGCAGTGGAGGGTGCGGATCTTGGACTTTCGGCACGCTCGGCACTGATCGCACGTGCTTTCGCGGAAATGACACGGTTGGTAACAAAAATGGGTGGTGATGCTGCAACCCTGACCGGACTTGCCGGGCTCGGTGATCTGGCGTTGAGCTGCACGTCACCGCAGTCACGCAATTACTGGTTTGGCTTGCAATTGGGGCAAGGGCGTTCGGTTCAGGATATCCAGCAGGGCGGTGCAAGACTTGCCGAGGGTTTGACGACCGCTCCGGTCGCCCAGGGACTTGCAGAGGCGCACCAGGTTGATGTGCCGCTGATCGATGCGGTTAATTTGCTGCTCGCTGGTTCAATGAACATTGATGCAATTGTTGCCGGACTAATGTCACGGCCATTAAAACGCGAAGGAAAAAGTTAAATGCTTTATGTGATTGAGGCGCGTGACAAGCCGGGGGCGCTCGATATCCGACTTTCAACGCGTCCAGCCCATGTTGAATTTCTGCAAAGCCTTGGGTCCGATCTGGTGCTCGCGGGGCCATTTCTTGATGATGATGAAAAGCCGTGTGGATCGCTTGTCATCATCAAGGCCGACACCATTGATGCAGCCAAGGCGATTGCTGAACGGGATCCTTATGTGGCTGCCGGACTTTTTGCCTCAACTGAAGTACGGCGCTGGAACTGGGCCATTAACAAGCCTGAGGAGCTCTAGGGGATGGCATATTGGTTGTTCAAATCTGAGCCAAACACCTGGAGTTGGGCCGATCAGGTAAAAAAGGGTGCGCCTGAACAATGGGACGGCGTGCGAAACTATTCAGCGCGTAATTTCATGCGGCAAATGGAAATTGGCGATCTGGGGTTTTTTTATCATTCGATAAAAGAAAAATTGATTGTGGGTATCGTTCGGGTTGCTGCACAGGCACACTGGGATACAACCAGCGATGATGACCGTTGGGAATGCGTTGATGTGGAAGCGGTCGAGCCAATGCCCAATCCGGTAAGCCTTGAACAAATCAAGGCTGAACCAAAGCTTGCTGATATGGCGCTGGTCAAACTTTCGCGCCTGTCTGTGCAACCGGTTACCGATGAGGAATGGGCCATTGTTTGTAAAATGGGTGGCCTCTAGAGCCAATCCTGTTTTGTTAAAAACAAAATGAAGCTCTAAACTATCGTTACGTCGCGTTTCCGGAACGGATATGTGTGGCTATTTATCCTGGGAATGTTGCAGACGTATTTGCCTTTCTACTCCGCGGCGGGGTGGGAAATTTTGGAGGGGAAAATATGACGCATTTTGTGGTGAACTGGCTTGGGGTTGTTTTAGCAACTTTGGGCAGTATGGCGCTGGGCATGGCCTGGTATATGGGTTTTTCCAAACAGTGGATTGCAGCTACCGGTAAGAAAGAAAATGAGCTGCTGGGGTCGGGTGGTTCAGCGATGCCATTTGTCTGGGCCGCTATTTCCCAGCTGGTCATGGCCTACTTTATCGCCATGCTAACCAGCGCTTTGTTTCCGAATGATGTGAGCCTTTACTATGGCGTTCTGGTTGGTGTGCATATGTGGTTTGGGTTTATTCTCACTGCGATGATTATTAATCACCGCTATCAGAATATGAGTTGGAGCCTGACACTGATAGATGGTGGTTATTTACTGGGCGTTGTGATTGTTCAGGGCGCTATTATTGGCGTGTTTGGATAATATTGATTGCCAAGTACTGATGGATTTGAGGCCGGTCATGTGACCGGCCTTTTTATTATCAGAAATCCGAGGTTAGTCCCTTAATCTCCCAGTCGCCATATCGGTTTGGATCGAGCCCGCCACGGCCGTTCACCTCTTTTGGCGCAGCACTGGTTTTTTTGTCGATTTCATCGCGTCTGATTTTTGCCTCTTTGAGCGCGCGCCTGGCAATTTCGGACATCGGGCGCCTGGCTTTTGTTGGTTTGTCTGGCTGATCAGGCATGGGCTCAAATGCTTTGCTGATGGAGTGGTTGCTCTTGTCTCATACAGATTGAGATACCATCATATAGGCAAGTGCAAAAGACCCGAAAGACAGCGATATGCTCAATGTGATGCGTACGACATTTCTGTTGGCAGCTCTAACGGGGCTGTTCATGGTTATTGGGTTTGTGGTTGGTGGGCAAACAGGCATTGTGCTGGCGCTTGGGTTTTCAATTGTCATCAATGCAATTGCTTATTGGAATGCCGGAAAGTTGGTATTGCGGCTGCAAAATGCCCAGCGGCTTGACCCGAGGCGCGCGCCGGACCTTTTTGATATGGTGGATGTGCTTTCTAAACGGGCTGGCATTCCCTCACCGCAAATATTTCTTATCCAGACAGATCAACCAAATGCCTTTGCCACCGGGCGCAATCCGGAAAATTCTGTTGTGGCGGTTTCAACGGGTCTTTTGAATAGTCTGGAGCCCCATGAAGTGGCGGCAGTGATTGCGCATGAGATGGCGCATATTCGTTCTCATGACACGTTGACTATGACAATCACCGCAACATTGGCTGGTGCCATTTCCATGTTGGCGCAGTTTGGACTGTTTTTTGGCTCTCGAAGTCCAAGCAATCCACTGGGGCCTGTTGGGTCAATTATATTGATTATTTTTGCACCTCTAGCGGCAGTTCTGGTGCAAATGGCGATCAGCCGAACACGTGAATATGAAGCGGATAGAGACAGTGCGCAAATAACAGGCGACCCATTGGCACTTGCCACAGCGCTTGAAAAGCTATCAAAGCTTGCGCGCAATTTTGAAAACCCGTTGGCACGCAGGAATCCTGGCATGGCACATCTTTATATCGTCAATCCGCTCGCCGGGCGGGGGGCAGATAATTTGTTTTCCACCCATCCAGATGTGCAAAACCGCATTGCAGCGCTTGAGCAAATAGCTCGCGAAATGTCGGTCAAACCAAAGCGCGAGGTGTGGGTGGTGAATTCCGGGTCAAGCTGGCGTGTGCCTATTGTTAAGCAGTCAGATGTAAAAAACACTTCCACCGGACCCTGGGGCTAGATGTCGACGTGAACGAAAATTCCAAAAAAAATCATCGTGCCATGCCTGAGGGTTTGGCTGTTCGTCTTTTAGCTTCTGAGAGGTTGGGAGCAGTTTTAAAGGGTAAGCCGTTTGTGCCCTTTACCCGCGATGAAGTGGCCGAGGGGCGGGACCGCGCTTTGGCTAATCGGCTGGTTACCACCGCTTTACGGCGATGGGGGCACCTCAATCTAATTTTAAGCGAAGTGCTTGAGCGCGGCATTCCCAAGCGTAGCGGTAATTTCGAGACTGTGTTGCGCATTGCCCTTACCGAGTTATTGTTCATGCCCGAGCAGGCTGATCATAGTTCACTGTTTCTGGCAGTTGAGGCGGTCAAGCAGGATCATCGTGCCAAGCATTTGGCCAAGCTGATCAATGGTGTATTGCGGCGGGTGCAACGTGCAGCTGATCAGTTCAGCTCGTTGCCCAAAACTGATTTATTACCCGGTTGGCTTAAATCGCGCTGGCGGGATTTTTATGGCGAAGAAGCTTTGGAAAAGTTTGCCGATAATTTGCTGGAAGGCGCGCCGCTTGACCTGACCTTGCGTGATGATGATGCGGAATTGATTGATGCGCTCAACGCCCATCAGGTGATAGGCGATAGCGTGCGCATTATATCGCGCGACAGTTCGGTGGTTAATTTGCCCGGGTTTGTCGAGGGGCGTTGGTGGGTGCAGGATATCTCCTCATCCCTTCCGGCACGGCTAATGGCGCAATCGGCGGGCGCAAATGTTCTGGATATGTGTGCAGCTCCGGGTGGAAAGACAGCCCAATTGATCAAGGCTGGATATGTGGTTACAGCGCTTGATCTGGATGGGACAAGACTTGAACGTGTAAAACAAAATCTTTCCCGGCTTGGCTATGATGCAAAGCTTGAAAAGGGAGATGGCACGCTCTATCAAGCACCCTTGAAATTTGATGCTGTGCTGATTGATGCACCATGCACAGCAACGGGCACGTTTCGTCGACATCCAGAAGCTTTGTGGCACCGCTCTCAAGGAGATATTGCGGATCGGGTGGCCTTGCAGAAAAAGTTGATAGAACGGGCAGTTGATTGTCTCGCTCCGGGTGGGGTTCTGGTCTACTCCACCTGCAGCCTGGAGAGGGAAGAGGGCGAAGAACAGGCAAGTTGGCTGGTTAAAGCGATGCCAGAGATGGTAGAGTTTCCCATTCAGGCCGAAGAAGTGGCCGGTCTTGAGGTTGCGGTTGGCAAAGATGGATGGTTAAGAACCTGGCCGGGCATGGCAGTGCCTGGTGAAGCAGGCGGCACGCTAGACGGATTTTTTGTAGCGCGGTTTCGGCGTACCTGAATAGGTATAGTTTTAGTTTGAACTGGCACACCACTTTGAAGGGTGGGGCGTCAGTATCGTGGGAAGTGTTGGGGGTACGCGTTAGCTAATGCAGCAAGCTGTGTTGTCATTTGCTGATCTTATTGTCAGGTCACCGCTGGTGCGTTGGACTTGGAGTGGTCTTGCTGATCAGAATTTTCCTGAATCTTTGGGAGAATATCGTCCTTCCGATCATGAGACAGTGCGTGAGATGATGGCAGGGCGTTATTTGCTCGCCTCCAAACTCGTCGACACCAAGGGCGTATCGCCATTTGCCATCGAAATAGTTGGTGGCAATTGGCGCCGGGACCTGCACGCTTTTTCATGGCTACGTCATTTTCGCGATGCGCGTGATGACGCTGAGCGCCGGTTTGCGCGTACGCTGGTTCTGGACTGGATCGGGCGCAATAGTCGCTTTGATCCGCAGAGCTGGGCTCCCGCGTTAACCTCGGTTCGCGTGTTGAACTGGTTGCGGCATTTACCTCTGCTAACCGAGGGGAGTAACTCCGATCAAGCCCGATTGATAAAACGTTCGCTTGGGACGCAGTTGCAATCACTAAAACTTCGTGGGGCTTTGGCACGCGATCCAATGGATGCAATTTATACAGCTATTGCGCTTTTGGGTGCATCGCTTTGCGATGAAAGTGCATCAAAAAACGTCTCATTGCGATTGGCGCGCCTGTTGGAATTGCTTGATGCGCAAATCGATGCTGACGGGTTGCACCGATCACGCAATGCGCGGGTACAGTTTGAGCTGTTGACTGAACTGGTAAGTATTCGCAAGGCATTGGCGCAACGTCATTCAGAATCTCTGGACGCGTTTGGTGCGACGATGGAAAAAATGCATTTAGCACTTGATACGCTAACACTTGGAACAGGTGAACCAGCCTATTTCAATGGGTGTGGGCAATTGCCCGTTGATCTGGTTATTGCTGTTCAGTCACAAGGCTCATCTCGGCGCAAGAACAGTACTGTACTTAGCGGCTATGGCGTTCTTAGAAGCGGTTCAAGCACGATTATCGGTGATAGCGGCGTTGTGCCGCCACCTGGGTTTAGTGCCAATGCACATGCCGGAGCACTGGCGTTTGAATTTAGCAATGGCAATGATCTGGTGATCGGTAATTGCGGACCGGCACCAAAGGAAGTTACCGAAAACCGTACCCTTTTCCGGTTGGGTGCTGCACATTCCGGCCCAACGATTGATCGCATGTCGAGCGCACAGATTGTCTTGCGTGGTCCCAATGCCGGCAGTTTGCGTGGATTTGCGGATAAGTGCGCGGCTCAGGTTGATGATGCCGAAGCGACAATGATTTTGTCGAGCTCAGCTTTTTCAGCCCGATTCGGGATTGATCTGGAGCGGCAGTTAACGTTGATCGCTGAGGGGCAAACCCTTGTGGGTCAGGATCGGTTTGTGGGCAAGCCGGGCGTATCGGCGAAGGGAAAACTAGTGCTCAGGTTTCACCTTGCGCCCGGTGCTGAAACCACACGTACCGAGAATGAAGATGTCATTCTGATCAAGCTTAAATCCGGTGTGGTGTGGAAATTCTTGTGGGAGGGTGGTGTCGCCTCACTTGATGACAGTGTGCGCCAATCAGCCCATTTTGGTTTTTTTAGAACCACGCAGATTGTAGTTGAAGCCGATATTGTCGCAGGTGAAGAAGTGTCCTGGATATTGACCCGAGACGATGGGTAGTTGTAGCAAGCAGCAATACTTCCGGCACCGCTTATAGTCGGTAAATTCACGAAAGAAAGCAAACATGACCCAAGCAGCCTCCAAGACCAAAGTGCGGCGCGCTTTAATATCGGTGTTTGACAAGACTGATATTGCCAAATTTGCCCGGGCCTTGGCCGGGTTGGGGATAGAAATTGTTTCAACCGGCGGAACGCGCAAGCTGTTTGAAGCCGAGGATATTCCGGTCATTGATATTTCTGAACTCACCGGTTTCCCGGAAATGATGGATGGACGGGTCAAAACGCTACATCCCAAAGTGCATGGTGGATTGCTGGGTGTGCGCGACAATGACACCCATAAGAGCGCCATGCGCATTCACCAAATTCCATCAATCGATCTGATCGTGGTCAATCTTTATCCGTTTGAAGAGACAGTCAGATCGGGCGCTGACTATGATACAGTGATTGAGAATATCGACATTGGCGGTCCGGCAATGATCCGTTCAGGTGCAAAAAATCATGCCTTTGTCACAACAATTGTAGACCCATCAGATTATGATTTGGTGATTGAACAGCTTAGCGCAGATGGTCAGGTATCCCTTAAAGACCGACAGCGATTTGCAGCCAAGGCCTATGCGCGCACTGCAGCCTATGATGCCGCAATTTCCAACTGGTTTGCACAAACACTTGATTATGAAGACATGCCATGGAGATCCTTTTCCGGTGAATTGCGAGAAGTGATGCGCTATGGCGAAAACCCACACCAGTGGGCAGCGTTTTATACTGATGGCAATACGCGCATCGGTGTTGCAACGGCTGAACAGGTGCAGGGCAAGACGCTCTCTTACAATAATATCAACGACACGGACGCAGCGATTGAGCTCGTCAGCGAATTTGATCCTGAACAGTCCGCTGCCGTGGCGATTATCAAGCATGCAAACCCCTGTGGTATCGGGCTTGGCCCTGACCTGGAAACAGCATATGCGCGGGCGCTAAAGTGTGATCCGGTCAGCGCTTTTGGCGGAATTGTAGCCTTGAACCGTGAGATTGATGTGCCGGTTGCCGAGCAAATTGTCAAAGTGTTCACCGAGGTGATCGTGGCACCCTCGATCACACCCAAAGCGCGCTCAATTATTGAAGCCAAGAAGAATTTGCGGCTGTTGTTGACCGGTGGAATTGCAGACCCCAAAGCGTCCGGGTTGATGGTAAAAGCCGTTTCTGGTGGCATGCTGGTGCAGACACGCGACGACAAGTCGGTTGATGATTGCGAACTTAATGTTGTGACCAAACGAGCACCTACGCCGGAAGAAATGGCGGACCTAAAAATTGCTGCCAAGGTCGCCAAGCATGTCAAATCCAACGCGATAGTTTATGTCAGAGATGGCGCGACGGTTGGTATTGGTGCGGGGCAAATGAGCCGGATTGATTCAACGCGTATTGCGCATTTGAAATCAAAGGATGCGGCGAAAGCTGCGAAGGAAAAGGGTGCATTGACCAAAGGCTCGGTTGTGGCCTCTGATGCCTTCTTCCCGTTTGCTGATGGATTGCTTGCAGCGGTAGATGCCGGGGCAACCGCTGTTATTCAGCCGGGTGGTTCCATTCGTGATGACGAAGTGATTGAGGCGGCCGATAAAGCGGGCATCGCGATGGTGTTTACCGGCATGCGGCATTTTCGGCACTAGAGCTAATCTCGTTTTGACTGAAACCTGTTTGCAATGAGCACGCCCCCGCGATGATGGGGATGAATGTCGGCTGTCAAAAAAAGATGCGCTCTTAAAGTGGGCGCTCAATCTGGTGTTGTTTGACCCAAACCAGACCGATAGTGCCTGCTGCAAGCAAGACAATTATCGGGATAATTCCGATACGCTGAGAGCCGGTTGCAAGAGTAACAAAGGCAATAGCCAGTGGGGCGATAAACGAGGTTGCCCGGCCGGTCAGGGCATAAAGTCCAAAAGCTTCGGTTGCCTCATCGTGACTTACCTGATCAACAAGCAAAGTGCGAGAAGCTGCCTGTAATGCGCCGCCTGCAGCACCAATTAGCGCGCCAGCTATGTAGAATGTGATCATCGGCATATTCCCGGTTGTGACGGGAATGAAGAACAAAATGTTCTCAGGGGTGGTGGAAACGATAATCGTACTGGCTGCCACCAGAAGCCAACAGGACCAGAAAACCACTGATCGCGGACCAAATTTCGCATCTAGTCTGCCACCGGTAAAGGCCCCGATTGCACCGGTGAACGCTGCAAGAATTCCAAAAATGCCTATTTGGATTATAGACATTCCCAGAACACCGGCAGCATAGATGCCGCCAAAGGCATAAACGCCGTTTAGTCCATCGCGATAGAGCATGGATGTGATGAGAAATGAAAAATAAGACCGACGTTTTGGCAAGGCACGAATTGTTTGCCAGAGATTTTGCAAGGCTTTGCCAACGGCGATACCTGCGCCACTTCTTTTTGGAATGTCGGGGGTAAAGATGAAAAGGGGTAGAACAAATACAAGATACCAGAGGGCCGTAAAGGGACCGGTTGCACGATCTCCGGCGTGGGTCGCCGGGTCGAGGCCAAAAATGGGTGACAGGCCAAGCAGGGTCTTGCCAGTTTGCGGGTTCGCAGACATAAGACCAAGCACAACGATCAGGGTGAATATGCCGCCCACATAACCCAGCGCCCATCCAGAGCCAGAGAGCTTACCCAGTTCTGCCCTGTCAACCAGACCAGGCATCATCGCATTGGTAAAAACGGTTGCGAATTCAAGGCCAATCAAGCCAACAACCAGGCTTACGAGAATGAGGGTAATGGGTGCATTGCCGTCTGGTGTTGCCAGATAAAGAGTGAATGTGCCTATGACAATGAGTACAGAAAATACTGCTATCCAAGGCTTTCGGGGGCCTGATATGTCGGCCATTGCACCAAGAAATGGCGCCAGAATGGCGATAAAAAGCCCGCCAAACCCCATGGCAAATCCCCACATTTGCTGACCTTCAACTGGCGTTGCGGCAACATGCGCGGTGAAATAGGGCGCAAAGATAAAAGTGATGAGAAGAGTGTGAAAGGGCTGAGCTGCCCAATCAAACAGCATCCATGAAAAAATTCCAGCGCGGGAGGTTTTGTTGTTACTCAACTTTCAATCTCCCAGAGTGTTAGGTCCTGACCAGATCGGACAATAGCCCGGCTGCAACGGAAAGACGTGAAACGGTCAGATCACCTTCGGTGAGATCTGTGACCATGGAAATGATGCGATCCGTTTCATCAGCCCGCGCATCCTTCCAGGCATCAAACCTGTCGGGTATTGTCCCCTTGCCGGAGCCAAGAACGTCTCTGGTCAAATCGCGTTGGGCGCGCATAACGTTGGCAAGTGCCCGATCAAGCGCCATGCGATCAAATCTGTCAGAGAGATGGATGTGGCCACCTTGTTCTGTAATACGCCCAAGTTTGAAAGTTTCCAGAACAAGGAAATAGGCTTGCGCTGCCTCTGCGATCGAGGCCTTTGATCGTTCTGCAACCAGCACCACATCTGAGGCCAGAGTGAGTGCGGAAAGCTCAGCTATACGTCTGGCTATTTCGCGCGGCGCGCCACCATTGACAAAACCGACCGCCTGGTCTGCAATGCTTTGTGCAATGAATTTGGGCAAGATATTTCCCAGTACCGCACGCACTTGCGATACGCCGTCACGATAGCGTTCAACTATTGCAGACAGGCCGTCATCAAAGCTGACATTGCGAAGAAACCACAAGGTCTGGTCAATTTGCAGGGTTTGGATTTCCGCATAGAGTTCAAGTTGGGTCGCGCCTTCGATTTGATTATCGAGACCGTCAATTTGCGCGTTGAGTTCGGCAAGGCCGTAAGCATCACGCACGGCCGCATAGGCAAAGGCTACCTGTGCCGCGTCAGCTGTGGTTGCGGATGTCATGCGATGCACAAAAGCGGGACCACCACGATTGATCATGGCGTTTGAGAGAACCGTTGCAATCACCTCGCGCCGCAACCGGTGCTTTTCAATTGTATCGAGATATTTCTCTTTCAGTTTGGCTGGGAAATATCGGTAGAGTTCGCGCGCCAGATATGGGTCGTCGGGAACCTTTGACTGTAAGAGGTCTGCATAAAGAGTGTTCTTGGCATAGGCCAATAACACTGAAAGTTCGGGACGAAGGAATGGCTGGTTGGCCAAGTTGCGTTCTGCCAGCTCGTTGTCATCGGGCAGGAATTCGACTTCTCGGTTAAGCTGACCACGATGCTCGAGCTCTTGCATGAAGGTGACAAGATCGGGGAATTCGGCCATGCCGCGCCGTTCGGTCAAAGAGATTGCAAGCGTTTGAAGATAATTATTGCGCAGGCAAAGCTCTGCCACCTCTGCGGTCATCTTTACGAGAAATGCATTTCGATCAGTGGTTTTAAGCGTACCCGCCCGAACCAGTGTACTGAGCGCGATCTTGATATTGACCTCGAGATCAGAAGAATTCACCCCGGCAGAATTGTCGATTGCATCTGTGTTGATGCGCCCGCCAGCCAATGCGAATTCAATACGTCCTGGATGGGTGATACCAAGATTTGCACCCTCGCCAATAACTTTGGCACGTACATCCTTGCCATTGATGCGGATGGAGTCGTTGGCACGATCACCAGCATCTGCGTCGGTTTCCGAGCTGGATTTGACATAAGTACCAATGCCACCAAACCACAGTAGATCAACATCCGCTTTCAATATGGCGTTCATGACATCTTGCGGAGAGAGGCTCCCTTTGCCCAACCCCAGTAATGTA
>Ga0316204_10010624_pt1 | contig 11794 bp, 6 predicted proteins | sample 6monrhotite_MG_2_FD_205661 | JGI IMG/M metagenome (GOLD analysis project Ga0316204, IMG submission 205661) | Microbial mat bacterial communities from mineral coupon in-situ incubated in ocean water Damariscotta River, Maine, United States -... | ecosystem: Environmental > Aquatic > Marine >...
CGGACTAAGGACTTCACGCAACACACCATCCACACGAAATCGAACTTTAAGATCATTTTCAAATGTTTCAACATGAATATCCGATGCGTTTTCTTTAATCGCTTCAGTTAACAATGCGTTAATTAATTTGATGATCGGCGCATCATCATCGGCTTCTAACAAATCTTCAGTTTCTGGTAGTTCATCCGCCAATTTAAATAGATCTAAATCATCGCCGATATCTTCCATCGCGGCCATTGCTTCACCAGCGTTATCCTGGTAAACCTTACCGAGTGTAAATTCAAAATCTTCATCGCTGACTTCTTCAAATTTTATTTTTTGACTCGCAAACCGGCGGGCTTCTGCTAGTGCTTGAACGCTGGTGTTGTTTCTTACAACCGCATGAATGCCTTTATCATCGTCTTCCCGAGCTTTGAATACAATTCCTTGCCTTTTCGCAAATGAAAAAGGTAAACGAATATCAATTTCAATATCGTCTGATTCGATTACTTGAGAGTCATCCGATTGATCGAGATCAGCAAGCTGTTCAGCAGCATCTGACATTTGTTCAACTTCATCGGCTCTAACAAAATCACTGATTGGCATAATATAATCTTCTATTAACTCTAACTAATTCTTTCTATTTAACTCAACATTCTAATTATTAGACGTTGATAAATCTTCGGCTTCATTTAGCTTTGTAGCCTCATCAAAACTTGGTGGCAGTGCTAACGCATCATCCCACTCTGGCAATACTGCCGGGTCGGTTAGTGGCATAAGCGAAATTCCGCGCATCTTTCGATCTTCTTGCAGCGCTCTCATATAATTGTATTTCTTAGAACTAACACTATTGATCTCGTTTGTATCAGTAATAATACTTGGACGAATAAACACCATTAAATTTGTCTTACGTTTTGACGTCGCAGTAGAAGAAAAAAGCCGTCCCAACCAAGGAATGTCACCCAGTATTGGAATTTTTTGTTGGCTTTCTTGAACATCATTATCGATTAACCCGCCAAGTACGATGGTTTGCCCGCTGTTAACTAAAACGGTCGTATTTATTTGCCGTTTATTGGTAATAATATCAACCGCTGTACTACCTGCGATACCAGAAACTTCTTGCTCGATTTGAAGTACAACTGCATTGCCTTCGTTAATTTGCGGAGTGATTTTTAACTTAATTCCTACATCTAAACGATTAACCGATTGAAACGGATTAGCATTACCGGAACCTAATTGAGAGCCAGTGATAACTGGGATTTCCTGACCAATACTGATAGTCGCTTCTTCATTATCTAAAGTAGTTAAACTCGGTGTTGATAAAACATTTGATTCACTGTCGGTGGCTAAAATTTTAATCAAACTAGCCCAAGACTCTCCATCGGTAAAGCCAAATAATGCGCCGGTTAATCCAGCTATTGCTTGACCGAAGGCCGCCCCGTTATCTCCTTGGTTGATTGGTTGTGTTATCGCATCGTCCCCTGTTCCTATAGTTTGCTCACCGCCTTGACCTCGGTTAGCAAGCGCACCAGCGGCCAGAGTCGTAATGCTCGGCGAAGTATTCGAATAATTAATTATGCCTTTATCAGATATCCACTGCACACCAAGTTCTTTATTCAAAGATTCGGAAACTTCCACAATGATAGCTTCAACATGCACCTGTTGGCGACGAATGTCGAGCTGATTGATAACCGAGTCGAAAGATTTCATAATATCTGGCGGTGCGGTAATTACAAGTGAGTTGGTTTCTGCGTGAGCCTTAATAGAGTACAACTTATTTGATCCTCCACGACGCTGAGCGGGCGCTTTCTTTTTTCCTTCTTCTGTTTCTAAGGAGTCGGCAACGCCTTCCAATAATGTGGCTAACTCTTCCGCTTTAGCGTAACGAAGATGTCTCACCTTGGTATTACCAGCATTTTTAATCGGTGAATCAAGTTGTGCAATCAATGCGCGTAATCGTAGAGAGGTTTTTTTATTGGCACTTAATAAAATGCTATTGGTTCGTTCATCAGCGACAAACTTGGGCTTTTTGGCGTCCGATTTTTGTGAGCCACTGTTTTGTTTTTCTAAATTTTCTAGTATTCGAACGACTTCTGTTGCTGAAGCGTGTTCTAGTTCGATAATTTCAATGTCTTGATTACTTTCTTTATCAATTTTTCGGATGATCTCTACAATACGATCAAGATTGGCTGCGGAATCATGAATAACAATAACATTCGTAGGTTTATATTGCGCCATATGACCTTGCTGCGGGATCAGTGTTCTTAACAAGGGGACTAATAACGCAACATCCACATTATCAACTTTTATCACCCTAGTAACGAGCTGATCACCGGAATATGTTTTCCCTTCACTATAGACTTCTACTGAATCTTGCTTGGCGGTTTGCAGTTGCTCAATTTTATAAATACCGTCAGTTTCAACGGCCGAAAATTGGTGGACTTTTAGAACGCTTAAAAACAGTGAAAAAATTTCTTCTTCATCCATTTCATGTTGTGAAATAACGGTAATTTTTTTATTTTTGACTCGCGGATCAACGATAAAAGTTTTTCCAGTTAAACGAGCGACCATTTCTATAAATACACCAATATCAGTTTCTTTCTGATTAATGGTTGCTTTGTCTGCTTGCGCGCTACTAATGATAAAAATAAAACTCAATACAAGCATTACTGATTTGATAACATTTTGCTTGACTGAACTTTTGATTAAATTTCTTTTTATTAACACTACTAAATCCCTAATTTATTGTTCAAATTTAATAATAAACTGATGGTCTCATTACCGCGTTTTATTTCAACATCTAGTTCTTGCATATTTTGTACTTCCGACAATAACTGAAAAGCATCTTGGCTATTGGAAAGTGAAACACCATTAATCGAAGTAATAATATCTCTAGCTCTTAACCCAAGCTGGGTAAACAATCGCTTATCTTTTCCTGGAGAAATAGAAAACCCGATCATTTCACCATTGACCATTTTTGGTTGAAAATTGACCAACCCAACAAGGCTTAGCGGATCATCAAGCAACTGCTCCCGGTACTTGTTTAGCGATTGACTAATCTGCCTATTCTTTCGTTTGTCGTCAGTTCGTTTGCCTGAGTTTCTACTAACGGGTAGACGTTTGCGTTTAGATTTCATTGAATCAGGTAATGGGTCGAGCAAACGAAGCTCTTCTTTACGCCCATTATTTTCTAATATGACTTTATCCATATAAACTTGACGTAAAAAGACTCGCCCGGAAACTTCTAATTTATCATCTATAAAATAAACATTTTGCTTACCTTGTCCATCTTCAATTATGGAATTGGATCTTGTTGCAATATCGGCAGAATAAATACCGCGCAATTTTAAATTGAGCTGTGTCTCTTGCACCGCAACTTCTTCTTGAAGCTGTACAATAGGAGCTGCTTCGGTATTGCCAAACAAATGTCGACTAATAAGTGCAGATACGTCGGTGGATTTTTGAGAATTAGATGATGTTGCCCGGTTATTTGACTTGATGATAGCGGTTTGATTGGATACATCTGGGCTGGTGATATGAAGCGTGATCACCCAAAATAACTTAGCCAAAATCACAACAATCAAGACCCAGCCACTCCACTGTATGACGGGTAGCCAGTTTGAGTAGTTTTTACTCCATACTATAATGTTGTTTGTCGATAGTTTCATTAATACCCAAATATTTAAAATTATTGGCGTTTTTTGTTATTTTTTGCCGGATAGAAGATAGAATTTTGACAATCCTAACCGCATTCTGCCGTTGGTTAATCGCCATTTTGCAGATCCGAGCTAGTTTAACTGAATTTGGCGCTCTTTTTAACCAATGATTAACAGTAAAATGGACGCAGTTGGTTTAAATAAGATCTTTTCGTACAAAAAACAGCCAAAACGCTTATTCAGTCTACTTTAAGCGACTCATTTTAGTGCCTAGACCTTAACAAACGGTTGCCCCAGCGCAAAGGGGTTAAAACCAGGCAATTAAACCTCAATCAGCCAGCTGAACAAAATTAATCCGTCAAATCATATTTATTTGGATCTAAATCAGCAATACATGATAACTTGAGTACTATGACAAAAAGTAAAAAACAAAGCAAAAACCAGCATGACGACAATCAAGTCGATATTCGCTTAGATAAATGGCTGTGGGCTTGTCGTTTTTACAAAACCCGTGCTATCGCAAAAGCGGCTATAGAAGGCGGAAAGATCCAATATGAGGGTAACAAGCCTAAACCTAGCAAAAGCGTTGCGATTGGCGACCAAGTCAAACTACGCCAGGGTTTTGATGAAAAAATAGTGCTAGTGAAAGCGCTTTCTGAACGGCGTCAATCGGCGACTATCGCTCAAACACTCTATCAAGAAACTAAGGAGAGCATTCAAAAACGAGAAGAAATTGCCAATTTAAGAAAAATAGCTGCGCCATCGACTCAGGGAAAACCCGATAAAAAGCAGCGTAGACAAATCCATCGTTTTAAAAGACATGGGGATGGGAGCGAGGAGGGAGGTGCGGGGAGCGAATAAAAGTCATGAAAACTCCCGTTCAAACCTTTTAACTTATTGTTTATAGAGAACTTTTTTTTAGCTTCATTTCTTTTCCTAGTACCCCGCTCCTCGTCCCTCGCTCCCGCCCTCCACCTGTTTATTTTTTATGCAAAATCCCAGTACACCTGAGTCTATAACTAGTGTATAATGCGCGCCTTTCGCAATCGCGACCAGAAATTAGACGTAATTTGGACACATTTTAATTTATCGTATCGAGTATCGGAATAACGTCAGATTGGATTTAACATCAAATAAATAGAGTATCGAAATGACTGATTTAAGCAAATACAGAAATATAGGCATATTTGCTCATGTAGACGCTGGTAAAACCACGACCACTGAGCGAATATTGAAGCTTACCGGTAAGATCCATAAAACTGGTGAGGTGCATGATGGTGAGTCTACAACTGACTTTATGGAACAGGAAGCCGAGCGTGGAATTACCATCCAGTCGGCTGCGACGACTTGTTTTTGGAACGATCATCGTTTGAATATCATCGATACCCCAGGGCACGTTGATTTTACAGTTGAAGTTTATCGTTCATTAAAAGTTCTTGATGGCGGTGTTGGTGTCTTCTGTGGAAGCGGTGGTGTTGAACCTCAATCAGAAACTAACTGGCGTTATGCGAACGATTCTGAAGTAGCTCGTATTATCTTTGTTAACAAACTAGACCGAATGGGCGCTGATTTCTATCGTGTAGTTAAGCAAGTAGAAGACGTGCTTGGTGCTAACCCTCTTGTAATGACACTTCCAATCGGAATCGAAGATGATTTTGTTGGTGTTGTTGATGTGCTAGCCGAAAAATCTTACGTTTGGGGCGAGACCGGTGCACCAGAAGATTTTAAGATAGGTGAAGTTCCAGCTGATATGCTTGACAAGGTTGCTGAATATCGTGAAATGTTAATCGAAACGGCAGTAGAGCAAGACGACGAATTAATGGAAGCTTATCTTGAAGGTACAGAGCCTTCTATGGAAGACATTAAACGTTGTATCCGTGAAGGAACTCGTAAATTAGACTTCTTCCCAACTTATTGTGGTAGTGCGTTTAAAGATAAAGGGGTTCAGAATATTCTTGACGCGGTTGTTGATTATCTCCCTTCTCCAACTGAAGTCGATCCTCAGCCATTAACTGACGAAGAAGGTACGCCTAACGGTGAATTCGCAATCGTTTCTGCTGATGAGCCTGCGAGAGCACTAGCATTCAAAATCATGGATGACCGTTTTGGCGCTTTAACTTTTGTGCGCATCTATTCGGGTGTTATCAATAAAGGTGATACTCTTCTCAACTCCTTCACAGGTAAGACCGAACGAATTGGTCGAATGGTTGAAATGCACGCTGATGAACGTACTGAATTAAGCACTGCTCAAGCGGGCGACATTATTGCTATCGTAGGTATGAAGAACGTACAAACGGGTCATACTTTATGTGACCAGAAAAATCCTTGTACTTTAGAGCCAATGATTTTCCCTGAGCCAGTCATTTCAATTGCTGTAACACCTAAAGATAAAGGTGGTTCTGAGAAGATGGGTATTGCGATTGGTAAAATGGTAGCAGAAGATCCGACCTTTCTTGTAGAATCTGACCAAGAGACTGGCGATACCATTCTAAAAGGAATGGGTGAGCTTCACCTGGATATCAAAGTTGATATCTTAAAACGTACCTATGGTGTTGAACTAGAAGTGGGTGAACCTCAAGTCGCTTACCGTGAAACGATCACTAAAGAAATCGAAGATAGTTACACTCATAAGAAACAATCCGGTGGTTCTGGTCAGTTTGGTAAAATTGATTATCGTATTAAACCTGGTGAGCCAGGCACTGGTTATGTTTTCACCTCTTCGGTTGTTGGTGGTAACGTTCCTAAAGAATTCTGGCCTGCAATTGAAAAAGGATTCCGGACAATGATGAGCGAAGGCGTTTTAGCTGGATTCCCAGTATTAGACGTTGAAGTTGAATTATTTGACGGTTCATTCCATGCGGTTGACTCCTCGGCTGTTGCTTTCGAAATCGCAGCTAAAGGCGCTTTCCGTCAGTCGATCCCAAAAGCTGGACCTCAGTTAATTGAACCAATCATGAAGGTTGATGTATTTACTCCTGACGATCACGTTGGTGATGTAATCGGTGATTTGAATCGTCGTCGCGGCATGATCAAAGATCAAGAAGCAGGCGTAACCGGCGTTAGAATTAAAGCAGACGTTCCGCTTTCTGAAATGTTTGGTTATATCGGAAGTCTTCGTACAATGACTTCTGGTCGCGGACAGTTCTCAATGGAATTTTCACACTACTTACCTTGTCCAAACAGCGTTGCTGAAGCGGTCATCGAAGAAGTTAAAGAGCGTAATGCTAAGAAAAAATAGATAGCTCTAAGTAAGCTTTCTAACCATAACCCTGCTAATGAAAATTAGCGGGGTTATTTTTTGCCTAAAATTAACAAGCTTTTCACCCAAAATTTATAATACTCAGCTGCTTACTCAAATCAATCGACAGCGCTTGAAGATTTAAACGATAACGCTATACTGAACAAATCCAACTAAGCTTTACGAGACTCTACTTATGCATTTTATTCGTTTTATATTCATACTTTTAATGATTGTTCCGGTATTACCCATAACGGCAGAAGAAAATGCCCAATGCCAATCAAAAGTTTTTGATCGTTTCGTCAGCATCGAAAAAACCGGACAAAAACGTCCCAATCGAGAACCAAACGAAGAATTAAAAGAGCGCATGGCAGAATTTGAAATCACCTGTCCATGGCAAGTTGAAATTGATCTAAATAATGACCGAAAGAGAGACTGGATAGGGCTTGTAACCAAACAAGGTCAAACGACGTTGCTTGCTTATATCTCTAGTTTAAGAGGGTATAAAAGCTATATCGTTAAAGAATATCGTGGCTTTCCAAGAGAAACCCATTTTGACTATATGCCAACTAAAGAAGTGGCATTAATGAGCAACAAAAAACTCTCTAAAACCAAAGTACCTCGATTTGCATTGATTGAAAACCGAATTGGAAAGCCATCCATCATTTATATTTGGAATGGTGAAGCAATGGCGCTTTTTGATGAGTTTAAGGGGAATTATTAAAACGTCTCATTTGTTAATGAGCTTTATTGACAAAACCTAGAACCAAAAACACCGCTATCGAAAGATAATCGATAGCGGTGCTTTTGTTTAAGCCTAGACTGATTTATATGAAATTAGATTCAAGTAACAAGCTAGTTCTCGTTTCTATTCCAGCGTATTCCCATAACCCCATTTGGAATAGGAGGTAAAAATGCCTCTAACCCACACTGATTACCAATACATAATCTAGGTGTCACTCCATCGCCAGAACCTTCAAGTAATACTTGAGGCTCCGGCGCAATCCCAGCAGTTGTTAGGGTTGCACTTCGATCTAGTTCAGTTAATTGCCCATCGTAATTGGAATCAATATACGGGTTACCATCGGTAATTTTCATGCCGTAAATTCTAGACGTTCCAGAAACAGCATCGCAACTGTTACCACTCGCCCCAGGAGGAGTATAAGTGGTAAAGATCACCGCATTATTAAAAGTAATTGAGTTACTAATTACTTTTTCACCGGATCTTGCAAAATCGATATACCAGCCATCTTTAGGCGAAGATTCATCGTTGATTATCTCTGCGGCGTCAGACGTACCATTTGCATCGGTATCCCCGATTAAATTAGTAACATTAACTAAGTCCGACATACTAGCATCCATATCAAAAGTACGAGTTAAAACCCCTTCATCTTTGATCATATAGAAATGATCAACCACGGTTTCATCCAGAGGATGCGCTCGATAACCAGAGCCGATAGCAATCGCCACAAAGTTTTCTTCCTGGGTTCTAACTAACGAGACATCTGGCTTATTATAAAAACGTCGATTATTCGCAGCATTTGGAGTGGTTTGCAGGTGAGCAATTCGCCCACCTTTAATGCTGTCAGTATCATAATCTATATCAAAGCGAAATACCTGAGCCTTAGTATCCGTGATATAAATATGATCGATATATTCATCTCCGGTTACGTCAAATGCGGTTACTTCGTTAGGAACTGCATTCATGGTAGATAGTGAACCGGCGCTTGTACCGCTAGAAATGTCATCCGCATCCGCAATATCCCACAAAAGCTCGCCAGTAAATGCATCAACAATATAGAGATTTTTGCCTTTGCTATCAGTTACTGATGCCGTTTCAGCGGTATCCTGGTCTGTGCTGTAACCACCACCAAAGATCATTACCGTTTCATGACCAACAATCTGCATTTTTTTGATGACTGGTTTAGACCAGGTTAAACCCAATTCACTAAAACCAGTTGAGTCTGGATCGATTTTGAATAATAACTCTGGAGAATCTGGGTCAGTGATATCAATCGCGAAATAGCTTGAACCGCCGCGTCTCATCCCAACATACAAAATCGCTCTTTCTTCAGAACCATCTACTACACCAAGCACACCTTCATCATTTTCGATGTAAAGCGTGATCTGACCATCTACTCCGTAGGTATGCGCACCAAGGGTGTTCTTTTGTAATTCAGAAAGCCTGGGCAACAGCTGTTCTGGAATAAATGACCAGTTCTCATCTCCAGATGTTGTATCAAATGAATGTAAGAAACCGTCATTGGTTCCCACAAACACTGATGTTCTAAAAACGCCATCACTCACTTCATATATAAGTAAGTTAGGTTGTGAATGTAATGGGTCGCCCATTTTTTGCCTGGCCAAAGTAGGGTCATTAGGGTCATTTACATTTTCACCTGTGGTCCAATTTAATACTTTGGTTCGATCGTCCGCATCAACCGCACCGATCATACTACTAGTTACCGCCGAGTTAGAATCAATCACCCGATTAGCGGCCAGGGTTAAATCACTACCACCAGCTAAGTTAGAATAAACTTTACGGGCATTGGTCAAACGACTAGCAGCACCGCCGCTTTCAACTTCGTTACCATCGATTTCTGGCGACCAGTAACTTAGCGCTGCTTCATCAAATTCGCCCGTCAAATTAACCGCTGAGTTGGAATTAAAATCAACAATTTGCCCTTCAGATAAACGATAACGTTTTAAATTACCTGGCCATACTGTTTTTGAAGATGGCGTGAAGAGTGAAAAGTAAAGCTCATCACTGTGAGTCACACGATTATATTGATTAACTGTAACACCAGCAGAGACGAAGGTTGTATTCACATCAAGGATCGAGTCAACAATGGTATTGATAGCACCGAGCAACTCATCCTTACTAAAAGCTGTGACATAACTACCGCCCCCTGCATCCGCCACGTCTTGTAAAAAGGTCTGGTCGGAGTAGAATCCTATTGTATGCGTGGTTATCTGCTCAGTATCACCGCCTGGAATGACGTCATTATTATTGAATAGCCCAGCCATCTTGACGGTACAATCAGCCCCACTGTCATTGGTCGCGCAAGTACCTGTCGTGCCAGTCAACTCAGTTGTCCAATTTTCAAATAATGCGTTGGTCGCATTATCATGTGACGTCGGCGCGCCATCCGTTAACAAAATAATATGATTGGCTTGGCAAGAGTCAGTGATAGGTGATTGATAAACTGGTGTACCTGAATACCTTTCATCTTTACATGCAGTCGCGCTTGGATTCGCTTCAGTGCATCCTACAGGGGTTATGATAGAACCTGACACGACAGAATCAATGTGACTGATACGATTATCACGTTTGGCTGGGCTACCTCTAACCAAGCCGTACTTAACTGCCTCGCCCTTAAAATATGAGACAGCTTCTGCATAAGTATCACTTATTGGCGTGTTACCGCTTGCTTTAAAATCTTCAACCGTTGCGATAATGGCTTGCCTTTTAGTTGCTGCGGAAGCAGAGTACTTACCTATATAAGTGATCTCTAATGTAGGGGAGCGAGATCGAGAACCATCAAAACTATACGCCGTTCGCGTGCCCGAGCTTCCTTCTAACTTAAATGTAAAATCACCGGTCTCATCCCAGCCTGGCAAAGATACGACTGAACTGACGATCGCAGAAATATCCACCGACTTATAAGGTACACCATAATCCCAGCTTTCAATCGCCCATGGCACACCTGTGGTGAAAGAAAGCGCCGGAAGAGAATGCACACTACTATCAACTGGCGGAGCTTCACTATTTACAGCGTATATCATTGTAGCAGCCGCACCATTTGAAGTACTTCGAGATACAAAATTTAATGTTGCACTGCTTATTTGTGCCCCTTGAGGAATACCAACGTCCTCAAAACTCATAGCTATAGAATCATTATTCTCACGATAGTAAGTATCCTTATAAAAATCTAAATCACTACTATTGCTACCACCCTCACCACTTTCAGAATCGTGCTCATCGTCTAAAACTTGCTTCGATATTTTATTGGCATAGCACCCTGACTTACCAATCGGAATATTCGCATCAAAATCAACCCGCAATTTTGGAGAAAAATCCCCACTTTTATCGTGAGAAATAAATGGTCTACCGCTGGTACCAGTCTTTTTGAACAAAAGGACTAAATCATTACCGCCACACCAACCTAAAGGATCACTAATAGTCCCATCACCTTGGTCGACAACCTGCTGAACAACCGCAGCAATATTGGGTGTCTCAAATACCCCAGGAGCTTGCACTTCATAATCGGTGGTTGCTGTTTCAGCCCCCCATATTGCTGCGTTCCAAGTAATTGGCGTACCAGAAATTCGATCTGATAAATTCTTAATAGTGACCTCAAAAGGTGCAGCGCTCGGAGAGATTTCAGCATAAATTTCATAATCAGCGCCAGCATCGAGAGAAACTTGATCGCCAGCGAACAAAACGGTTGCGTTATTAATAATTGCACCTTGAGGAATACCAACATTTTCGAACCTAACTGCAACGACACCGTGTGCTCCACTAATGATAGGGTTTAAATAATCGGTATCCAGAGTAACGGTGTTTCCTGACTGAACTGCATCGTCATTAGCACTGGCTAAACTCCTTAAAACGATAGGATCGGCAGGTTCATCTGGATTGGTGATAGGAAATAAAATCGGTCCGCCGGGAACACTAAATCTTGATAGGCCTAAATTAACCCCAGATAAAGAAGAAACAACCTCAGACATAACATCTTGTAGTATGCCTATACGACTTTGACTAACCGTCACACCATCTTCTTCAAATGATTGGCTTCTACTCATGCTGCCAGAGGTATCAAAAATAAATAAGATATTAGGGTTGCTAGTAGCGGCTGTTGATGGGCTGGCAAAAAACACCTCGATATCATCTGCCACCGCACTTTTACAACATAGAATA
>Ga0316204_10010625_pt1 | contig 11793 bp, 10 predicted proteins | sample 6monrhotite_MG_2_FD_205661 | JGI IMG/M metagenome (GOLD analysis project Ga0316204, IMG submission 205661) | Microbial mat bacterial communities from mineral coupon in-situ incubated in ocean water Damariscotta River, Maine, United States -... | ecosystem: Environmental > Aquatic > Marine >...
GTTGGCTGCTCTCACTCACCCCAATCACTTAGTAAGTCTAAGCTCATGGGGCTGAGTTCCTTTGCCGCCTAGCTGCAACTCCAATGGCTTTGGGTATAGCTCGGAACTCGTAGCAGATTTTTTAAACCGAAAAATTATCCTTCCAATGCAACGCTATCTGCTCTCGAGTACAACACCATACCTGATAATGACTTTGCACATATTCAATAAATTGTTGTAGCGCGGCCATTCGAGCTGGGCGACCAATAATGCGGCAATGCAAACCTATAGATAACATCTTAGGCGCCGTTTCGCCTTCGGCGTACAACACATCAAAGGCGTCTTTAAGATACAGATAAAACTGTTTGCCACTATTAAAACCTTGTGGTGTGGCAAAACGCATATCGTTGGTATCTAAGGTGTAAGGCACCATTAATAATGGTTTAGCGTACTGGGTATCGTAGTAAGGTAAGTCATCTGCGTAAGAGTCGGCGCAGTATAAAATATCATCTCGGTCAGCTATCAATTTAAGCGTATTAGGACTGGTTCTACCTGTATACCAACCGCTGGGTTTGCTGCCTGTGATCGCTTGATGTAATTGCACTGCAGCATTGATCATTTTTTTTTCTTGAGCTTCAGGCATATCTTGAAAATTGATCCAGCGCATGGCGTGACTGGCAATTTCCCAGTTGGCTTCTTGCATAGCGGCTACAGCTTCCGGATTGCGTTGTAGCGCCATAGTCACACCAAATACGGTAATAGGTAAATTATAACGAACAAACAAATTATACAGACGCCAAAATCCAGCACGACTGCCGTATTCATACATAGACTCCATACTTAAATGTCTGTCTGAGAAAGCCTGCGCGCCTATGATCTCTGAAAGAAAGGTTTCTGATTGATCATCACCATGCAATACAGAGTTTTCACCGCCCTCTTCGTAATTAAGTACAAATTGCACAGCAATTTTGGCCTGATTAGGCCATTTGGGATGAGGGGGAAACTGTCCGTAACCGTTTAAATCTCTTGGGTATGCATGTCTCATTGAGCGCCTTATTCAAATTCTGTCGGAACAGATAATCCGCAACCAGTTAATATTAATTTGATCAAATTATTTGTGGCTTCTGCAAAATCAATTTGAGTCATAGGTTTGCCTCTGAGTTCATTAATTTGTATAGAAAAGTCAGCATAATGTTGTGAGGTTGCCCAAATATGAAATAACAAGTAGTGAGGATCTGTTGGGGCTAACTTGCCTTGATCAATCCACTGTTTGATAACATCTACACGGCCCGCCATCCAAGACGCATGTTGATCCTTAAAGAAATCGTTTAAATTAGGTGCACCATTGATAATCTCTAATGCAAACATTTTAGATGCATCGGGGCGACAACGAGAAATTTCCATTTTACCGGCAATGTATTGAGCTAACACTTCAGCCGGATCGTCACTCACAGTGGCTTCATCAAACCGGCTATTCCATAACTGCAGAATATCTTCCAATAAAGCTAAATATAAAGATTCTTTAGACTTAAAATAATAAAGCACATTGGTTTTAGGTAGTTTAGCTCTGTCAGCTATTTGCTGAACTCTCGCGCCTTTAAAGCCGTGTAAAGCAAACTCCTTTTCAGCGGCATTTAATATTTTGTTGCGGTTAAGCTCACCAATGCTTATTTCTTTGTAATTCTTACTTGCAGACATTTATTAATTCATTTCCCATTATGTAATAATCTTTGTGAACTCAATTTCTCAATCCAAAAATATCACCCAATCTAAGGGATTGCTAGAATCATCAAGCGTATAACAAAATTACTATTGTTATAACGGTCGGCATTTTAATTGCTTCTATCTATAGATTTAGCAGAAACATTAAATATCAACGGGGTCTAGTTTTAGGAAAAATCATTCTGTAAGCCTTCTTTTGCCTTATGATAACAATAACCTGACCAAATAGTCTGGTTTTTATTGTATTTAACATCACTAGTCGGATAATATGTTTATTGGATCCTGCTAATGGAGCGCAACATGATTAGCTTTTTGCTTAACAATGAAATAACTACCATAGACCAAGCCAGAGCTGATTTGACTTTACTTGAGTATTTGCGCGAACAACAAAAACTAACAGGCACTAAAGAAGGCTGTGCTTCAGGCGATTGTGGTGCCTGTACTGTGGTGTTAGCTGAAGTGGCTAATAATGGCGACCTAACAAATAGTAGTCTTGAATATAGAGCCATTAACAGTTGTGTGACTTTTTTGTCTGCATTGCATGGCAAACAATTGATTACCGTTGAACATTTGCCAGACGGTAAGGAATTACATCCAGTGCAGCAAAGTTTGGTTGAGCATCATGGCTCCCAGTGCGGTTATTGCACCCCGGGGTTTATTATGTCGATGTTTGCTTTGTACCAAAAACCCGAACAACCAGACCGTGAAGCCGTTATCCAAGCTCTTTCAGGCAATTTATGTCGCTGCACAGGTTATCGCCCTATCATTGATGCCACTTTAAGTGTCTGCCAAAACACATCAACTGATAAGTTTAAACAAATAGAAACCCAGACAGTTAAGCGTTTAATCGACATTAGAAAGCAAGGTATCGGCACAGACAATTTACTGATACCCACTTCAAGACAGGAGCTGGCGTCAGCTAAAGCCGATTATCCTAAAGCGAGTGTGTTTGCAGGTAGTACTGACTTAGCCTTGCAGGTTACGCAGCAATTACAATCTTTTGATAAACTCATCGCATTAGGTGCTGTGCCAGACTTAAACCAACTGGTTGAACAACCCCAGGGATTATTAATGGGTGCTGCCCTGCCGTTCGGTAAAATTGAATCAAGCTTGCTGAAACATTTCCCACAGTTATCCGAGTTATTATGGCGTTTTGCCGCCACACCTATTCGTAATCAAGCCAGTTTAGGTGGAAACGTCGCCAACGCGTCACCTATAGGTGATATGCCACCTGCCTTGTTGGCGCTAAATGCAGTTATACATGTAGACAACGGCCAACAAAAAAGAACCATTGCAGCAAGTGAGTTTTTCTTAGATTACCGCAAGACTGCATTACAGGCATCTGAATGGATAGAAGCGATTTTTATTCCCTACTGTGAGCCCACAAACCTGGTGCGCGCTTATAAAGTATCCAAACGTTATGAAGATGATATTTCAGCGGTATGTGCAGTGTTTAATGCACAAATTATTGCTGGAAAAGTACACAGTATTACTAGCGGATTTGGCGGTGTAGCGGCTATTCCGGCTACAGTCTCAGAGCTGAACAGTCAGCTTAAAGGCAAAACATGGTCTAGCACAGAAACCTTTGAGATGGGTAACGAAATACTCAAGCAGGCGTTTTCGCCTTTAGATGATGTGCGCGCCAGTAAAAGCTATCGAATTACTATGCTGAGCAATTTATGGAAACGTTTTTGGTTAGAAACCAATCAGAGCGCTCAAAAAATCGAGACCCGAGTCGTACATATTCCCGCTGCTGATGAGGAGTCTCGTGATGCGTAAACTCATTGAGCAACCCACATTTGATGCTGCGCCTCAAGGTGCTGCTGGCAAGTCACACAAACATGAAAGTGCTGAACGTCAGGTCAGTGGTCAAGCCCGTTACATTGACGATATGCCAGAGGCTGCAAACATCCATCATGTTGCAGTAGGTGTTAGCTCAGTGACTAGTGGAACAATCACATCCATCGACTTGTCTCAGGTAAAGTCTAGTGAGGGCGTCATAGACGTGATCACAGTTGACGATATCCCTGGCCATACAGACATAGGCCCTGTTTTCCCCGGTGACCCTTTATTAGCTGGCTCAGAGATTTTGTATCATAGTCAACCCATATTTGCGGTCTTAGCGACTAGTGTAAATTTGGCTCGTCAAGCGACATTAAAAGCCAAGATTGTTATAGCAGCTACTGAAGCTTGTTTGACGGTTGCTCAGGCTAAAGAGCAACAAAATTTTGTGCGCCCACCACACTTTATGCAACGCGGAGACTTTCAAAAAAGTTACATGCAAAGCCCTATTCAGATTGAAGGTGAAATGATCATTGGTGGTCAAGAGCACATGTATCTTGAAGGCCAAGTGTCTATGGCGATACCCGAAGAAGAAGATCGCATGCTGGTTTACTCTTCTAGCCAACATCCCAGCGAAGTACAAAAACTCATTGCCGAGGTGTTGGACATTAAGCTGCACAAAGTAGTGGTCGACATGCGCCGCATGGGCGGCGGTTTTGGTGGCAAAGAAACACAAGCTGCACAGTGGGCTTGTTTAGCGGCAATATTTGCTAGCCGTAATAAAGTTGCCGTTAAACTGCGACTACCACGCATGTTAGACATGATGGCCACCGGCAAACGCCACCCTTTCGAGAATCGTTTTAAAGTAGCCACCGATAATCGAGGGCTGATCCAAGCGACCCATATAGAAATCAATGGCAATTGTGGTCACTCACCTGACTTGTCCGATGCCATAGTCGACAGGGCAATGTTTCATGCTGACAATGGTTATTTTCTGGCTGATTGTTATGTAGAAGGACATAGATGCCGAACCAATCAAGTGTCACATACAGCTTATCGTGGTTTTGGTGGCCCGCAAGGCATGATAGTCGCCGAAGCTATGATGGATGCCATTGCCCGTAAATTGGGTAAAGACCCCTTAGCTATCCGTAAACTCAATTTGTATGGCAAAGACAGCAGAAACACCACTCAATATGGCATGCAGGTCGAACACAATTTATTGGCTGACTTGATTGATAAATTGGAAGCGTCAAGCGATTACCAACAGCGCCGTGAACAAATTACACAATTCAATAAAAACAGCCCTATCATTAAAAAGGGGTTGGCCCTCACACCAGTTAAATTTGGAATTTCATTCACCGCCAAACATCTGAATCAGGCTGGTGCCTTATTACATGTTTATACCGATGGTAGTATGCAAATCAGTCATGGTGGCACTGAAATGGGCCAAGGGTTACATACCAAAATAGGCCAGATAGTAGCAAATGAGTTTGGGGTACCTTTGTCCCATGTTGAAATCACGTCGACTCGTACTGATAAAGTCCCAAACACCTCACCAACCGCAGCATCGAGCGGCACTGACTTAAACGGCAAGGCAGCACAAAATGCCTGTTTAATGATCAAACAACGTCTGGCTGAATTTTATGCTGAGCAAGTCAAAGGCAACTCAGAAAACGTAATATTTAGTGAACAACATGTAGTGTTAGATAAACATCGCATTGCCTTTACTGATTTAGTGCAACAAGCCTATATTGGCCGGGTATCCCTCTCTGCTTCGGGTTTTTATAAAACCCCAAAAATTCATTACGACCGCTCTACAGGTAATGGCAGACCCTTTTTCTATTTTGCTTATGGGGCAAGCTGTTCAGAAGTGTCTATTGATACCTTAACGGGCGAATATAAGGTCGATCGGGTTGATATATTGCATGACGTAGGCAAAAGTCTGAACCCTGCTATTGATATTGGCCAAATTGAAGGTGGCTTTATCCAAGGTATGGGCTGGTTAACCACAGAAGAACTATTATGGGACGATAGCGGTAAACTGATTAGTAATAACCCCGCTACCTACAAAATCCCTGCTATTGGTGATACACCCGAGATTTTTAATGTGGATTTGTATCCTAGAGCAAACGACGAAGACAGTATCTATCATTCAAAAGCAGTAGGCGAACCGCCTTTTATGTTAGCCAATTCAGTGTGGTGTGCCCTAAAAGACGCCATATCCAGCATCACTGATTATCAAGTTGATCCCCTGTTACATCCACCTGCTACTCCAGAAAAAGTCTACAATGCGGTTGCACAAGCTCAAGCTTGGCTGGAGAAACAACAATGAGTCTCCCAACTAAAACATGGTTTGACGCACTGCACCAATGCCAGCAACAAGGCAAAAGTTATGTACTGGTGACCTTACTTGCTACTGCAGGCTCTACTCCAAGAAATGGCGGAAGTAAAATGTTGGTGTGTGATGACAGCACCTTTGACACCATTGGCGGTGGGCATCTTGAGTTTGAAGTGATCAAACAAGCCCGTAATTTGCTACTTGAGAACACCACAACCCAAAAAGTCGAGCATTATCCTCTTTCAAGTAAACTAGGTCAGTGTTGCGGTGGCGCTATCAACGTATTGTTTGAAGTGTTCACAGGGCACAGCCAACATATCGCTATTTACGGTGCAGGTCATGTATCCAAAGCCTTAGTGCCTATTTTGGCGCAGTTGCCTTTGCAAATAAGCTGGATAGATAATCGCCAAGAGTTGCTCGACAACATCGACCAACAAGTACAACCAAGTAACGTGAAATTGGTTTTCAGCGAACACCCGGCCGATACCATTGCCACACTGCCAAACAATGCTTGGGCAATGATCATGACCCATAACCATCAGCTAGATTTTGACATAGCTGCAGCAGCGCTAAGCCGCGAAGATATGACCTTTGTGGGTATGATCGGCTCTGATACTAAAGCCAGACGTTTTAGAACACGTTTAGAGCATAAAGATTTTCAAGGGGCAGACATTCAGCGTTTAATCAGTCCGGTTGGGCTGTTAGACATTCCAGGTAAACGCCCAATCGAAGTCGCCGTCTCTATGGCCGCACAACTGATGCAATTGTTAGAGCCTGAAAAAAACACCTCTTCTCAACAAAAACAGGCATGGCGAGACAACAAACAACTTATACAATCTTTGGTAAGCACTAAATGAATTTACAGAAAACTTTGTCGCTGCAAGCTTTAAATGGTCTCGATAGCAGTGAGGCTAAGCTATGGTTTAGTCAATGTTGCGCCGCACCTAAGTGGTTTAACGGCATGGCCCAAGCTCGACCCTTCAGTGACTTTGATACAGTCAGACAATCAGCACAAGAGGTTTGGCAACAATGCGCTACAGCAGATTTTTTAACTGCCTTTGAAGCCCACCCCATGATTGGCGATGTAAACAGTTTGCGAGAAAAATACGCGGCCACTAAAGCTATCGCCAGCAATGAGCAACAAGGTGCGTCACAGGCCAATGAACAAACCTTGCAAGCTCTTGCCGATGCGAATCATCAGTATTTAGCCAAACATGGCTTTATTTTTGTTATTTGTGCTACAGGACTCAGTGCCAACACTATGCTGGAAGCCTTAACATTGCGTCTAACCAATAATACTGAGACAGAAATCAAGTTAGCAGCAGCAGAACAAATAAAAATCACCCTACTTCGCTTGGAAAAAGGAATACAAAACATCATGAGTAATATTAGCCTTTCTAGCCATGTGTTAGACACCACCTTAGGTAAACCTGCAGCTAATATGAAACTAGCATTAACCACCCACGATGGACTAGTCATTGCGGGGCAAACTGATAAAGACGGACGATGTAAAGACTGGAATAATTTTGAGTTTAGCGCTGGCGAATATTGCTTACGTTTTCATACCAAAGACTATTTGCTTTCTCATCACAATGCAGCATTTTACCCCTTTGTTGATGTGAACTTTGAGTTGACTGAAAATGGTGGCCATTACCACGTACCACTACTTATTTCGCCTTTTGGTTTTAGCAGTTACCGTGGCAGCTAACGAGAATTTTAGATTGAAAACAACACAAGCTTATCGGGCCTCAATATTACACTTTCCTAACAAAAGTACCTGTCCAAAACAGGACTATGAATACTTTGAAGATGGATTATTAGTTACGCGTAACGGAAAGATTGAATTTGTTGGAGAATATAAAAACCATATAAATCAATATCCTGATGCCATTACTCAGGATTATTCTGGGAAATTACTGTTACCAGGCTTTATAGACAGCCATTTGCATTTTCCGCAGACAGAAATGCTGGCAAGTTTTGGCGAACAGTTACTTGACTGGCTAACGGATTACACTTTTCCAGTGGAACGCAAGTTTGCCGATCCAGAATACGCCAGTCACATAGCCAAGATATTTATTAGGCAATTACATCGCCATGGCACCACTACAGGCATGGTGTATTCGTCGGTACACAAACAAGCTGCCGATGCGCTTTTCCAAGAAGCAGCCAGTCACAATATGCTGTTGATTGCCGGTAAAGTCTGTATGGACAGACACTGCCCAGATTGGCTACAAGACACCCCACAAAGCGCGCAAAAAGACAGTGCCGACCTTATCCAAAGATGGCATAACAATGGCCGACTTAAATACGCCATTACTCCACGTTTTGCACCTACTAGCAGTGCTGAACAATTACAGGCTTTAGGCGAATTAGCTCAGCAATACCCTGATGTATTTATTCAGACGCATTTGTCTGAAAATCACAATGAAATCGCTTGGGTAAAAGAATTATTCCCAGAGCGTAAAAATTATCTCGATGTTTACGATCATTATGGCTTACTTAGAAAAGGCGCTGTGTTTGGTCACGGTATTCATTTGGAACAAGCAGAATGGCAACGCTTACAAGGATCCCAAGCAAGCATTGCGTTTTGCCCCACTTCAAACCTATTTTTGGGCAGTGGTCTATTTGATTTGGCTAAAGCCGAGCAACAAAACGTGCCTGTTATGCTTGCTACCGATGTAGGCGGCGGCACTAGTTTTAGTATGTTAAAAACCATGGGCGAAGCTTATAAAATCTGCCAACTAAGGGGTAATCAATTGGATCCCATGCATGGCTTGTATTTAATGACACAAGGCGCAGCTGTGGGATTAGGCCTAGAAAATGAAATCGGTAACCTTAATCTAGGTACTGATGCTGATTTTGTTATCCTCGACCCAGAATTTGATGAACTCAGTGCGTTGCGCTTTAAACAACACCGTAGTCCGCAAGACATTATTTTTGCATTAAGTATGTTGGCCGATGATAGGGCCATAATGGCCACCTACGTAGCTGGTACAGCCGTTTACAAAGCGGATACACAAACACTAGAAGGAGCACAGTAATGTTGCTTGATTGGATCTCACTATTTCTTCGCTGGTTCCACGTTATTGCAGGCGTTGCTTGGATAGGCGCATCGTTTTATTTTATCTGGTTAGACAACAATTTGAGCACCCCTCCAGATTGGAAGAAACAGCAAGGCATTAAAGGCGATTTATGGGCCGTACATGGTGGTGGCTTTTACGAAGTGGCTAAATACCAATATGGCCCTGAAGTGATACCTGAAAAACTCCACTGGTTTAAATGGGAGGCTTATACCACTTGGATCAGCGGCTTTTTATTGCTTGGTTTGGTTTATTATCATGGAGCAGCTATTTATTTAATTGATAGTGCTGTTATGGAGTTAACGCCTACTCAAGCAATAAGTCGAGGTCTAGGACTAATTTTTGGTGGATTATTTATCTATGAAGCGGCCTGTCGCAGCCCGCTAGCAAAATACCCGCAAGTTTTTGCCATGCTATTTTTAGTATTATTAGCTGCAGCCAGTTATTTGGCTACCCACTGGTTTAGTGGCCGAGGCGCTTTTATGCATGTAGGAACTTTAATCGGAACCATCATGGCCGGTAATGTATTTTTCAAAATCATACCTGCTCAGAGGCTGATGGTTGACGCTGTCGCCAATAAAACAGACATTGATCCTAGTTGGGGTTTAGGTGCCAAATTACGTTCGGTGCACAACAACTACCTTACCCTACCCTTGTTGTTTATTATGATAAGCAATCATTACCCTATGACTTACCAACATCAAAATGCTTGGCTGATATTGATGGCGATTGGTTTAGTCTCGGCGTGGATACGTCATTATTTCAATCTAAAACATATCGGCATATCTCGCCCTTCAATATTGGTGACTGGTGCAATTGCTATGATCATCATTGCAGGCTGGGTATCTATGCCTGTTACCGTTAAAGAAGACACAGCAACCACAGTCACTGCACCTGTCATCGAATTAAATGCCCAGCAACAAGCAGTATTTGATGTGATGCAAACCCATTGCGCAAATTGTCACTCAGCTAAGCCCACAGATGAGATATTTGTTATCGCACCTTTAGGCTTAATGTTTGATACATGGCAGCAACTAGAACAAAGAGCTGCGGTGATCCATAAGCGTGCCGTGGTAACTAAGGATATGCCGATGATGAATAAAACTGCGATGACCGAAGAAGATAGACAAGTCATCGGAGACTGGTTTGAGGGCTTATCGACTAAGTAAGGGTCTGTTCAATTAGTGATGTTTTGGGAATACACAGCTCGCCGTCAATTGTGGCGATAGTGATGTGTTGCCCATTCTCTAATAAGACCTGCCCAGCACTATGATGCTGTTGATAACATTTTCCTTGTGCAGATGTTATTACCCAGGCTTTCCCCGCAATATCTGCATAAGTGCCTAGACTGCCAAAAGCACGTAATCTTATTAGCAGTTGAGCCGTTGGATGCTGCCAATCAAGGGTTTGTTGTTGCGGTGTAATCGATGGCCAATAACTGCCTTCACCTTGTACTTGGCTATTCTGATAATAATATTCCAGATCTGATAACAAAGTGAATAATAAGTCTGGTGTTTGTTCAAAGATTTTTCCGCTCAAACTATCAAAGGTTTCACTTTCATCTAAGGAAATTGGTTTTTGCAAAAGAATATCTCCAACATCGAACTCATTCGTGAGTTTATGTAGCGTGATGCCAGCGTAACTTGATTGTTTTAAAATCAAATGAGGTAAAGGTGTTTTACCTTTTCCTTGTGGTAATAATGTTGGATGTAGGTTGATTGAGTATTTTAAGTTAGTTGGAACAGGTATCTTCCAAGGGTATTCAGCGCTAAAAAACAACTCTACACCTTGTTCAACCAAAGCTTGCATCTCTAATAAGCTAGGCTTACCAAAACAAAGAGGAATATCGTTTTGCTGGGCGAATTGAATAACTTGGTCTGAAAACGGGCTACTTTCACCAGTATAAATGGCAGCAAATTCATGTCCTTGTTTTAAGAACACGTCTAGACATGAATATAATGGATCGTAACCAAAATACGCGATTTTCATATTAACAATAAATTAAACAATTCTAACCCCAATAAATAAAAGACAGAAAAACCGCTAAACAAATAGCCAACCCTACAATAAACACCGGAGTCTCTTTATTCTTGCCACTTGATGACTTCAAAGAATTTGGATACCTGCCAAAAGTGACGGCCTTACAAACAGAGCAACCTATCCAGTAAAATACAGTCCCAAAAAGGATCTCGATGACAAGGATCCTAATAAACGTAGAGAATAACTCAAAGATTACTTCCATGATACTTGCTCCTATTATGACTATGAATTCTATTTGGGGTTTATCAATCAAATCACAAGTTAAACGAAAAGCCTTGTTACAGTATGTAGTATGATATAAAGCTAAAGTTAAATAATTGATACATATGATATTAATTATCTGTTTTAATTGTTAAAACCCAATTAGGTTAAGTTTTTATGTTCGGTATTTTCAAACCCGCTCCACATTTACCATCCAAACCCAATGACCAAGTCGACAAAGATTATAAACGCCTCCGCTGGCAGGTATTTATCGGTATTTTTGTAGGTTATGCAGGTTACTATTTAGTACGTAAAAATTTCTCTCTCGCCATGCCGTTTCTAATTGAAGAACAAGGTTTTAGTAAAGGTGAACTAGGCATAGCGCTATCTGCAGTGTCTATCGCTTATGGCTTAAGTAAATTTATAATGGGCAGTGTATCCGATCGCAGTAACCCGCGCTTTTTTCTGATGACCGGACTACTGATTTCTGCTGGTGTGATGTTTATATTTGGCTTTACTTCTTGGGCAACCCAAAGTATCGGCTCAATTTTTATCTTATTGTTTTTAAATGGTTGGGCCCAAGGCATGGGCTGGCCTGCCTGCGGCCGTACTATGGTGCATTGGTTTTCTGGCAATGAACGGGGAAAAACC
>Ga0316204_10010626_pt1 | contig 11792 bp, 11 predicted proteins | sample 6monrhotite_MG_2_FD_205661 | JGI IMG/M metagenome (GOLD analysis project Ga0316204, IMG submission 205661) | Microbial mat bacterial communities from mineral coupon in-situ incubated in ocean water Damariscotta River, Maine, United States -... | ecosystem: Environmental > Aquatic > Marine >...
TGGTGCCGCAGGAGCTGGTATTTGATGCTTTCTTTTCTGTGCGGGAGGTGCTGCAGATTCAGTCTGGTTATTTTGGTCTGGGTAAATCGAACGACGCGTGGATTGATGAGCTACTGGATGCGTTGGCGCTGACCGATAAGGCAGATGCCAATATGCGCGCACTGTCGGGCGGGATGAAGCGGCGTGTGTTGATTGCACAGGCGTTGGTGCATCAGCCTGAGGTGGTGATTTTAGATGAGCCAACAGCTGGGGTGGATGTTGAGTTGCGTAAGCTGTTGTGGGACTTCGTTGCGCATCTGAACAAGAAGGGCCGCACCATTGTATTGACCACCCACTATTTAGAAGAGGCTGAAAAGCTGTGTGATCGAATTGCTATCATGAACCATGGTGAGGTGATTGCGCTGGATACCAAGGCGTCTATGTTACAGAGCGAAATCTGCAAAACGTTACATCTGGTGATTAAAACATCGGAACCAATCGAGCAGCTACCTGAATCGTTAGCACCCGCCATTCGAGAAAAGGTGAAGCACCTGGAGGGTTGCGAGATGCGACTTGAGTTGCATAAAGACAAAGATTCGATTGTTGATGTGTTGGCAGCAATCTCAGACGCAGGGATTAAGGTTGTCGATTTAGAAACGGAGCGGGCTGACCTTGAAGATGTTTTTGTTGAGTTAACCAGTAAGGCGTCATCATGATCAATCGCGGTTTTTATACGCTTTTTTATAAAGAGACTTTGCGTTTTTATAAGGTGGCATTGCAGACGATTCTTGCGCCGATTATCACTACGTTGCTTTATTTTATGGTTTTTTCACATGTCCTAAAAGATCGCGTGATGGTCTTTGAGGATTTAAATTACACCTCGTTTCTGATTCCGGGATTGGTGATGATGACGATCATTCAGAACGCCTTTGCGAATAGTTCGTCCAGTCTGATTCAGTCTAAGGTGACCGGTAATATTGTGTTTGTATTATTGACGCCACTCTCATATGTGGAGTTTTATCTCGCCTTTATGTTGGCTGCGGTGGTGCGAGGGTTGGTGGTTGGACTGGGTGTGTTCCTGGTGGCGATCTGTTTTGTGCCAGTGCCGGTTTATAGTTTTACCTTTCTGTTTGCCTTTGCGCTATTGGGTAGTGCGGTGCTGGGAACGCTGGGTATTATTGCCGGTATCTGGGCGGAGAAGTTTGATCAGCTTGCTGGCTTCCAAAACTTCGTAATTATGCCACTGTCATTTTTGAGTGGTGTTTTCTATTCGATTCACTCTTTGCCGGCATTCTGGCAAGTTGTGTCTCATTTTAATCCTTTCTTTTACATGATCGATGGCTTTCGTTATGGGTTCTTCGGCACGTCAGACGTTTCACCCTGGGTCAGTTTAGGGTTTATTACGCTGGCCTTTATTGGTTTGGCGCAGTTCGCAATCAGACTGCTTAAGCAAGGTTACAAACTTCGCCATTAGCGAATGGTTAGCGAGGGTTATCGGCCACCTTTTCAATCGCGCTGTTGACTGCTTTTGCAACGTTGTTATCAATTTGAGCGCGTTCTTCGTCTGGAATATAAAAAATAGCATCGATGGTGTGTCGAACATAGCGAGGTGGTAGCTGGTTGAGTGCCAGGCAAGCGATGTCTTGCGTGGCATCATAACTTAAGTTGATCTGACGCTCGGTACAGGTCTTACCAATTTGCTCTACCACCAGGTTTTCATAGAAATTAGAAATCGAGATCATTAATCAGCTTTCCTTTTTAAAACATTATCAATGGCAGAAAGTTTACCGTGCTATTGAAATGAATGTCGATGGTTAATTAGGCTTTAACGCCTTGAGTTTTTCGTTTGATTTCCGAAGCAGTCAGTTCCCAGAAGCTTTCGGGGTAGTCGTTAATTGGTAGATTCAGCTTGCTCGCAGCGAGAACCGCAAGAAAATAAGGTTCTTTGCAGGACGACACATCAGCCATTTGCACTGCCTTTTCAGTGATGTCATTCAGTGTTGTTTGGTCATGGTACGCTTCCGCTTTTTCAGCAAGGCTGATGAGGTTTTTGATCCGATTGGCGGCATCTTCAAACCAGAATGGCTTATGTAAATAGTCGCCTCTCTCCATGATAAAATTTATGTTGGCAGGATCGCTTAGCCCGCTAATAAATAAGAAGCGCATTCTACCGTTCAGTTCGTGCATCTGTTTTGCGAGCAAGATGCCGTCGGGTGCGGGCATAAAGACATCAAGTACCGCTGCGTTAAATTTTCTGGGGTCCTCAGAAAAGCGTTCAAGGGCCAGTGAGGAATCGAGGAAGGCTTCGTACCGCACACCAAATCGTTTTGCTATGCCTTCTAAGTAGATGAGAATATCTTTGTCGTCATCCACAATCATTAATTTCACTGCAACTCTCCTTGTTGATCGATGCTAAAACAACCCTGTTTCTGCCATTTCTATCGTCAATAATTTAGCAATACTTAATTGGGATGATGGAGATGTTGGGGCACTTTTCGCGAGTTAACAAAATTTAAGCGCTGTTTTATGTAATTTCTCTCAATTACTTTAGCTATTTTGGATATTAAATCGATTATTTTTTATATATGAAAACAATGGGATAACGGTTTGTTACTCTCTTCTTACTCCCAAAGAAGTGTTGGCATGGCAGCTTTTATTGTCGATCTTGACTGTAATGGTCTATTATTTGGTTAGAATGAAGTTCAGCGCTGGTTCAGTACGGTTCCGATTACGAGTAGGCATGGCACTGTCGTCATGCTGATTAAAAGAAAAAATTGAGGAGAAGCTGATGCAAATGTTGGCAAAATCATCCTTCACGGTAGCGTCCGTCATGTTGTGTAGTGCTATCTCGCTGACTGCTTTTATTGCACCAAAAAATGTGAGTGCAGAAGATGGGGGGACTCAGACGACATTAGATGGCCATAACTTTGTGCTTGCTGCACGCTATGGCCATGAGAATGTGATTATCAATCTGCTTAATGGCGGTGCGGATATCGAGCTTAAAGATGAGCTTGGTAACACTGCATTGATTGTTGCGGCGGCTGAAAATAAACAATCCATTTTGAAGTTTTTGATTGAGCAGGGTGCTGATGTTAATGCGCAAAGTAATGATGGTACTTCTGCGCTGATGAATGCCTCTATGTATGGCAACCTCGAAGTGGTTGATCTGCTTTTAAAGGCGGGTAGTAAAATAGATTTGAAAAAAGTCAGTGGAGAAACCGCGTTAATTGGGGCGGTGCAATATGGCCATTTACCGATGATTGAGTTATTGCTTTCTAAAGGGGCTGATGCAAACACGGTGACTAAAGGGGCCTTTAATGAGGGTGGCGGTAAAACACCCTTAATGTTTGCCGCACAACATGGCTTAAAAGGGGCGCAGGGTGATTGGGATAAGATTGCGGCCACGCTCCTTAATCATGGCGCTAAAACAAATTTGACGCGTGCTAACGGCGATACGGCGTTAACGATTGCTGAATGGCATGGCTTTGATGACATCGTTACGACGTTACAAAAAGCAGGGGCCCGAGATGAGACCCATTACGCCGCGCTCTCTAGTGAAGATTCGCTGATTAAAGCGGCCCAGATAAATGACCAGGTGAAGATCCAGTTACTACTGAGTCAATCTACGAATATTAACTACCGTGATAGCAATACCGGTGTGACACCGCTATTGACTGCAGTTTATTATGGCAACATTGACGTGGTGCGTACCATGGTTAAGCATGGGGCAAATGTAAACCATGTTCCGTGGGGATTGAAAGAACAGCGGATTGCTAGTTCCAGTGTGACCTATAAGGAGCGCGAGTTGTTGCGAACTATTTCGCGTAGTGATACTGCATTGCTAGTCGCGATCCATAAAAATCATGCCGAAATTGCTGGTTATTTAATAGAGCATGGGGCGAAGATTGCTGTTGGCAATCGAAAAGGCGAAACGCCGACGTTAATCGCGGCCAGGAATGGCAATGCCGATTTGATGGCATTATTGCTTAAACATGGCGCAGATCAGGACAGGGCATTAATTGAAAAGAAAGTGGATCGCTTTATTACGCGTATTCACAAAAAAGAGAAAAGGCCTTCGCTGTTAATTGAAGCGGCACGTGGTGGTCATATTGAGACCATTAAAGCCTTGCTTGCTGCGGGTGCTGATGTTGATATTCAGAATGGAGATGGCGTCACTGCGCTTTTTAAGGCCGCAGAGCAAGGGCATGCAGATGCCGTTGAGTTGTTGTTAGCCAGTCAGGCTGCCCCTAATTTATTCGATAATATTGGCCGTACGCCTTTAATGATTGCTTCTCGAAACGGTTACCAGAGTATCGTTGAGCAATTGATTTCATATAATGCTGATGTCAATGCGATTGAGCAGCTTGATCCTGCTTCTCATCGTGATATATCGATTGGGGGGATGACCGCACTTATCTATGCATCCAGAGGTGGCCATACAGAAATTGCAGCGATTCTACTCAAAAATGGGGCGGATAGGCGACTCTCTTCAAATACGGGGGAAACGGCATTAGGCGCTGCAAAAAAGAACGGCTTCAAAAAAATTGAGCAGCTACTCGCTGGTAGTGCTATTGACGATTAAAACGATAATAATATGAGTTGTTCGATTACAAACCCTTTTCCTGTGAAAAGGGTTTTTTTATGTCGGCTAAAAAGTTAAAGGCTTTGGGTAATGGAAAAATATTGAGTTATCATCGGGCTATGCTTAATAAAAATCGATATTTGAACCATTTTTTTTCTGTCACGTTATTCTTTATGTGTCTGTTGTTGGTGCTGGTTGGCTGTGATCGCCAGGAAAAAGTGGTCAGTAAACAAGCGATATTAAGTGAGCTAAATGTATGGGTTCACACTGGTAATAAAGAGATGCTTTTATTACGTAAAGATCAGGTGGCGCGTTTTAATGCGAGACACAGTCGAATCAAGGTCACGCTGATTTCAATTCCCAAGGGCACATATGGTGCGCAGATCAATGCTGCAACAAGAACGGGTACGCTACCTGATATTATTGAACTTGACGGCCCGTCATTAGCCAGCTTTGTGGCACGTGGCGCGTTAATGAAACTGGATAAAATTCTAACGACGACCACCCGTCAGGATATTTTGCCATCTGTCTTTGAACAGGGGATGTATCAGGGGCGCATTTATTCGGTGGCTGACACGACCAATAGTTTCGTGTTGTATGCGCGGAAAAGTTTGTTGGCATCAGCTGGCTATCGCATTCCTGAAAACCCGAGTGAGGCATGGGATTTGAATGAGTTTGAGACTCTGTTAGCGATGGCTCTGAAACATGGTGATTATTCCGCGGCGATTGATGTTGGTTCTGGCAATGTCGATGAACCGTTTGCTAAAACACTTTATCCGATGTTGTTATCTGCTGGTGGAGGGCTGGTTGATGAGCAGTCGCCATATAAAACTGAGGGTCTGTTTAACAGTGCTGCTAATATAGGCTTTCTAAAACGTATTCAAGGCTGGATTGATCAAGGTTATATTGATGATAACCTTGATCACAAGGCGTTTAGTGATGGGCGGGTAGCTTTGTCATGGGCTAGCCTTGATAAATATGCTGCGTATAAAGCTCAGTTTGCTGATGACCTTGTTGTTGTCCCATTTCCTGATTTAGGTGGTGGGAGTCGTAATGTGCACCAAGCCTGGGGATGGGGTTTGACAGGAAATTGCGAAGATACACAAGCAGCGATGCGTTTTCTAGAATTTCTGTTTTTGCCTGAAGAGGTGAATTTAGCCGCGAAAGCATCGGGTGGGTTGCCTGGTACATTTAGTGGCTTGGTAGGTTTTAATGCCTTTAGTGATTCACTATCGATTTCTTCACTTGTTAATGATCACGAGAGTGGGGTGGTTGCTTCGCAACTGAAGTCGCCAATCTATCCGGTTATCAGCAATGAATTTCAAAAGTCGTTTGTTCGCATTAGAAATGGTGTCTCAGTGGAGGAATCGCTTGAAACTGCTGTTGATTCGATTAATCGACAACGGCAAAAATTTGAGGCGGAGCTAGCTGAGGTAGATCGTTAAGTGGCTTAAATTATATATTATTGAGGCTTTATTTATTGGGTTTTTGATGTGCTAGTATGTTTAAAGGGACTTTGACAGGGCTATGTTTAAAGAATGTTTGGTTTATGGCGATAAGATATTGGCATAGTCATGTAAACAATGGTTGTCATTCTAAAACATAAAGTGAGATTAACTAGAGGGAGCTCTTGGAAATGGAAGCGGTCGATTTAATTAAAGGGTCAGTTAAACTTGCAACGCTACCAGAGGTGTTCACTAAAATAAATGAAATGGTGGATGATCCATCTTCATCAGCTTCTGATATCGGTAAGTTTATTAGTCAGGATCCAGGTCTGACAGCGAGGCTGCTGAAGATAGCAAATAGTCCGCTATATGGGTTCCCGTCAAGAATCGATACTGTTTCCCGTGCCATTACGATTATTGGCACACGGGGGCTGCGTGACCTGATTTTGGCAACCTCTGTCATTAATAATTTTACACGCATGCCAAGTGATCATATTGATATGCAGAAATTCTGGAGTCATAGTCTCTATTGCGGTGTTATTGCACGCCTGATTGCGGTTAAATGTAACGCGCTGCACACTGAGCCATTCTTTGTTTCTGGTCTGTTGCACGATATTGGTCAGTTAATTATTCTGAATAAACTACCTGAAATGTCGCGTGAAACACAGATGAGGGCTAATGATGGTGCGATTGCGCTAAATGAAATTGAGCAAGAGGTCATCGGGTTCGATCACGCAAGAGTGGGGGCTGAATTATTGAGAGATTGGCGTTTGCCAGAAACAATTATCGATTCTACTGAGTATCATCATGAACCAAGTAAAGCGGAATTGTCGCCACTCGGAGCTAGTATTGTCCATATCGCAAGCGAACTGGCGAGAGATGTTGAAATGAATTCAGAGTTAAGTGGTGATATTTTTATTTCTTCAAAAGTAGATCAAGTTGCGGTCGCCATTACAGGATTGAATGAGTCTGTGATTGAAAATATAAAGGAAGAGGCTGCGTTGCAGTTCAGCGCTGCACTTGAGTTATTCTTACCTAAAGTAGGTTAAACAGTCATCATTCCTCAGCTAAAAGGGGGGGGGCTGGTGTGGTATAAGTTTTTACCCATTTAGCAGCCTGAGCTAGCTGCTAAATGGAATGATGGAAGGAAATTATAAGGCTGATGTTTCTATTTTCTGCTGCCAGTAGTTAGCTTTCATGTTGTCGACCGGGAGGCCGAACCAACCTTCTTTATAACCGACAGCAAGATATTCCTGTGCTTCGACAACGCCATTTGCAGCAGCCAATTGATACCATTCCAGAGCGGCTGATTCATCAAAGTCTACGTGTAGTCCACCGTGGTACATCAAAGCCACATTAAATTGAGCGCGCGCGTCGCCGCCTTTTGCCAGTGGCATCCAGTGTGAGAATGCGGCACTATAATTTTCATTGATAGCGGAATTAACCGCGCTGTCGTATGAATCAGCAATTGCGGTCGTTGTTGTACCAAGACAGAGAAGTGTTGCGAGTAGGGTGGTTTTTAAGCGCATAATGATTCTCCTGATTAAAGCGTTTTGAGCACGTTATCACTATGCCTTAACTGTGGCTTTTGTTCTGAGAAATGGGTCACAATTGGAGGATGAAAATATTTTCTTAAACAAAGGGTTATCTTATTATCGGATGTCTATTTCAGGGATTGCCGCTTCAGTTTCCCATGGGTAAATGCGCTTTATAGCAATAATTAATTGATAGCCTGGTGCCGAGTTGTTTTTGACTATTTTACTGCTAGTTTCGATTGTTTCGTACATGACGGCATTTAGTTTGAGCGTGTTGTTGTTAGTTCTTGTTGAGGCTAGATTGCCAAGAAAGTCATGCTTTCCTTCTGTATGGTTGATTTCAATATCGCCAAGCGTTTTCATTATTTTTAGTTCAATACCCGGTGGATTTTTGCGTGATTTGAGTGTGTAGCTGGGTCGGTATTGAAGTGATAGCGTTAGCGTTAAAGATTCGTTTGTGAGCTTGTAGTTTATATTGGTTATGCGATTGGGACGTGGCACAACCTTTGTTCCAAATAGCGATAGAAATTCCTCGGTAGAGATCTTTTTACGGTCATCCTTGTTGTAATCCAACGGCTTCTTTTTTTTAGTGCCGTCCAACTCAAATATACCGGGTTCAATTACCGCTTGAATGACAGATTGGTCAGTTGGAGGCGGCGTTGTTTCGACTACTTCATCTAGCAGTTCAATTTCGAGAGTTTTTTTTCCATTTTTGGAGTGGTGCGCTTTTGAATGGCGCCCCAGCCTACGCTTAAAATTGATCGTGATGTTTGAGTGATTTGGGGGCGAAGCATTGACAGCAAGTGATTTGATTAACTTGCCGTGTCGTTTTTTTAGCTTAAATTCTGGGCTAATGGATGTTTTGGGTAATTTAAGGATTGCGCGCTTTTCCTGAACCACAGACATTAAAACGGCATTTAGTTCACCCTGGTAGCTGATTGATAAAAGGTCACCTTGCTGGATTGACTTGATGGCGACCGCCGTTATGACTGTCTCCGCTGCAAATGAAGGCTGTGAAAGCACTACAAACAGCATTATTAGCCATTGACGAGCTATCGTGATGCATTTTTTATGTTTAATCATAGTCTTACGAGGTGACAGTATTTCGGGGGCTGTTACCTGTGTTTTAGCGTATAAATATGGTATCGACGGGGAAAGGGCAAGCTTTATATTTCTTTTTAATCAAAAAGATAGCAGCAAATTGAGTAATTTTTTATGCCAGTGACGAATGAAGTCTGGTAGAATTACCAGTATGATTTATGTGCAATTCCAAGGAGCACGCGATGTCCGCATCCCCGCCAGTCACAGACCGTAGAGCCAATTCTCATGGCATGATAGATGAGCTTGTTAACGTACGAGCTCAAATGTTGACCTTATACGGTGAACTAGCTGCACAACATCCATTTGATAATGATGATTCTGTTTCGGAGTTATTAGAGCAGTTTTGTCAGTCGTTGATTGACTACACTGCGGACTCTCACTTTAGGCTCTACCGTTTCATTGATGAGCGAAAAGAGCGACGACGCGCAGTCATTGAGGTGGCAGATTTAGTCTATCCTAAAATTGTGTCAACTACGCAGACAATCCTGGATTTTAACGATAAATACGATATCACTGAACATGGTGATTTGATCAATGGGTTAGAAGGTGATCTCTCCGTGCTAGGTGAAAAACTAGCGGATCGAATCGAGCTTGAAGATGAAGTGATTAAGGTGATGCGCGCTAATTAGCCTCGTTGCGCTTCAGGCGCTGATTTGAAAGTTACCAGGAGGCTTAATTATCTTCGTAGCCTTCCAGCACACTGTCCCATGATTTTCTGGTATTACTGTCATCTTCGTAGGACGGGGACACCTCGTCGTCAATATCATCGAAAGGGCCTGACCAGTCATCAGGGGCGTCGAGTTGTTCAGGAGCAAGCGACTCCCAAAGATCCATTTCTAGTTCACCGATGGTGCCATCAAAATATTGAATTTCAATGGTATCGTCATGCTCGTCTATTGCAACAACTTTGAATAGCAGGCTGCTGGTCGATTGATACCAGTTGCCAATTTCTGGGTCATCTTGTACTGCCATTTGATTTAAGCCCTCGAATGACTACTTATTGAGTCGTTGATGATTTTCATGTCACTCTGGGTTACGTATCGGCTTTGGGGTGATATCCTTTAGAGGTTGTCCTGATGTGTGGGTCATTAAATTTACATTAAAAATCAATGGGATATCAAGGTTTTTGTGCTTGTTTAGTATGAAGATATAGTGTTCAGTCACAACTTGTCTGTAGCGAAATAGCAATGTTGAGAGCAAAAAATTGTAATGACGATTCAAGAGAATTTATTTGATGTGAATTGTTGCCGTTGCTCGCGGTTAAGCGCGCTCCTCTCGGAGGTTCGCGTGAGCTATCCTGGTTATTACGCTGCGCCAGTGCCGGCATTTGGTGATGACAGTCCGGGTCTGCTGATCGTGGGGCTTGCGCCTGGAATGCATGGTGCAAATGCGAGTGGCCGACCATTTACCGGTGATCAATCTGGTGAAATGCTTTTCCAAACACTTTATAAATACGGGTTTAGTAGCGCTCCTGAGTCTTTGTCGATTGATGATGGGCTGGCGTTGCATAACTGTCGTATTACTAACGCTGTAAAGTGTTTGCCACCACAAAATAAACCGACGACTGCTGAAGTTAAGCAGTGTAGTGTTTTTCTTACGGCTGAATTACAGGCGCTTAAAAAAGGCAGCATCGTTATTGCGCTAGGTTCAATGGCTCATGCGGCTGTGCTACGAGCGTTAGCGATTAAGTTGACAGCGCATAAATTTGGTCATGCTGAGGAGCACCAAATATCGGAAGGATTGGTGATGATCGATTCTTACCACTGTAGTCGTTATAACACGCAAACCAGGCGTTTAACTGAGCCGATGTTTCAGGCTGTTTTTGCACGCGCAAAAGCATTAATGCCATAGTCTCTTGTATGGATATCGATAACGCTTCTGATGCAGCTCGTCCCGAGTTTGATGTTAAGGTTTTTTTACAGGGACTACCGGAAGACCCGGGTGTCTACCGGATGTTTAATGTCCGCGACGAGATCATTTATGTCGGCAAAGCGCGAAATCTGAGAAAACGTGTTTCAAGTTATTTTACGCGTGCGGATAGCTCACCAAAGACCCGCGCATTGGTCACTCATATTGATCACATTGAGGTGACCACTACGCATACTGAAACTGAGGCGCTGATACTTGAGAACAACCTAATCAAGCAGTACAAGCCTCGTTACAATGTGCTATTGCGTGATGATAAAAGTTACCCTTATATTTTCCTTTCGACAGAACAGGGGTACCCACGTCTGAGTTTGCAGCGTGGCGCACGAAAACAGAAAGGGCGTTACTTTGGTCCTTACCCTAATGCGGGGGCAGTGCGCGAAACCCTAAATCTGTTGCAGAAGCTGTTTCTAATACGGCAATGCGAAGATAGTTTTTTTAGCAATCGCTCGCGCCCCTGTCTGCAATATCAAATTAAGCGCTGTAGTGCGCCCTGTACAAAGCAAATAACCGCGTCTGATTATGCTGATGATGTTCGTCTAGCGGCGATGTTTCTTGATGGCAAAAACCACCATGTGATTGATGAGCTGGTTGATAAAATGACGCATGCGGCTGAGCAGTTGGCGTATGAGTCGGCGGCCCAGTATCGTGATCAAATCGCCGCGCTTAGGGTTATTCAGGAGAAGCAGTATGTCAGTAGCGATAAGGGCAATATCGATGTGGTGAGTGCGATCACTCAAAATGGAGTGGGCTGTGTGGAGGTGTTTTATATCCGCGATGGCCACAATCTTGGTAATAAGAGTTTTTTCCCAAGCCATACTAATAATGCAACGGCAGAAGAGATCCTTGCTGCATTTTTACCGCAGTTCTACCTGGCTAAAGAGGGGGCAACGGAAATTCCATCGCAAGTGATTATTAATCATCCGTTAGATGACGTTGATGTGTTGAAGGCGGTGTTGAGTGATGCAGCGGGGCGGCAGGTGGCAGTAACCAGTAGTGTGCGTGCTGAGCGCAGTCGCTGGCTTGCGATGGCGACCGCAAATGCGGAGCAGAACCTTGCGCGCTACATCAATACCAAAAGTAATATCATGCAGCGTTTTATCGCGTTACAGGAAGCGCTGCAGCTCGATAGTCTGCCACAACGAATGGAGTGTTTTGATATTAGCCACACATCAGGAGAGCAGACGGTGGCATCGTGTGTGGTGTTTAATAATGAAGGGGCGC
>Ga0316204_10010628_pt1 | contig 11792 bp, 11 predicted proteins | sample 6monrhotite_MG_2_FD_205661 | JGI IMG/M metagenome (GOLD analysis project Ga0316204, IMG submission 205661) | Microbial mat bacterial communities from mineral coupon in-situ incubated in ocean water Damariscotta River, Maine, United States -... | ecosystem: Environmental > Aquatic > Marine >...
GATGAAGGAATTATGGGTGCAATTACGGGTCGTGCAATTTATGAAGGCACGCTGGATTTTGCAGCCGCTCAGAAATGGGCTGACGAGTATGAGCAGAGCCAAAGCTAAATTATGTCATTAGCAAAACGAATTATTCCCTGTTTAGACGTCCGCGATGGTCGCGTAGTAAAAGGCGTGCAGTTTGTTGATATACGTGATGCAGGCGACCCGGTTGAAGTAGCGCGTCGTTATGATAAAGAAGGTGCGGATGAAATAACATTTCTGGATATCACCGCGAGTTCAGACGATCGTGAAACTATTGTTCATGTGGTTGAGCAGGTGGCAGAACAGGTTTTTATTCCGTTAACTGTTGGTGGTGGTATACGTACGGTAGACGATGTGCGGCGCATGTTGAATGCCGGTGCAGATAAGGTCGCGATTAATACGGCGGCAGTATTTAATCCAGAGTTTGTAAAAGAGGCGTCAGATCGTGTGGGCTCGCAATGTATTGTGGTTGCAATCGATGCAAAAAAAGTGAGTGAAGAAGGCCAGCCTAATCGTTGGGAAATTTTCACCCATGGTGGCCGTAAGCCAACAGGTCTGGATGCGATTGAATGGTCTAAAAAAATGGCCGACTATGGTGCAGGTGAAATACTACTCACCAGTATGGACAGAGACGGTACCAAAGTAGGTTTTGATTTAGAACTGACGGCTGCCATAAGTGATGCGGTGAATGTTCCGGTTATTGCGTCCGGCGGAGTGGGAAATTTAGACCATCTGGCTGAAGGTGTATTGCAGGGCAAGGCAGATGCAGTGCTTGCTGCGAGCATATTTCATTTTGCAGAGTATACGGTTGAACAAGCTAAGCTGCATATGCAATCTAAAGGCATTGAAGTTCGTTTATAAACTGTGTCACTTACGGCTTTAGTGAAAGCCGCATTAACAAACCAGCGCCTGTGTTAAAATAACTACTATGAATGAAAACTGGTTAGATGAAATAAAATGGACTGATGACGGCTTGGTGCCAGCGATTGCGCAGGATGCTGAAACAGGTCGTGTGTTGATGTTTGCCTGGATGAATCGAGAGTCGTTACGTTTAACCGTTGAAAAAAACGAAGCGGTATACTATTCACGCTCTAGGCAGAAATTGTGGCATAAAGGTGAAGAGTCTGGGCATACGCAAAAGATAAAGTCATTACGCCTAGATTGTGATGGTGATGTAATAACCATGCAAATTGAGCAAACGGGTGGTATTGCTTGTCATACAGGTAGAGAGAGCTGTTTTTATCGAGAGTATAAAAACGGTGAGTGGCTTACCACGGACGACGTTATTAAAGACCCGAAAGAAATTTATTAAGCGTGATTTGAAAAGTCATGCTGATGATAGGAATAATTAGCAGAATTATAATGAGTGACACCTTAACTAAATTAGCTGATGTTTTAGAGCAGCGAAAAAATGCTGATGCTGACTCATCTTATGTGGCCAAACTGTATAGCAAAGGTTTAGATTCTATTTTGAAAAAAATAGGTGAAGAAGCGACTGAAACAGTAATGGCAGCGAAAGATGGTGATGCAGATAAAATTATTTATGAAACAGCAGATTTGTGGTTTCACACAATGGTGTTACTTGCACAACAGGGCTTACACCCTGATGATGTTTTAAAGGAATTAGATAGACGTTTTGGTTTATCAGGCCTTGAAGAAAAAGCTTCAAGAGAAAAATAAACACTGTCTTTATAAAATTCAGTGACGATTAGATTACAGAGGAATTCAAAATGGGTATTAGTATTTGGCAGTTAGCAATCGTATTAGGTATTGTTATTTTATTGTTTGGAACAAAAAAGTTGCGCAATATGGGTGGCGATATGGGTTCAGCAATTAATAGCTTTAAAAAAGCTATGAAGAGTGGTGCTGATGATGCGGACAAGAGTCTGGATAAAAAAGAAGGCGAAACTATAGAAGCTGAAGTGACCACTAAAGATAAAGATCAGGCATAAAGTAACTGAATGAATATTTACTATCATGTTTGATGTCGGCTTTTTAGAGCTGGTTGTTATTATGGTGCTGGCGCTTTTGGTATTGGGGCCTGAGCGTTTGCCTAAGGCTGCGCGATCAGTAGGTTACTGGTTTGGTAAGGCTCGTCGGTATGTGGAAGGCATGAAAGCGCAAGTAGAAGCTGAGTTTGACTCAACCGAAGTGAAGCGTTTGTTGCATAATCAGGAAGTGCAAATACGTGAGCTGCAAAGCAAAATAAACCCGCTAGAAAATATTGCAAGTGCCGAGCAGCAAAATCAATTTTTTGATGATGACGATCCAGGTACAGGGCATGTCGAAGCTATAACTGGCGAAGAAGTAAAAAAACCCGAAAATCCTGAAAAACCAGCAAGCCCTCAATATGAAATGATTGAGGAAGATGATGAGCGCTGGGATAGTTTGGAAGAAAGCAGTACGACCTTAGGTACGGCATCTGAAAACCCTGTTGAAGATAAAAAAACATTGGATAAAGCTCAATGAGCGAGCCGTTGGGCAGTAATGAAAACAGCAATCAAGAATTAGGTTTTGTTGGTCACTTAATGGAATTGCGCGATAGGATGCTGCGCAGTGTACTGGTTGTTATTGCGGTTTTTCTAGTGGCCTTTCCATTTGCAAATGATATTTATCATATATTAGCACTGCCATTGGTAAACAATTTACCAGAAGGCGGCAGCATGATTGCAACAGGCGTTGTCTCGCCTTTTTTAACGCCCATTAAATTGGCTTTCATTGCATCTATTTTTATTGCCTTTCCTTATTTGATTTTTGAAGCATGGGCATTTATAGCGCCAGGCTTGTATAAGCATGAAAAGAAATTGGCTGTACCTCTTATAGTCTCAAGTGCGTTATTGTTTTATGTCGGTATATTATTCGCTTACTATATTGTTTTGCCAAATGTTTTTGTATTTATGATGTCGATGGCGATTGACGGTGTTAATCATGCTCCCGATATTACGTATTATTTAGATTTTGCTTTAAAATTATTTTTTGCATTCGGCATAGCATTTGAAGTGCCTATTGCCACGATATTATTAGTGCTGGGCGGAGTGACAACACCAGATAGTTTGGCAGAAAAACGCCCATACATTGTCGTTGGTGCGTTTATTTTTGGTATGTTGCTAACGCCACCAGATCCGGCTTCCCAAGTTATGTTGGCGGTGCCAATGTGGATATTATTTGAAATAGGCTTATTGCTATCTCGTATGCTGAAGAAAAAAGAAGCTAAAGATAATAGCTATGAATCTTTTTCAGAAGAAGATATGGAAGCAGAGCTTGATCGCATTGAAGCGGAAGAAGACGAGACTCCCAAATTATAAAAGGTATTTTCATGGATCAATTCATCATGAAACCTAGCTTACAATCTTTCGATATACCGCTATAGCAAGCTAGTATGTATTGCTTTTCAGCGAGCTAAATGTGCAAAAAATTGCTTATAAGCCCACACAGCGGGCTTAAAATCAGGTATAATTTGCGCCGTAAAAATCAGGTATAAATCAGCAACTATAGAGCAAAATAATGGCCGAGAAACGTAGTGTCCCACGCCGTCCCACTGTACTAATTATCTTAGATGGATTTGGTGTTAACCCAAGTCGCATCAACAATGCCGTTGTTGAAGCGAATACGCCTCGCTTAGATGAATATTTCTCTAAAAATGCGCATATCACTTTGGATGCCTCTGGGCTTTCAGTTGGATTGCCGCCAGGCCAGATGGGGAACTCAGAAGTCGGTCACCTTACCCTGGGTTGTGGTACGGTGCTAAAGCAGGATTTGGTACGTATAGATGATGCGATTGAGAGCGGTGAATTTTTAGAAAATGCCGCGCTAGTAGCTGCTATGGAGGATGCTGCGAAGCATGAAAGACCTATGCATTTAGTGGGTTTGGTTTCCGATGGTGGTGTACACAGCCATGTAAAACATCTTTGTGCTCTAATTAAGATGTGCGCTCATTATAAAGTTAAGCCACTGGTCCATATGATTACGGATGGACGAGATACTGCGCCTATGGCGGCGATGGGTTACTTACCTGGTTTAGAAGAGTCGCTTGAAGATGCAAATGGTGCAATTGCCACTATGTGCGGCCGATACTATGCGATGGATAGAGATAATCGCTGGGAAAGAACAGAGATATCATGGAAGGCAATGGCTAAGCTTGATGGTGAGCAGCATGAAGCAGCAAGGTATGCGATAGAGTCGTCATATAATAAGGACATTACTGATGAATTTATTATGCCATGCATTTTTCCTGAGGCTCAGCCCATTGAGGAAAATGATAATGTTATTTTCTTTAATTTCCGTAACGACAGACCACGTCAGCTAGCTGCAGCACTTAGTCAAAACGATTTTGATGGTTTTCCTCGAGGCGATTATGAGCCTGTGACGGTAACTTGTCTTACAGAGTATGATCCGCATTATTTATTACCTATCGCGTTTGCGCCACAACGTCCAACAACAACCCTGGCATCGGTTGTGAGTCGAGCTGGCTTTAAGCAGTTCCATTGCTCAGAAACTGAAAAGTATGCGCACGTTACCTTTTTCTTTAATGGTGGTCGCGAAGAAACCTGGGCAGGTGAAGAACGAGTGATGATTCCGTCACCTCAGGTGGCAACGTATGATAAATGCCCAGAGATGAGCGCCAAAGAAGTCGCCGATGCTATGATTGAGGCATTAAAGTCACATGAATTTGGTTTCCTAGTGGTTAACTTTGCTAATGGAGACATGGTAGGGCATACAGCTAAGCGTGAAGCGGTGATTGAAGCAGTGGAAGCCTTAGATGTTCAAGTAGGACGTTTATTAGACGTTGCAGTAGAAGAAGAATATTCGGTTTTCTTGACGGCTGATCATGGCAATTGTGATGAGATGGTTGACCCGGTAACGGGTGAACCTCATACACAACACACTCTATATCCAGTGCCGTGTATGATTATTGATAAAGAAAACTGGCACTTGAATACAGGGATGGGATTAAGCAGTGTGGCGCCGACTATTCTGCAATTGATGGGGCTTCAGCAGCCACCAGATATGCTAGGTGAAAGTGTGTTACTGGCACCATATAGCGGTTAAAGTTTTATTTATTAATTTTCAAAAGCCTAAGCTATCGGTGTTGATTGTTTAGGCTTTTTTGTGTCTGCCGTGAAAGCGTCTTTAAATATTTTTTGTATTTATAAAGCTTTAAAAATTGCGTCTAAATTTTCTTATTTGTAGTAGTACATCGTTTGCTTTTTTTGTAATCACATCATCAGCTGCTGATGTCAACTTCATCGCGTTCATAAAATCTAAAGATGTTTTATGAAGTGTGTCGGCCCCAGCGATACAGGCAGAGCCTGCTAGCTTATGGATGGATTCATATAGTTTGTTTCTGTCTTTGTGTTTTATAGCGTTATTAATAATGGATTCATTTTCTGGTAATAATTTTAAAAAATCGGAGAGTAGTTCAGCGGCTATTTCTTTATTTCCACCCACAGATGCAAGAGACGCTTCATGGTTGTAAATTTTGTTAGATGATAATGCTTTGTCTGTTTTTATAAGTAACGTATTTTCTATTTTTGATGTGGGTAAAAGACACCACTTTTCAATTATTGAAAACAGTTGCTCAGGTTTATAAGGTTTAGTTAAAAAATCATTCATGCCAGCTTGTAAAACTTGTTGTTGAATGTCAGGGAAAGCATGAGCAGTCAATGCGATAATAGGAACTTTATCTGAGTATTGTTCAATTTCACGGATATTAATAACCGTTTCAATACCGCTCATATCCGGCATTTCCAGATCCATTAAAATCAAATCAAAAGTTTGCTGGCTTACCATTTGCAAAGCGGCTTTCCCACTTTCAACTGCTGTAACTTTTGCGCCTTCATTGTTAAGAAAAGTGGTTGCAACTTTGAGGTTAAGTAAATTGTCATCTACAACAAGAACGGATAGTTTTGACAAGTCCATTTTTGAGTGGCTGCCCTCAGTTGATTTTTCAAGTTTGCTATCACGGTATTGAATTTTTATGGGTTCTTTGGCTTTTTGAATATAGATGATAATGCTGAAACATGAGCCTTTTCCCGGGGTACTGGTAATATTAATGCTGCCGTTCATCATGGTTACCAGGCGTTGTGTAATAATTAAGCCCAGGCCTGTGCCGCCATAATGACGAGTAATGGATGCATCCCCTTGTTGAAATGGTTGGAAAAGTTCTGCTTGCAGTTCTTCGGAGATACCGATGCCGGTATCGGTGACGCTAATTTTTAATGGGAATTCATCTGGCTGTGCGTGGTTGTCAGATATAGCTTCAATACGTAATAATACCTGTCCATGTTCAGTGAACTTTATAGAATTCGCGAGTAAGTTAATTAGTATTTGGCGTAACCGTGTTACGTCGCCATGTAATGCCTCAGGTATATTGTGATCAATTTCTATAACTAGCTCTAGTGCTTTTTCTTCAATCTTTGGCGTGAATAAAGCGTATATATCATCGATTTCATTTTTCAAAACGAAATCGGATTTTTCTAAATTAAATTTGCCTGCTTCAATTTTTGAGAAGTCGAGGATGTCGTTAATAATAGTAAGTAAGTTATCTGTAGAGCTTCTGATATTATGAACGTATTCTGTTTGAGTTTTATCTAGTGATGTTTGCTGTAGTAGTCCAGCGAAGCCAATGGCTGCATTCATTGGTGTCCTAATTTCATGACTCATTGTGGCCAGAAAATCACTCTTTGCTCGTGAAGCGGTTTCTGCTCTTTCTTGTGCTTTTTTGGTCTCAGAAATATCGACAAGTGAAATAATGTAACTTTGTCTCCCATTGTATTTAACCGGAGAAATGGTAACCTGAACCCAGATTTTATGATCTTCTCTGGTTGCTACCTGGCATTCAAACGTCGTCAATTTATTTATTTCAAACAATTCAACACTGTTAAAATCGCACAAATCTGTAAACAAATCTAATGGTTTCCAGTTAACAATTTTGTCATGAAAGAAACCAAACGTCTGGTTAGCTGCATGATTAAAATAAACAACCTTATCAAAGTCTATATTTGAAATAATCATAGGAAAAGGGATTGTGTCAAATATTGCAGATAGGTTTTTATCTTTTTCACGGGTCTTGCTAATCTGCTTCCAGATGATTAACCATGTCAATGCAATAAACAGCATTACTAGTATTAAAGAGATAATAATTTTGTTGCGTATATTATCTCGAAGAAAATTAAACAAATCATTATTTGAATAAAAAGTAGCTAGACCTAAAATTTCATGATTTGATTTTGCATAAAGAGGTATTTTAATAATAAAACAATTTTGGCAATTTATATCCCCGCGCGCTACAAGTTTCAACATCCTATCATTATCTACTTCAACGGAAATTCCGTGAATATAGGGGGTTTCTGTTGTCTGATCCGAGAGGATAAGAATTTCATCTATTCTCTCTACCAGCATTTGTGCACTAATATCATCTCGATCCAGCTCATCTGCAAGCACCCATGACTGTGACTGGGCTATCAGATTGCTTTGGGTTCTTGAGTATTCATTTATTTGTGGTTCTAAGAAAAACACCCAGTAGGTCGCCACTGAGACGATCAGCGTGACGGCTAAAAATAGCAATATCAGACCAAAATGAGGCAGGGTTAAATTAGTTGGAAAGTTATCGCGCCATTTACTCATAACGTTTTGATGCTCTTAAAAAGAACGCTTTCAGTGTTATCCCGGACTGCTGCATGGTTGTTAAATTGACGTAAGGTAAAATCCGATCACTCACGATAAATCCTGAATGAAGACCTTCCTCAACATCACCTTTAAAGGGTGAAAACAAAAGCGTTGAAGAAGTAATTGCACGAAGTAGAACTTTCTGTGTTTTCCCATCAGGTGACTGGGCTATAAAAGCAGCTATTGGGGGAGGTGTTTTTCCATTAATAAAGTTATCAAATGTAGATATTTTTACTAGAACTGGAGCATTCTTAATTGTTTTAATTTGAGTTAGGCGTATAGCTAGATGATTTGCCAGCCTCGGGTTGTCGTCATAAAGAATATAAAGAGGCAGATATCCTTGCTCGTCTTTTTTGTCTGCAAGCTGATAGTCAGCCGCAACCACGGCAGGAAACAGTTTTAGACCAACCATAATGCGACGCATTTCTTTCTCATTCGCATTAGCACTGATTGACAACATACACAGCAATAAAAGCATAAAACTTTTAATTGCTGCGATAATGTTACTGTCCTTATTCATTTCCTTAAACAACTCCTTAAAAAAGCTTAAAACTCATACTGTCCTTGAATCCACCACTGGCGACCTGCTCTGGGATGATCATCTACATAGGTAAGCAGAGGTGCTGGGTATCTCACATCTTCATCAAATAAATTTTTAATGCCTGCCCTGAAGCTAATATTTTTGCCGAATAATTCGGTCAAGCTAAGAGTAAAGTCCGTTGTATTATAAGCTGCTAGTTTGTTTCGGGTATCCGTAGATTCACGATATGACTCCCCCGTGTAATGGTACTGCAATGCTAAATTTGTTCGTGCTATGGGCTGATAATTAATACCCAGATTACCTATCCAGTCTGTTGAACCAGGCAGTGCCTGCCCGGTATTTTTATCTTCAGAATCAAGATAGGAAATATTCATATCAAGATCCAGATTTTTACGTAACTGCTGCGTGAGCTCAAACTCAACACCCTGCATATTGGCACTTTCAGTATTTGCAAAGCCAGCCATATTAATAAATATAATAAATTGATCAATTTTAGAGTTGAATAAAGTAACACCATATTTAGTGTCATTATTTTTATGAATATAACCTAACTCAAACGTATTGATGGTTGAGCCATCAACTTCTGTAATAGCTGCAGCCATCTCATAAAATGTAGGAGGACGAAATGCACGCGCATATTGAACTTTAAAAATATTATTTTGATCCATGCGCCAGACAGTTGCCAACCTTGGTGATAGTTTGGAATCAATATCATTATAGTCATCATGTCGCAGGCCGAAAGTAACTGTAACGGCATCATCAGGGCGATACTCTTCCTGTAATGTAACACTCCGTATAACTCGGTTTTTATCTGAATCAATCCATGAGTATGGTGGGTAATATGGCACCCCTAGCTCTTTATACGTATTTAATTCTTCATCTACATTAATATCGATATATTCGAAACCCAGCAGGACACTGTGCTGCTGCTTATCGGTCCATTTTAAATCAATGCCGGCATTACTGCGATGCTCACGATAAATAATATCTACATAGCCGTTTATCGACGGAGATGTAAAGGGACTAGGCCCCGCGTACAGATCATCTTTGGTATGTTTCTTTTCCTGCCAGCCGACATAAAGATCTGAACTCCAGCCCTCATTCATCTCAATTAGCTGTTTAATATCCAGTGTACGAACTTCATTGCGCGTAATAATTTTCTTTTCATCCGGGGGAAGAAACTGGTTTCGACCAAAATGATCACCATATCCATCCTCTAACCATTGCGCGCTGATTGAAAACGTAGCGTAATTTAGAGACAGGATAGCCGTCTTATCTTCGGCTGCTTCATTGGTTGGCCCTGGTGCATTAGAGAAAGCTGAATCGGCTCCGTAATACAGCTCATCTTCGCCAGTAATCACATCCGCGCCATCTGTTTGCCAGCCCGCGAGATTCAAGTCAATACTCAAGGGCGCTATTTTATCTGTATAGGTCAGCATCAGTCCCGCGCCCTTTGTGCTGTTTTTTCCCGCCGTCAGGAACACGCTGTTTTCACCCCTGCGGGTGATGACGTTAATAACGCCTGCCAAGGCATATTCACCATGAATGGCAGAGCCTGGTCCGCGAATGACTTCAATTCGTTCCACCTGTTCTATGGGGATATCCATGACAGGATTGGCATGCGCCAGATGATCACTGTTCATTGACGCACCGTTCAACAGAATTTTACTGTTACCCGAAGCATAGGTACGGCCAATGCCCCGAATAACAACCTGTTTGCGGCCGGTCTCTTCAATAGAAAGCCCTATGCCTGGTACCAGTGAGAGCGCTTCCCAGACAGAGCGCATGCCTTTTTTAGTTAGCTCATCGCCGTGCAGCACAGTGAGCATGCCGGGCACATAGTCTGCATTTAAACGGCTTTTAGTTGCCAGAGAGGTTTGCTCCTGCAGGAGCCCAAGCAATTCCTCTAGCTCGTTTGCTTCCGTTACAGTGGAAGAATCCAATGTGCCATCCTGAGCGTATGTAGATAGGGGGACGAGTAATAAACTCGTTAGTACACACTTCTTAAAACCACGCATCTGGTGTTGAACTCCTGCAAATCATTTAAAGTTGCTAAATTAATAGCATCTCGTTGTATTACGATCTGGTAAATCGTACTGGGGGGGGTATGTTCTACTGATTGATTATAGAGCCTGACATAAGAGTATTCATGTTTAGTTGAATACTAATCTGTTGATTACTCTAATCAAAGGTTATATAGGTCATTCTATAGGAAGGGTTGTATACGAGACAATAAGCAAAATCTTATAAGGGAGCGATAGACTGATGTAGAGTAAAACTGCATACTTTTTAACAGGGTATGTCCTATACGCGTCCGCAGGTGGCGATGCTATTTATTCATAAGTCTACAGTCAACTTCCGGTTGAGTTCACAGTTGAAAGCTGACGTTCAGCAATTAAATGCTATTGGTTTTATTTCGAGGAAGATACAGGTTTTGAGTTGGTGTTGTTATGAAGGAGAAAAGAGTCTTCTAAAGGGGTGGGATTTAGGTTTGCCGACGGGCAAAATTGGGGACGCAATACTTAATTGTCACCATCAGTACACTTAGGGCTAGGCTTTTTCTTTTTAAGCGTGCGTTGCAAAAGAAGCTCTGCCTTTTCGATAACCGACTCAGCATCAAGTGGACGCCTCGTGCGTTCATGTCGCGCAAATAAACAACCTGTTTGCGCCTGCTCCTCATATGGATGTTCCCATCAGTCACCAGTCAACGAAAGTAATTTCCCCGGCTTTTTAGAGGCTTGAATATAATTGTTAATAGTAAAGCACGGGTTATCAGGCGATTAATGTTCTTAGTCTGATCGTAATTATGGTTATGATACATTTATGCATAGTGTGTGAGTTGATGCTCTTTAATATTTTAGCGGGAAAATAAACAGACATAAGTTATTTATTTAGTAAGTTTGATTCTTTTCCAGATAAATTTTGTCATCAATGAAGTGATCTGCCAGGTACGATATATACCAGGCCCTGGATCAGACCAGTCCCAATAAGCAAAATCACGACAAGAGAATAAGTTCTTAATCCATTCTGTAAATGAGACCTGTTGTAAGGTCTTTCTTTCTCTTAACGATTGAAGGTCTCTTAGTACATCGATCCATAAGGAATGTTTGAGAGAGGGATATTTTTCCACAGATGATAACTCTTCCCCTGTTAATTCTTGATATGCCAAAAATGGTAGGTTTAAACCGCAGGCTGTTAAATGTCCTATAGAACTAAATGGCCTGGCATTAAAGTCTATGAGATATAATTTTCCAGTCTCTCTATCTTGTAGCCATTCGATACCGAAGATGCCGTGGTGCTCTACCACGGTTAATAATTTAGATGTGTTATCAAACATAGCGGTTTGCTTTTCAGTTTCGCGGTAGCCGGGTATTTCTCCGTAAGTTGTAGTTCCAACGTTGGGTGGGTTTTGTCGCCAGCGACGATGAGATGCCATTGTTATTACTTGTCCGCTAGCATTGCATAGGCCATAACAATCAAATATATAGCCATCTCCACCATTAATCATGCGTTGTATGATTAATGCTTTAGCGCCATGCTCAGTAACATATGTTAATAA
>Ga0316204_10010629_pt1 | contig 11789 bp, 11 predicted proteins | sample 6monrhotite_MG_2_FD_205661 | JGI IMG/M metagenome (GOLD analysis project Ga0316204, IMG submission 205661) | Microbial mat bacterial communities from mineral coupon in-situ incubated in ocean water Damariscotta River, Maine, United States -... | ecosystem: Environmental > Aquatic > Marine >...
CGCCTTCTTCATCGACGCCGTATTTGCGGTCGAGCTTATTCATTTTATAGGCATAGATAAAAATCAGGATGACGAAGACATATATCGCGCCCTGCTGGGCCATCCAGAAGCCAAATTTAAAGCCGAAGAACTGAAAATTGTCCAATTCATCAATGAATAATATGCCCATGCCAAATGATACGGTAAACCAAACCGCCAAAAGCATCAGCATCAGCGTGATATTCTCCCGCCAATAGGCCGTTGCCTTTTCTTTGTCTGAAACTGCCATAAATCGTCCCTTTATAATTATTTGTGAAAGCTTAGCAAATATTCCCATCAGAAGATAGATAGCAGATATGAGAAGATTTGGCCCGTCCATTGGGTTTCAGAACAGGACAGTCTTCCTCCAATCAAGCCAATCTGGCCTTTTTATATTGGACCATTCTAATATTGACTCATCATCAGAACATCGTAGGCAGAATTATGTTTTTATTATAAATAGTAATCTTGATTTTATGCCTATCGGGGATTTAAGCTAAATAAATAAGGAAATAACTATGAGAAAATTATTCATCTTAAGTAGTATATTAGTTGCATTTTTTGTCGCACCTATAAGTAGCTTTGCGGGGGGGCTGTCTGAAGATCAAAAGGCCGTGTGGGCCACCATTAATGGACATTGGCTGGCCTCTAAAAATAAAGATTTCGATAAATATGACAGTTATCTCGCCGATGATTTTTCTGGCTGGAGTAACGACGATGCGATACCGAACAACAAAGCCGACCATATGAGCTGGACTCGTTTTTCCTCAGACCAAAGCAAAACACTTAAATATCAGTTGAATTTGGTTAAGCTGGTTGTCCATGGTGATGCGGCAATTGCCCATTATTATTATGTATCGGCAACTGAAAACAAAGACGGCAAACGCAAAAGCGTAACGGGTCGTTGGAGTGACACGTTGGTGCGTGACGGTAAAAATTGGAAGTTCATCGGCTGGCAAGGCGGTGAAGATGAAGGTAATGATTAAATAATTTCAAATTCAGGCGCTGGATTATTCCAGCGTCTGTTCTCTTGCTATTCTAGGCTTTGTCCAGAAGAAATATCAGCGTGATATTTTCCCGCCAATAGACCTTTGCATTTTCTTTTTCCGAACGGTTCATTTGGCCCCCCTTTAATTTTTTGTAGCTTTCCCTTGGTTTTTTTAAAAGATGAGCAGGGGATCAGGAGAGTTGACAATAAAATTAAATTATGACCTAACAATATTGCCAGTAATTATGGTGACAGGGTATGAGCAAAGAACATATATACATCGACATCGCGGAACAGATTAAAGTCGTCACCGCAGAGGAAAACAACATCATTGCCCGCATGGCCACGGTGTCTTGTTTGTTGTCTGAGGCCTTTCCAGATTTTTTCTGGACGGGCTTTTATCTGGTTGATGAGGAAAAACCCGATGAATTGGTCATCGGGCCGTATCAGGGCAGTTTGGGATGCCTGCGTATTGCCTTTGGTCGGGGCGTTTGCGGCGCGGCAGCGGCAAGCGGGCAGACCCAATTGGTCGATAATGTCCATGACTTCCCCGGCCATATCGCTTGTGACAACCGCAGCCTGTCAGAAATCGTCGTGCCGGTCTTTAATCAGGCTCAAGCGTTGATTGCCGTGCTGGATATTGACAGCGAAAAGCCGGCCAATTTTGATCAAACCGACCGCCGTTATCTGGAACAGATCATGGCCGATGTTTTTGGCCGTTGCACTATTGATCCAGATTAGGTAATAAGGAGCCAAATTACCCATCAATTTTTAAGGTGAAGAGCGACAAATGGCGTCTTATCAATATAGTTATGTGATGAAGGGTCTGAGCAAGACCTATCCCGGGGCAAAAGCAACGCTGAAGGATGTGACCCTGTCCTTCATGCCCGATGCCAAGATTGCCGTGATCGGTATCAACGGCGCCGGTAAATCGACCTTGATGCGCATCATCGCGGGCCAGGACAAGGATTTTCAGGGCGAGGCCTGGGCCGCAGAAGGCGTCAATGTCGGCTATCTGGAACAGGAACCGCATCTTAACCCGAAAAAGAATGTCTTTGAAAATGTCATGGAAGGCCTGGGCGATCTCAAGGCGATCGTGGATGAGTTCAACGACATCAGCCTGAAATTTTCCGAACCCATGAGCGATGACGAGATGAATGACCTGATCATGAAGCAGGGCGAATTACAGGAACAGATTGATGCCGCCGATGCCTGGGATCTGGACAGCCGGGTTGAGCTTGCCATGGAAGCCCTGCGCTGCCCGCCAAAAGAATCCGATGTGACCATCCTGTCGGGCGGGGAACGCCGCCGGGTCGCCCTATGCCGCCTGCTGTTGTCCAAGCCGGAAATTCTATTGCTTGACGAGCCGACCAACCATCTGGACGCGGAATCTGTCGCCTGGCTGGAAAATCATCTGAAAGAATATGTCGGCACCGTCATTCTGGTGACCCATGACCGTTACTTCCTTGATAATGTGGTCAATTGGGTGCTGGAAATTGACCGGTCGCGCGCCATTCCCTATCAGGGCAACTATTCCAGTTGGCTGGAACAGAAAGAAAAACGCATCGCTCAGGAAGAAAAGATCGAGGCATCCCGCAAGAAAACCATGAAACGGGAATTGGCCTGGATACGCCAGTCGCCCAAAGCCCGGCAAGCCAAAAGCAAGGCCCGGATCAATGCCTATGATGATCTGCTCGCCGCCGCGCAGGAGGGCCGCAATGCGGATGCACAGATACAGATCCCTGTTGGCCCGCGCCTTGGTAATATGGTGATCGAGGCTGAACATCTCGCCAAAGGTTTCGGCGACAGACTGTTGATTGATGATTTGAATTTTCGGCTGCCGCCCGGCGGTATCGTTGGCATCATCGGCGCCAACGGGGCCGGTAAAACCACTTTATTCAAGATGATTACCGGGCTTGAAAAACCGGATTCCGGTACGCTTAATGTCGGGGAAACCGTCGTGCTGGGTTATGTGGATCAGAGCCGGGATGATCTGGATGACAATAAGACCGTCTGGGAAGAAATCTCTGACGGTCTGGATGTTTTCGATTTTAATGGCCGCGATGTCCATACTCGCGCTTATGTGGGAAATTTTAATTTTAAAGGCACGGACCAGCAGAAAAAACTCGGTCAGCTGTCCGGCGGGGAGCGCAACCGGGTTCATCTGGCGAAAATGCTGCGCACGCCGGCCAATGTCCTGTTGCTTGATGAGCCAACCAACGATCTTGATGTGGAAACCTTGAGCGCGCTCGAAGCCGGATTGGAAGATTTCGCTGGCTGCGCCGTGATTATCTCCCATGATCGCTGGTTCCTGGATCGTATCGCCACCCATATTCTGGCCTTTGAAGGCAATTCAGAAGTGGTCTGGTTTGAAGGCAATTATGAAGATTACGACAAAGACCGTCATGGCAGACTGGGCGCCGCAGCCGATCGCCCCCATAAGCTTCAATATAAAAAATTAACGCGGTAATATTGTCAGGGATCAACGGTTTCCATCACCGGGACATTCATATTAATTTATTGTAAAATCTATATTTTTCTTATATATTTAGCGTCTAAAAAGTTCTTTAGTTGCGTCCCATGTTTGTTGCGTTGTTCAGTTGCTTATGGCGTATCACCGCCCGTAAGTTCTACGGGCATTTAACACTCACCCCAAAGAGGAGGGATTTATAATGCTTATTGGGAAAATATTAAAATTATCTGTCATTTCAGTGATGATGACAATCTTTGGCCTGTCACATTTTGCTTATTCAGGGGAAATGCCCAAGGCAGGGAAAAGAGAAAATGTTGATTATTATGAAGTTGTTTTGGTGAAATATAAAGCTGGCATGGCGCGCAAAGCAGGTAAAATGATCAAGAAATATTTTGAGCCGGCAGGTAAAGCCGCTGGTGTGCCTGGACCTTGGGTCATGCATATGCAAACGGGGGAATGGGATAGCGTAATTTTCTGGAACCAGGGCGCAAGCATGGGCGCATTAGACTGGTTCATGGATGCGGATGGTGAAAAATGGTACGCTGAATTTGTTAAGCAAAGTGGCAGCAAGGAAAAGGCCGATAAAATAAGGGCTGATTATAATGCCTTGGTCGCCCATAGCAGCAGACAGATTGGTCATCATCACAAGCCTAAAAAAGAAGACGCGGCTAAATAGACTATTCAATTATAAAGCTAAAAAGGCCGGAAGTGATGCTTCTGGCCTTTTTTATATTCATTTGAGGTTATGCGCTGTTAGAAGTCTTCGTCGTCAAAATCTTCGTCAAAAAGATCATCATCGGCGTTGGTGTCAAGGACGCCGTTATTGATGTCGTAATTTCTGATCTGGCGGTAAGCGCTGCGGATGGTGGCATAAAAATCTGTTGAGGATTTGCCAAGATCGTCCAATGTCTCAAGATTTTCTTCCCGGTAAATCAATCCCCGCATGACAAGCCGGCCATAACGTACATAGGTCCAGCCTTTATGGCTAACCCACAAGCTGACGGGATCATAGAAAAAATCGACAACAAAGCCCGTAAAATCCCGGGCGTTGGACGGTCCAAGAAAAGGCAACATGATGTAGGGGCCTTCGCCAATGCCCCAAACAGCGAATGTTTCGCCGAAATCCTCACTATGGCCTTCGATGCCCCAATAGGTGGCCGTGTCAAATATACCGAGCAGGCCAAAGGTGGAATTGATCAAAAAACGCTTCAGGCTGGTGCCAGCGCGACCGACCTGTCCCTGCAGTATATCATTGACAAAGGTTACCGGCTCGCGCCAGTTATTGACAAAGTTTGAAATACCGTCCCGGATGTCCGGCGGCCCAAACTGCCGGTAAAAACGGGCGGTTGGCTCAAGCAGGATATCGTCAAACCCCCGGTTGAAAGAAAAGATGGCCCGGTTGAAAGGCTCGAGCGGATCATTGGCTTCCAGATATGCGGATAAGGCTTCCGGGTCGGAATCTGGCGGGCGTTTGGCGCATCCTGCGGTGCATAACAAAACTGCAGACATAATGATTATCATGACTTTCTGGCGAGAGAACTGACCTTTTCTAGGAAGAAAATCAGGTGGGGCTAGGGCAAGTGACATTAATAATTCTTTCTGCAGCATATTATATCTGGTCTTGTAATCTACATGTAAAGCATTTGCAATATAGCTTTACGAGCAAGTAATCACAATTTCGTTAATTTCAGCACTTTACATTATATAAATATATCTTTATATATATCTTTATATAAAAAAGGAAAGCTGGATGGCTGAGAATACTGAAATAGCCTTTGATAAAATTTTAAACGCGCTGAAGGCTGTGGGCGAAGAAACCCGCCTGCGCATTCTGGCTTTATTTCGCACTGGCGAACTGACGGTGACCGAACTTGTCACCATATTGCGCCAGAGCCAGCCCCGCGTTTCCCGCCATTTGCGCCTGTTATGTGAAGCGGGCCTTCTGGAGCGTTACCGGGAGGGAACATGGATATTTTACCGTTTGGCTGAAGGCGGGCCGGAAGGCGCTCTTGCCCGTGACATTATGAAATATATTCCTTTTTCAGAACAGATATTGATGCATGACGGGGCGCGGCTGACTGAGATCAAAGAAGAACGACAGGGAAAAGCCAAAAGATATTTTAGCGAAAATGCAGAAAACTGGGACCGGATACGCGCGCTTTATGTCTCGGAAGATGATGTTGAGAAAATCCTGCTGGAGGTCACGTCTGATATGAAAATCGATGATTTCCTGGATGTCGGCACGGGAACAGGACGCTTGCTGGAGGTTTTCGCCCCGCGCATAGGGCGCGGCACGGGCATTGATCTCAGCCGGGAAATGCTGAGCGTGGCCCGGGTCAACCTTGAAAAATCAGATTTGCATAATTGTCAGGTTCGTCAAGGCGATATGTATGACCTTGCCCTGGCCAGCGGCTCTATGGATTTGATTTTAATTCATCAGGTGCTGCATTTTGCTGATGATCCAAGTTCAGCCCTCAGGGAAAGCAGCCGTCTGCTTCGGCCTGCTGGCCGGGTGATTGTGGTTGATTTCGCGCCCCATACCCTGGAATATCTGCGCGATGAGCAGGCCCATCGCCGCCTCGGCTTTAAGGATGAAGAAATCGCCGGCTGGCTTGATCATGTCGGTTTGAAAAGTGAACCGCCCATTCATCTGAAAGGCACAGAGCTTGATCTGTCCATTTGGGTGGCCAATAAAACCGAATAATGTAAATCATAACTTGAGTATTTGACTGTGACTGACCCGATAGATAATGACCTGCTGCGCCCGAGCCTTTTTGCACCGCAAGCAAAAGATATTGATGTTTCCTTTGAATTTTTTCCGCCGAAAACGGAAAAGATGGAAGCCGCACTTTGGACCAGCATCCGTAAATTGGAGCCGCTTCGTCCGAATATGGTCTCCGTGACCTATGGGGCAGGCGGTAGCACGCGGGAGCGCACCCATGCCACCATCTCGCGGATATTAAAAGAAACCGACCTGGTCCCGGCGGCCCATCTGACCTGTGTTGGGGCCAGCCGCGGCCAGATTGATGACATTGCCCGGGAATATTGGGATCTGGGCGTGCGGCATATTGTCGCCTTGCGCGGTGATATGCCGACGATAGATGCCGCATACGCTCCAAATCCAGATGGTTATGTCAATGCTGCTGACTTGGTATTGGGCCTCAAAAAAATTGGTGATTTTCATCTGTCTGTTGCGGCCTATCCAGAAAGCCACCCGGATTCCACAGACCAACAAAGTGATATTGATAATCTGAAGCGGAAAATTGACGGCGGTGCTGATCAGGCCATTACGCAATATTTCTTTGATGTGGATATGTATTTCCGCTTTATGGATCGGGTTTTGGCGGCGGGGATTACCGTGCCGATCATTCCGGGCATTATGCCGATGACCAATTTCGCTCAAGCGAAAAATTTCTCTGCCCGCTGTGGCACCAGCATACCGAAATGGTTGGAAAGTCTGTTTGACGGACTTGATGACCGGCCGGAAATCAGGCGGCATGTGGCGGCAACTGTCGCGGCGGAACAATGTATGCGGCTTTATCAGGGCGGGGTGCGGAAATTTCATTTCTATACGCTGAATCGTTCAGAACTGACCACAACCATATGCCATTTTCTGGGTATACGGCCCACAGGAGAAATTAAATGAGTGTGCGTAATGACCTGTTGAAAAATGCCCTGACGCATAGAATTCTGGTGCTGGACGGGGCTATGGGTACGATGATTCAGCGCCATAAGCTGGGCGAAGCCGACTATCGGGGCGACAGATTTCGCGATTGGCCTTCGGATGTTAAAGGTAATAATGACCTGCTGACCCTTACCCAGCCGGATATTATCAAGGATATTCACCGCCAGTATTTCGCGGCTGGTTCCGACATGGTGGAAACTAATACCTTTAATTCAACCCGCGTATCCCAGGCCGACTATGGCATGGAAGAGCTGGCTTATGAGTTGAATAAACAAGGCGCGCATATCGCCCGTGAGGTCGCCGATGAATTCACGCAAGACGAGCCAGACAAGCCGCGCTTTGTGGTGGGCACCCTCGGGCCGACAAGCCGTACAGCGTCCCTGTCGCCGGATGTTAATGATCCGGCTTTTCGCAATATCACTTTTGATGAGTTGGTCAGTAATTATACCGAAGCCGCCAAGGGGCTGATCGATGGTGGGGCAGATATCATCATGATCGAAACCATCTTTGATACTTTGAATGCCAAGGCGGCGATCTTTGCCATAAACAAGGTTTTTTCTGACATGGCAACAGAATTGCCGGTGATGATTTCCGGCACGATAACCGATGCCTCGGGCCGCACCTTGTCAGGCCAAACCGCCGAAGCCTTCTGGTACTCGGTGCGTCATGCCAATCCGCTCAGTATCGGCTTTAACTGCGCCCTCGGGGCCAGGGATCTGCGGCCTCATATTCAGTCCGTGTCAAAAATAGCTGATTGCGCCATCTCGGCCCATCCCAATGCGGGCCTGCCCAATGAAATGGGTGACTATGATGAAAGCCCGAAAGAAATGGCGGGGCAATTGGAAGAATGGGCCAATAGTGGCCTGCTTAATATCGTTGGTGGTTGCTGCGGGACGGAACCTGGTCATATTCAGGCCATCGCACAGGCGGTGTCCGGTCTGCCGCCGCGCCGAGCACCTGAAATCGACCGCCATATGCGGCTCGCGGGCCTTGAGCCTTTTGAGGTGATCCAAAAATGAGTGCTGCACCGCTGAAAAAAAGCCCGATATTTATCAATGTAGGTGAACGCACCAATGTGACAGGATCGGCAAGATTCAAGAAATTAATCCTCAATGGCGATTTCTCAGAAGCCCTTGATGTGGCCCGTCAGCAGGTGGAGGCCGGGGCGCAGATCATTGATATTAATATGGATGAGGCCATGCTCGACAGTGAGCAGGCCATGGTGACATTCCTGAATCTGATTGCATCCGAGCCGGATATTTCCCGCGTGCCGATCATGATCGATAGCTCCAAATGGTCGGTGATTGAAGCCGGCCTGAAATGCGTGCAGGGCAAGGCGGTGGTCAATAGCATTTCCCTGAAAGAAGGCAAAGAGCTTTTCATTGAACAGGCGCGTTTGATTAAAAATTACGGGGCGGCTGCGGTGGTCATGGCCTTTGATGAACAGGGTCAGGCCGATACCTGCGCCCGCAAAGTGGAAATCTGCACCAAATCCTACGAAATTCTGACCGGCGAAGTGGGTTTCCCGCCGGAAGATATTATTTTCGACCCCAATATATTTGCGGTCGCCACAGGGATTGAGGAACATGATAATTACGGCGTTGATTTCATTGAGGCCACGCGAAAGATCAAGGAAACTTTGCCCTACTGTCATATTTCCGGCGGGGTTAGCAATGTGTCCTTTTCCTTTCGCGGCAATAATCCGGTGCGCGAAGCCATGCATAGCGTTTTCCTGTATCATGCCATTCAGGCGGGCATGGATATGGGCATCGTCAATGCGGGCCTGATCACGGTTTATTCCGAAATTCCGCCTGATCTGCGCGAACGGGTGGAGGATGTTATCCTCAATAGGCGGCCTGATGCTACTGACCGGTTGCTGGAGATTGCCGATCAGTTTAAAGGCGAAAAAGGCGTTCAGCTTACCGAAGATTTAAGTTGGCGCGAGGGGACTGTTGAACAGCGGCTGTCTCATTCTCTGGTCAAAGGCATCACAAGCTATATTGAAGAAGACACCGAAGCGGCGCGTCAAAAGTTTGACAAGGCGATAGAGGTGATCGAAGGCCCGCTGATGGATGGGATGAATGTGGTCGGTGATCTGTTTGGCTCCGGCCAGATGTTCCTGCCTCAGGTGGTTAAATCGGCCCGGGTGATGAAACAGGCCGTGGCCTATCTGCTGCCTTTTATTGAGGCGGAAAAGGCTGCCCACGGCGATGTCAGCACCAAGGGAAAAATCCTGATGGCCACGGTCAAGGGCGATGTTCATGACATTGGCAAAAATATTGTCGGCGTTGTGCTGCAATGTAATAATTATGAGATTGTCGATCTTGGCGTCATGGTGCCTTATGATAAAATTTTGCAAACCGCGCGGGATGAGAAGGTTGATATCATCGGCCTGTCGGGACTGATCACGCCATCGCTTGAGGAAATGGCACAGGTGGCCGAGGAAATGCAGCGGCAGAATTTCACCCTGCCTATTATGATCGGCGGGGCGACCACGTCCAAAATTCATACGGCGGTTAAAATCGCGCCCCATTATGACCACCCGGTGATCCATGTGCTGGATGCCTCGCGCGCTGTCGGGGTGGCGAGCAACCTCTTGAGCGAAACCCATAAACAGGAGTTTGTGACGAAAGTTGCGGGTGAATATCAGACCTTGCGGGAGGCTCATGCGCGGGGACAGCAAAAGAAAGACCGGATCAGCATTGGCGAATGCCGGGAGAATAAATTCCCAATTGACTGGTCGGATTATACGCCGCCGAAACCGTCTTTCCTCGGGGTGAAATCTTTTGATGATTATGATGTGAGCAAATTGGTGGACCGGATCGACTGGACACCTTTCTTTCGCACATGGGAATTGGCGGGAAATTATCCAAAAATCCTGCGAGATAATGTGGTCGGCGAAACCGCTCGCAATCTGTTTGCCGATGCGGAAGCCATGCTGAAATCCATTCAGGACGAGAAATTGTTGACCGCACGGGCCGCCATCGGTTTCTGGCCTGCGGCGGCGACCGGCGATGATGTGAAGCTTTATAGGGATGATAGCCGAGCGGAAACATTGGAAACGGTGCCATTTTTACGCCAGCAAATCAGGAAGCGTGAAGGCAAATATAACATGTGTCTGGCCGACTATGTAGCGCCAGAAGGCAGCGGAAAACCCGATTATATGGGCGGTTTTGTGGTGACCGCAGGCATCGGCATCGAAGAAAAACTGAAAGAATTTCAAGCCAGTCATGATGACTATAACGATATCCTGCTGAAGGCTCTTGCGGACAGATTGGCGGAGGCCTTTGCCGAACATATGCATGAGCTGGTGCGGACAGAATATTGGGGCTATGCTGCGCGCGAAAATCTGACCAATGAGGATATGATCCGGGAAAAATACGTTGGCATACGCCCCGCGCCCGGTTATCCCGCCTGCCCGGACCATACCACCAAACCCAGCCTGTTCAAACTATTGGACGGCACCAACAAGACCGGTGTCAGCCTGACCGACAGCATGGCCATGTTGCCTGCCTCATCCGTATCCGGCTATTATTTCAGCCACCCGAAAGCGCAATATTTCGGCATCGGTAAAATCAACGACGATCAGCTCGAGGATTATGCGCGTAGGCGGGGCATGGACATCAAGGATGCAAGGCGCTGGCTGGCCAGTAATATTGGATAGGGACGGATGATAGGCAAGCGCCCCATTATCGCTGTGTTTTTATTTGGTCTGCTCACAGGCTGCGCGACATCGCCGCCGCGAAATATTGATGATAGTTGCGCCATCTTTAAAGAGAAAAGCGGCTGGTATAAGGCGATGCTGCGGTCAAAGAAAAAATATGGCACGCCGATCCATGTGCAGCTGGCCATCATTCATCAGGAATCCAGTTTTAAACATAATGCCAAGACCGAACGCACCCATATTTTCTGGGTGATCCCCTGGGGCCGCAAATCATCGGCTTATGGTTATGCCCAGGTTAAAGACGGTACCTGGGACTGGTACAAACAAAAAACCGGCAATAGGGGCGCGGACCGGGATGATTTTGGCGATGCAACGGATTTTATCGGTTGGTATACGGATGTGAGCCAGAAAACCCTTGGTATTTCCAAATGGGATGCGGAAAATCAATATCTGGCTTATCACGAGGGTCACGGCGGCTTTAAGCGCAAAACTTACCGCAAGAAAGGCTGGTTGATGCAGGTTGCCAAAAAAGTCAAACGCAACAGCCTGAAATATGCGGCCCAGCTTAAAAAATGCGAAAGCAGCCTTGATCGCGGCTTCTGGCTCTGGCCTTTTTAGGGAAAACCGTTATTTCTCAAAAGAATATTCTCGTTCGACTTTGGCGATGCGGGTGGTATAGCTTTTATACCATTTGTCCTGGCCCGTTTTTTGGGCGGTGATGTGATCGGCGGCCTGTTTCCACGCCCTGATACTGGCGAGATCTTTCCAGTAAGAAACTGATATGCCTATACCCTCATCACTGACGGATTCAAACCCGATATAGCCGGATTGATCTCTGGCCAGTGTCATCATATGTTCTGCCGCCCTGTCATATCCCTGATCGTTATCCGTACGAACACTGGTGAAAATCACGGCATAATAGGGCGGCGAGATTTTTGAAGTCATATGAATGCCTCATAAT